>Ga0302220_10001283_pt1 | contig 19652 bp, 19 predicted proteins | sample II_Palsa_E1_3_FD_194572 | JGI IMG/M metagenome (GOLD analysis project Ga0302220, IMG submission 194572) | Peat permafrost microbial communities from Stordalen Mire near Abisko, Sweden - II_Palsa_E1_3 | ecosystem: Environmental > Terrestrial > Soil > Palsa > Peat permafrost | place: Sweden...
CGGCGTGCTCAATGTAGCTGGCTACGCTTTATCCCATACTGGGCGGCATAATTAACCGCCTCTGTCGACTATCGTTTCCGATGATTTATCGGGTCATCCCTTGCTATGCCTTCATCCACAAAGCGTTGCTTTGGCATCCTGATCAGGCATGTCCTGCCCCGCAGCCAAAGCGGCAATCAGATCCGGCAGTGCATCCATATGGTCCAGCACGTATTGCGCACCGGCCGCGCGCAAAGCCTGATTCTGCACCGGCGTGCTATGGCCGCCACCGACAAAACCGATCACCCGCATGCCGGCGCGCACCGCGGCAGTGACGCCCGTGGTGCTGTCCTCGATCACCACACAGCTGGCTGGCGCCACGCCAAAGCCGCGCGCGGCGGCCAAATAAACATCGGGCGCAGGCTTAGGGTGGGCGACGCTGTCGGCGCAATATAAACGGTCGTCGAAAAATCGACGCAGGCCATGGCGCTGCATAATCGCCCTGACATGAGCCGTGTCGCTATTGCTGGCGCAAGCCTTGGGCAAGCTGATCCGGGCAAACGCCTTATCTACGCCATCAACCATCGGCGCCAACGCACAGGCATGTTCCAAGCGCTGCCGCAGCGCTTCAATTTCATGTGTTTCAAAACTATCGCCAACCTGCTTGGCCACAGTGTGCAACACAACTTCAATACGCTGCCCCAGTAAGGGAAACAAGATAGGCGCGATATCGACAGCGGGCCAGCGCCGACCGAGTTCGGCAATCAGCAGTGCGGCGGCCACACTTTCGCTGTCGACTAGTACGCCGTCGCAATCGCAAATCATATGGGTCGGGGCAAGCAATTTCGACATTATTTGACTGCCCCAAACGTCAGACCACGCACCAATTGTTTTTGCGACAACCAGCCGACGATCATGATGGGCGCCACCGCCAACAGCGATGCGGCCGACAGCTTGGCCCAGAACAAACCTTCCGGACTAGAGTACGAAGCGATAAAGACCGTGAGCGGCGCCGCATTCGAGCTCGATAAATTGATGCTCCAGAATGCTTCGTTCCACGACAAAATCACCAACAGCAAGGACGTCGATGCCAGCCCCGGCACAGCCATGGGCATCAGCAAATAAACGATCTCCTGCCAGGTCGCCGCGCCATCCATGCGACCGGCTTCAAGAATGTCGCGTGGGATCTCGCAAAAGTAGGTGTAGACCATCCACACAGCGATCGGTAGATTGATCAAGGTATACACGATCACCAATCCCGAGATCGTATCGAGCAGTCCCGCCGACTTCCACAATAGATAGATCGGCACCAGCACGCCGACCGAGGGCATCATCTTGGTCGACAACATCCACAACAAAATGCTTTGTGTGCGCTTTTCGGGGAAGAAAGCCATCGCGTAGGCGGCCGGCACAGCCAGTACCAAACACAACACGGTGACGCCGACCGAGATTTGAATCGAGTTCCATGCAAACGAAAAGTAATCGCTACGTGCAAACACGTCTCTAAAACTTTGCAGCGTCGGCATAAAGAACAGACTCATCGAATAGGCTTGCTGCTCAGTCTTAAAAGCCGTGATGGTCATCCAGAAGATCGGAAAAAACAGCAGCAGCGCGATCAGCCAGGCAAAGCTTCCGGCGATGCCGCGGCGCATGGTAGCCATCGAGGTGGGGTTCATCATGCTTCGTACTCCCCTTTCAAATTCTTCGCGAGCATACGCACCAGGAAGAAGGACACAATATTCGCCATGATCACGGCCAGCATGCCGCCCGCCGAGGCCAAGCCGATATCGAACTGTTGCAGGCCGAGCGAGTAGATCAGGTAAGACAAATTGGTTGTCGCGATACCCGGCCCACCACCCGTGGTCGTATAAATTTCGGCGAAAATCGATAACAGAAAAATGGTTTCTATCATCACTACCACGGCAATAGGCCGGCGCAAATGCGGTAAGGTGATATAGAAAAACATCGCAAACGGTCCCGCGCCGTCGATGCGCGCGGCTTCCTTTTGTTCCTGGTCCAGCGATTGAATCGCGGTAAACAAAATCAGAAACGCAAACGGCAGCCATTGCCAAGCGACGATAATAATCACGGCCAGCATGGGATAAGTCGAGAACCAATCGATAGGCTTCAGCCCGATGGCTCGCATGGCGACCGCCAACACCCCATAAACCGGGTGCAGTATCATATTCTTCCAGACCAAAGCGCTGACGGTCGGCATCACAAAGAAGGGCGAAATGGCCAGCACGCGGGCAATGCCCTGGCCCATAAATTTTCGGTCGAACAACACCGACATCAGTACCCCGCCGACCACCGAGATCAACAGCACCGACCCTACAAGCACGATTGTGTTGAAGATAGCCGGGAAGAAGCTTGGATCGGTCGCCAGAAATTTATAATTACTGAAACCGGCAAAGCCGCTGATATCGGGGTTCAGCAGGTTGTAGCGCGAGAACGAAAACCAGATCGTCATCGCCAATGGCACGGCCATCCACAAAAACAGCAAGGTGACCGAGGGCGACATCAGCCAACGGGCGCGTGAGCGGCGTGGACTTTCTGAATTGGCCGGCGTCGGCTGAAACGTGGGCGCCAGCGTGGATGAGGAATGAGGCATCTGCTTACCGCCTTTTAAAAAACGTCGGCGGCCAACTGCCGCCGACGATACCTACTTTACTTAATGTAACCGGCTTCCTGCATAGTCCGCTCAGTGGATGCTTGTGCGGCCTTCAGCGCTTGGTCGACAGTCATTTGACCGGCAAGCGCGCCAGAAATGCTCTGACCGACGATGGTGCCGATCGACTGGAACTCAGGAATCCCAACAAACTGCACGCCGGTATAAGGCACTGGCTTGAGGGTCGCATCGTTCGGATTGGCGGTCTGAATTGCTTTCAGCACGAAATCGGAAAATGGCGCGGCTTTCTTATACTCGGGATTTTCATAGGTCGACAAACGCGTACCCGACGGCACCGATGCCCAGCCCTGATCTTTTGCGACCAAGTCGATATATTCCTTGGAGGTCGCCCAGGCTACGAATTTCTTCGCGGCATCGGGTGATTTGGAAGTCTTTGGAATGGCCAACGCCCACGACCACAACCAATGCGAACCCTTGGGCGTAACCGCTACCGGTGCTGCAGCAAAGCCGATTTTGTCGGCAACCTGCGATTGCGTCTTGTTGTATAACATCCCGGCAGCCACGGTGGCATCGATCCACATCGCGCATTTGCCCGACGACATCAACGTCAGATTTTCGTTAAATCCGTTGGAACTGGCGCCCGGGGGGCCGTCCTTCTGCAACAGATTGGTGTAGGCACCGACGGCGTTGTGCCATTCAGGTGTATCGAGCTGGGCATGCCATTTCTCGTCGAACCAGCGTCCGCCAAAGGCATTCACCATCGTCGTCAAAAAGGCCATATTCTCGCCCCAGCCGGCTTTGCCGCGCAGACAAATACCATAGGTGCCGGTGGCCTTGTCGGTCAGCTTGTCGGCGAAATCCTGGATTTGCGTATAGGTCGGCTGCTCAGGCATCGTCAGGCCTTTGGCGGCAAACAAGTCTTTGCGATAAAAAGTCATTGAGCTTTCGACGTAGAACGGCAGCGCATACAACTGGCCGCCATAGGACAAGCCATCACGCGCCGACTTGACGACATCGTCGAGATCATAACTTGCCGGCAAGCCGCTGATCGGCGCGAGCCAGCCGCGCTTGCCCCAGATCGGCGTCTCATAGGTGCCGATGGTCATCACATCGAACTGACCGCTCTTGGTGGTAATGTCCGTGGTGGCGCGCTGACGCAGCACGTTTTCTTCGAGGATTACCCAGCGCAACTTGATATCGGGATTGGCTTTTTCGAAATTCGACGATAAAGCTTTCAGCTCTATCATGTCCGGGTTATTCAGCGTCGCGACGGTCACTGTGGTCGGCGCCGCGTGGGCGGCGATGCTTAGCGCGGACAGGCCCAGCGCCGCCATCGCCAAGCTCAGCGAACGTAGACGACTTGCAGGTTTAAAGCAATCACGGTGCGTTTGCGTATTCATCGAGGGTTGTCTCCAATTTTTGTTGATCGTTATGCGACTCAATCTGCGGCTCTCACTGTCCGCTAGTACAAGGCAACACGACCCAGTTGTGGCCTATGCGTGAGCAGTGGTCAACCGATGCCGTGAAGCCAACCTCCTTACTACAAAGCCATCAGCATGGCCTCGCGCTAAGTCACGCGGAACCACACTTCAACTCATCCAATTGCCGCCATCGACATTCAAAGTTTGGGCCGTAATGTAGTCGGCATCGCCGGACGCCAGGAACAGTGCCGCGCCCGTCAGATCGTCAGGCAGACCCATGCGGCCCAGCGGCACGGCCTCGCCCACCAGGCGCTTTTTCTCGCCCAGCGGGCGGTTTTCATATTTGGCAAATAGGCCATCGACCTGCTCCCACATCGGCGTATCGACCACGCCTGGGGCAATGCCGTTGACGTTGATGCGATGCGATGCCAAGGCCAGTGCGGCGGATTGGGTGTAACTAATCACCGCAGCCTTGCTGGCGCAATAATGCGCGACCAGCGCTTCCCCGCGCCGGCCGGCTTGCGACGACATATTGATAATCTTGCCACCACCACCCTGCTTGACCATTTGTCGCGCTGCCGCCTGCATCAGAAAAAACATGCCTTTGACGTTGACGGAGAACATGCGATCAAAAGTGTCCCATGATTCATCGAGTAACGGCCCCATATCGAACACGGCGGCGTTATTAAACAAAATATCGACTCGACCGAAGCGCTCGACGCAGGTATCAACAATGCGCTGCACATCGGCTCGTTGCGTGACATCGGCTTGCAGGGCACAAATACGCTCTACAGACAGATCAGTATAAGCGCGATTGAGATCGGACTGCGCTTTGACGTCCACCAGCAAACAGCGCGCGCCCTCGCCCAGGTAACGTCTGACGACGGCCTCACCAATGCCGCTGGCAGCCCCCGTAACGATGGCAACCTTGTCCTGCAATCTCATGCGTGTCTCCGTTTTTTTAAGCTAGAGCAAGATCCGATGATAAGTCCACCAAACTAGATCATTTGACCGTTAATTGGGCTAATGATCAATCCCAGAAGCAAAGCTGTCAAGCGGTGATTGGAAGTTTTCGATGTTGCGCCGCGGCAAACGATGCGTGGAGCGATGCGGCCGGACCGGACTAAGCGTATACGCCTAGTAAGCGGTCACGCTGTTTTTACAGAGGCACATTATTGATCGCCTTAAGTCAAGTCATGGACCCGTTAATTTATAAGCATTCCTACTTAACCGTTTCGCGTCATGACCCCTTTATGACTTCAATGTATTGCACCCTGCTGCGGACTCATCTGACGATTGACCTGTGTCCACATCGGTTCGTCAGGCTTGAGTTGAGGGGCATATAATGGTAGACAAAACAATTTGAGCATTCCGCCCAAGGATTCGACGTAGTCTTTGACAAGCGGAGATTGATGGACGGACTGACCATCGACAATCAGAAAAATGGGTTTACTCGCCCCCACCATCAGACGGGATAGAAACTCTTTGAAGATCGGCGCGGTGACCGAACCTTCGTGAACCATAAAACGGAAATCGCCACGTAGACTCACCGCCGAAATCATATTGAAAGAAAAGCCGCGTCCAGTCACGGCGGCGGCCGGCGTTTCGCCAATAGCCGCCCAGCTTGTGCCGCTCAGGTAATCCGAGCGAATGCCGGCTTCATTAGCAAAGTAAATCATCGCGCCCGCGGCGCGAGCTTGTGCCTTGATTGTGGGATAGGTTCGAGTCTCCCAGTCGTGCGCGAGCGTGGCATCGTGTTGCCAGGCCCGAGACAACGGCTTTTCAGCAGAGAAACCGAGGAGCTTCGTGATACGGCTCACTGATGCAAGAACCAGTGTTTGACCGAACTGCCGCTTGATCAGTTCACTAATCAACGACAAAGTCCACAAGCCGAATTCGAACTGCAACTGTTGTGGAGAATGGTCGCGAACCGCTTGCGCGATCCACCGCATTTCGTCGACACTGATCTTCGGCGGGCGACCCGGGACGGGCTTGGCAAGCAAGGCGTTCTGCCCACCTTCGGCGAACTTGGCGAGCCAGCTAAAAATGGTGCGCGTGCTCAAACCCAACGCAGCGGCAACCGAAGCCACCGACGCCCCTTCGCGCACTGCATTGACTGCTTGTTGGCGCATGACTTGGAGCGTGTGATGATCCAGTTGGCGGCCGTCCGAAGAGCGTTTGCATTTCATTCCAGTATGTTCTCGACAGGGTGGATAGAGCATTTAATGCTTGAAGAACCGCGTCGCAGTCCATATCGGAGCACAGGGAACCGTGAAAATCGCGACTGCCGTGTCAAGCTTGTCAGCCTGAATTTCAAGGGAATGAACAGCGGACCGACGATCACCACAGCTAGGGGCAGAATCAAGTGCTTAGCGCACCTCATCAGCTCTTTTTAAATCGACTCATACGCAGTGCTACCCTTCGACACCGAGAATCTGCGGTAAGTTCATACATTTGATCATTTGACCATCTAATGGTCTAATGATCAGTTTAACAATCCAGTCTGTCAAGCAGTGATTGGAAATTTCAATGTTGCGCTGCGGCAAACGAGCTGTTGTGCAGCACTGGCTGATCCAGGCGTACGCTTAAGGGAAAACCCTTGAGCGCCAGTCCATCAAGGGCCGCAAACCCAATATGACCCGTCGCGCTCAGTCACACTTCAACCGCATAAATTAATAAGTTATCCTATTTAAATAGCGAGTCGATTTTCAATGCAAATCTGCTTTAAATAAGCCTACTCAAGGAATTTTATTAAAGATAATGCAAGACGAAAAGAACCTCGCTTTAGCCGGTTTGAGCCTCCGTAAGACGCCCCTATCTTTCGCTGGGGGCGTCACGGGCGGTAGCGAGTTATGTCCGAACTTATTGAAAGCGCTCTTATTTAAATGTGATATCGCCCGAGCCGGTATTTACAGACCGGCGTTCGGCCGGGTTGCCGCTGATCGTCACATCGCCCGACCCGCTCACTTTCACGTTGGCCGATTTCGATGCGAAGCCTTTTAGTCCACCCGAACCTACGATATCGACGTCCAGAGATTGCGCTTTCAAGTCATTCGCCTGGATTTCGCCGGAGCCGGCAATCGAGCCGTCGACATGGTCGATCACGCCGGCGGCCTTGATACGGCCCGAACCCTCGATATTGAGCTTGATCGATTGGCCGTTGATGCCGCTCACCACTATTTCGCCCGATCCGGGCAACTCCAATGTCAGGTTTTTGGCTGTAGCGCCGCTGGCTTCTATCGTGCCCGATCCGCTGACATTAAGATCGATTTTATCGCCCATCAACTCAGGCGCCTTGACCGAACCGGAGCCCTGCACGGCAATCGAGCGCAGCGACGGACCGGTAATTTCCAATTTGACCTCCGATGAAGAAAATGACGGGAACGTCGAAATACCTAAGCCTTCTTTGCGACGCACCACCAGCTTGTCGCCTTCGATTTTGGTCAGCAACAACGGCAACAAATTGGCGGGTGCTGTGATCGTCACCGAGGTCGTCGGCGCGATAGTAAATGTGGTGGTCGCCGAACAATCTATTTCAAGGTCCTTAAATGTCTGCAAGTGGCGCGTTTCGGTCTTACTAGGACTGTCGTCAGCTTGCGCCGTCCCGACCCAGGCACATAAAGCGAAGACGGCCAAGGCGGCGGATTTCTTGATTGACATTGCTGCTCCTGATTGAGTTTTTTATCGACGACCCAGAAACCGACAAATCGATCTGGCCTGTATGCAGGCTTCACCAGATATGCGGCGGACTGGGTCTGCGCTTTTATAAGTGCTTGATTCTATCGTATCGGGTAGGGCCTTAGCATCGTCTCAATGGCAAATCTGGCAGGCGATTTTATAGCCACACGACGTCTTATTACGCGCGGCCTTCAATATCCCTACAGTAGGTTTACTCGTTGTGGCCGGCCCGTCTGCCGCTACGATTATTCATCGATAGATTGATCCAGATCAGCACTTGCCGGTGCGATCTGAGCGACGATTTCAGCCGATCCCGTGCGCGGCGATACGGCGCCATGTTACCGGCGCTCGATGCTGGGCAAACCCATTCCATTACTGAGGAGCTTGCTGCTTGAAGTCCGATCTCGATACCGTCACGCCCCTGGCGCCTGACGCAGCGTTACCGGTGCGCCGTACTTTGCGCGATTGGCTAAGCCCGATGACCGCGCGCAACACCGCGCGTGCGCTGCGCCTGGTGATGCTCGACTATCTGCTATTCGGCGTCTTGCTGACGGCCACCCTGCTGACTCGATATGTCTGGCTTAAGGTTGTATTGGGGGTGGTCTGCGGCTTTATTATCGGCCGCTTGTTTATTCTCGGGCACGATGCCTGTCACCAGAGTTTTACGCCGTCCAGCCGTCTCAATCGCTGGCTTGGGCGCTTGGTTTTTCTACCCTCATTAACACCCTATAGTCTTTGGGAAATCGGCCATAACGTCGTGCATCATGGCTATACCAATCTCAAGGGTTTTGACTTTGTCTGGCAACCATTGTCATTGGCGGAATATCGCGCCATGCCATTTTGGCGTCGTAGTCTGGAACGTTGTTATCGCAGCGGTTGGGCGCCTGGGCTGTACTATTTTGTCGAGGTTTGGTGGCGGCGCATGTATTTTCCACGGGCCGAGCAGATGAACACGCGGCGGCCGGTATTTTTTCGCGATTGCCTGCTGGTATCGGCTGCCGCGCTGGTATGGCTTGCAGCCATCGCGGTCGTGGCCCATGTGACAGCACAATCAATCGGGCTGTTATGGTTGTGCGGCTTTGCGATTCCGTTCCTGTTCTGGAACATGATGATAGGTTTTGTGGTTTACGTTCATCACACGCACCCCAAAATAGATTGGTACGACGATAAAACCACCTGGGCCGCGGCTCAGCCCTTTGTCTCGACCACCGTTCATTTGACATTCGGGCATGTGCTCGGCGTTAAAGTCAGCGCTGCATTGCATTACATCATGGAGCACACCGCGCACCACGTCGATATGCGCGTGCCGCTCTACCATCTGGCCGCCGCGCAAAAAATCCTGGAAACCCGTTTGCCGGGACGTATCGTGATTCAGCGTTTTAGCTGGCGCTGGTATTTCGACACCGCGCGACGCTGCAAGTTATATGACATACAAGGGCGTTGCTGGACTGACTTCGAAGGTCGCCCGACGACGCTAGCGAGCGGCGCAAACTAAGCCGGGCCTTCGGCCCTATCAAACGCTGCCGACTCAATCAAACTGCGTCGCATGGACGTGAAGAAACTTGCCGCCGAACCACCGCAGATTAAAATGCTTAGCCAATACGGCGGCTGTCTGCGGCGTCAACTCAGGCATGGTCAGCGTCGCATACGATAGGCGTCCGTCTTTGTATTCCAGTTTTATTTCGGGCTTGGCGGGTCGCAAAAAATCATCGAAGAGATCGAGTAATTTCTCCTCGGTGACATCATCCGGCAAATTTTCGATAAAAATATGCATGGTTCCATCCGATTAGAAAAGTGTCTTCGGCTTAACATGGCTTGCGCCTTATAGCGGCTCGACATCATGAAACTTGGCATAATCGACACGCCTAACACCCTGCTCGTCAACCTCGATCAAGTCAGGGTAGCGATGATGCCAGCGTATCATTTCGGCGCCATAGGTATAGCGCCCGCGCATGGTTTGCGAGGTGGTTTCGTCGACGCCGTCTATCGTCAAGATCAAGGTAGCTTCCGAAAGCGCCAGAGATTCGGCGGTTTCATTGAACAAAGGACTGCTGGCATCGATCTGATGGGTCAGATTCCAACCGAGCAAAAAAACCGGGTGCGAATCGCGCGTCAATTGCAAATCGTGCAATTTGCGGCTCTCATAGCCTTCCGCGGAAGTCTCAAGACGCAGTAGCCGCAGCTTGGCACTAGCCTCGGAAATCACATTTTGCCGGGCATTGGCCGCCCGTATCATCAATGTCTCAACGCCGTCGATAGGGCGCACCACCGGGTGCCGTGCAAACAATATTTTCGCGCGGGGTCGCGAAAACCGCGTAAAAATCAAGCCGGTGATCACGGCCAAGCCGGACAAACCGCAGAAAATCTCCACGGTTGCCACAGCATGCCCATACATGGTTTGCGGATGCATGTCGCCATATCCAACCGTCGCGAAGGTTTCCACGCTAAAAAAGAACGCGCCCCAAAAGCCCGGCGGCGATTGGTCGGCAATCGAATGCCCACCGAGCTGATACAAACAGGCAAAAAACGTATTGGCCAGCAAAAACATCGTCGCCACGCTGGCAAAAAATGTCAGCCAGCTTATCGTCAGAAAATGGTGATAGAAATCATGCCATTTGCGATTCGGCAAACCGCTGGTGACGAACTCGGTACTACCTATGGTCAGTGTACGCTGAGGGTCGGCCCGGCGCGGCTTAGCCGGCTTCGCGGGTACAGTGTTTGGGGTCACGCTATGCATACCATCTCCGAACGCGGAACACCGAGCAGCCGCCCGAAAATTTCCATTTAGGAGAAATCGCGCAGTGCCAGCGCACCTGGCAAGGAGATCAGTGTACCTTGACCAAGCCGCTCGCCTCCATATGACAAGCTCAAATTGAGGCTGTTTTTTAGCGATTTTGAGTCTACTATTCGATCTAATTTGTTCTATATCAAATCTAGCGAATATTGCCCCCGGCTAATTGCCCATGTGTCTGACAACTCGCCTATGATGGCAAGCAGCGTTATCTGCGACACAACCGCAGCCTGATTAAGACCCGACAGGAGCCTTGCATGATCAATAACACCGTGGTCGAACTGTCACGCTTACAGTTTGCCTCCACCGCGCTTTACCATTTCCTTTTCGTTCCGCTGACCCTGGGTATGAGTTTTATGCTGGCGGCCATGGAAACGGTATATGTCATCACCGGCAAGAGCATCTACCGGGAGATGACGCATTTCTGGGGCAAATTATTTCTGATCAATTTTGCGCTCGGCGTCGCCACTGGCTTGACGATGGAATTCGAGTTCGGCACCAATTGGTCGTTCTATTCGAGTTTCGTCGGCGATATTTTCGGCGCGCCGCTCGCGATCGAAGGTTTGATGGCCTTCTTTATGGAATCGACCTTTATCGGCCTGATGGTGTTTGGCTGGGAACGGCTGTCCAAAGGCAAACATTTGCTCGTGACCTATCTGGTCGCCATCGGCTCCAATTTGTCGGCTCTATGGATTCTGGTCGCCAACGGCTTTATGCAGGACCCGCAAGGGGCGATCTTTAATCCGGTGACCCTGCGCATGGAGCTGAGCAACTTCGGCGCCTTGATTTTCAACCCCGATGCGCAAACCAAATTTGTCCATACCAGCATCGCCGGTTATGTCACCGCGTCGATTTTCGTCACCGGCATTAGTGCCTTCTATATGTTACGCGGCCGTCATATGGAACTGGCCAAGCGCTCGTTTCGGATGGCCAGTCTGTTCGGCGTGCTGGCTACTGCCGGTGTGATTACGCTCGGCGATGCATTGGGCTTTATTGGCGGGCATGCGCAACCGTCCAAGTTGGCGGCCATGGAAGCCATGTGGAAAACCGAAGCTGCGCCCGCGCCTTTCAATATTGCGGCATGGCCGGTTCAAAGCGAGCAGCGCAATACCTGGAATATTCAGATTCCCTATGTCTTAACGCCGCTCTTGACCCATACCATGGATATGACGGTGCCCGGCGTCGACGATATCGAAGCCGATGCTGTGCGCCGCATTAAAAACGGCATCCCGGCCGTGGCGGCGCTCAAGGTCTTGAGCTCTGACCCCACCAATGCCGCGGCGCTGGCGCAATTCCAGTCCCACCAGCAAGATCTTGGTTATGGCTTCCTGGTCAAACGCTACGCTCCAGATCAGGATGTAGCGCGCGCCAGCGACGACGATATCGCTCGCGCCTCCAGGGACAGTATCCCTAACGTATTTGCGATGTTCTGGAGTTTTCGCACCATGGTGGCCTGCGGTTTGTTGATGCTGGCTTACTTTGTGATGTCGGTGCTGCTCTCGCTGCGCGGCGATGTCGACCGGCAGCGCTGGTTTCTGCGGCTCGCGCCTTGGATGATACCGGTGCCCTTTATTGCTTGCGAAATGGGTTGGGTGACGGCCGAAGTCGGCAGGCAACCCTGGACCGTATTCGGCGTCTTGCCGACCTGGATGTCGGCCTCCAGTCATAGCGTCGGCTATATGGTGTTTTCGCTGATCGGCTTTGTCTCGCTCTATACGATTTTCATCGTGATCGAGATGTTTCTGATGGTCAAATTTATCCGGCAGGGCCCCGATGAGGAACATGTCCTGCCCCCCAACGCTGCACATAGACAACGTCCCGCAGTACTTGGTGGCGGCGTGACCGCCGGCGCCATGCTGCCGAACCAGGATCGCTAAAATGGAACTCTATCTCGTACTCAAAGTACTGTGGTGGCTGCTGCTGGGCGTGCTATTGATGGGCTTGGCGATCATGGTCGGGATGGACATGGGCGTGGGCACCCTGCTGCGTTTTGTCGGCCGCACCGATCTTGAGCGCCGGGTGGCGCTCAATACCATCGGACCGCATTGGGACGGCAACCAGGTCTGGTTTATCCTCGGCGGCGGCGCCATCTTTGCCGCCTTCCCCTTGATCTACGCCACCGCCTTTTCGGGTTTATATATTGTCATGTTGCTGCTGCTGTGGACCATGATCATGCGCCCGCTCGGCTTCGAATATCGTAGCAAGCTAGCCTCACCGGCTTGGCGCAATGCCTGGGATTGGGTCCTGTTCGTCAGCGGCTGCGTGCCGATGATCATCTACGGAGCGGCAATCGGCAATATGCTGCTCGGCGTGCCGTTTCACTTCGACTGGGACCTGACTTCGCATTACACCGGCAGCTTTATCAGCCTATTGAGTCCCTTCGCTGTGCTATGCGGTTTGTTATCGCTGTCGCTGTCCATCTATATGGGCGGCGTGATGCTGACCGGGCGCACCGAAGGCGCGATGCAGCAGCGTGCGCAGAAGGCCGCGGGCGTGGCGGTGAACGCGGCCTTAGTACTGTTTATCATCGGCGGTGTCTGGGTCAGCCATCTGCAAGGTTTTGTCCTGCAGAAGTCACCCGCGCCCGATCTTGCTCAGACTCCCATGCAGCAAACCGTCAGCTTGGCCACGGGCGCCTGGTTCGGCAACTACCACGCCCACCCGGTATTGTGGCTGCTGCCGGCCCTGGGCTATCTCGGCATGGTGTTGGGCTGGTTTGCGATCCGCACGGGCCGTTCGACCCTGGCTTGGTGGTTGGGCGCATTGGCCTGGATCGGCGTAATCGCAACCGCAGGTGTCGGTCTATTCCCCTTTATGATGACTTCCAGCTCCGACCCGTCGCAAAGTCTGACTGTCTGGAACTCCATTTCCAGCGCCCGCACCCTGCTCTGGATGACCGGTTTCACGGTAGTGTTTGTACCGCTGATCCTCGCCTATACCAGTTGGGTCTTCTACGTCATGCGCGGCAAAGTCAAGACCGAGCAGATCGACGGCAACAGCCATTCCTACTAAAGGACGCGAAATGAAAACCTTCTTGTATTTTGCGCTGTTTATGTTTCTCGCCTTTATTGCCATCATTATCGGCGTGATTATCGGCGACTATGGTTCCTGGTATTTTGCCTGGCTGGTGGGCACGGCGATGATTGTGTTGATTGCGGTGGCCGGAGGGGTGCTGTTTGATGCGCAGGATGAGGAGCGCAAGGGACGGTCGCAAGCTTAAGACGTACTGAGCTACGATGTAAAGCCGGGGGCAGCAATGCCGCCCGGCTTTTTTACGATTAGGTAATTGCTACTTCGGCCATAAGGTAACGACTAGTTTACTTAAAGCAAAAGAAATAATTCCCGCCGCCAGCATCAAGCCGATTAAGTGGAATTTGCCCGATACAGGTAGTAAGGGATAAATTAAAAATAGACTAATCCCGATCAAAGGGCTGCTGACTAATGCCTGCTTGGTGCGCAGTCGCATGCGATGCTCCATGTTGATGGTCCGGTGCATAGTACGTGAACTGATGTCGGATTGACAAGCGGCAAGGCGGCTGCCGGCTCGGGAGCACTTAAACTCACAAAGGAAATTTCGTTGTAGAAAGGATTTCTTTGAGGACCATAAAACTTCGTATCTGCCGCACACCCGGCAAATACAGCAACTGTTCCGCATGCAGCCGATTGAAGCTGTCACTGTCTTTCGTGCGGACCAGCATAAAGTAATCGAACTCCCCCGTCACGACGTGACACTCCATGCATCCGGAGACTTTCTGGACCGCTTTCTCAAAATCGGCGAATGATTCCGGCGTAGACCGGTCCAGCACTACGCCGATGACCACCAGCATGCCCGCGCCCAAGGCTTTCGGGTCGAGCAGCGCCACCACACTGCGTATCAAGCCCATCTCCTTTAAACGCTCGACCCGTCGCAGACAGGCCGGCGCGCTCAGCTTCACCTTGGCCGCCAAACCGACATTCGAAATCGACGCATCGTGCTGTAGCTGTTTCAAGATCGCGCGGTCGATCCGATCGAGTTGCGATAAGGCGCCATCATCAGCTTGTGATTCTCGGCGTAATTTAGTTGCGCACATAAGCTATTTCTCACAATTTTATAAAAATATATAAGCCTACTTGCCAGATAAAGTAGGCCATTGCCATTTATTTCGCAAGCTCATTTCTTTAGAAATTACCTACCATTTGTCTATCGCAACGTCAACGGATCACCGCCTCTCTGGGACCGGCAACGCTTGCGCCACCTTGACAACTCGGAGCTCGCTCATGAATTTGAAACAATTCCCACGTTACCCGCTTACCTTCGGCCCAACGCCGATTCAACCGTTGAAGCGTCTCAGCGAGCACCTTGGCGGTAAGGTGCAGCTCTATGCAAAACGTGAGGATTGCAACAGCGGCTTGGCTTTTGGCGGCAACAAAACCCGCAAACTCGAATACCTGATTCCGGAAGCGCTGGCCCAAGGTTGCGACACCCTGGTGTCGATCGGTGGCATCCAATCGAACCAGACACGACAAGTCGCCGCCGTCGCGGCTCACCTCGGCATGAAGTGCGTTTTGGTACAGGAGAATTGGGTCAACTATTCCGACGCTGTCTACGACCGGGTCGGCAACATTCAGATGTCGCGCATCATGGGTGCCGATGTGCGCCTCGTGCCGGACGGCTTCGATATCGGCTTTCGCCGTAGCTGGGAAGAGGCTCTGGACAGTGTGCGGCAGGCCGGCGGCAAACCGTATGCGATTCCGGCCGGCTGTTCGGATCACCCGCTAGGCGGATTAGGTTTTGTCGGCTTCGCTGAAGAAGTCCGCCAGCAAGAAATCGAGCTGGGCTTCAAGTTCGACTACATCGTGGTGTGCTCGGTGACCGGTAGCACGCAGGCCGGAATGATCGTCGGTTTTGCCGCCGACGGCCGCGCAGACCGCGTGATCGGCATCGACGCGTCGGCCAAGCCCGAAAAGACGCGCGAGCAAATTACCCGGATTGCCAAAAATACGGCCGCCAAGGTTGGCTTGGAACGCGATATCACCGCGCGGGACATTGTTCTGGATGAGCGCTACGGCGGCCCCGAATACGGCTTACCGAACGACGGCACACTTGAAGCCATCAGGCTCTGTGCGCGTCTTGAAGGCATGCTGACCGATCCGGTGTACGAAGGGAAATCGATGCACGGCATGATCGATAAGGTGCGCCGCGGTGAATTTCCGGAAGGCTCGAAAGTGCTGTACGCCCATCTTGGCGGCGTACCGGCATTGAACGCATATAGCTTTATTTTCCGGGAAGGGTGATGGCTCCGATGTTATGGCTTTATTTTCCGTGAAGGTTGATAGCCCCGATGTGGTAGGTTTTAGCACCTAACAAGGAGCCGGGATGGAGTCGCAGGTTAAGCGTTGCGAGTGGACTTGGGTTTGCCCTCCATCGTCGCATTCACAGGTGTGCGTGGTCACGGACGAGACCACGCCGCACATGGTGCGTGAAGCGTTGGTCGAATATTGCCAAGATTCGCCGCACATTTCGCTGCTTCATCTCGGTACCGCCGATCAATTGCGACTCGGGTGGCTTGCGTCGCTGGCATTAGTTCAACGCTCAGAGCAGAAAATAGTGTCGGAAATTGAGCATGTGCTGGCGATATTGCCGATTTCATGTTTCCTGTTGCTGTGCACGCAGGCGGCACGATCGCTCGACTGGTTAGGTGCTGTACGCGGCCATCAATGCGAGTTGGCGCATCTTCATCCGACCACCAACGACAGTCGGCAACTTGAGGTTGCTTTCAAAGCGATGTTTGCGACATTGCATAGCGCGACGCTTGAGCGTTGGGGGGATGTGTTTTAACGCTCACAATGCGTTGCGATTCTGCTTGGAGGCAGTAATTCGCACCGCATGCCAACACACGATTTCGTCTTGTTTTTAGACCGGATGGCATCTCGCAAAAATACAGAACTATCTTTCTCGTAGGGAAATATTTTTTGTTGGCATTCGGCATCCCGAACACGCCATCACCCTTAGCTCATAGGCGAAAAATTGGTGATGGTTCGCGTCCGCGTGCACCGGGGCCATGCGCCACTAAGCGCTTTCTTGTGGTTCACACTCAAAGAAACATCAAGGGTGGAACGACGAGATATGCCGGCGAATAAAATAACGTTGCACCTCAATCAACGTACATTGATAGCATTTGTAACCTTACGGTCGTTCCCCACAATGTTGGACTACGGCAAAGGATTCCTTCTACCCGTACTCGTATTCAAGCAAAGCGGTGGAAGCACCTTTGCGGTCGGCATGGCGTTCGCAATCGAATTTCTGCCTCGCGCGATACTAGCCCCGCTGTTCGGCTCCGCTATCGACCGACAATCGGGAAAGACCTTGGTCATGGCGACTGAGATAGCCCGTTTCGCAGTCATGTTGTTGTGGTTGTTCATGTCTGGACATCATCTGGCCTGGATGGCTTCAAGCATCGTATCCTTGCTTTCGGGGCTTTCCCTTGTCTATTACGAAGCGGCGGCATCCGGGCGCTTGGACAGCGGGGGCCAACAATCATTTCACACCATGACTCAGCTTTTCGAGCCGTTTGCTCGATTGGCAGGGCCAGGCATCGTAGCTCTATTGCTTCTGCTTCTTTCGCCAACAACTGTACTGGGCTGCGCGACGGCGGGATACGGAATGGCGGCATTGCCGAACGTCGTCGGCGGAGCAGTGTCGCTCTTGATGGTCGTGACGCTGTTGCGGCACACGAAGAACAAGCACATCACGCGATTTGAATTTCTCGGTGCATCGAGCCTAGCAATCGCAGGGGCACTGGCGGCTAGTGACATCGGTATCTTCGGATTCAGTTTGGCATTCGGCTTCTTAGTCTTGGGCAGCGCGCTATATGGCGTGTATTTTCGGCATCGTCGAATCCAACTCATTCCCGCTCATCAACTTGCCCAAGGTATCGGTGCGACTGCGGCCGTTCTCACGCCGTTTCTGCCTCTAGCGGGGGCGATTTCAGCGATGACCAGCTCGCTTTCACCCCTGACGGTTATCGGCTGCTCCGGTATCGCCTCGGCGTTAGTGCTCCTAATCGAACTTGTGGTCACATCGAAGTCCGGTAGAGCTAGCCAATCTATCCTCGATACACGGTGATTAGCTGTGGCACACAGTTGTAGGAGCTAAATTAAATATCAAACGCCTCCTGCAACGCCAGATAAGCCCCCTCAACCCGCAACAACGCGTCAACCGTTCCGCGCTGCACCACCCGCCCCTGCTCCAGCACCACCACCTGATCCACCAAGCCCGCCAGCGCCGACAGGCGATGCGTAATCAACAGCACGCTGCGCCCGGCCATCAGCCGCATGATGGCGCCAAGCAAGGCTTGCTCGGTCAAAGTATCCAAGCCCTCGCAGGGCTCGTCGAGGATCAGGATCGGCGCATCGAGCAGCAGCGCGCGGGCAATCGCGAGCCGCCGTGCTTCACCACCGGAAAAACGCACACCGGCCTCGCCCAGTTCGGTGTCGTACGCATCGGGCAAGCTGATGATGAAATCGTGAATTTGCGCATCGCGGCACGCAGCTTCCAGTGCTGCGTCGTCGGCATCGGGGCGCGCTACTAGCAGGTTCTCGCGTATCGTGGCATTGAATAGATAGCTATCCTGCGACAACACCGCGATTTTTGAACGTATCGCTTCAGGCGCACAGTCGCGCAATTCAACACCGCCCAATTGCACGCTGCCCGCTTGATAATCGCGAAAGCGCAGCAACAGATTCACGAGGCTGCTCTTACCGGCGCCGCTCGCGCCGACGATGGCAAGCCGCTGACCGACCGGCAAATCGAAGTCGATATCATGCAGCGCCCAGGCATCGCCATCGCGATATCGCATGCCGACGCCACGCATGTGCAAATCGTATTGCTGCGGCATGGTCTGCGGCTTGATCGGTTCCGGCACCACGGGCAAGGTATCGACCAAGGCAAAGATGCGACGCGCCGCAGCCAGCGTTTCACCCAGCATTTGCATAGCCAAAGGCAAGGGCTGCACGGCCTCGAAACTGGCCAGAACCAGCAGCGCCAACATCGCCAAATCGGCGGGCGGCAGACTGCCGGAGCGGATTGACGGCACCGTCAGAACACATGCGGCCCACATCGCCAGGGTCGCGCATCCGATCAAACTGGCTTGCGCAAAACCGCTTAAGCGACTCATTTGAGTTTGCGCGGCGATCAGTTGCTCAGACAGCGTATCGACATGCTGCGTATGCCGGGCTTGCGCACCGTAGACACGCAGTTCGGCCAGTCCTTGCAGATCGTCGATCACCGTCTCGCGCAAGGCAGCCCTAAGCGCAACGATATTCTGACCGGGTGCACGGCCACGTCGGAACATATAGGTCGGCAAAACTAAACCGGCCAATAGTAAAAACAGCAGCGCACATGCAGCAACTGGGAGACTGAATATCGCCAGCGCCGCGACAATCAACAGCGTGCCGGACACCGCAACCACAACCGGCACTATCACGCGCAGATACAAGTGGTTCAAGCTCTCAATATCGGCTTGAATCCGCCCCAACAAATCGGCGCCGCGGTAGGCTTGCAAAGCAGCGGGCGCGAGCGGTTCAAGATGAATATAAAACCAGACCCGTAGTTGCGCGAGCAAACGGAAGGTAGCCTCATGGGTGACCAGCCGCTCGATATAACGGCCCGCGGTTCGCACAATGGCAAACCCACGTATCAAGGCCGCCGGCGTGAAATAGTTGATCACCGTGCCGGTAACGCCTGCCAGCGCCATGGCCGCGACAAACCAGCCCGATAGTGCCATCAGCCCGACATTGGCCAGCAGCGTGGCCAGCGACAAGGCCACGCCCGCGATCATCCAAGGCCAATATGGCAGAAATAGCAGCAGCAAACGCCATAAATCGGCGCGCGATTGAGCTGCCTGCGTTGGTCCTGCCTGATTCGAAGAGTTATCTGTGCGAGACTGCACCGCCTGTTTCGGGCCAGTCTGATTCGCAGACCCATCCGTTTGAGCCTGCGACGCCTGCGTCGCGCCGCCCCAATCGGAAGACGCATCGATCCGAGATTGCGTTGGCTCAGTAGTTGTCTTCATACCGGCTCCCGAAAAGCGTGCGCCAACCGCGCATACAGTCCATCGGTCGCGATCAACTGCTGGTGCGCGCCGCTTTGTACAACCCGTCCATGCTCCAGCAC
>Ga0302220_10001284_pt1 | contig 19646 bp, 19 predicted proteins | sample II_Palsa_E1_3_FD_194572 | JGI IMG/M metagenome (GOLD analysis project Ga0302220, IMG submission 194572) | Peat permafrost microbial communities from Stordalen Mire near Abisko, Sweden - II_Palsa_E1_3 | ecosystem: Environmental > Terrestrial > Soil > Palsa > Peat permafrost | place: Sweden...
CACCGAGCAAGAACCGGAATCGGAGTCGCATCAGGATCAGGATCAGGAGGAGCAAGACAACGCTCAAGATCTGGCCGAGTTGGAAGATATCGAGTTACCGGTACAACTGGAACTCAACACACTGGACTTGTCGCTGAGCACCTTGGCGACATTGCAGCCTGGCTACCTGCTGGAACTGCCTATTCCGATCGACGACGCTCAAGTTCGACTGGTGGTACATGGTCGTACGATTGGCAGCGGTCGACTGGTTGTGATCGGCGGCCATCTCGGCTTACAGATTTCACGTATTTCGGCGCGCCATGAACCCAAGTCTTAATTTCGCTTCACTGCTGATCACGCTACTGGCACTTGGCTTACTGCCTTTTATAGCGATGGTAGTGACCTCCTATACCAAGGTCGTTATCGTTTTGGGCCTGCTGCGTAGCGCCCTCGGCACGCAGCAAGTGCCGCCGTCCACGGTGACCAACGGCATCGCGGTGATCGTGACTTGTTTTGTTATGGCCCCGGTGGGCATGCAGGCTTACGACGTGGCGCAACACTCGCAGCAAGATGGCAGTGGCCAAGCGATACAGATGTTCGAAGCGGCACGTGAGCCATTCCGCCAGTTTCTGAAGAAACACACGACCGTGCGCGATACGACTTTCTTCCTGCGTTCCGCCAAGGAAATATGGCCTCCCGCACTGGCCGCTCGCGTGACCGCAGACGATTTGATCATCCTCGCACCGTCGTTTACCGTCACCGAATTGACCTCGGCCTTCAAGATCGGCTTTTTGCTTTACCTGGTATTTATCGTAGTCGATCTCGTCATAGCCAATATCTTGATGGCGCTCGGGCTCTCGCAGGTCAGTCCGACTAATATCGCGATCCCCTTCAAGTTGTTGCTATTTGTCGCCATGGACGGTTGGTCGATGTTGATCCACGGTCTGATTTCCACCTATAAGTAAATGCCATGGACTATGACAATATTGTCAGCCTGACCACCAGCGCATTAACCTTATGCCTGCTGGTTTCCTTGCCGGCGGTAGCGACTGCTGCCCTGTCCGGCCTGCTGATCTCGTTCTTGCAGGCGATCACATCATTGCAGGACAGTAGTATTGCCCAGGTGGCCAAGTTGATTATCGTCACCTCGGTGATACTCTTCAGCGCCCCCTGGGGAGCCTCGGCGGTTCTACAGTTTGGGCAGTCCGTCACCCGGGCAATGTTCCCATGAAAATCAGGCCGAATCAGCATCAAACGAATGCAGCTACCACCACGCACAAAACACCGAGCACGGCGCCAACGCCGCATACCGCAAGTAGCCGCCGGCGCAGTTCCAGCAACGCCGCGCCGCAAGAAGGAAGCGACCTGAAAGAATTGGTCGTCTTGCATCAGAATTTCCAGCGCGCCAAAACTGCTTGGAAACAGCGTAAGGGAGATTCGGACAGTAACGCGAGCGGTCAAAGCGAAGAGTCGATCGAAAATGAAAGTTTTCTGCAAAGCTATACCAGCAATGCCGAAAACTTGAACCTGAAGGTCGGTGGCGATGATGGCCGCCAAGGCAATTCGCAATCGGGGTCCGATTCGGACTCCGACTCGGACGAGCAAGCAAACTCGGACGCAGAAACGCCGACAAGGGTTGATTTGTCGCTGAAAGCACAACATGCCCTACGGCCGGGGGCGGCGAGTGCCGGTATGCGGGCCGATGCCGCCTGGGCCGAAGCCGAGCTGTGCAAACTTGCGGCACAGAGTCCGCAACACGCGCACGCGGCTTCGCGCCAAACGCGTGTCAATGACGTGAGCCAGATGTATCTAAACGATTGTGCAAAACACGGCGTAACCCCGAAGCGGCGCAAGGTAAGCGAGGTACGCGAGGACTTGATCGTAGATTTTAAGCAGCAAACGCCGGAGGCGGTAAAGAAGCTGGCGGCAATGGTACTGACGATTGCCGATCAGAACTACAACCTACTTTTGCCGATATTGCGCTTGAACCTGTTTCTACCTCGGCTACCCACGCAGTATGGGTCCCCCATCGCACGCTCACGATCGCTATCAAGAAGTAATTCGCTAAGGAAACTTCGCAAATGAAAAAGCAAATTCGTGTTTTAACAGGTATGCACGCAGGTGCGCGACTAGAGTTAACTTCAGGCATTTTACATATCGGCCCAGAATCGGATGCCGATATACAGATTAGCGACTGGACCGACGCAGCGATGGTACTTGACTATAGAGATGACGGCGTGATTACGTTGGGCGCGGCAGGCGCCGGCCACACCGCGTCCCAGCTTTATGATTTGATTCCCCGGCGCTGCAACGACATCGTACTGTGTATCGGCCCGTCGGATGAAATCTGGCCGACGGATCTCGATTTGCTGCAACGTATGCTCACCCCGCCCCAGGATGTCAGCCTGCCGCAGGCCGACTATGCCGAAGCGCGTTCACGCGCCAGCGTGATCCGTTGGAGTATCTACGCCGTCGTGACCGCCGTGCTCGGCGGTACGGCGATTCTTGCAGTGTCGAGCCAGACGCCGAGTGGCCCACCGCCGAACTCCCCGGCAGGCCGGTGGCTGACGACGGACAGAATTGTCGCGCAACTGAAACTGCCCGATCTACATACCAGCCATCAAGGCGATCATATTCTTGTCGCCGGAATTGTGCCCACGGCAAACGACGCCTACGCCACCACACAAGCGCTGGGCCGAGTGCCGGGCGCCGCTGTCGAGACGCAGATTGCGGCAGCGGAGACCATCGTGGACGATCTCCAATCCTCTTTGGGAGAGCCTGGCTTGGCGGTGAGTTACCTCGGCGACGGAGGTTTTCGTATAGCCGGTATAACGAACAACACCGCCCATGTACAAAGCACAGCGGAACGCGTACGCAGCGACTACGGCACGGCAATAAAACGCCTGGTCTTTGATTTAAAAGAACATGGCACAACCATGGCCAACGTCAGTTCGATACTGACCGACGGGTCTATTCAATATATCGAGCTAGCGGATGGAACCAAAAATTTTGCTACGGTAAATCAACCTGACCCGGTCGTACCGCCCGACGCGTCAGCAGTACCGGCCAATCCAACAGATTCCGAGGGACACGTGAATGTACCAGGCAATTAATCCGTCATCGATAGAGACGTTGGAGCATATCGTTAGCATCATGGCGGAAAAAAAACACGATGCACGCATTGCCGAATTAACCGCCGATCTCAAACTCGCAGCTGACGAGGTGGTGCGTGCCGCACGTAGCGAAGAAGATCATCGAACGCGGTCGGCTGCGCAATCCGTGGCCGATGGGCTGATCGCCGCCGCCGAAATATGCGTGCGGATGCAGGAAGCCAGCATCTAGATAGGATATTGCACCCGGCTCTTCGCAGCCGGGTGCAATATCAACAGAACTCGGCGGCCAGCGTACCTGACCGCCAAGTAGCAAGCCCGGCCAAGATTATTGGCATAATTTTTGATTATTTAAGGAGCATCCATCATGGGCCTAGGAGCAGCAGCAGCACCCGCCTCAGCGGCTGGCGGAGCAGCAAGCGGTGCAGCCGGCGCCGCAACTTCAGCCGCCAGCGGCGCGGCGACGACGGCCACAGGCGCCGCGGACACGGCCTCGCAAATTGCTTCGATGCAGGCTATGGCGCAGCAGGAGAACCAGATTAACAACGAGATGACCCTCGATCAGCTCATTGAATCTGGCCCAAAAAACACCGTGAAATTGACGCAGGGTTAAGACCCCTTGTTGCGTCGTTCAGCCATACGAGTTGTCGCTTCCTCACAAAAGCTCGGTGGTGGGCATCGGACTAGCTCTGATGCCTTTTCTTTTTTATTGCAGCTTATTTATGCTTTGACCTGGAACACGCTATGACGCTGGTTCAATCTTAATCCGCCATGAGCCTCGAACGACGCAACGCACTAATCGTGAGCTTATGTGAGCATCTGGAAATTCCTAATTCCCAGTCTATCGTCGATGCCGGTGTCGTGGAAGTCAATGGTTTCGATGTTGCAATCGATTTTTTTGAACCGGACCCCGCCGCAATTTATTTGAATTTCGAATATGGCATCGTCAATAGCGGCCGCACCCTGCGCATATTCCGCCTGCTACTTGAGGCAAACCTCATGATCTATGCCCAGGATCAGGCTCAACTCGGTTTGGACTCGGACACCGGTGGCATCGTGCTCATCGTACGTGTGCCGCTGACCGACGAAGTCGATGGCCCCTGGCTGGGTGAATTGCTCGACCACTATGCGGAACATGGTCGCTACTGGCGAGAAAGCATTATGTTGTCTTCCGATGAAATGTTCGACAACCTGGCAAGCGGTTCATACGTGTGGATACGCGCCTAATTCGAATCTATAACAACAGCACTCCCGAGTAGGGCCGCCGGGCGTCAAACAGAGGCTGGAGACTTGCATGACGAATCTTAAATTGGTGCCGATGCAATATCCCACTCGTTCGTTTATGCCATGTCTGGCACAAGAGCGTACGCGTGAATTGATATACGTCGCATTCGAAAAACTCCAACTGAGTCCGACCGACACCGGGCAAGTCGACGAGCTGGCGGGCGTAGCAGTCGACGGTGCCTTCACCTGGGTAGTGCCGACCGTGCTGCGGCGACCGAGAACCAGAAAAGAAAATCGCGGCTTGTTGATTAGTGTAGAAACCGGCTACACCGTGGAGAAATTGGATCGGATCGAACTCATACACCTTCTGCAATCTGCCGGCACGCTGCTGGCCAACGGCTCGACATGCATAGGCGGTGACGCACATGGCCGCATCTTGTTGCAGCGAGTTGTGAGCCTACGGCAATTGACTTCCGATACCCTGGCCGCGGAGATTATCTGTGCACGACACCTAAAGCGTCTGCTAGTTGAAGCGCCACAGGGCTCGGATCAACGTCCGTGGCAAATCCAATGAGAGCCGCGTCGATCCGGTCCACGCGGCGCTGGGTCTTGATGATGCCGGGATTGCTATGTATGGTTTTACTCAGTCCGCTCGAACAAGCTCGCGCCGATTGCTTCGACGACGCTGCCAAGTATCATCAGGTCAATCCGATGATATTGCGCGCCTTGGCCTGGCAAGAGTCGCACAACCAACCGGACGCCCATCATCTTAACGGGAACGGCTCGATCGACTACGGTGTGATGCAAATTAACTCGATTCATTTGCGGGATTTGGCGCGTTATGGCATCGACAAGGACACCCTGCTTCAGCCATGCAAGAATGTGTATATCGCCGCCTGGCACCTGCACCGGCAAATGCTCAAATACGGCAATAGCTGGGCAGCAGTTGGCGCTTACCACTCGGAAACGCCCGCACTGCGCGATCAATATGCGGCAAGTATTCGCGGTATTTTACAGCGCTGGGAAAAGCTGCATTAGTCAAGCCATGCAGACGGCACCGGGCGCGGTCCGGGGACCCGCATCAGGTGATGATAGAGTGCGCCTTACAGGTGGCATTCTCTTCGGTAGGTCCGGGTAAAACATCGAAGATTGCTGACTATGCCGCCATGTCCTGCGCATCGGTGGCTTCAACCACCTCAACTGCGATATCGGCACACTCAAGCTTGTAGCCGAGTGAATAAACCGTCTTCATTTGCACACCGCTGATCTCGCTCAAGGAAAGCTCGCGGCGCAAGGTATAAATATGCTGTTCAAGTGTCCGAGCCGCCCCTTCAATTTCCTTACCCCAGACGGCATGCGCTATCTTGGAGCGACTCAGCAGCACGCCTGGGTTCGAGAAAAACAGCCAGGCAATGGCGAATTGCCGAGCGGTCAGTCGCACCGGCGTACCTCGATAAGTGGCAACGCCGGCCTGCTTATCGAGTGTATAGTGCCCCAGTTCAATACGTGAATCGGACACAGGTGCGCTATGCTGATTGCTCACGGTACGCAATGCGCGCACAAACAGTTCTCCGATGTCGATTTGACCAACGACGATATCGTCCGCGCCGGCTAGGAATGCATTGAGCATATCTTTATGATTGAAAGACTGACCAATCACTACCATCGGCAAACTCTCGCGACAATGGTAATTGCGCCAGGCGAACACGGCATTGTGCGAGGAAAACTCGCGACAGAAATCCAGCAGCACCAGAGCTGTATCCCCGCGTGACAGAAAATTGACTGCATCGACCTCATCGGTGAAGCGTACACAACTGAAACGCCCGTCTTCGTCCCAGTATTTTTTGATCGAATTAAATAGCAGGGTATTACGCGTCAGAATGATGGTCTGCATCTGGTTCCTTTGCTTTATACGGCACAACGAACTTTCCGATCTAATATCCCAGCATATGGGATGGTTGGAATTCAGCGCCGAAATAGTACTCGACACTTCAACACACACCCCAACTTGGACTTAGACTATCCGTTCATGTTCCCCGATAGTATTCTAGATTTAGCAAGATATGAGCCTGATCTTTTTAACTCAGCCTTCAGAAAAATTAAGTACTCTGTAGGAAGAGAGTAAATTTTGCTTGGTTTGCCATAAGATTCGCATTGCTAATTACTGATGAATCTCCGACGTACCATAATGAACATCTCAGGGCGAGACCGCCCACTGCGAGAAAAAATGCGATTTTTTGATCTTGCCGTATTGCGTAGCTTTGTACTGATTGCCGAGGGTCGCAGTTTTGCCGAGACGGCGTCGCTGGTCGGGCGATCCGCATCGGCCGTTACACAACAAATCCGCAAACTTGAAACCGACATCAATCTACCGGTTTTTATCCGCACCGCGCGCCGCGTCGAACTGACCGCCGCGGGCGAGCGACTGCTGGGTCATGCACGACGTATACTCTTGATTAATGACGAGGCAATGACCATCTTTCATGAAGCACCGAAAAGCATCTTGCGCTTCGGCACCACCCAAGACATTGCCGAAACGGCGTTGCCGCAAGTGCTGCGCTATTTCAGGATGAACCATCCGGAAGTTACGCTGTCGGTACGCATTGACCGCTCGCAAGAGTTGGTCAATATGGTGCATGAGCAGCAAATTGACCTTGCCATTGCATTTCGTCAGGATGACCCACTAAGTCGTGAAGTCATATGGGAAGAACCGATGTTGTGGCTAGGCAGCCGCGACTTTATGCTCCCCGCTGATGGGCTCGTGCCGCTTGCGTTGTTCGACCTGCCCTGCTCATTTCGGGCCGCCGCACTCGACGCATTAGGTCACGCAGGATACCGAAGCGAAATAATATTTAGCAGTCCGAGTTTGACCGGATTGTGTGCCTGCGCCGAGACAGGCACGGCCCTTACGGTACGCACGCGCCAAATGATGTCAAATACAGAATTGATTGATGTCGGTGCGCATCTGGGCTTGCCGGGCTTGCCGTCTGTCGAATTTGCGGTGTACAGCGTCATCGATGGGCTCCCGGACGCCAATACGGCACTCATTGCCTTGGTGAGGGATTTGTTGCGCGGACAAAAATTCTAAATGGCGGCGCTTTACGCCAAGCGCGCAAATCGGATATAGGAAGAACCAGCACCGTGCAATATTGAGGTGCTGGTCCGCGCTTTAATACAGCGGCAGGATTTTTATGCTGAAGCCGCCGCGGCAGCCGCCTTCATTCGAGTGACCGCCCCCATAATCGCGGCCCGCGCCGTAGCAAAACCAGGCTCGACAAGCTCATTACCTTGGGTGAGCGCAGTCTTGATAATATTCATTTCCCTACCCGCGGGCATACTTGCAGTTATGCCCTTCATATTGTCCAATACCCGCACAATGTTATTTGCGGCCTTTTCGCTCTCTGCGGGGGTTTGCCCATATCCCGGTGGAAACGGCACTTGCATCAGACAGAGTAAAACGCCGCTTTGTTCACCATGTGGGACGGTTTGTTTCGTTGTTTCAAAAACATTGTCAAACAGCGCCTGATGGTGCTCGGCTGGCACAGACTTCGCGGCAAACGCGAAGGTAACCTCATAGCCTGCCTCGCGCATTCCCGACGGTTCCATCTTGGCGTAGCTTGCCATGCAACGATGTGCCTCAGCAGGCCGCTCTGATTGAGGCAAATCCGATATCTTTTGCAATGTTTTGACCAAACCCGCGGATATTGCCGTGTATTGCTTTTCACAAGCAGGGTTATTCGCGGGCAGCTCATTCAGTAGCTCGTGCAGTTGAGCAGGCTCACTGGCCTCATTTGCTTTGGTTAAAATCTCTTCCAAGCGTTGTGGGCTCGGCATAGGGGGCTTAGCCGCTGCGGAGAGGGTCGCCGTCGGTGACGCCGGCAAAGGGATCTCGGCAGCTGCGGCGAGGGTGGCCGCCGCCGCCGTCAATTTAGACGGCACGATTAACTTCGGTAACGCGGCGAAACCACGCCGCGCAGGCAACGACGCAGGGGGCGTCTCGGCTTCCTTCCCCGATTCGGAGGCGGAAGCATTGGCTTTCGCTAGACCAGCAAGCGCCCCCGATACAACGGCAGTCCTTCTCGATGTGGGCGTGGACGTTGGTGATGAAGGTGGCGGCGTGGTGTGGGCCGGTTCGTCCGAGTGAATAGTCGGAGGCGGAGAATTAGAGCCGATATGTGGAGATGCCATGATACCCTCGGAAAAGTTAATTTCCGATGAAAACATATCTCCCGCCGTCCATCTCACCTAAGCCGAATCAGCCAATCACTTAACGAACGTTAACGCCGCCGCTCACTTCAGAACAGCATGCCGAGCAATGACGCCTTGATAGCGGCCTCGGTTTTGTTCGCGGCATTCAGCTTGCGCATCGCATTGATCAGATGAAATTTGACCGTACCGCAATCGATAGCAAGGATCATACCGATTTCGATATAAGTTTTGCCGGTCGCCGACCATCTCAGCACCTCTTGCTCGCGCGCGGTGAGCTCCTTGACCGATTCCGGCATCAGTCTAGGCACCAGCAAATGACTCATGGCGCCGTGAACCAGCTTGGTCAGCCAGGTCATACGTGTTTCCTTCAGATCCAATTCTTGCGGTGTAATCGGGTCGGCCGAGCGCACTAGCGAGAGCAATCCGATAGCGCCATGCTTGCCGCGAGAGGACATACACCAGCCATGGCGCAAATCGTGCTGTCGCGCCTCATCCCAAAACTCGGATTTCACCTGATCGGTCGACCACAGCATCGGCAGAGTCTCGTTAAGGCCGTGCCGAACCGTCGGATCGATGCCAAAATAGTTATTGGCCACATAGTGTTTCACCCAACTTTCCGGGTAATCGGAAAGCAGCGAAAAACGAGGCTTACTAACCGGCAGCGGCACCCGCATACCGTAGGAGCAATATTCAAAGCCTAGTTCACGGACCGCAATTTTTAACCGTTCCAGCAACTCAAGTTCGGTGGCGCCCGACGAGAACAGGTCAATATAAGATTCGCGCCAGTCAAACATTTTGCGTCACCGTCAAGTCTGCAACATACCTGAACGGGCAGTGTCCGATAGATGATTTGGCGGGTAGCATGAAACACGCTCCTAGATAACCTTCGACGGAATAGCAGAGGGTCGCCAACCTTACTGCATGATGCAGCAAGCGCTGAGCGAGATACCCTGGCAAGCATACCGAACCAATGATAGCATTCGCCCCCGATGGCCTTATACGTCTTACCTTCGCTGATTTCCTCAGCATGCACCTTTATTGTCACAAAGCGTGGCTGGATGAAGACTTGTACACCGAATTGACTGAGGAAGGGATCCGACCCCGAGCAGCCGGCTACTGCGAATGGATCAGCGAAAAAATCCAGCCCCGCATTAGTATCGGCTGGGCGTGGTTCTTGCCGAATTCGACTGAACGCCATGCATTGGCGCCGGGTGGCATCAGCAGTAATCTGATGCTGCGCACAAAAACCGGTTATGACCTTGGCCCTCGAGAAACCACAGAACTGCTGAGCGATTGGATATCCGGTCAACCTTGGCAGGCTGGATTGCCTCGCCCCATATAAAACCGTAACCCATCCTCTCGCATTTTGTCCGAGATGCGCTAATTAAATTAACTACCCGAAAAGGCAGCTATTCCGGTTCTCAGTACTGCCGTCCAATAGCGTCATCTTAACCATAAAAAGATGACGACATGCTTCAGATGATTTCTGGTACACGGAAACAATTGCGGGCAGAGGTGGAGACATCGTTAGCACAATATCGTCACCGCATATTTATTCAAGAGTTGGGCTGGCCTCTGCCGACAGAAAATGGTTTAGAGCGAGATTCTTTCGATCGCCAGGACACCATTTATGTTGTCGCAAGCGATACGTCCGGCGAAATATGCGGTTGTGGCCGCTTGCTGCCCACAACCAAACCCTATCTTCTCAGCGAAGTGTTCCCCGAACTGATGGGCGATATACCCCTCCCACATGCAGCAGACGTATGGGAGTTATCGCGTTTCGCGATCAGTACACCCAGCGACATACGCCTGAGTAGCGCCGAAGCTTGGCAAAACACGTGTTTCCTGATGGCCAACATTGTCAGTGTCGCGGCCAGTCATGGAGCGACGCGGCTGATTGCTTTTTCAGCTATTGGCAATGAGCGGCTATTACGCCGGATGGGTGTCAATATCCATCGCGTTTCGACTCCGCAGTTTATTGATGGGAAGCCGGTGCTGGCGTTCTGGATCGAGATCGATGATTTAACCCGGAGTGCGCTCGGCATCAATGCGGCTCGGGAAATAAAGAACCCTTCTTAAAAAAATGAATGGCGTGATCATTCTCGCGGCGTGCCGTATAGATTCACCCTCTAATTCCGCCGCATAAATAGACTTGCGCGAAGCCGCAGGTCTCGCAGCGATTCGCATTTCAGGAGTTTCGACATGGATGTGTTATCACCCGAGCAAATCGCTACCAGCCAGAAAGTCGGCGGCGACACTCTGATCGGTTTGACCACGAAGGCGGTCGAGGGCGTCGAAAAACGCCCCGCGCTCAATCTTCGGCTGCTCAAAACAACCTTATCGGAATCGCAGAACGAAACGCCGCGTGCTATTTCGGTCAAGGGACCCCAAGAATGGCTCGCCTTACATACCACGCTGGCGGCGCCACTGGCAGACAAAATACAGGCGTATGCGAGTCAGGTATTCGATATTGTCTCGGCAATGCACACAGAACTCTCGCATCTTGGCCAGAGCCAATACCGTGCATACAACGATCAGGTAAAAACGCTATTCGAAAACGCCGGCCAGCGCGCACCGGCGGTTGCTGAGATCTCCATCGGAACATGGAATTCCGCGGTCACCAAGATCGTGTTCGACAGCTTGCAGAAAACCAGTCAGCAAGCCGTAAAGTTTGCCGAGCAGAATTTTACTGCACTCGCAAGCACGGCTAGCGCATCAAAATCTGCTCTATCTTCGGCTGGGTCTGCACAGGATAGCGCGCAACGGTAAACGCTAAAACCAGCCACCGACGGAGGCCGGATAAATATTGAAAAGAGATGGCGTCGCATGCATTTGCAGGGCGCGCCTCTCTTGCTATTGAGACAAGCGATATGACAAAAAAAATTGCGCTGATTACAGGCGGCATGGGTGGCCTCGGCGAAGCGATCAGCATTAAATTGCATGACGCGGGCTATAGCGTCGTGGTCACCTACTCGCCAAGCAATACCGGGGCCGATCATTGGTTGGCGCGTATGGAAACTGAGCGGCGCCAGTTCCGTGCTTATCCGATCGACGTCTCCGACTACGAATCGTGCCAACACGGTATACGGCAAATCAAAGCCGAAATCGGCGCGATCGACATTCTGGTCAACAATGCCGGAATCACAAGGGACGCGAGCTTCAAGAAACTCGACAAGGTGAATTGGGATGCGGTGATCCGCACCAACCTCGACTCGGTATTCAACATGACGAAGCCGGTATGCGACGACATGGTGGAACGGGGCTGGGGCCGTATCGTCAATGTCTCCTCGATTATTGCCTCCAAAGGTGGCTTCGGCCAGAGTAATTATGCAGCGGCTAAAGCGGGTATGCATGGCTTCACGAAATCCCTGGCGCTCGAAGTCGCGAGAAAAGGTGTCACTGTCAATTCGATCTCGCCGGGCTATATCGCCACCAAGATGGTTAGCTGTGTGCCGCAGGAGATCCTTGATAGCAGAATAATTCCGCTGATTCCGGTCGGCCGCCTTGGCAAGCCGGAAGAGGTCGCCGCGCTGGTCCTGTACTTGTGTTCGCAGGAAGCCGCATTTATGACGGGCGCCAATATCGCCATCAACGGTGGTCAACACCTGCAGTGACATAAGTTGATCGTGCGTGGCCTCTACCGTATACGTAAGCACTGCGTATCATGTAGGATCGACCATCGATGCAGTGGCGTCATAGGTCAATCACCACGATTTGTTATATGGATTGAAGTATTCCTTATAACTGAATAGACGTAGAAAACGTTAGCCTTCAAGACGGATGCACAACCGTTTGGGAGCTAGCCGATGACTGCGGGAATTTTAGAATATCGCAGCACGAGAATTGAATATTGTGTCCGCCGGCGAATCGCCGAGCGGCAATGAATTCGAGCCGTGCCGCCTCGTTGGGACAAGCCATGCCCGACACATACGGTGAGCCGGAGTCTGGACATGACCGGCTGCAAGATCGAGAGACTCACACACCGGGCTCCCCAACCAACAACGTAGCGACTGGGCCCCTCGGCTTACTGCAAGCACGCCCGTCGCCTCATCTGGCGCAAACCGTGGCCGCCACATTGCATCCTGTGCATCGGCCGGCGCCTCGACAGCTAGGAACTATCGCCCAGAAACTCGCCCATGAGGCAGTGCGACGGGCGCAGCATACCGAGAACCCGACGCCGGCAGTGAGCAAGCCTCGGCTGAAAGCCCGATTGCTGAGCAAGCTTTCCGCGCGCCCTATCACTATGACGGCGGTTTTACCGGGCACCGGCCGTACCATCAATCGGCCGATAAGGCCGGACGGCCCCGTTGCTGACATGTCGGCAAGCAATATGAACAGCGGCTCGCGGACGGCGCAAATCGAATCCGATCCGGTTCTGGACGAAGCGAATGCACTGACGAAAATCGCAGAATCGATGCTGGCGAGTTTACACCAGGCAGAAGTGCCGCTATGGGAGCGTCCCGCACGCGGCGCGGCGCGCCGCTGGGCGAACAAAGTGGCGCCCTGGCTGCAGCCCGAAGCGTTGCGCGACATCGCAACCCTAGCCCCAGAGGTCGACGGCAAGTCGATGCGCCCCCGGCCACGCATCATTCAGCCCGATGTATTGAGCCGCGCGGAAATTACTCAAGGCGCAACGGAACTACTGGACTTGGTCGACCACCTCAGACAAGCACTCGATAGCGCGATTGTCGATCTCAATCGTGAGCAGGTGCGGCATGGAGCAGCTCAGCGCACATTAAATGCTTTGTTGCTCGGGACACACGATGCCCCCGGCAAACTGGAGCCCGGCGACAATAAAATTAATTTAGCGCTCGCGCAACTGGCAAGCTCGAATGCGCGCCTGGACTTTACCCGTCATCGGACGCGCACGGCAAGCCGCTCCTTACAAAGGATCATTCACGGCACTGATCTCATGCACCTGACGACCTTGAGCCAGATGGCAGATCAGGCCGAGCAGAGTAAGAAATTTTCGCAACAGCGTCTGGCCGATCTCGAGACGCGAATCCGGGCGATTCGCTCGAATGCCGGGGACAGGCTCGCGGTCATCGAGGTCGAGCTGAAACTGCGCAGTGAAGAAGCGCAGACGCTGATGGCGCTCGATCATGATTTGGCGCTTTCAGAGAAAATCTTAATTCAGGCCGAAAACCGATTAAATCGACTGAGTGCACAGCTTGCCACCCTCGCCGGCCCGCAGACGGATTCATCCACAACCTCGCGCCGAGCGGCTGCTTTGCTGCCCAAAATAAAACGAACGCAAGCGATCTTCGATCGTGCGACCGCAGAGCAGCAGCGGTGCCAGCATCTCTTGCAGCATGTCGACATCGAGTTCGCCACGCTCAACCAACAGATCGGCGGCTTGATGCAAGAGCGCGTGCAAGAAGATCGTCGATGGCATGCAGCGCAGCGTAGTGCCGCGCCGCTGGAACATACGTCCAAGTTCTTGGCGGCTCAGTCGAAAGAAGCAGAAGCCAACGTTAAAGCCGAGGCGCAGGAAGGGGCCGTCGCTGAGGGATCGACCGAAGCCGGTCACGATCGGGATGCGTTTGCTGCGTTACATCAGCGCTTTATCGCGAACCAGACCGAAGTGGCCCATGCCTTCGGTCCACATGCTTCGGTCGAGCTGAAAGCGGCGCTCGAAGCGCTGAGCGCACGCGTTTCTTTGCCGTCGTCGCCAACCCCGCTACCGGCCGTCATCGTTTCTCAAATCGTGACAACGGCGTTGGCTCGTGTTACCCGGCACGACCCGGAACGGGCCGCCCGTGCGTTGAATGTGATGAAGCGATATCCGGCGCTACACTGGATCACGCTCGCGACGGAACGGTCAAGTTCGGCAATGGCGAACGCGTCATCGCCGGCCATTTCCGACGCCACCTTACGCGACGTCATTGCGCTGAGTCGCAAGATGGCAACCCTACCCCGCGGCGCCGACCTTCTGCATCTGCTGTCGAGTGAAGGCGCTGTAGCACCGGATTCGGAGAAGTCGGTGGCATTGCGGGCCTTCTGGAATGCCGACAAAGCGCAGCAGGAAGAATCCGACCCGAGCGTTGCATCCTGGCTGCAACAGGCAAAGCGGGTGGCTCGCGCCACGCTCTCACCGGAAGTCGGTGCGACCTTGGATGATGTCGACTATGCCGCCTACAATGCAGTGTGCAACGGCAACATCAGCAATGCGCAAGGCTCGCCTTACGCAGAACACGATCAGCGGCTAAAGAAAGCGATCACGGAATGGGTGATCCGTGCGACAGCATCGGATGCTGGCGCCGGCGAGGACAATGCCGCAACCCAGAACGTCAGTCGCTGGCGCCGCCTGATACCGAATTTAAACAAAACACCGTATGCAAAACGAACGCTTAACCGCGGCTACGAGGTCGGTGAAAGCATGGGGATGCAGTCCCCACGCATGGGCGTCGACCGCGCGGTCAAACGTCAGATCGCGGAACTTGAGCGCATCGTCGCGGCCTATCGTCAGCACGATGGTGCGCCTGAGCGCGAAGCGGCAGCCGTCGCCGCGCAGGCGGTAGTCGATCATCTGAAGATGCTCGAAAAACGCGGTCATCATCTGTCACAAGTCAAATTACAGTCCGCAGACGCGAAAACCATCCGCCAGCGTATCGGCGCCGAGGCGCATCAGCGTCGACTGGCCGGCTTGCGGCGCACCAGGCAGGAACAGAAAGAAGCCGGTACAGGAGGTGTGCACGGCTTATTGCTCAAGGCTGCGCCGGTCGACCTACCGAAGCTGTTCGCCGATACCTGCGGTTGCGGCCTAAGCGCTTACGAGGCCCTGAATCGAATTACCGAGCACCTACAGAAAATCATGCCCGCCGAAGTGCAAGCAAACGACGCCGCCTCCCCTAACGTCGATGACGATTTTGCGGCCGCAGTGCGCTTATTGAAGAGCCAACGCTTCGCCGACAAGACCGATATCGTCGCATTCTTCAAGCCGTTTATCCTGCAATGCCGTCTGCGCGACCGGCTGCGGCTTGGTGGTGGCGGCATATTGGGCGGCGGCTTGCCTAGCCTGCCTTATGGATCCGCCTCGCCAATCGCCTCGCCGATATTCACGGCCGAAATGTCACGTGGCGACGAAGCGTTCGTGCAACTATTCATGCCGATTCTGGGAATGGAAATGTCCTTCGGCCGGACGCGTACCACCGCGATGGAAGCCACGGGCGGCGTAGCGGCCGGCCCACAATTGGCGCCCGGCATGTCCTTGCAGGGCACCTTCTCAGCACGTTTTGCCAGCGAGAAAATGCGTACCGATTCGACCGTAATACGCTTTCTGAGAAAACGCCATCAGGACGACGAGATGCGTCAAAATATGCTGAATGCGCTCGACAGCCTGGTTCGCTGGGATCTGATTGAGCCGCAGCAAGGAAGACGCTTTGACGGCCCGCTCGAAGCGTTGTTGGCCCGCAATCCGAAGGTGGCGATAGCCCAGGTCGAGGCTGTCACCCAGACCCAGAGCATCACCGCGCGCGTTTCCGCGCGCCTGCCATTCGCCCGCCTCAACGACCCTTCAGGTACCGCACAAACGCTAGGTGTCGAGCCATCGCTATTCGCCTCGGCCGAGCGGGTGCGCGATCGGCGCACTGAACGCGGCGGCACGACCCATATAGCTGGAAGCCGGGGCGACACCACTCAGCAGCGCGCTGGGGTAGGCTTGGCCGCGAACGCGGCTCCGCTGTCGAACCAAGCAGTGCTGCTGGGTCACGCGGGACAGGCCGGCGAGGTTCAGCGTGAGTCGCTTCCCCTGCAATTGGGCGCCACCCGTGAAATTGCCTGGGCCATGGAAAAGCATGAGATTTCGCCGTTCCTGATCGATGACAAACAGGATGCCGACCTGGATCGGCATTCGGCGACGCCCGCCCAGATGCTGGCGGAAATTGCGGGAAACCGCGAGAACTGGATTATGCGTTGCGTTGAAACACTTGAACCGGACCACACTGGCCAAAAAGACACGCCGGACAACAAGCGCAGAGCGGCCATCCTTCTTCACGAATTCGAGCAAGATATCGAGAAGCTCGGCAAAACCAGTCGCTATTGCCAGTTCAACGTCAATTATTCAATGAAAGCCCAGCACGGCGCATGGATCGATGGTTACCGCGCCCTTGCTGAACTGGCGAGCCAACATGGCGATGCAGAAGGTGTACGTAACGCACAACAGGCGATCGACGACATCTTGTTGATGCGCGGCACCTGGCGTCCATTGATGCTGATCGTGCGGGAACGCGCCCGTGACTCAAGCACCCGAGGCTGGCGCAGCTTGCTCCGTTGGCAACGAATCAGCAACGTCGACGGCCAGCGTACAGCCGCCCAGTTTCCTCCACCGTAACGCGCACATGCGACCGACCTGGCCGCGCGTCGAGCATGTCAAGGGCTTGCGCTTCGACATTGCGCCCTATTTCTTCCGGGGCCGCCGAGCGTGAGCTGGAGCTGGAGTTGCTCCCTGTGGCATAAGGCGCAGATCAAGAACATGCGCGATTTGATTCCTTGGTTCGCTTGGTGAGGCAGGCAATAACGCTGCCGTGTTAAATCTAGCCCCTAACGAATGAGAGTTCATTATGGCAATGCTTCCTTATAGCGATAGAAACCGATTCACGGAGGTGTCAGTGCAAATTGCTATTGAGTTACCTCATCTTGATCGCGTCGCGCGAGCCCACCCGGCTCCGAAAAAAATGCACACGCTGATCGTGCTCGACATCGACGAGATCATCGCGGTCGTCGGCGCCGATGTGCAGTGCGTCACCACGCTGGAGGACTTCACGCTTATGTTGGGCTGCGGCGCATCGGCGCCCCACCCCGCGCACTCGATACCCGCCCTTCCCCCGCACCTCCAAGGCGAGCCTTTAGCGGCGCTGGGCGCCCGCATTAACACACTGGCCGCATACGAACGGCAAGCGGCGCTTGAGGCGTTCTTGGCGGCCGCGCAGCGTTACTCCGGTCCAAAGCTGGCTTTGCTCGACGAACTGATGCAAGCGGCTGCCGCAGGGTCGGCGGCATTTGCGGCAAGAGAACGCAGCGCAGCGCTTGGTCCGGCCAAGGCAGAAATATCAGGTGGCGCTAACTGGCGTGAGGTCGCGAAGTGCTATGGCATTGCCCAGCCTGCTTTACGCAGTGTTTTGGAGCAAATCGCCGCGGTAGGCCCAGCCAAGACCGAAGTATCGAACGGCGCCCTTTGGACAGACGTAGCCGAGCGTTATGGCATCACACATTCTGTCTCTCGCGGATTTTTGGAAATCATCGCGACCCTGGGCCCGGCCACCGCGGCGATATCCGATGGCGACCTGTGGGAAGCGGTCGCCGTGCGCCATGGCATTGCGGATCCCGTGTTACGCCGAGTATTGGAAAGCACCGCGACTCACGGTCCTGCCACGGTAGCGATCTCTCGCGGCGGCCGCTGGGAAGAAGTCGCCGATCTGCACGGGATCGTTACACCTTATCTGCGCCGCGTTTTGCATGACTTAACGTTGCGTACCGCGAATAAGCGGCCTGACGGAATCCATTTGACCTGATATAGGTACTGCGTCAATACCGGCGGCTACGATAGCAGTCGGCGGTGACGCGTTTTTCGGCGGGCCGCTAACACAGACACGTGGTTCATTTTTCTCAATCAGTTATATAGCTATCGTCGTCGCTTCGCACAGAACTAGCACTGCTCGATGAAGACCGCTCTCGAGTTGGGACTAGAAATTCGCCATCGAAATTACTCACTGTGTTTTCACTTTCAACCTTGAATTTTATTTTTAAAGGTGCCGGTTGGTTTTTGACTTCATCCTCATCGCCGCCCTCATCACTCAAGTCACTTGACGATAGATCATCCCGGGATAATGTTACAACATCGGAAAATCGATCATTTAATACATCTTCGCCATTTTCTTCTCGCGCATTAATAAACACATCAATAATTATTTTGTCTACATATTTCAAATCAACATTATCAACATTTTGCTTAATTAGATATTTATGAACCTTCCCGACTGCATCACGCAATATATCCTCATTGGCAAATTTATAATACCTAAAGCGATCTGTAATCAATGGAATAAATTCCCCATCGAGAAACCACATCATCATGGAATTCACCGCCACTTCGCCAAATTTTTGATTGCATTTAACCAATTCATCAGTACAAATTTTACGTTGCAGCCTCCTATCCTTCATCAAAATTTCAGCTTTATCAAAGACGCCAAGCATCAATTTTTTCATGGTTTTTACATCTAATTTTCCATCAAGATCTTTATTTTTCAAAACAAATTCATGTATGACCTGCATCGTTTCGTGAAGAATTTTACGATCAAAAAATACTCGCTTTTTTGTACGTGCACTTTCGACATAGAAATAATTTACGATTCGATTCATCAAGTTATTTTCTATAAAAATTGATAGCACCGATGCTGCCACACGTCCGTTTAAGGGTGCATTTAGCGTTTGCAGGGCCCTCAGGCAAATACCCTTCTCCGCGTTTTTCATCGCCGCGGACGGAATCACAACAATCCCAGATTGCCGCGGAGGCGGAGGTGCAGGTCCTCCGCGAGATTCGTGCATCAAGCGACCCGATTTAGGAGCAGGATTTGCCGCAAGTGGCCTCGGGCCCTGGGCACCCGGCCCCGGCGCACCTGTACCGGGGCCGCCCGAGCCCGGTGCGCGTGGACCTGAAGCGATCGCCTGCGGTGGTCCAGCCGCCATCTGCTGCGGCGTAGGTCCAAACCGAACGATTGGAAAGTTGGCGGCGATATCCCCCCAAAATTGATTGATGGAAAAAAGAAGTTCTTTAAAGTTAATCGCCGCCAGTATTTTCTCTGGCTCAATTTTATCTAGTTTTTTTATAAATACATTTACCACAAGTTTGGTTACCGCAGTAACATGCCTGGGCATTTTATGTTGCGCATGCCTAGCGCCTTTAATAACCTCCATAGCGACATCTTTTTCTCTGAAGAAATTTCTATATATCGCATGCTTTTTTATATTTTTTTCAAATTTCAAACTGTTGTTGAAGCTATCACGAAAAGCTGCAGTTAAACTATTATCTGAAGGCTTGTCATAATGAACTTGAGCATCAAGCCGCCCTTTAATAGCCGCGGCTTCATTCATGGAAAACAGAGGGCTAATATCGACGTTGGTACT
>Ga0302220_10001285_pt1 | contig 19644 bp, 17 predicted proteins | sample II_Palsa_E1_3_FD_194572 | JGI IMG/M metagenome (GOLD analysis project Ga0302220, IMG submission 194572) | Peat permafrost microbial communities from Stordalen Mire near Abisko, Sweden - II_Palsa_E1_3 | ecosystem: Environmental > Terrestrial > Soil > Palsa > Peat permafrost | place: Sweden...
CTATCTGCTGTCCAAGCGCACCACGCTCTACAGTGAAGTCGATTACACGTCGTACAAGAACGCGGTGGTCAGCACGCTGAACCCGGCCGGCACGTCCCGTCAGACAGCAGTCACGGTGGGTATCGACATGCTGTTCTAGTACGTCAGACTCACACTCAGACGCGCGTGATCGATGTGCGTCACCCACATGGCGCACATCGGCAATCCCGGCTCAGTCTGCTCTAAGCCCACCATCCATCTGTCGCGCGGCTTGCGCGAAAATTTCGGTGAATTGGTCGAGCAGCGCGAGTTCGCCGCGTCCCGCCCGCGTGATCCGATAGAACGACAACTCGACTTCCGGACGCAGCGCATCAAGCCGCACGCGATAGTGCCGGCAAGCGTGCTCGCAGAACGACGGAATGACCGCTACGCCCAACCCCGCCTGGGCCATCGCGATCGCCGTTTGCAGGTGTCCGACGATCATGCGCTTGCCGGAGGTGACTTCTTCCTTCGAGAGCGTCGCTTCGATCAGGCGCTGCAACGGGTTGTCTTTGGACAGGCAAATCAGCGGCAGGCCTTCGAGCGCGCGCCAATTCAGAGGTGTTCTGCGCGAGGCGGGACCGAGCGCCGTCTCCTGCAGCGACGAAACAGCGATGAGTTGCGTCGGGCAGATCGGATGACGATCGATACCGGACAGGCTCGAGAAAAATGCGCCGAACGCTGCATCCAGGTCGCCGTCTTCGACCATGCGCTGCAGCTCGAGCGGCGTCGTATCGACAATCACCGCTTCGGCTGCCGGGTGCAGCGCGACAAAGCGCGACAGCACCGCGGGCATCAGGCTCGCGGCGATGATAGGCGTGCAGCCGACGAGCAGCGAAGACTGCTCCTGCCGCCCGAACTCGTTGAGCTCCAGCGCGGATTTTTCGAGGGTTTCGACAATCTTGACCGCCGTGGGATAAAACATGCGCCCGGCTTCGGTCAGCGATACCGTGCGGGTGGTGCGGTCCAGCAGGCGGCATTGTAACTGCGTTTCGAGCTCACGAATGATGGCGCTCAATGCCGCCTGGCTCAGGTGCATGCTTTGCGCCGTTTTGGTGAAGCTGGAGGCATTCGCGACGCCAAGAAACACCTTGAGTTGTTTGAGCGAGAGGTTCATCTAAGTTGTCCGACAGCGAGCAAATGCGGGATAGGCGTGCAATTCTATCTGACTCGTGCCGCGCTCGGGCCACCGCCGGGCCCACGATCTGGCCCCCTTGCGCGGCGCTCGACCAACCAGAGCGCCGCCGCAACACCTCAGGCAAATCGATATTGCCCTTCTTCGTCCCGCGTGATTGCGCGCGTCGCGGCGCTGTCTTCCAGCCAGCGCACGATTTCCCGCCCATCCGTGGTGCCGCTGGCAGCCATCAGATCGACGAAGCGCTTCGGCCCGTCTTCCAGCGCGGCTTCGAGCGAGACGAAGCGAGCGCCGCGGTAGGCCGGCGGCGTCGGCACTCGGTGTTCGATCGAACGCGGGCTACCGGGACGCAGCAAGGGCAGCGTCAGGTCGAAGCCAGCCTTCGCGGTATGGCCGCCGCCGCCCAGCGATGGATCGAGCGGCATGGCCCGCATGCCCCCCTGGATTACCAGATCGCGATCGGCCTGAAAGCGCGTCGCGAGGGCCCAGTCCATCTGCTCATCCGAAAAAATATCGATGTCTGGATCGACGACAAAAACATGCTTGACGTTCGCCAACGAAGCGAACACCGCGGCGATAGCGTTGCGCGCCTCACCGGGAACGCGCTGCTGCAACGCGACCCGTACATTGAACATACCGCCCGTGGCGGGCCCCGCATACACCGCCTTGACCTCTCGCACCGCGGTCTCGAGTGCACGCCAGATTGTCACTTCAGTGCGCAGCGCGGCGAGCTGAGCCGTGTCGGTACGCGCCATGGTCGGGCCGCTGATCGTGCAGGTCTGGAACACGGCGTCGCGGCGATGCGTAATCGCGGTTAAATGGAACACAGGGTTCGACTTGACACCGCCGTAATAGCCGAGAAATTCGCCGTAAGGGCCTTCCGCTTCGACATGCCCGCGCTCATCCAGGTAGCCCTCCAGGATGAATTCGGCATCGGCCGGCACGCGCAAATCATTGGTCACGCACTTGACCACGCCCAGCGGTGCGGCGCGCAAACTCGCGATCAAGGCGAGCTCGTCGGTCGGGATGCGCATGGTCGCGGCGACATGGTCGATCGGATGCGTACCGACGGCAAATGCGATCGGCAATCGTTCGCCGCGTTTAGCGTGCGCCAGGTAAATGGCGCGCAGATCGGAAGGGGCGACCAGGTCGATCCCCGCGCTGCGTCGGCCTCGCAACATCAGGCGCCGCACGCCGCAATTGGTCCAGCCGGATTCGGGATCGATCACGAAGTCGATCGACGCCGAAATATACGGCGCGCCGTCCAAGTCGTGTTGCAAGTGCACCGGCAAGGCAGTCAAGTCGCAGGCGTCGCCCGTCAGCACAACTTGTTGTACCGGCGCATGTTCGGATGCAACTTCGACCACCTGGCCTGGTTGTCGCAACCGCTCGCGCACGACCTCCAGCAGCCGGTCCGGGGTCGTGTCGAAGGCCAGCGCGAGACGCGCGCGGCTCGCGGCGACATTGCCACATAGCGACGTGGCGCTCCCCGAAGGGGCGTCAAACCATACCGCTTTCGGGTTGCCTTCCAATAGCGAGGCGATGTGCGCCAAGTCGACCGATTCGTGGTGGCGTTCCAGTTCGGCCGAGTCGAGCGATTCGAGAAAATTTCTGAGCCGAAACCGTTCGAGGTCCGGCGAGCTGGCGGGCACCTGTGCGGCGCCCGGGCGTGATGCATCGGCATGTGAAGCGTGTGAGCTCAAGTGTGTCTCCTCGGGATGGCCGGTAGGGTTGGATTTCGAATCTGGGTATCAAATGGCGCGAGCGTGCCGGCCCACTTATCTTAGAAGCGCGCCGACAACGCGGTCGCGGCCAGGTGGGCGGCCAAGCCGCTGGCGGCAGCGCCGTGCATCTCCGGCGCCAAATGCAGGAATTGCTTGACCGCGCGCAGCGTCACCGCACTGCACGTCGACATAGTGACCGCGAGCGCCTGCGCGCGCGCATCGAGCTCAGCGAGCGGCACAACACTGCTGATGAGGCCTGCCTGGAGCGCCTCGGTGGCATTCAGCGTGGCCCGGCTCAAGACCATATGAGCGACCGTCTTGATGGGCACGCGACCGATCAGCGCTGACATGACCAGGGTCGGCGGGATGTCGCGCTCCATCTCCGGAATCTGGTACAGCGCATCGTCAGCACTCAGCGCAAGGTCGCATACGCCAGCGAGCGCGCAACCCACACCCAATGCGCGGCCACGCACGACCGCCAGCACGGGCACCCGCACGGCCTTGAGCGCGTCGTACAAGGCAAGTGGTGGCGCGGTGACGATTCTGCGCAGTGTTTCGGCCGATGGTTTTGTGTCGGCGGCCGGCATCGGCGACTCGCGGCCCTTGCAGAAATCAGGACCGCGGCTGCTTATCCTGACGAGCTTGATCGAGTCGTCGAGGTGGGTCACGGCGTCGATGATCGCCTCGCTCATTGCGGCGTTCAGCAGGTTGCCGTTCTCGGGGCGGTTCAGTACGACATCGAGCAGGTTGTCGCTGCGTTCTATCGTGACGAGATTAGTCTGCATGTGAATTTCTCCCTGCCCGGTTGATGTATTCCCAGATGACGCGCGGCGTGGCCGGCATCTCAAGTTCCTCGCCACTTGCATCGCTGCTCACCTCACGGCCCAACCCGCGCAACGCGTCCGCCAGCGCATTGAAGATGGTGGCCGTGGCCGGCGTGATGCCGCTTTCCCCGCCACCCTTCACGCGCAGCGGGTTGCCATGTGTCGGGTCTTCGGTCAGCTCGATGCGTAATGGCGGCATGACGGCGGCGCGCGGCATCCCGTAGTCCATATAGGAGCCCGTCAGTACCTGTCCGCTGCTGCGGTCTACATAGCAGCCTTCGCTCAGCGCCTGGCCGATGCCCTGGGCAAGGCCTCCATGCACCTGCCCCTCGACGATCAACGGGTTGATCGGCTGTCCGACATCATCCACCGACGAGTAATTGACCAGCACCACGCAACCCGTATCGGGATCGATCTCGAGTTCGCAGACAGCCGCGCCGGTCGGGTGCGCGGGAATACGGCCATTGAACTCGGCAACTGCACACAGCGTTCTAGTCGACGGCTCGCCCGGCATCCCATTGTGCGCGACGTGCAGCGCCACCTCGAACAGGCTGGCGCTGCGCTGCGAAGGCCGGTCCAGGTACTGGCCCTGGGCGAATTCGATCGCGTCGCACGGGCTCTCGAGCAGCACGGCAGCAACCCGCCGGCCCTTCTCAATGATCTGGGCCGACGCTTCGACCAGCAACATGCCGCCCAGTCGCATCGTGCGATCCGAATGGCTGCCCCCGCCCACGCTGACGAAAGCGGTGTCGCCCGTGCGCAGGCGTACCGCCTGCGGTGCAACCCCCAGTTGCGTGGCCACAACTTGCGCGAAGGTTGTTTCGTGACCTTGGCCGGTAGACTGCGTGCCGGATACGAGGTCGATCACGCCTTCGGGCAGCACGGTCATTTCGATGCGCTCGCGGGGCGCGCCGACCGGCGATTCGATGTAATTCGCCAGGCCGATGCCGCGCAGCCGCCCGCGTGTGCGTGCCTCTTCCCGGCGCGCCGCAAAACCCTCCCAGTCCGCCAGCTCGAGGACGCGTTCCATATTGCGCGCGAAGTCGCCGCTATCGTAGGTGAGCCCCATCGGGCTGCGATAGGGCAGCATATCGTGGCGCACCAGATTGCGGCGGCGAATCTCGGCGCGCTCGATGTTGAGATCCTTGGCCGCCAGGTCGAGCATCCGTTCGATGACGTGGGTCGCTTCGGGGCGACCGGCACCGCGATAAGGCGCAGTAGGCACCGTATTGGTCAACACTGCGCTGACATGGACCGCGGCTACCGGCACGTGATAAACCGAGGTCATGATGCGGGTGCCGTTGGACATCGGCACATAGGAAACCGTGTGCGCGCCAACGTTGCCTATCCATTCGTTATCGATCGCCAGTATGTGCCCGTCTGGGTCGAAACCGATGGCCGAGCGGATGATCGCGTCGCGCCCCTGGTAGTCGCAGAGAAATGCGTCGCTGCGATCGCTCGTCCACTTGACCGGCCGACCAACGTGGCGGGCCGCCCAGACCACCGCCAATTGCTCGACGTACATGAACGAGCGAGGTCCGAAGCCGCCGCCCGTGTCCGGGCAGACCACTCGGACTTTTTCCAACGGCACCTGCAAGGCCGCGGCAAGTCCCACCTTCTGCCGCACGGCGCCCTGGCTTCCGGAAATCAGCGTGTACTCGCCGGTGTCGGCGTCATATTCCCCGATCGCCGCGCGCGGTTCCATTTGACAATTGACGATCCGGCTATGGTGAAACTCGCGGCGCACCACGTGATGCGCCGCGGCAAGAATGCGTTGCGCCGCCTCACGGTCGCCGATTTGCGTTTGAAAACACAGATTGTTGGGCGCGCTATCCCACACTTGCGGCGCATCCGGTTCGAGTGCATCCGCACCGTGGACGACTGCGTCCAGCGGCGCGTAATCGACCTCTATCAATTCCGCCGCATTGCGCGCCTGCAGCAGCGAATTCGCGACCACCATCGCGATGGCCTCGCCTACGTAGCGAACCTTGTCGATCGGCAAAGGTAAATGCGGCTGATTGAGAATCAGGCCCGTCGACGAATGCAGGAACGCCGCTTGTGCATGGGCGACGGCGTCGGCCGGGTTGGGCACGTGATTGATGCCTTGAAAACCGGCCGCAACGTAGTCCGGACCGAGCAATACGGCGACCACGCCCGGCGCAGCAGCGGCGGCGCTGATGTCGATCGAGCGCAAGACCGCGTGGGCGTGAGGCGAACGCAGGAACGCCGCATACAACTGGCCGTCCACATTGATGTCGTCGGTATAGTTGCCCAAGCCTGCGACGAAACGGCGGTCCTCGAGGCGGGGAAGTGCCTGGCCTATCATGACGCGCTGCCTTCGACCACGGCCGCTCGCAGTTCAGGATACATCTCGCGGGCCGCGTGGCGCACCGCCTCGATGATGTTCACATACCCGGTACAACGGCAGATGTTGCCTTCGAGCGCGTGACAGATGCTGGCGTCGTCGAGCGCGGGCGGCTGACGTAAGTAGAAGTCGATCGCCATAATCATTCCCGGCGTGCAGAAGCCACATTGCAGCCCGTGACATTGCACAAACGCGCGCTGCACGGGATGCATGTTGTCCTTGCCGGCGAGCCCCTCGATCGTGACGACACTGCCCCCGCTAGCTTGCGCCGCGAGGATGGTGCACGACTTGACGGCGACGCCATTCAAGTTGACCGTGCATGCGCCACACTGCGTGGTGTCGCAACCCACGTGCGTACCGGTGAGCCGCAGGTTCTGGCGCAGAAATTCGACCAGCAGCGTCTCGTCGGGGACCGGGCACCGGACCTCGGTGCCGTTCACCCGCAATTCAATGTCTATCATGATTCACCTATTTCGTTTCGGTCGAGCCGGCGTAGCGCGGCCGCGCTCATTTAGCGCTTGCGACGACCGTTGCATTGAGCCGCTTGAAGAACCCGTCGGCCAGCTTGTTCGCCACCGAGCTCACCAGGCGCGAACCGATTTGCGCGAGCTTGCCGCCGACCTCGGCGACCGCGACGTAGGTCAGCAATGTCGACAAGGCGTCGTCTCCCGTGTCCGCCAGCGTCACGGTCGCGGTCATCTTGCCGAATCCGGCGATGCCGCCTTCGCCTTGTCCAACGATACGGTAGCCGCCCAGTTCGATACGCTCGGAAAGGACCAGGTTGCCTTTGAAGCGAGCTTTCACCGGGCCGACGGACGCGACCACCACGGCCTTGAATTCATCGTCGCTTTCGGCCACGAACGATTCGCAGCCCGGCACGCATTCCTGCAGCACGGCGGGGTCGTTCAAACACCTCCATACGACGTGCCGCGGTGCTGCGATTGTCTGCGTTCCATTGAATTCCATCTTGCGCTCCTATGCGAAATTGTGACCGGCGACGCCGGGCGTGAGTGCCTGCACCGCACGGCGCGTAAACGTTTGCACCAGATGCGCGCGATAACGATCCGAGGCGTTGGCGTCATCGGGCAGGCGCGACGGATCCATCGAAAGACCGTCAAGCGCGCTTGCGTTGCCGTTCTCATGCAACGCGGCTTCGGCTTCATGCCAACGGAACACCGAGGCACCCGCGCCGGTCACCGCCACGCGCACACCGCCGGCATGTTCGGCAACAAATACGCCCACCACGGCATAGCCTGACGCGGGATGGCGATACTTCATGTAGCCGGCGCGCCGCGGCAGGCGGAATTCGATCGCGATAATAAGTTCGTCTTCTGCCAGCGCGGTTTCGAATGTGTCGACGAAAAATGCGTCAGCGTCTATGCGCCGCGCATGGGTGATGATCGTGGCGTCGAGCGCAAGCACGGCTGCGGGGTAGTCGGCGGCTGGATCGTTGTTGGCCACAGAACCGCCGAGCGTGCCCCGGTTGCGCACCTGCGGGTCGGCGATCAGTGCAGCCAGGCCGGCTAGCGCGGGAATCGCGCCGGCAATCTCGGCCGATGCGGCAATTTCGGCGTGCGTGGTCGCCGCGCCGACGCGCAATACGCCGTCCTTGAGCGCAATACCGCGCAACTCGCTCAAGTGGCTCAGGTCCACCAGGTGCGAAGGGGCGGCGAGCCGCTGCTTCAAGGTTGGGATCAGCGTCATGCCGCCCGACAGCGGGCGGGCGTCCGCGTGCTCGCCCAGAAAGGCGACTGCGTCCGCAAGCGTTGCGGGCCTGATATACCGGGTCTCGTACATAGGTGTCTCCAGCAATTCCCGTGCAGGTCTGATGCCTGCCGGGCCTTCGTTCTTATTACTGCCCGAGAAATGCTTCGAGCGCTGTCGCAAGCGCGATGGGCGTTTCATACATCGGGTAGTGTCCTGTGTTCGCAAGCGTCTCAAGCGTCGCGCTCGGGTACCAGGCAAGCCAAGTTTTCGTCATCAGCTCATGGGTTAGCGTCGGATCGTGCGCGCCAATGAAGAGCTTGAGCGGTACGGGATTGTGCGCCACCTGTGCGGAAAAATCTGTGCTTGCCCATTCGCCGAGATAGCCGGCAAACGCCTCGCGCGTCGCGTGGCGATCCGACTGCCGGGCCAGATGGGCAATCCAGGCGGGCGACAGACGGTTGCCCGTGGAAAAATTAAGGATCGCTTCACGATCGCCAAGCTCGGCGATCGCGCGCTGGAACACGGCCAGGCGCGTCGCGTCCATGCGCGAGCCGCAAGCCGGCACGGCGGTGATGCCGACCATGCGTTCGATGCGCGCCGGTGCGGCCAGCAGCACACGCTGCATCGCCATGCCGCCCATCGAATGACCGATCAGGCTGAAACGCTCCCAGCCGAGATGGTCGGCCAGTTCCAGCACGTCTTGCGCCGTCTCTTCAAAGGTGTAGGTGCCGCGGCGGCCGATCGATGCGCCGTAGCCGCGATAGTCGAACCACACGTAGGTGAAGGCCTGCGGATCGAGCGCCTCGTTCATTGCCGACCAGTCGGCAGAACTGCCGAACCAGCCGTTGAGTGCCAATACTTTGCGCGGGCCGTGCCCAATTTGCAGAAAGCCGTTTGTCATCATGCCTCCCGTGCCGTGTCGGCCGGGTCGCGCTCGGCGCTGCCGAACATCAGCGCGGGCGCAATGCGTCCCCGGCACTCGCCGAAACCGATCGACACCGCGCCGGGGTGCTCCGCGCGCGCGCTCAGGATGATCTCATCGCCATCCTCGAGCGCGGTGCGCGTTTCGTCGTCACCGACCGGCAGCGGGTCCTTGCCTGCATTGGTCAGCTCGGTCAGGCAGGCGCGCGAAAGATCGTCCGCCCCGGAGATCGTGCCGCTGCCGATCAGGTCGCCGCAGCGCAGGTTGCAACCGTTGCTGGCGTGGTGCGTAACCATTTGCGCAAAGGTCCAGTAGAGGTTTTGCAGATGGGTGCGCGTAATGCGCACGGGAGCCCGGCCGGCTGCGCGCTGGCGCGCGGTCGATAAGCGGGCTTCGAGGACCAGATCGAGACCGCCGTTGGCCTGGTCGGATACGCCGTGCAGATGCGGCAGGAGCGGCGGATCGCCAGCGGCGCGCGCCGGTGCGGCAAGACGAAACGGTAGCAACGCCTGCGCGGTGACGAGCCATGGCGAGAGCGTCGAATGGAAGCTCTTGCCAAGAAACGGACCGAGCACCTGCTCCCACCATTGCATGCTCTTGGCCGACCAATCATTGAGCAAGCAGTAACCGAAGATATGGTCGCGCGCGCTGTCGATCCCGATCGGCCGGCTCAAGGCATTGCCGCGCCCAATGAAGGCAGCCAATTCGAGTTCGAAGTCGAGTGCGGGCGCGGGGCCGAACACTACCTGGCCTGCCGAGTCGCGGTACTGACCATTGGGTCGCACCACGGCTGCGCCGCTGACGCAAATCGATGACGCACGGCCGTGATAGGCGATCGGCAAGGACTTGAACGCTGCGGGCAGCGGATCGGCCAGGCCCTTGAAACGGCCATGCCGCTCGGTATGATGCAGCGAGGTCAGGAAGTCACTGTAGTCGCCGATGCGGCACGGTAGCAGCATCGTGACATCGGCCGCGTCGACCAGCATCCGCGCGGTGCGTTCGCGGATGCGGGCCTGCTCGGGCGCATCGGCTCGCAACAGTTCGGAGAGCCGCGCGCGCAGGGCCGATGGATAGCGCGCGTCCATGCCCATCAGGCCATTCAGTTCACCGCCGAGCGCGGTCTGACACGCGAGAGCGGCGTCGCCGTCCAGCAGTTGCGCATCGAATAGTGCACGCAGGTCGACGATGTGCTCGCCGATGGCAACGCCCGTGCGAGCTTCGCCATCGCGCAGAAATGCGCCGAACGGCAGGTTCTGGATCGGAAAATCGTGGCCGGGCTGATTGGCGGACTGTACCCAGCTGCGGCGCGCCGGATCATGAGTAGGGTTGAGCTCGTTCATGCGGATGGTGCCGATGGTGCCGATGGCGCGGATGATTTAGGCAGACTGGATTTGTCACGCGTCCATGCGGTTAGCTTGGTATGCGCGCTGTTGCGAAACGCTCGCAATTCGTCGTCGCTGGCGGTTTGCACGGTCAATTCGACGCGCAGCCCGTTGGGGTCGAAGAAATAAATCGATTGGACGAAGTGGTGGTCGGTCACGCCCAGCACCTCCACGCCCGCAGCCTCGATGCGCGCTTTCATGCTGACAAGCTCCTCGCGCGATGACAGACGCAACGCGATGTGGTTGACCCAGGCCGGCGTGTTCGGCGATGGCAACGCGGCGGTATGGTCGCCCAGATCGAAGAAGGCGATGTTCGAGCCGTCCGCCATCTCGAAGAATAGATGCACATAGGGGCAAAATTCGCCGGTGCTCGGCACCCGATCGAGGTGGATCACATGAACGAGCGGCAAGCCCAGCAGGTCTTCGTAAAATTGTCGCGTTTCTTCAGCGTCGCGGCAGCGCCACGCGAAATGATGCAACCCGAGAATGGATGCGGGGGTAAGCATAAGAAGTCTCCGTATTGGCGACGCTATGGAGCAACGCTGTGAAGCGACGCCCATAAACCATGGCAGTCGCCCGCTGTTGCGGGTGCACGACGTGGGTTAGAGCGTAACTTCGTCGACGTTGTATTCGAACAGCCAGTTGTAGCGTTCCTTGACTCGATCCTCGCTCCACTCGCGGCTCACGTAGGAGCTTGCACCTTCCGCACGGGCGAGTTCCGGATTGTGGAAGCGCGTCGCATTGGCAGCGGAACCGCGTACCACGCGTGAGGTGCGCTCGATGCGCAATGCCTCGTAGCGCTTGAGTGCAGCACCCGGCCCGGCACCGTCTTGGCCATGTTCGGCCAGACAACGGGCGAGCAGGTAACCGTCCTCGATCGCCATCGCAGCGCCCTGAGCCAGAAACGGCAGCGTCGGGTGGCACGCATCGCCAAGCAACGTGGCATTGCCCGACACCCATGTCGTCATCGGTTCGCGTACCATCAACGCCCATTTGAAAGGCGTCTCGATTGCGCTGATTAGCGCTTGCACGTCTTCGTGCCAGCCTTCGAAATCGCGCAGGCACTCTTCGACCGTACCTTGCTCCGACCACGACTCGACTTGCCAGTCGGAGCGCTCAACCGCGCCGACGAAATTGATCAATTGGTTGTTGCGCAGCGGGTAGTGGATCACGTGAGCGCCGGGACCCACCCAGTTGGCACCGTAAGGCGAGCGCAGATGTTCGGGCAATTTGGCCGCGTCGATCACGCCGCGCCACGCCATCACGCCCGAGAATTGCGGCTCGTCGGGGCCGAACAATGCATGCCGCACTCTCGAATGGACGCCGTCGGCCCCGATCAGCAGGTCCGCTTCGTAGAATCCACCGTTCGCCGTGTAAATCTGCGCCATGCCGTCCCGTTGTTCGACCGATACGACCTTTTCGCCCAGTCGTATTGCATCGGGACTTTTGGCGAGGACGCAGGCGGCGAGCGCCTGGTGCAGGTCGGCACGATGGACCGTGAAGTACGGGTAACCATAGAGTTCACGCGAATGCGTGCCGAGATCGAACAGCGGCCAGGTCTGGCCTGTGTTCCAAAGCCGCACGCGCTTTCCCAGCGGCTCGCACGCCAGCTCTTCGAGCACATCGCCCACGCCGAGCCGATAAAGCACGCGCGTCGCATTGGGGCTGAGCTGCACACCGGCGCCAATTTCCTTTAGCGCCTGAGCTTGTTCGAGTATTGTGACGTCAAAACCTTTTTCCAATAGCGCCAAACCTGCGATCAGGCCGCCGATGCCTGCGCCCGCTATGATTATTTTCATTAATTGATTCACCTGTATTAACACGAGCTTGACGCAGCAATTTATTAAAAAATCGCCAGCAAATTAATGCCGCGATATTAATATCCAGCATTTACTTCAACCAAAAGATAAATCACTTTAAGACAATCATTGTGGCCACACAAGCAAATTAATTTTGTTGTCTGATAAGGTATTTTTATTAATAGCTCAAGGTGCTCGACATAATCTTCCGCCGCACGCCGGCACCGGTAAGTGCGTCTGAATATTCAGACACCCCAGCGGCGCACCGTGGCCGCTTCAAGCCCGAATAGATCGAGTACGCGGCCAAGCGTGTGGTCGACCATGTCGGCAATCGATTCGGGGTTGCTGTAGAACGCGGGCACCGGCGGAAAGATGATGCCGCCGGCCTCGGTCACGGCCGCCATGCTCCGGATGTGCCCCGCGTGCAGCGGCGTTTCGCGCACCATCAGCACGAGCCTGCGGCGTTCCTTCAACATCACGTCGGCGGCGCGCGACAGCAGGTTGGCTGTCACCCCCGTCGCCACCTCGGACATGGTTCTGATGGAACAAGGCGCGACTATCATGCCCATGACGGGAAACGATCCGCTTGAAATCGCCGCGCCGATGTCGGCGTTCGCATAGCATATGTCCGCCATCGCCCGCACGTCCGCCACGCTGAAATGCGATTCGTGCGCAAGCGTCACCTGGGCGGAGCGGCTCATCACCAGGTGCGATTCGATTTCCAGCTTCCTCAAGAGTTGCAGCAGGCGCACCCCATACACCACCCCGGAAGCACCGCTGATACCGACCACCATGCGGCGCGGCTGGGTCACTCTCACTTGCATCGTTGACTCCTGTTTTCAAGCGAATCGCAAAGACCGCCAATCGGGAAAAATACTCGATCAGGCGGTCCTGAATTGGCAGGTTTGGTTGTTTATCGGTCAGTCTCACGCGTTTTTTTGATCAGCACTAACCCCTACTACTAATCACTTTATTCTTTTAATTCATAATATCGACGGATATTATCATGTTGAATTAACTGCAATATCGCCGCATTCGTTTATTTTGGTCAGTATTAACCCTAGCCCGCCATTCGTTAATCAAATTATTCTATTAATTTATAGATAATTATTGATTCCACGCCGAATTGTGGCCCGCTACACTTCGGCCGAAATAGGGGAATGGCCACGTGGGCATCCGCGCATGGGCCATCTACCAGAAGAAAATCGGTCGCTTTGACAAGACCGAAATACCAAAATAAGACGGAGACTAGATGAGAGAAATCCTATTCGCGGGCGCCATCGTCGCGCTCGCCAGCACCGGCGTCCAAGCGCAAAGCTCTGCCACGATATATGGCAGCCTCGATACCGGCATCGACTATGTAACGAACTCGAGCGGCAAACACCTTGTGCAAGAATCGTCGGGCAAGCGCACGCCCGACCGCTTTGGCTTCAGAGTCGTCGAAGACCTCGGCGACGGAGACTCGGTGTTCGTAAGGCTAGAGAACGGCTTCGTAACGAACACCGGCGCGCAGATCAACCCAACCGCCTTCTTCAACCGATATGCGCTGGTCGGTATCTCGGACGCGTCGTACGGAGCGATCATGGCTGGGAATATGCCCAGCTTCATGTATGAGAACGTGGGTGGAATCAACAATTCGGTCCCGGGCATCTCGTCGTTCTATACCGTGGGCAACCTCGACGATCTCGCGAATACGCGCGCACTGAACAATTCGATCAAGTACCTAACCCCGGACATCCACGGCTTCAAATTTGGCGCGATGAACAGCTTCGGCGGCACAGCCGGCGATTTCAGTGCCGGCCGTCAATACAGTTTCGGTGCCCAGTATGAGCAAAACTCGGTGAAAGCAGGGCTGGCCTATACCATGTCGCACAACCGCACCGCCGATGTGTTCGGTGTGTTCGGGCTCAGTTCTTTGCTCGGGCAACCGCTGGCTTCGGGCACCTTGTTCAACGCCTCGCGCTACAGTGAGTTAGGTGGCGGCCTTTCTGTGGCGCTCGGCATTTTCACGCCGCACCTGACGGTGACCGACGTGAAACTGGCCGACACACAGGGGTCGGCGTCGGAGCGCAATTATCAGGTTGGCGTCAATATCGATCTCAGTGGCGGCAATCGTTTCTATATCCTTGGCATCTCCTACAATCGCTCCAATTTCCTCGATCTGGCTTACAACCAGTACAACCTCTTTTTGACCCACTACCTGTCAGCGACCACGCAGATTTATGCAGGCGTCGGCCTGCAGCGCGCCTCCGGTCCCAATGCTCATGCCGAACAATTCGGCTATCAGCCGTCTAGCTCGAACTCGCAGACGGTGGCCCGGATCGGCGTGAACAAGATGTTCTGAGTACCGGCGAATATAGGAGAACGCAGCAACTGGAGCACCAATGACCAACGAACCAGTCATCAATATCGCCGCGCGAGTTGAGGAACAGCGGGTCGGGCGCTTCGCCATCACGTTGCTTGCGTGGTGTTTCATCGTCGTGCTACTCGACGGCTACGATCAGATCGCCGTCGCGTTTGCGGCGCCGGCCCTGATCAAGGCGTGGCATGTCAAGGCCGGGGAGTTCGCCCAAGTCTTCGGGATCGGGCTATTCGGCGTACTGGTCGGTTCGCTGCTGCTCGGTTTCGTCGGCGACCGCCTGGGCCGCAAGCGCACCATCATTTATGGTTCGCTGTTCTTTGGCTTGCTGACGATGGCATGCGGCAGGGCGGCGTCGCTCGAACAGTTGACCGTGCTGCGCTTTCTCGCCGGGATCGGCATGGGCGGCGTCGTGCCCAACACCGTGGCGCTGGTCGCCGAATATGCACCGAAAGCCCGACGAGCAACCTGGGTAACGCTGATGTTCTCGGGCTTCTCAGTCGGTGCCGGCGGCGGCGGGGCAGTATCGTCGTGGCTGTTGCCGCATTTCGGCTGGCCGGTCATCTTCCTGATCGGCGGGGCGAGCGCGGTGCTGGTCGCGTGCTTTTCGTTTGTTGTGCTGCCGGAATCGATCCGCTTCATGGTGATCAAGCAGCGTGATCCGCGGCAGATCGCGCGGCTCGCGAGCCGGCTTGATCCGAGCCGGCCGGTGCCGCCCGATGCAGTCTTCGTACTCGACGACGAAACGCGGCTCACAGGGACCGGACCGTGTGCGCTCTTCGGCGGCTCCTTACACTATGTGACACCGCTCTTGTGGGTGGTGTTTATCCTGAATTCGCTTGCGCTGCACTTCCTGCAGAACTGGCTGCCGCTGCTGTTTGGCATGACGAGCCTCAACCCCGAACGCGCAGCGCAGGCGGCAATGATGTTCCCGCTCGGCGGTACGATAGGCGCGCTGGTGCTAAGCCGCTTTGTGGACCGCCACGGCATGACGGCAATCGTCGCCCTGGCGGTGCTGGGCTGCCCGATCGCCGCGTCGCTCGGTATCGAGATGCCACCCGCACTTTTGTTTGCGACGGTATTCATGAGCGGCGTCTGCGTGATAGGCACCCAGTTCGGCCTCTATGCGCTCGCCGGCATTATTTATCCGACCACGCTGCGTTCGTCCGGCGTCGGTGCCGCGATCGGCATCGGCAAGCTCGGCTCGGTGGCCGGTTCGATGCTGGGCGGTGTGCTGCTCGCCATGCATTTGCCGATTGCCAGGCTGTTTGTCGATGTATCGGTCGTGTTCGTATTCATTGCACTGTTCTCCGTGATGCTGGGCTGGTCACGCCGGGCGGGCGAGTTCATTGATCGGATATCGCTATAGACAGATGCAAATTTATTGATTCCGCGCAGATACCGGAAGGGATAGCATGGCGTACCAATGGGATGCGCCCTTCCCCGGTATCGGCCCGACACCGGCAGCCATCCGCATCTTGGCGCCGCGCGGTACGGCCCGGTCATTCGGGTCGCGGCCGTGCAAGCTGGATTAACCAGGTACTGGAAGACACATGCAAGAAACGCAGACTTTCGACATCGGGCAACTGGTGGAAGAACAGAAAATCGGACGCTTCGCCATAGGGCTGTTGCTATGGTGTTTCCTCGTGATGGCGATGGACGGTTACGATCAGACGGCGGTCTCTTTTGCCGCACCGGCGATCGTGAGGGACTGGCACGTCAATCGTGCCGGCTTCGGGCCCGTGTTCGGTGCCGGCTTGTTCGGCACCTTGATCGGCTCCTTCGTGTTCGGCACCTTGGGCGACCGGCTGGGGCGCCGGCAGGCCATCATCATCGGCGGCTTCGTGTTCGGCGCGCTCACGCTCGCTTCGGTGTGGGCCGGGTCGCTGCAGCAGTTGATGCTGCTGCGCTTTCTCGCCGGCCTCGGCATGGGCGGCGTGGTGCCTAATGCCGTCGCGCTGGTGGCTGAATACGCGCCCAAGCGGCTACGCGCGACATGGGTGACCTTGATGTTCTCCGGTTTTTCGATCGGCGCGGGGACCGGCGGCTTCGTCTCGTCGGCGTTGATCGGCCGCTACGGCTGGCCCGTCATGTTCATAGTCGGCGCGGCGGGATCGCTGGGCGTCTCGCTGCTGCTGATATTCGTACTGCCTGAATCGATCAAGTTTCTCACGGTCAAGCGACGCGCTCCCGCCGTAGTCGCGCGCCTCGTTAGACGCCTCAGACCCGAACTGACTATTCCAAACGATGCGCAATTCGTCGCCGAAGAAACGCCGGCGAAGACGCATTTCGCACCGAAACTGATTTTCTCGGACGGCCTGCGCTACATCACGCCACTGTTATGGATCGTCTTCATCAGTAATTCGATGGCGCTGTATTTCCTGCAGAACTGGTTGCCGATTCTCATCGAGGGTATCGGCGTTGCGCCTAAGGATGCCGGCATAGTCACCGCCATGTTTTCGGTCGGGGGCGTGATCGGCGGCTTGGTTCTGTGCCGCTTCGTCGATCGTCACGGTGTGCTTGCCATTATCTCGTTGCCGGCCATCGGTTGTCCCGTAGTCGCGCTGCTAGGGCACAGCATGTCGGAAGGGCTGCTGGTCGCAGCGGTGTTCGCAACAGGTTTCTGCGTGGTCGGTGCGCAATACGGGCTGTATGCGGTGGCGGGTATGATCTATCCGACTCACTTCCGCTCAGCGGGCGTCGGCACTGCGATTTCGGTGGGCAAAATCGGCTCGGTGTGTGGCCCCGTGATCGGCGGCCTGCTCCTGGCTACCCATCTTCCCTCGACGCAGTTGTTCTATGCCGCGGCGGTGCCGTTCGTGGTCGCCACGGTATTTTCGACCTGGCTTGCCATGCTGTACCGCGCAAAATTCGGCGCGGGTCATGCGTCGCCGCTCTCCCGCGCGACGCCTATCTCGACGCAATCCGTACTCGGCGATTGAGCGCGGGATCGACACGTCGATCGCCTCATGCTGCTGCAGCACGGCTCACTTATTCGATTTACCTTCGGCGAGCGGTTCAGGCACCTGAGGGGTCGCGGAGACGGATTGTCCTCCAGCAGGCCGGGATCCATCTTGAACTGAATCTGCCGCGTCGCTAAGCGCCTATGAATGGACGTGAAAAAACAAAAAAACCCGCAGAATCATCGATTCCACGGGTTCTTTGGACACCACCGAACGGTGGCGCATTACATTTTGGTGCCGACTGCAGGACTCGAACCCGCCACCTTCTGATTACAAATCAACTGCTCTACCTGATGAGCTAAGCCGGCACGGACCGAATTTTACTTCATTTGATCACTTTTAGGTGCGGGCGTCCGCCTTTGGGTGCATCGGGCGGTCCATCGGTGTCCGGGCGCTCGCCATCTTCACTTGTATCACCCTCCTGTGCCAACACATCTTCCGACGTATCGGCCGATTCCAGCGGCATCCCTTCCTCGTCAGAACCTGCTTCCGACTCTTCCGCCGGAAACGCCATCCCTTGCCCGTTTTCGCGCGCGTAAATCGCGAGCACGTTCGCAATCGGTACTTCGATTTTATGCGGCTTTCCGGAAAAGCGAGCGCTGAATTCGATCCATTCATTGCCCATCTGCAACTGATTGGTCGCGTCGAAACTGATATTCAGAACGATTTCGCCATCGCGCACAAATTCGCGCGGCACGCGGGTTTGCGCATCGCAGCGCACCGCAATATGCGGCGTGTAACCATTGTCCGTGCACCACTCGTACAGCGCGCGCAACAGATACGGTTTAGTCGATGTTTCTTGCATAAGATCCTTGCATGACGCCTAAGCAGGCGCGGCGCGCGAACGGCCGCCGCAGCCTGATACCGTGCGTCTTAGCGGCGCATTACCTTTTCCGACGGGGTAAGCGCTTCGATATAGGCGGGGCGGCTGAAAATCCGCTCGGCGTATTTCATCAACGGCGCGGCGTTCTTCGACAATTCGATGCCGTAGTGATCGAGGCGCCACAAGAGCGGAGCGATCGCGACGTCGAGCATCGAGAACTCTTCGCCCAACATGTACTTGTTCTTCACAAAAATCGGCGCAAGCTGGGTCAGACGGTCGCGAATCGCGATGCGCGCTCTTTCGTGCGCTTTCTCAGCCGGCTTGCCCTTTTCGTTTTCGAGCGTGCCGACGTGCACGAACAGCTCTTTTTCGAAATTAAGCAGGAACAGGCGAGCACGCGCGCGTTGCACCGGATCCGCCGGCATCAATTGCGGATGCGGGAAGCGTTCGTCGATGTATTCGTTGATGATGTTCGATTCGTACAGGATCAGATCGCGTTCAACCAGAATCGGCACTTGGCCGTACGGGTTCATCACGGCGATGTCTTCCGGCTTGTTGAACAGGTCGACGTCGCGAATTTCGAAATCCATCCCTTTTTCGAACAACACCAGGCGGCAACGTTGCGAGAACGGGCAGGTGGTGCCAGAGTACAAGACCATCATGTTTTTAGTTTCCTTAAATGCACTGAATATGACGAGCGCCTAGGGGCCCGCATCAGTCACGCCAGGCGCGCGGTCTGCGCACCCTTGGCCGTTTGCCCTGCGTTTGCTCTGCGTTTTCCTCTGCGTTTTCCTCTGTACGCACCCTGCGAAGTGCGGACCAAACCCCGGATTATAAGCAATCGGACAGCGCGATTAAAGCCTTGCCTACCATTCAGGTGGTTTTTTTCTCTAGAAACAGCGGCTTAGGCCCGTCAGACGGGGTTATCGATGTCGATAAATAAGTATTCCACGTCGAAAGTATCGGAAAGATGCTGGCCCAAAGCCTGCACACCATAGCGTTCGGTGGCGTGATGCCCGGCCGCGAGGTACCCCACTTCGCTTTCGCGGGCCAGATGAACCGTCGATTCGGAAATTTCACCGGAAAGATAAACATCCGCGCCAGCGTTCACTGCCGCGTCGAAATACCCCTGCGCGCCGCCCGTACACCATGCGACCCGCCGCACTGCCCAATCGGGTTCGCCGATCACGAGCGGCTCCCGGTGCAAGACGCGCCCCACTTGCGCGGCCAGCGCTTCGAGCGTGGTCGGCAGCGATAAGGTCGTCATGCAAAGCAGATCGGTTTCGCCGCCCGGGTTGCCCTCGGCGTCGATGCGGCTATCGACGATCCACCCCAGGCGTTGACCGAGTTGAACGTTGTTCCCCACTTCCGGATGGGCATCCAGCGGCAAGTGGTAGGCGAACAGATTAAGGTCGTGGCGCAACAGGGTGCGCAGGCGTCGGTACTTTTGGCCGGTCACGACCGGATTTTCGTTTTTCCAGAAGTAGCCGTGATGCACGATGACGGCATCGGCGTCCCAATCGAGCGCGGCTTCGAGAAATGCTTGGGAGGCGGTCACACCGGTCGCGATTTTTTCGATTTTGCGGCGGCCCTCCACTTGCAGGCCGTTAGGGCAATAATCCT
>Ga0302220_10001286_pt1 | contig 19643 bp, 17 predicted proteins | sample II_Palsa_E1_3_FD_194572 | JGI IMG/M metagenome (GOLD analysis project Ga0302220, IMG submission 194572) | Peat permafrost microbial communities from Stordalen Mire near Abisko, Sweden - II_Palsa_E1_3 | ecosystem: Environmental > Terrestrial > Soil > Palsa > Peat permafrost | place: Sweden...
TCCATCGATCTGGTCTACATCTCGCACAAATCAGAAAAGATTTTTCTCCCAGGCGCCATTCTTAGAAATCTCTCATCCCACACTCTCCCAACTGGCCCTCCGATTGCTCCTAAAGAGGCGGTTCATCGAGTGGAGCGAAAAGGAACAATCAAGAGGAGCAAGTCATGCACATTCACGGCAATCCAATAAGCCAGATCACCCTTGGCGCCAGTCAGTCCACCCTGCAAGCGACAGAAGCCAGAAAAGCCGCCGCAGACGTCCGCCGGAAGCTCAACAGCTTCACCATCAACGAAGACGACGACCTGATATCCCGTGTCGAAGCGCAAGCCGAAGCCGATCCTCAACGTAGAAAAAATTCTCAGCAGGACGCAGAGACCTTCCGCAGTATCTTCTTTTCCGTCTCTGCCTAATCAGTCCTTTGGGGATCGCATTATCTCTGCAACGACGTAAGTAGTTCGCAACAAACAGACGATACAATCGAAGCTGCATGTTTCATCGTCTCTTTTACCTTCTGGTCTCTTGTGAAACCATCCAACGCCCGCAGTCTCTCTGGTTGCCCGCATGAGCGCCGCCACCAACAGCCGTAACTTGCTCAAGACCATCCCCGGCCTGCTCATCAGCGCCTTCTTCCTCTGGTACACCTTCCACAACATCCACCTGTCCGAGTTCCGCGCTCTGCGAGCCGTTCATCCCGCCTGGATTCTTGGCCTTCTCGGTTTCACCATCGCCAGCTACACCTTGCGCTGCGTTCGCTGGACGCAGATGATGCCTCGCAACGGCCGCTCGCTCCGAGCTCACTTCACAGTCTGCGCCCGTGTCCTCATGACCTCACTTGCCGCCAACAACATCCTGCCCCTGCGCATCGGCGACATCATGCGCATCTTCACCTACTCCGACGACCTTGGCACCTCACCCTCCATCATTCTCAGCACCGTCATCCTCGAAAAGCTCCTTGACATCTTTGTCCTCGTCCTTATCTTTGTCTCGACGGTAGGTAACATCGCCACGCCACACCTCCGCCTTATCGCAAACATCTCGCTCGCCGTCTCGGCCATCGGCCTGCTGATCCTGCTCGTCGCTGCGCGCAGCCTGCAGGCACCTGTTCAACGGCTCTTCGCCCGTTTGCCCGCGAGTCTATTGGTAAAAAAGATCGAACACTGGATCACCCTTGCCCTCGACGCGACCGGACGTCTTGGTGTCACCGGTTCGCTCCTTCTTCTTCTTCAGTCCGTCATCATCTGGACCTGCGAAGGCATGATCTTTCTATCTGCCATTCGTCTCATCGGTCTCTCGGTCGACGGCATCGCTGCGTGGCTTGCGGTCTCCTTCGCGAATCTTTCTTATCTCATCCCCAGCTCTCCCGGAGCCATCGGTCCCTTTGAGCTAGCCGTCAAAACTTCACTCGTCAATCACGGAGCGTCGATCTCACAAGCTGCAGTCTTTGGCCTTGCCATCCACGCATGGATGCTCCTCTCGGTCACCGGAGCAGGCGGCCTTATCTTCCTTACGCATCGTATTCGCATCCACAACCACAAGCCGCTGCTCGAAGAGATCGAAGATCTCCCAGTAGAAATGCCGTAGAGACGAGCAATCACAACCGAGCAACGCGAGGCACTCATGCCGCCCCACGCGCAGTGGGCCAGTCCGGCAGGACATACCCTCTAGTAAACTGAACCCATCTTCCAAAGTGGTGACCTTTAAAATATGTACCGCACAATCCAGCAGTCCCTGTTGGCCCGCATCCAGGCCATCCTCCTAGCGAAGTACGACGTCACCCTGACGAACCTCGTCGTCGAGCAGCCGCCAAGCATCGCCCTCGGAGAGCTAGCCCTCCCCGTAGCCTTCGAACTGGCCAAGCGCCTCCGCAAAGCCCCCCGCGCTATCGCGACAGAACTAGCCGCTGAACTCACCGCAGCGCTTCCCGAACTCGAAGGCGTCACCAGCATCGAAGTCGCCGGAGCAGGCTACCTCAATATCCGCCTCGACCGCGCCGCCGCCGTCCGCCGCATCGCGGCCGACCAGCACGCCAACATCGGCGGCCCCGGCTTCCGCCTCGTCGAGCACACCAGCATCAACCCCAACAAAGCCGCTCACATCGGCCACCTCCGCAACGCTATCCTGGGCGACACCTTCCAGCGCCTCCTCCGCCCCGACTCCTTCAAAACCGGTTACGAAGTCGGCGTACAAAACTACATCGACAACACTGGCGTCCAGGTCGCAGACGTAGTCGTGGGCCTCGTCTATCTCGAAGGCAAAACGCTCTCCAGCACTCGTGAACTCCTCACCGAGCTCCTCGAAACCAACCAGCGCATCGACTTCTACTGCTGGGGTCTCTACGCCCGCGTCTCCCAGTGGTACACCGCCGATCCCGACCATCTCTCCGCCCGCAAGCAGATTCGCCTCGACACCCTTCACGCACTCGAAATCGGTAACAACGATACAGCAGAAATAGCCGACCTCATCTCCACCGCCGTCCTGCGCCGCCACCTCGAAACTATGCAGCGCCTCAACATCGAGTACGATTTCCTCCCCCGCGAAAGCGAGATTCTCTCCCTCCACTTCTGGGACGCGGCCCGCGAGCTCATGCTCGAAAAAGGCGTGCTCTACCTCGAGACGGCCGGCAAAAACAAGGGCTGCTACGTCATGCGTCGCGCCGGCACCGCAGAAGAGATTGCAACCGAAGACTCCAGCCTCCCCGACGAAGACGCCAAGGTCATCGTCCGCTCCAACGGCACCGTCACCTACGTCGGCAAAGACATCGCTTACCATCTCTGGAAGTTCGGCCTCTTGCCCGGCAAAGACTTCGGCTATGCCAAATTCCGCGAGTACCCCGACCGCTGCTGCTGGATCTCCACCACTCACGGCGAAACCCCGCACCCTACCTTCGGCAAAGCCGACGCCATCTACAACGTCATCGACTCCCGCCAGAACGACCCACAGAACAACGTCATCGCGGCCCTCCGCGGCATGGGTTACACCGAAGCCGCCGACCACTACACCCACTTCAGCTACGAGATGGTCGCCCTCACCCCCCGCTGCGCCATCGATCTCGGCTATACCATCAGCGAAGAAGATCAGAAGAAGTCCTACATTGAAGTCAGCGGCCGCAAGGGCTTCGGAGTCAAAGCCGACGATCTCCTCGATCGCCTCATCACCGCCGCAAAGTCCGAAGTAGACACCCGCCACCCCGAGATCGAAGCCCCCGAACGCCTTACCATTGCGACACAAATCGCAGTAGGCGCGCTGCGTTATTTCATGCTCCGCTTCACCCGCAACACCGTCATCGCGTTCGACTTCAAAGACGCCCTCAGCTTCGAAGGTGAAACCGGCCCCTACGTCCAGTACGCCATCGTCCGCGCCGCCAACATCTTCCGCAAGGCCAACACCACCGAAGCCGCATCCCTCGCGGCCATCGCAACACTCAACCTCTCCAACATCCTCGACACCGAAGAGGGAAGTAGTCTCTGGGAGACTTGGCTCCTAGCCTCCAAGCTCACTCTCCTCATTGAGCAGTGCATCTCTACCGCCGAGCCAGCCTACCTCGCCAAGTACGCCTTCCAGCTAGCCCAGCAGTTCAACAATTTCTATCACCGTCACCACGTCCTCAACGAAGCCGACCCCACGCGCAAGTCTCTCCTCCTCGCCACCGCCGCCGTAGCCCAACGCGAGATGACCCGTGCCCTCGACTACCTGGGCATCGAAGCCCCACCCGTTATGTAGTTGACGAGCCCTACTCTCGTCGTGCTTTGTAGCGACGTTCGAAACGCCACCAAAGAGAACTGGAAATGATCACGCCGGAGAGCAGACCTCCGGCGAATACTTGTGCGAGATAAGACACGCTAAGGTGGGCTGAATCATGAACTCGCATGGACAGGAGAGCGCGCACAACGCATGTTCCGGCTGCGATTAAAACTGAAAAAGCAGCGATGAAAGCTGCTGCGCCGTATCTCCTCAGCTTTGACCAACTAGCTCGTCTTTGAACGATAGCGGTTTCGCTTCGATAAACATATGCGTTGACTGTAGCGCTAGCTCTGCTTCGTCGCTAATGACTCACTCTTCGGGTTTTTCGCTCGATTTCGGCGTCACATGGAGTGCTTTCCCTATGCTTCTAACTGACAGCCCAAGCGCATGCTTCGTATTCCGGTAGGTCTTCTCAAGCGCATTTCCGGTCGAATCACCCGCTACACCGACCGCGGCCGTCGTGCCTTCGCCGCTATTCAGAATCGCCGTACCTGTAGTTCCGCTCACTGCGATAACACCCTGTGCCGGATGCCTTCCAGTATTGAACAACGCAATATCGTTTGTAGGCAGCACGTCCAATCGCGCAATTACGTCTGCCGGGAAGTTCGTCGACGTCATCTTGGCTGCTAACGGCCATGCACTCGAGGAGATAAAGAGGGATCCATTCATCGGATGCCCGATCTCCCCAAGGTTCACAACTCTCGCCGTCTTAAGCGGCACCATCGCCTCGCACCGATCCGCGCCGCAGCCTCCTCGGCAAAGACTTTCTTTCAGATAAGACGCATGCTTGCCCGGGGAAATCCAAACCTTCGCACCATGTTCCTCCGCGCGCAGCGTCGATGCTCGCGCAATCTGGCTCACATCGCAGACCGTATTCTCATGCGCTGCGGCGTACCAGTAAACCGCCGTCCAATGGCCGAAAGGGGAGCCATCCTCAGAGCGGCGTACCAGCGCTGCTACGTGTTCTGTATCAAGCGAATGGCCATGCGCTCCACAGTCAGTCTTCCACAAATGGTAATAGTGCAACTCTGCTGTCGATGCGCCGTTCGCCGATGCTTTGGATACAAATGCCTGTCCATAGATTGTGCCGTCTTCTTGCTCGACCGTAGGCTCCCTCACGTTCGGCATAAACTCTGATGGCAGGTTAGAGCAGTCATTCTTTCCGACGAAAAAGACCGGCTCGAACTGCTCCAGTAAAACCTGCTCCAGCCCATCGCTCAACCCGTCGCGGTCAGTATCTGGCGACTCCACTTTAGCCGGTTTCTGTAAAGTGCAGGCCGTCGCCGAAAAACGCCCCGCATGTACAACGAGCGACAACATAATCAACAGGCGGTAACGAGTCATGCTTATACGATGCGAAACTTTCAAGCCCCGTAGCTTCGCACCCACTCCAGAATCGATCTCACCGCAATTCCACTAGGCCCGTTCGCAATCCACGGTTTTGTATCATCGTTCCAGGCGCAACCAGCGATATCCAGATGCACCCACGGCGTCTCACCTGCAAACTCCTTCAGGAACATCGCCGCCGAAATCGCCCCGCCCCATCGATTCGCGCCCGTATTCCGCATATCCGCAATATGGCTCTTGATCTGATCTTTGTAATCATCGGTGCAGGGAAGCCGCCAGAACTTCTCCCCGGAGATCTTCGTCGCTTCCATAAACGTCTGCCACACCGCCTCATCGTTCGAGAACAATCCCACATTCACAATCCCCAAAGCCACCACGCAAGCTCCAGTTAACGTGGCGGCGTCGATCAGATGCGTACATCCCAGAGTCTTCGCATAGTGCAGACCATCCGCCAGCACCAGCCGTCCCTCGGCGTCGGTATTGATCACCTCAATCGTCTTACCCGACATCGCCGTCACCACATCACCCGGCCTGTACGCCTTACCATCCGGCATATTCTCCGCCGAACAAACCACCCCAATCACCTTCACCTTCGGCTTCAACTGCGCAATGGCCCGCATCGCGCCAATCATCGCGCCAGCACCGGCCATGTCGTACTTCATCTTCTCCATGCCATCGCCCGGCTTGATCGAAATTCCCCCCGTATCGAACGTAATTCCTTTCCCCACCAGCCCCAACACCGGCGAATCCGCGGCCAGCGTCTCCCCCTTCACCAGCTTCGGTTCATACGTCATCACAATCAACGCCGGCGGCTGCTCAGAGCCCTGTGCCACGGCGGCAAACGCACCCATCTTCAACTCCAGCAGCTTCGCAGTGGAGTGCACCTCGCACTTCAACCCCACCTCCGCGCACATCGCCGCCGCACGCTTGCCCAGCTCCGTCGGAGTCAGTACATTCCCCGGCTCATTCACCAGCGACCGCGTAAAGTTCTGCGCCGCCGCCACAATCAGCCCCGCATCAAAGCCTTCCTGAATCTCCGCTCTCGTCGACTTCTCCGCTTCCTTCGCGATCACAGTTAGCGCCCGCACCGAGCGGTCTTTCCTCTCGCTCCGGTACGTATCCCAATCCAGCTCCGCCAGCTCTGCGCCCTCCACCAGCACACGCGAAAGCAGCATGCAGGGCAGTGTCTCCAGGTGCTCATCGTCCAGCGCATGGTCCTCAGGAAATACAATCGCCAACTCCCTCACCGTCAGCGGCTTTGCAGCACGCACAGCAGTGCCGGCACCCTTTCGAATCTCATCGACAGAGAGTGCCTTCGCCTTACCCAATCCCACCAGCAACAGACGCTCCGCCTTCAACCCATTCGGAGCATGCAATAGCAACGTCTCACCCAACACCGCCTTGAACTCTCCCGAAGCCAACACCTTCGTAACCGCATCGGTCACCGCGTTTGAGGTTGTCAACAAAGCCACAAGAGGTTCAGCATCTTTGCCCACAGCGATATCCACTGCAAATACAGCCAGCAAGGGCGTTTGAAAACCGGCGGGGTCCTGAAAAATCAGCTTCGTATCCATGCGTCTATCGTAACCCGACTGCATGTTGAACAATTCACCATTGGAACTACTACGAAAGTAGGACTACCCTCGTTGACTTCGCGCGACCGCGGCCTTCGCCTCGTTATCGGCTTCGCGCTTGCGTTCCGTGGCCCGTTTGTCGTACTCCTGCTTGCCTTTGGCCAGCGCAATCTCGCACTTCACACGCCCGTTGCGAAAATAAAGTCGGGTCGGAATCAGCGTAAAACCCTTCTGCTTCGTCATACCTTCGAGCTTCCGCACTTCGTTCTTATGCAGCAGCAGCTTCCGGGTACGCAGAGAATCATGGTTCATCGCATTTCCATGAGAGAACGGTCCAATGTGCGCATTCAGCAGAAAACACTCGCCGTCCTTCAGCAGCCCGTAGGCGTCCTTCAGGTTGGCCTTGCCCTCGCGGATCGACTTTACCTCGGTACCCCGCAACGCCACCCCGGCCTCAAACTTGTCTGTCAAAAAATAGTTAAAACTCGCAGACCGGTTGAACGCGGCATCTCTCTTGCCCGCCGCCACCGGGTCACGGTCTTTCTCTTTCACCACCGGCTTCGGCTGGTTGGCGGCTATCGTGTTGGACATAGAACGTGCCATGCAATCTCTTACTTTAACATGTCTGCAACTTTCGGTTCACATGCGCCCCTTACCGTCCGGACCTCAGCGCGTCTAACCACAAACGCGCCTCACCAGAAACTGTCCGTCGGTCTTTCTGGCATCATGAGTCTGCCCAACCCTTCAGCTGCGAGCCGTGCCTTAAAGCGACCGCGGACCATCCACGATACCTGCCTACTTCTTGACGAGGTCGACTTTGGAGCGAATGCTATACTCACCCGAGCGCAGCAGCCTGGCAGGCACGGCCCCCACAGGCAGCGCCCAAGCCAGAAACATGATCCCGGCGGGCGTTATCTCCGGCAAACGCCATATTCTTTACGGTGTAAAGGACGAAAACGAAAGCAGCATGGGTCGCCTGTACAAAACAATCAGCAAACTATCGATCTCTCTTCGTCGCGTGCTTCCGGCTTTGCTCCTCTGCGGCGTCGCGAGCTTCATCACCGCAAGCGCTCACGCTCAATCAGCTGCCAAGTGGGATAAGCGTGGTCAGGACGCCGAAGCGCGTCAGGACTTCGACGCCGCTTACGAGGACTTCCACAATGCTGTCCTCAAAAAGCCGAAAGATCTCGTCTTCACCGAGCACTTCGATCACATGCGCTACCAGGCCGCAGTCGCTCACGTCGATCGTGGCCGCGTCCTCCGACAGAATGGCGACCTCCAGGGCGCCATGGCGCAGTTCACCCGCGCTCTTCAGATTGACTCCGGCAACCAGGCCGCCCAGCAGGAGATCAACTCAATCCAAAAAGAGCAGCAGGTAGAACGCGACAACACTCCTCAGGCCAGAGAGCAGATGTCGCGGCAGAATGAGACCCTGAGCACCCTCGGTTCCATCGCCGGTCCTGTCGAACTCAAGCCCGTCTCGAACGACCCCATCACCCTCCACATGGTCGAGGACGTCAAAGTTATCTATGAGGCCATTGGCAAAGCAGCTGGCCTCAACGTCCTCTTCGACCCCGACTACAGCTCCAAGCGCATCCCCGTCGACCTCACCAACGTCACCCTCTCGGACGCCCTCCGCATCGTCGGCACCATCTCCGGCACCTTCTACAAACCCATCACGTCGAACACCATCTTCGTCGCCACCAACTCGCGCACCAAGCGCACCGACCTCGACGAGCAGGCCGTACAGACCTTCTATCTCACCAACGCCAGTCAGCAGAACGACGCGAACGAAGTTGTCATCGCCATCCGCAACCTGCTCGACCCCAGCGTCAAGATCTATCTCGTTCCCAGCCAGAACGCCATCGTCATGCGCGCCACGCCGGACCAGCTCCTCCTCGCGCAAAAGCTCCTGAACGACCTCGATCGTGCTCGCCCCGAAGTGGTCGTCGATGTAGCTGTCCTCGAAGTCAACAAGAACGTCGAGCACAACCTCGGCATCACGCTTCCGCAGTCCATCACGCTCACCCCGCAGGCAAATCCAAACACCACGACGTCAAGCAGCAGTACCAGTACCACCACCGGCACGACCACCACCTCCAACTTCACCCTCAACACCCTCGCACACCTCAACGCGAACAACTTCGCCGTAGGCATCAGCGGCGGCACTCTCAACGCGCTGCTCACCGACGCTGACACCCGCGTCCTTCAGAACCCCAGCATCCGCGCCACCGACGGACAGCGCGCCACCATGAAGATCGGCGAGAAGATCCCCGTAGCAACCGGATCCTACAACGCGGGTGTCTCCACTGGCGTAGCCAGTATCGGCGTTCAGACCCAGTTCACCTATCTCGATATTGGCGTCAACATCGACATGACCCCCACCGTCCACTACGATCACGAAGTCACCCTCAAGATGAAGATTGAGGTGCTCTCCCAGGTCACCAGCGTCACCATCTCAGGCGTCACTGAGCCCGTCATCGGCCAGCGCACCAGTGAGCAGGTCATCACCCTCAAGGACGGCGAACCCAGTCTCCTCGCCGGCATTATCACCAAATCGGACAGCCTCAACATCAACGGCACTCCTGGCCTCGGCGAGCTGCCGTTCCTCAAGTATTTCTTCTCCTCTCGCGACAAGATCAACGACAAAACCGAGATCGTCTTCATCATCATCCCGCACATCGTTCGCGAGTCCATTCTCACCCGCGCCAACGTTCGCCCCATCGACACTGGCACCGGCCAATCCATTGAGCTGCGCCGCGACGCATCCGCCAACGACAGCGACTTGGAGCCCATCAACTCCATGAAGCCGCGCACTCCTGTCGCACCCACCAGCGCCGCCAACGCCGCCAGTACCATGGTCCAGCAGCTCAACCAGCAGGCCGCACCAACCGCGCCGCCTGCCAACTACGTTCCCGGAGCGCAGACCACTCCAACTGAATCAACGCCAGCGCCAACCCCTGAAGCGCAGCCAGCGACCCCGACAACTGGTGGGCCGCCGGTCAGCTTTACCGTCGTACCTCCCGACTCCACCCAGGCCGTCGGCAGCAGCTTCCAGGTAGCCGTCATGCTCGGCAATGGGCACGACGTGTCCTCTGTACCGCTCCAGCTTCAGTTCAATCCCGCATTCCTGCAACTCGTCAATGTGGACGCAGGAGACTTCCTCGGCAAAGACGGCCAGGCTGTCTCGCTCGTACACCGCGAAGACAAAGGTCTCGTTGCCATCTCCTCCATCCGTCCACCAAACACACCCGGAGTCAGTGGAACCGGCAGTCTCTGCACTCTAACCTTCAAGGCCATAGCTCCCGGCACTTCGTCTCTCACGCTGGTCAAAGTCGGCGCTATCAACAGCGCGCAGGCCAATCTTCCGGCCGTCGGTTCGCAGGCCACGGTGCATGTCAAGTGACGCTCTGTACCAACGCGGCCACCCCACAGCCCGTCCTGAGCTTGCCGCAGGGGTCGAGCTCTCGGGCGTGGGCTCAAACCCCGGCAGCCCGCCAACCCCTTAACTCCGAGTCCGGCCTCACCCTGGTCGAACTCATCATCTGCGTCGCCATCGTAGCCTTACTCGCCTCTGCGGCCATCCCCATCGCTCGTTTTCAAGTCAAACGAACCAAGGAGCGAGAACTCCGCCGCGATCTCTGGGAGATGCGCGACGCCATCGACCACTACAAAGACGCTGCCGACAAAGGTGCTTTCCAGATCAAAGCTGACTCCCTCGGCTATCCCCCTGACCTCCAAACCCTCGTCGACGGAGTCGAAGTCACCTCGGCCCAGGGCAAAAAGGTAAAATTTCTACGTAAGGTCCCCACTGACCCCATGACCAACAACACCGATTGGGGCCTGCGCTCCAACCAGGACGACACCGACTCCGACTCCTTCGGCGGCCAGAACGTCTTTGACGTCCACAGCAAGAGCACCGGAACCGCACTCGACGGGACGAAGTACAACACATGGTAGCCACCCCTCCAATCCGCTCTTCCCGGCTATTGTCCCGCTGGCCACGGCCTCGCACTTCTTTGTTGTCATTCCGCAGCGCAGCGCAGGAATCTGCTTCTCTTCCACAGAACTTCTCTCGGGCAACCGAGCATGGCTTCACCCTCCTCGAGCTCATGATCGTGATGGTCGTCATCGGCCTGCTCGCCGCCATCGCCATCCCGGCCTACACCAGCAACATTCGCAACGCCAAAGAGGCCGTCCTCAAAGAGGATCTCCACACCATGCGCCAGGCTATCGACTCTTACACCGTCGACAAAGCCAAAGCCCCTCAGTCACTCGACGACCTCGTCCAGGCTGGCTACCTCAAGGCCATGCCCGTCGACCCCTTCACCCATCGCTCCGACACCTGGCTCCCCGTCACAGAAGACATCAACATGAGCCTCGACCAGACCGAAACCGGCATCGACGACGTCCACAGCGGCGCCCAGCAAACCGCCTCCGACGGCACCTCCTACAACACCTGGTAACTCCCCCTCTCTTGCAGGAAACGTGAACAGCTCAGGAGCTACCTCGTGTCCAACTCCGCAGCGCCAACTCTCAACCTCTGGAAGAAGCACCTCGGCTCCGTGCCCGAGTTCGTGTGGGAACAAACCCAACTCGAAACACTCATCCTCGCCGACAACAACCTCTCCGAACTCTCCAGCAAAATCGGCAATCTCAAAAAACTCCGCACCCTCGATCTCGGCCACAACCAACTCACAAATCTACCCAGCACCCTAGGCGACATAGCAGCTCTCACCGACTTCCTCTACCTCCACGACAATTGCCTGACCTCCTTACCGGACTCCGTCGCAAATCTTAAGAAGCTCCGCTACCTCAACCTCAGCGAAAACGCCTTCACCCACCTTCCACACCACGTCGCGCAACTCGCCGGTCTTTTAGAACTTCGCGCAACCGACAACGCCCTCACCGAACTCCCCGACGCAATAGGCAACCTCTCCAAACTCCGCGAACTCCATCTCCGCAACAACCACCTCACCACCCTCCCCGCCTCCATCGGTCACCTTCAAGAACTCCGCCAGCTCGATCTCCGGGGCAATCCGCTCAAAACCCTGCCCGAATCCCTAATGGGCCTGCCCAGACTCGAAAAACTGGACCTCCGCTGGGTCACAACCCTCGACCTGCCCACCTGGTTCAACGACCTCGAAGCCCGAGGCTGCCTCGTCTACCTCTGACCCTCGCCTCCGCTCACCAAAAGGCGCATACTATGGTCTAAGACTCGTCGAGCTGCGTCCGCTAGCAGGAAGCGGCCCACAGGAGACCCCACATGCGTTCCGTCGCGCACCTCGGCCTAAGCGCCTTCCTCACCCTTTCTGTCGCCGCGTGGTCGCAAACTCCATCCCAACCTCAGAGCACCACCCCGCCGCCCGCGCAGGCACCCAGCACGGCCCCATCCACCCCGACGACCGGGCAGACACCCAGCACGACACCATCCACCTCATCCACCCCGACGACCGCGACGATTCCCTCCGACGTCCCCGCCGAAAAGCCCATCCCCGGCCATCCCACCGCCACGCCCAAAGAGAGCAAGGACGCCACCAACACCGTCAAAGCCGAAAACAAAACCGACCGCCTCCCCTCTCCCGGCGAGGACATGAAGCCCAACATCAAAGCTGGCAGCGAAGACGACGTCAACTCCGTAGGCACTCGCAACATCGGCGGCCGCGGCCTCGGCAACTGGTACTCCACAGACTGGGAGATCCGCACCGGCAAGCAGTACTCCATGGAGATCGAGAAGTCCGCTCACATGGTCAACGACCCTGTCATCGTCGAGTACGTCAACCGCGTTGGCCAGAACATCGTCAAAAACTCCGACTGCAAGGTCCCCTTCACCATCAAGGTCATCGACTCCGACGAGATCAACGCCATGGCCCTACCCGGCGGCTTCTTCTACGTCAACTCCGGCCTCATCCTCGCCGCTGACGAAGAAGCCGAACTAGGCGGTGTCATGGCCCACGAGATCGCCCACGTCTGCGCCCACCACGCCGCCCGCCAGATGACCAAGATGAACTACGCGCAGATCGGCTCGATCCCGCTCATCATCTTCACCCAGGGTAGCTGGACCGGCTACGGCATCTACGAAGCCACCCAGCTCGCCATCCCCCTCAGCTTCCTGCAATTCTCCCGCATGGACGAGGCTGAAGCCGACTGGCTTGGCGTTCAGTACATGTACAAGTCCGGCTACGACCCGCAAGCCTTCGTTCAGTTCTTCGAGAAACTCGACGCCCTCGAGAAGCACAAACCCGGCACCCTCGCCAAGGTCTTCGCCGACCATCCCCAGACCCCAGACCGCATCATGCACTCTGAGGAGGAGATCGCCACCATCCTCCCCGCGCGTCCCGACTACATGGTCACCACCTCAGAGTTCGACGACGTGAAAGCCCGCTTGGCTCGTCTCGAAAACAAGCGCAAGATCAACGACGGCAAGGGCGGCAACAAGCCCACCCTCCGCCGCACCGCCAGCGGCAACGGCAACAACGATCCCAACAACACGAACAACCCAGCCGACAGCACAGACGACCGCCCAACCCTAGGCCGAAGAAACTAGGAATCGTCATACAAGTCACGAAGTGACCGCTCCGCGCGTAGCTGCCCGGCCGGCAGGACACCAACCTCTCAACTCCCCAGATGACGCCGCAGATCATCCGGGTGATAGCAGTGGGCAAAGGCAGTCTCTCTCGAGATGCGCCCCGCTCGCACAAGCTCCGTCAACGACTGCTCCATCGTCAGCATCCCATCTGCGCGGCCTGTCTCAATGCTGGCCCGCAGTTGATGGTCGTCCCCACGCCGAATCAAATTTCGTGTCGCTCCCGTAGCCACAAGTATCTCCACTGCCGGATAGCGTCCAACTCCATTCGCCGCCGACAGCAGTTGTTGTGAGATCACAGCCAGCAGCGCCAGAGATAGCTGCTGTCTTATCTGCGACTGGTATCCCGTCGGAAACGTATCTAGGATGCGCGAAACCGTCTGAGCCGCATCATTGGTATGCAACGAGGAGAGCACCAGATGCCCCGTCTCCGCAGCTGTCAACGCCGCAGCGATTGTTTCGCTATCCCGCATCTCGCCGATCATAATCACATCGGGGTCTTGTCGCAGAACAGAACGCACTGCCTGCCCGAAGCTGTGTGTGTCATGACCCAGTTGAATCTGTTCCACAAGTGATTTGCGGTTGACGTGCTGATATTCAATAGGGTCTTCAATCGTAATAATGTGATCATGCCGCTGAGTATTGATGCGATCGACCAACGCGGCAAGCGTAGAGGTCTTACCGCAGCCAGTAGGTCCGGTCAGAAGCACCAGTCCCTGACGCCGCTCAGCCAGCATCGCCAGTGCGGCAGGCAGATGAAGCGACTCAAGCGAAGGAATCTGTTCTGGCAAAACACGTAACGCCGCCGCAAGCGTGCCCCGTTGGTAGTGAAAATTAGCTCTGAATCTTCCTATCGAGCTGCGCACAAAACAAAAGTCCAGACACTTCTGTTCCTGTAACTCGGTCAGCTGAGCGGAGCTAAGCAGAGGCAGCAAAATATCACGAATGTGCTCAGCAGAGAGCGACAGCCCAACGTCCGGTGTCAGGCCTCCATTCACTCTCAGCATCACTGGCGACCCGGCTATAAAGACCATGTCCGAGGCACTTCGCTGAAGTGCGTTGGTCAGAAAATGATCAAGGGTTCTTCTCTCATTGGACTTCGGGTTTATCGCTGACCGGTTTAGCTGGTCGACCAGCTTCGAAAGTTCGTTCTCGTACTCACCCATTCAGCGCTGTCCTCATGGCACTTAGACGCAGCTCGAACAAAAAAACATTTTTATCGCGCCGATAGCATCTACTTTGACGCCAACTCCCGCTCCGGAAGTCGGCTGCCGCAGCGTGACATACAGTCTTGTAACCCACAAGTTAGAATTGCCCAACACGGCGGCAACCAAACCAACGAGAATGGGTGAGGCAATCGATGAAGCTCTCAAGAAGGCAGTTCAACCAGGGGATAGGTGCGTTCGCGGTAGCAGCCGCTTGCCCTCGCCGCAGCTTCGGATCTGCGGAAAATGGACTCAGCCTTGGACTGAACACATGGAGCCTGCGAGCTCTTGCACAAGAGGAAGCCATTCCAATCATCATTCAGGCAATGAAGCAGGCGAGACTGCACGACTGTCAGATTCTATTCACCCACGTAGAACCCGCGAAATTCAATCCCGTTTTTCCCGCCGGCATTTTCAACCCACCCAAGTCGTCTCCAACGCCGCAGCAACTCGAAGATCAGAAGGCAACCGCAGCAGCGCTGACGAAGTGGCGACTCTCGGTTCCCATGAGCTACTTCGAAAACATCCGGTCAACCTTTGAAAAACAGGACCTCAGAATCAAATCCTATTCGGTCAGACTTGGCAGCTCTGAAGCAGAGATCGACCGGCTCTTCCTAATGGCAAAGGCGCTGGGAGCGGACTCGATCGTTACCCGCCTCCCGGCAGCATTGACAAGTATGACGGCGGCCGCGGCAGACAAACATCGCATGATCGTCGGCCTCCAGTTCTCCGATGAGAACGAGCTGAAGAAGCAGCTCGCCGCCTCTCAGTACTTCCGTATGGACCCGGACATCGGCGACCTGACGAAAGCAAAGGTCGACGCCTTGCAGTTTGTCCAAACCAACTACGCGTCCATGGTCGCATTTGATCTCAAGGACGCGTTGCCCGGAGGCCCAAGTGTTCCGTTTGGAGAAGGCGCAGCGCACATGAAAGAAATCCTGCGCTTCCTGAAGGAAAAGCAAGCTCCCATCACAGCCTATGTAGATTGCGACTATGCCGGAACCGGTCGTTCGCCAGAAGAAGTAGAGAAGTGTGCCTCGTATGCCAGAGGCATCATCGGCTAAGACATAGTTCACAAACGACGATCGAATATCCCTGAGAGATCTTCGGGGCGCAGTTCCATTCGAACGAGCGAAGCTGTGCTCCGGTTTATCTCGAACCCGACTCCGTCAACCACCCAAACCCCAGCCCCAGCGTGCCCCAAAGCACCGCCTGAATCTCCAGCGCCGCCACGCGAAACTTCCACATCAGCGTCACCGGAAACCCCGCCGGAACCTCATCCACCACCGGCAAAAAGTGCGCCACCACGCTCACGACGACTACAAACAAACCAGCCGCAAGCAGGGAACCGTTCCACTCCCCAAACCGCTTCGCAAACCCACGTCTCAACTGCAGCGAAAGCACCATCGTCGCAATCGAAGCAGCAATCAGCAAAAAGTAAGCTCCCGTCCGCACTCCAATCGTATCGGGACTCCCGACCGCAGGAGGATTCGCCGGATACTTCAGCTGAGGCACCAGCACAATCGCCACAAACCCAAGTCCAGCCAGCACAGCCGCCAAAGCCCGTGGCCCCAACTCCCCAATCCGCCCATACGCAAACGTAAACACCAGCCCAAACAATCCACCAACCGCCGCGCCATACACCACCGTACCGGTGAGCAGGCCCGCACTCTTCTGCACGCGCCTGCTCACCATCTCAGGCTCAGAAGCCTCGCCGCGAGCCTGATCCGCCGCAGTCTCAAACGCAATCGCGCGCTCCACCTGCGGCTCACCGATCCATCGTGCAAACGCGAAGACGAGCAGGCCAGCAACAACGCCCACCAGCATCCCGCGAAGGAGCAGAGTTCGAGTCATGAAAGTTTTCTACTTAGTGGCAGGGGAAGCCGAGAAGATGGCGACCATCATGCAAAAACTCATGCACCATTGTCCCGTGAAACATCGAGGTAGCACCCTGCTCCGCGCCGACAAAATAAATCGCCAGCAGCAACAGCAACCCACCGAACACCGCATACGGCAGAATCTCGCGCACCGGAACAACAGGAATCGAAACCGGCTGTGCTACCGAACCGAAAATAGACTGAGCCATTGGTAAAACCTCCAGGGATCGTGCGTCCCACACACTGCTCATTCGAACGAGGAAAGAACGTCTGGCTCTCAACCCAACATCAGGTCAATCACAGTGGCGCGACCGCACCGGACTCTCACCGGCTTCTTCCATCCTCATCAAAATCTATCTCAACCCTATGTGCCACAATCATCAAAGTCAAGCGCAGGCTCAGTTTGTGATAAGGCACCCTCATAAACGACTACGGACTGAACCTAATTTCAAGCCTTATCAGGGCGTCATGGCTGATCATCCTTTGTGAGAAGGTGACGATATGCGCGTTTATCAGGACGAATCTCTCTGCACCTAAAAATCGCTCATTTTGCATAGCGATTTAGTAGAAACAAAATAAGGCACCTGAGGATGCCATACTCAGTTCGGACCTGGCTAGGCCGAAACACGTATTCAAATCTTATGACCAGCACAAGCGACACGTACCCCGGAGATTCGACCGTCAAATCCGCTCTATGGCTTGCAGTCATTTTTGCGAGCGCCAAACTGCTGCTCACCTTTGGACTCACTCTGTACACGCAGAAGATCGGCTACAGCTACTTCCGGGACGAGTTCTACTACATCGCTTGCGGGCGACACCTGGCTTGGGGCTATGTAGACCACGGTCCGGTGGTCGCGGTGCAGGCGAGGTTGGGCGAGCTACTGTTTGGTGATTCGCTCTTTGCCATTCGCATCTTTTCCGCAATCGCGGGCGCGATCATGGTGTTCCTCGGCGGTCTGGTCGCCTGGGCTCTCGGTGGGCGCCGGTCTGCGCAGGCGCTGGCCATGCTCGGGCTGATCTGCTGCCCGCAGTACATCGGCGTCGATGGCTTCCTCTCGATGAACTCGTTCGAGCCGATGTTCTGGACGTTTTGCGTATTGGCGCTCATCCTGATGTTGAGCGGGCACCGAGCATCCCTCTGGTGGCCCCTGCTCGGCATTGTTGGCGGAATCGGGATCCTCAACAAACCGTCAATGCCGATGTTTCTTGTTGCGCTTCTCTTGGGGCTATTATGCATGCCGGAACGTCGAGTGCTTTTCTCGCGATGGGCCTTGATTGGCATTCTCCTGATGCTTATCATCCCGCTGCCTTATGTCGCGTGGCAGTACGGAAATCACTGGCCCATGGCTGAATTTCTGCACAATGGCGCGGTCTACCACAAGAACATTACTTTGGGACCGCTGGCATTCTTTCTTGCTCAGTTTGCCAACATGCAACCGGTAAACGCTCTGCTGTGGGTCGTCGGTGTCATCGCGCTTCTGCGCGGCAAGTCCATCCAACGTGGCCGCTGGCTTGGGCTCGCGTTCATATTCTTCTTCGCGATGGCCTTCCTCAGCCATGCGAAGGACTACTATCTCGCCCCGGTGTATCCCGCATTCTTTGCTGCTGGTGCCATCGCCTGGGAACACCGCTTCGCGGCCTCTCGGCTGGTGCAGCGCTCAAGCATCTTTGCGTTTCCTGTGTTCGAAGCAGCGATGGTTGTCACCACAGCCATTGTTTTACCCATGGCTTCGCCTGTGCTAACGCCGCAGACCTGGGTGCGCTACACCACGGCCCTGCATCTCCCCCACAACAACACGGAAAGGGCCGCAACCGGCCCTTTGCCGCAGTTCTTTGCCGATCGCTTCGGATGGCAGCAGGAGGCCAGTATCGTCATTGCCGGCTACCGTTCTCTCGCGCCTGAGGAGCAGCAGCACGTCTGCATCTTCGGCAACAACTATGGCGAGGCAGCCTCCATAGACTTCTTTAATCGTCTGCAGGGTGCCGGTCTCCCGCCGGCGATCAGCGGCCACAACACCTACTATCTCTGGGGACCGCATCATTGCGATCCCAACGTCAGCATCGCTGTCATAAGCGACACCCCTGCGGAAATCGGCCTGAAATACTCCAGTGTCAAGGTGCTTGGGCACCTGGATAGTCCTTATGCGATGCCCTACGAACATAAGAACGTATACCTCCTTCGCAACCGGCGCGCGGATGCTCCGTTTCTCTGGTCTGACGAAAAGCATTACGACTAGCAAGCCAATGCGCTTGAAATCACAGACTGGTCCTGAGAAGTCGGCCTCTCATTGCTGATCTGGGGATTCACTTTGACGAGTAACGGGTATCTCGAATAGATGTCTGCATAATGCGCGAAATCTCAGTGGAAATTCAAACTGACCGACTAACATCATCTACGGAGAATCCGAAAACGTGCTAGCCCGCCTCACCCTCATCAGTCACGCCCCAACTTCCGCACAACGCCTCTCCGCCTTTCCGGCACACGCCCATTGAAGAAACCGCCCTCACCAAACTCGCCACAACCAACTGGCAACCCCTCCGCGCCAATCCTCACCGCACCCGAACTCCGCACCCAACAAACCGCCGAACCTTAAACCTCACCGCTACCCCAAAACAGCTCCTATCCCACACTGGTAATTCGCAGCTATGTAATCCAGTGGACATTCACCCGGCACAAGCCTACGCTTGAGTTTCAACCAGAAAGAAGGCTCGCACGATGGCCTCAACCCTGCTCTTTTACCCGCACCGTCGCAACGGAAACGGCACTCACGATTCAATCTGCCTCATCTGCTTCGCCACGGTTGCGACCACAAAAACTGAACCCGAACTCGCGATATATGACCATAAACATATCTGCGACGCCCTTATCCTATCCGAGCGCCGTCTCTTTAAACCCCCGCACTCCTCCTGGCCAGAATCCAGTCAAATCCTTAGCGTTGCGAACGAGCGAACGACTAAAATAGCTACAACAGAGTCACCTAAGACTCGCAACATCGAAGTCGCGGACAACGTGGGGAACCAACAAACGTGCCAGCTCGTCTCACCCTAATCACCCACGCCCCCACCTCCGCCCAGCGCCTCTCAGCGTTTCCAGCCGACGAACCCGTAGAACAAACCGCCCTCACCAAACTCGCCACGATCAACTGGCAACCACCCCGCACCAATCAAATCCTCACCGCTCCCGAACTCCGCACCCAACAAACCGCCGAAGCCCTAAACGTCTCCGCAACCCCAACCAACGAACTCCGGGACATCGCATACGGAATCTGGCAGGGCCGCACCCTCAACGACCTCTACGCCGAAGACCCCTCGT
>Ga0302220_10001287_pt1 | contig 19641 bp, 12 predicted proteins | sample II_Palsa_E1_3_FD_194572 | JGI IMG/M metagenome (GOLD analysis project Ga0302220, IMG submission 194572) | Peat permafrost microbial communities from Stordalen Mire near Abisko, Sweden - II_Palsa_E1_3 | ecosystem: Environmental > Terrestrial > Soil > Palsa > Peat permafrost | place: Sweden...
GCGTCACAGCTTCGCCACCCACCTGCTGGAGCAGAAGGTCGACATCCGCGTGATCCAGGTTCTGCTCGGGCACAAGAAGCTTGAGACCACCGCGCTTTATGCACAGGTCGCCACTGACTTGTTGCGTGAGGTGATCAGTCCACTGGAGAATCTGCACCACACATAGCACGCGGAGCACTTCCGTGCCCGAAGTCGCGGACGTCTTCCGCGCGCATGGGCCAGCGTGGCGACAGACCATACAACTGAGCCTGGGACAGTTGAAGGTGATGTCGGCGATTGAACAGTGCCGCAGCGCGGCACTGGGTGGACACGTGTTGCGCTGTTCCGGCTGCGAACAGATCGAGGTCGCCTACAACTCCTGCCGTAACCGCCATTGCCCCAAGTGCCAGGCGAGCGCCGCACGACGATGGCTTGAGGCGCGTCAGGCCGATCTGCTGCCGGTGGAGTACTACCACGTCGTCTTTACGCTACCCGCCGCGATTAGCGCAATCGCCTGGTATAACAAGGCGGTCATCTACGGCCTGATGTTCGATGTCGCCGCCGAAACCCTGCGTACCATCGCCGTCGATCCAAAGCATCTGGGCGCGCAGATCGGTGCAACGCTGGTGCTGCATACCTGGGGTTCAGCGCTGACGCACCATCCGCATGTGCACGGCATCGTGCCTGGCGGGGGCCTGTCACCGGACGGTGAGCGGTGGATCGCATGCCGGCCCGGCTTCTTCCTGCCGGTGCGCGTGCTCTCACGGCTGTTCCGGCGCCGTTTCCTGGAAGAACTCGCCCACGCCCACCGCAGCGGACGACTGAAGTTCTTCGGTGAGTACAAAGGGCTTGCCGATCCTGCAGTCTTCGCGCAGTGGCTCGCGCCGCTACGCGCATGTGAATGGGTGGTGTATGCCAAGCGCCCGTTTGCGGGCCCCGAGGCGGTGCTCGCATATCTGTCGCGCTATACGCATCGCGTGGCCATCTCCAACCAGCGGCTCATCGCGCTCGACGAACGCGGTGTCACCTTCCGCTGGAAGGACTATCGCGCCAGCGGTCGCACACGCCATAAGACGATGACGCTTGAGCCGCAGGAATTCATGCGGCGCTTCCTGCTGCATGTGCTACCCAGTGGCTTCCACCGCATCCGCCACTATGGATTGCTGGCCAATCCGGTGCGGCGGCACAACCTCGCGAGGATACGAGCGTTGCTGCACGCGGCGCCCATCACGGGCGCAAGCGATGAACCGACGCCGGCACCCGGGGCCCCCACCTTCATCTGCCGGCACTGCGGCGCACCGATGATCATCATCGATATTCTGCCGCGCAGCCATCCGATTCGCGCACCGCCAACGTCCCGAGGCGACGGATGAAGACAGATGACCTAGGACGGTCAATCCGACTGTCGGCTCTTCGGCAACGAGCGCCAACAGCAGACGTTTGCGCGCATCGCGCCAGGCAGACCGTGCCGCGCTCGCGCCATCGCTACAGACGCGGTACATGGCAGCGTCGAGACCACGTCTGCGCCCACCCAAACCCCGCTTCACCTCAGTATTGCGTGACACGGCGGATCGTGGGATCACTTCAATCCCCATAGGCGCTCAAGACTTACGCCGCGTCGGTCCACTCCGCGGTTTCCTCCCTCGAGCGTTGTCCAACGCCTGCCCGCACGCGTCGTCGTGCACTCACGCCCAGCGGACAAGGGCAGGCATCGAACAACGCTTAACAGGAGCGGTCCGTCGTCATCCGCCGGCGAACGTCCGCTCCGCACCAGGCAACCGGACATTCAACGAGAGGCCACTGCAATGATTGGCCGTAGCGACCAGGCCGATGTACGTCTCTCCGTCTTCCCCGCATCGCGGCGACGCAGCGTAGTTGCCATTGGCGCCGTTCAGCGTGCCGGTGCGAGCGAGGCGTGACGCGTATCCTACCGGAGGAAGCCATAGATATCGCCACTGTCTCAGGCTGCGCGGAGCGTTGCCCAATGGGAGATCATCAAGCTATTCGACAAACCGAAAGGGAGCGCCCTTCCCAAGGGTGCACGCTAAGACGCCGCACGGGCGACCTCGTTACTCTCCGACGCGACCAGCAGACTAGTGAGATGTTCAGCGTCGAGGGGGCGGGCGAACAGGAAGCCTTGAGCTTTGTCGCACATCCATTCCCGCAAGAGCGTCGCCTGTTCCTCAGTTTCGACGCCCTCGGCGGTCACAGCCAGCCCCAGCGAGTTGGCCATCGAGATAATGGCCTGAACAATTGCGTTGTCTTCCGCGTTTTCACCGATGCCTTTGACAAAGGATCGGTCGATCTTCAATACGTCCAGCGGCAGCATTTTCAGGTAACTGAGCGACGAATAGCCGGTGCCGAAATCATCTATGGCTAGTCGGATGCCAAGGTCCTTGAGCTTTTGCAGCGTACGGATGCTGGACTCGGTGTCCCGCATGATCACGCCCTCGGTGACTTCGAGTTTCAGGCTTCCCGCGCGAAGCCCCGAAGTCTCCAGTACGCGCTGGACGTCGGCAACCAGATGCGGGTGGTCGAATTGTCGAGGCGATAAGTTGACACTGACCTGCAGCGGCGGCTCTAACGGAAACTGCTTCTGCCACACAGCCACCTGACGGCATGACTCTTCCAGCACCCACTGTCCCAATGGGATGATGAGCCCTGTTTCTTCCGCGATGGGAATAAACTCGATCGGCGAAATCAGCCCGAGAGTCGGATGCTGCCAACGTACCAGCGCTTCGACCTCCTTGAAGCCCTCGGTTGCCAACTGCACGATCGGTTGAAAGTGCACGCGCAGTTCTTTCCTGGCGATTGCGTGGCGCAGATCCGTCTCAAGTTCAAGTCGCAGCACCACATCGGTGCGCATGTCCGCGTCAAACACGACGTAGCGAGCCTTCCCGCCCGACTTAGCGCGATACGTGGCAACATCCGCGTCTCTCAACAGTGTGTCCACGTCGGGCATTTTCTCCGCTCCATCGGCAAGCGCGATGCCTACACTAACGGACACGAAGTAATCCTTCCCCCCCAAAGAGAACGGCTGCTCGAATTGTTTGAGTATTCTTTGAGCCAGCAAGATTGCCTCCGCAGTAGCTTCACTGGTGAGCTGGTCCAAAAGAATGACGAACTCGTCGCCGCCCAGGCGCGCGACCGTATCCGATGGCCGAACGCATGCGGTAAGACGTTTGGCCGCCGCAACCAGCAGTGCGTCGCCCGACTGATGGCCAAGGCTATCGTTGACTCGCTTGAAATTGTCCAGGTCGATAAACAGCAAACCGAGCGTACCCCCACGTCGGCTCGCGCGGGCTATCGCCTGTTCAATGCGATCGAGCAACAACGCTCGGTTAGGCAGTGCAGTCAGTGAATCGTAAAATGCCTGAGTCGTCAGTTGCAGCTCGAATGCTTTACGTTCGGTAATGTCTCGGATGTTAGCCACCACACCCTCGACGCCCGGCTCGCGCAAGAGATTCGTAAAGGTAATCTCACCGTTTCGCCACTCGTCTCGGCTGTCGCGACTTCGCAATTCGACAGCTTTCGTCAGGCCGGGTGCTGCGCGAATCTGTTCCCATATCTCGCGCAGCGCGGCCTGATCATCAGGATGAATGAGGCTACTGAAAGACTTGCCGCGCAATTCGCGACGTACGAGACCAGGGTCGACTTCCAGCGTGGGCGCCTGATACGTCACCTCGCCCGACGCGTCGCAGATCAGAATGACATCCGTGGCGTGCTGTACGAGCGCGCGAAAACGTTGTTCGCTCCTGAGATTCGCCGAGGCTGTCGCCTCCCATGTCTGCCGTCGGTAACGCCGCATCACCGTTCCGAAGAAGATAGCCAGCCCCAGGCCGAGACCAATGACGATCGGCGTGCCAACCAACACCACCATTTGAACATTGACGAGGTGGGCTACCTGCCGTACCGCATCATCTCGATGTTGAGTCGCATCAGTTGACACATCACGCTCGATCGCGTCGAAAGACGGATCTGATTCAGTGCTATCGATGGCGCTCGCTTTAGCCAAGTCATGCGCCTCAATCGCGGCGAATAGCCGGCTTACTGCAGATAGATAGATGGAGTGCTTGATCAGGATGTCGTCAATGGCTGCAGCGCCGTCTTTGCTATGTAGTGCCCGTGCTTTTACCAGCCATGAGACCATCGACGCGGCGGCCTGCGCATGTTTATCTCGAACCTCCTTGGTCGGTTCAAGCCAGTATTTTCGTTCAAGGGATTCCTCGGACCCGAGTTCGTATCGGGCCTGCTCGAAGGCATCGCTCACCGCACTGGCATATTTTGCCTCGACACCTGCGCGGTAGCTTTCGAAGGCGCCCCAGAATGATAACGCTGGGGTCACAATCAATGCGACCGCCAACCCTATCGTGGCGAAGGTGCCGGTACCCAAGCTCCGCTTACTCCGATCAATGCCCCCAGCACGCTCAAACATGGCCGCAATGCGACGAGTCGCGTCTTTAATCCGGTTCGATATCAGCATTATTTTAACCACCCGAAAACTGGGAACAGCGGATATGATACGATTCGCGTTAAAAAATGATAATTATGCTATCCGAAATAATTTATACCGGAATCGTTACTTGAGAAAGAGGCTGCCATATCAATTATGAATTTCGCTATTTGAACGGCCGTTTTCCGGTCTTTTCGGTTCGTCAGGCATTTTCTTAACATGCGCCTTTCCCGTGGCGGAAGCAAGTTATGCTTTGAAAGAGTTTCCCGTGAAGAGGCCGCAGGGTATATTGCCGCAGCATCGCTATTCGGCCGCGGAGTTGTGCAGCGTAGTGGGGAACTCCGTAAATGACGAAGACGGAAAACCCAAACATGGGCGCTCCCTCAGTCGCGCGCGTTCTCAGTATCGGACTTTCGGTAATGCGTGAATCACGTCGAAGACGGTTACCCTCCAGGCATTGCGTGCCGAGGAAGACTTATCGTAAAGATACAACCTACGTTGGGGACGTCGCGCACGCTCAGTTCGCCGTTATTCGCCTCGACGCTGCGGCGAGCGATTGATAATCCAAGTCCAAGGCCGCTTCTATCCGCGCCTTTCTGTACGAACGGCAAGAACATATTCTCTGCCGTTCCCGGTGGTACGCCGCCGCAGTTATCCTTAACATCCATCAGGATACGATCGCCGGTGGCATAAACGTCCAAGGTCACTTCCGTGTGTGGGTACGTAAACTTGAAAGCGTTTTGCAGCAAATTTCCCACTGCGGAGAAAAGCAGATCCCAATCCCCCTCGATAGCCAGCAGTGGGTCGACCACCGACACCGTGAAAATGCACCCATGTATCTCGGCCTCGAGCGCGGCGGAATGCCGGACCTCGGTGACAAATTGGGCCGCCGAAAATACTCGGCCTTGTACGGTCGGTCCGGCCGTGATCCTGACCTCTGCCAAAGAGCGATCGATTAGATTGCGCAACCCCACCAAGCTGCGTTCGAGCACAGAGCCCGTGGCTCCTGCCAAGCTCAAATTTCCAACCTTGGCGGCAGTGAAGGCAAGCGTGGCGGTTCCCAGGAAGTTGCGTAATTCGTGCGCCAAAAATCCCAGCCGCTCGTTCATTTCGACGGCTTGCTTGTCGGCCACGGCGAAATCGCGCTGATAACTGAATTCCGTGACCGCTTCAGCGATCGCGTTGTCCAGGCAACGGTTGAGCGTACGAAATTCGTCGATTTTGAACGGCGCATCGCGTTCGTGCGCAAGATCCGTAATCGCCTGGCAAAGGTCGCCGTAGTCATGGACGACCTGATCCACGGTAAATCCCAGGCCCAACAGTTCCTTGCCATGCCGGGCGGCCGTCGCGCCAATCTCCGACAAAGCCGGCGCGCCGCTAGACGGGCCGGAAATCTTACGACTTGCCAAGGGCTGCGCGGTCTGCTCGATTCGCAGCGTCCGGATAAGCTGGTCCAGGAATAGCGGTACGCCGGTCTGAAGTTGTTGGACCGTAGCCCCACGCTTAGGCCTGTCGGCAACCTTGGCCCTGCATCGTTCGATCAGTTCGAGACGATTGTTGGATAAAAAATCGTGCATCATGACCGGCACCTCGACACGTATCGACGCTAGTTTGGAGAACAGCTAATTGATGGCTGGAAGTAGCGTATCGACGTGATTATGTGCAGTCAGTCGGCGTGGCTCTGTCGATGGTACACCACCAGAGCAAAAGAAAATCGGTAAAAAATCCCGATTTATCGGGATTCCCTAGCCTAGCTCCTGATCGATATATCGGATAGTTATAAAGTATTGCTTACAATATTTATTATTGGTTCGACGAATTAAACCATTGTTTCGATGTCTGACTTATTCGGTACGCGAGAGCTGAAAAATATTCTGATAATAAAAATCGATGCTTTTCAGAAAATCCTGTCGGTATTCAGAATCAGCTTCCAGCAATTAGTCTCGCGCCATTGGGCGCTTGCCTGATGGTTCCGAATGATGCTTCACCCGATCGCGCGTAACCGGCTAGAAGTCCATTAAGGATCGAAGGCGGCTATCGTCCATTGCTGGCATTTGTCGCCATTGGCGCCAAGCGAACCCACATGGAAAAAACTGTCTACATGGATGCACGCACTATGGTGAATAGAGTTCTGATCATTACCAACGACGCGTCTGATGCTGCGGTGCTGAGGGTAGTACTCGCGAATGCGCACGACGGCCCGTTTGCAATCGAATGGGTGACGCTGCTGGCCGAGGGGATCGAGCGGTTGCGTGCTGGTGGCATCGACGTCGTCATGGCAGATCTATCTTTGCCCGATAGTCAGGGCATAGCCACATTTGACCAGCTATTCGCTTTGGTACCCCAGACGCCGATCATGACGCTCAGCGCTGCGGACGACGAAGCGTTGGCGATTGAAGCGGTGCAGCGGGGTTCGCAGGGCTATTTGTCGAAAGGCCACTTTGGCAGCTACCTGGTCCCACAGTCTCTGCGCAATATTATCCAACGCAAGGCAGTCGAGCAAACGCTCACGTCGGAGAAAGCGCGCGCGGAAATTACGCTGAACTCGATCAGCGACGCGGTCATCGGTACCGACTTACTGGGTAACATCGATTATCTCAACCTTGCCGCCGAAAACATGACGGGGTGGTCAAAGGAAGAAGCGCGTGGCAATAAGATCGGCCAGGTCATGCAAATCGTCGACGGCAGGACCCTCGAGCCCATTCGCAATCCGATTGAAATGGTGCTGCAGAAAGATGCGCCTGCGGGCATGCCGGTCGGAACGATATTGATACGACGAGACGGCAGCACCGTGGCGATCGAAGATTCCGCGGCGCCTATCCATGACGCGAGCGGGCAGATCACCGGCGCGGTGGTGGTCTTTCACGATATCACTGCCGCGCAAGCGACGGCCGAGAAGATGACCCACCTGGCTCAGCATGATTTCCTCACCGGATTGCCTAACCGCATTTTGCTCAATGATCGCACCGCCCATGCAATTGCCGTGGCGCAGCGCGACAACACCCAATTGGCGGTGCTGTTTCTGGATCTCGATAATTTCAAACTGGTCAACGACACGCTCGGCCACATGATCGGCGACAAACTGCTGCGCTCGGTGGCCCAGCGTTTGCGCGAATGCGTGCGCGGTTCCGACACGGTGAGCCGGCAAGGCGGAGACGAATTTATACTGCTTTTGCCCGAGAAAAAAGACGGCGGCAATGCTGCCCTTACCGCTGAAAGAATACTCGCAGCACTGAGCGTGTCGCATACGATAGACCAGCACGAACTGCATGTGACGCCCAGCATTGGGATCAGTGTGTATCCGGGCGATGCGAAGAACTTCGAAACCCTCATAAAAAACGCCGATACCGCGATGTACCATGCCAAGGAGAGCGGCCGCAATAACTATCAGTTCTTTGAGGCCGACATGAACGCGCGCGCGGTGGAGCGGCAAGACATCGAAGCCCATTTGCGACATGCGTTGGAACGCGACGAATTCATCCTGCACTATCAACCCAAGGTGAACCTGGCGAGCGGCACGATTACCGGCGCCGAAGCGCTGGTGCGTTGGATGCACCCCGAGCACGGCATGATGCTGCCCGGTCGCTTCGTGCCGGTCGCCGAGGCATGTGGTCTGATCGTGCCGATCGGCCGCTGGGTATTGAGGGAAGCCTGCGCACAAGTCAAGCGCTGGGAGAGCAGCGGCTTGTGGATCGCGTCGATGGCTGTCAACGTTTCCGCACTTGAATTCCGGAGTCCGGATTTCGTCGAAGGCGTGCGCGCGATCTTGAACGAGACCGGCCTCGAAGCCAGCCGCCTGCAGCTGGAAATTACCGAAAGCGCATTGATGCGCGATGCCGAGGCCAGCACAGCCATATTGGAGCAGCTTAAAGATATGGGTGTGCAGTTAGCCGTAGACGATTTCGGCACCGGCTATTCGAGTTTAAGTTATCTCAATCAATTTCCGATCGATGTCCTCAAGATCGATCAATCGTTCGTGCGCGACATTGGTTCTTCAGAAGGAAGCGGCATCATAGTCAGCGCGGTGATTGCGATGGGCACCAGCCTCAAGCAGCAGGTGGTCGCGGAAGGCGTGGAGAAATCCATGCAACTGGCCTTCCTGAGAACTCACCAATGCGAGGAAGGGCAAGGCTATCTTTTCAGTCAGCCACTATCGGCCGACCCATTCGCGGTGCTATTGGCAACCGGCGTAACGACGAACGGCCCAGATTTTGTCGAGACGTCTGGGAAGAGTTAGGGGCATCGCGTATTTGTCCACTCGGCCGTTGAGTTTCTGAATGTAGCGCTAGCAAACGCAAGTGGATATGAGTCTGCGTCGCAACTGCTGTTGACCGCTGGCGACACCAGCAGCCGGCTTCAGTCAGAGGCCAGCTTCGCCGCCCTGTGTGGCGTAAGTCCCGTTCCGGCGTCTTCAGGCAAGGTAACCCGACATCGGCTCAATCGAGGTGGGGACCGCGCTGCCAATAGTGCGCTGCATATCATCGCCATCGGACGATTGACAACGGATCTCCATTTAGGTGTTGCTCATAGCGAAGGCGACATCAGCGTAACGCGACTCGATGGTACTGCGTTTCTCATCGCGCAGGATGAAGGGATTTTCTGCAGGATTGCGCCAGGTGAAGCGGGCTTTGCGGCTGGTAACAAGACGCCGAAGCGTCACCGCCCATACCAAACGATTAGTTCGAAGATATATAACGCTCGCTGGTCCGCCAATGCAGCTAAAGGCGTGCGGAACGTGGTGGGCGTTGTAAAGATGTGTCACATGCACTTATAGTGTTCGATCAAAAGATCGCTACTTGACGTGAACGCGAGGCCACGCGAAAGCGTTGCCCGCTGCTGATCGTCACAGCGACCTTGGCAGAGAGAGTGATTGCCCGTAGCTCGAGCCTGCTCCAGATGTCTCCTGAATTCCCTCAGCACCGGATAAATGCTCTATAGCCGCGGTGCGCAGGCCGTCTTGGCGCGTCATGGTGAAGACGAATACAACGAGCGAGCGACGCCTCATGCATCGCCGCCGGCTCGACGTAAGGTTTCGTCACTTATGTGCTCAGATTCCATCGTCGCCTCACGAACCAAACGCGCCCGCGTAGTGGCCTCCCGCGCCTTCTCGAAGAAGAGTTCAGCGGTCTTGGGTCGATCGCCGTCGGCGATGTCTCGTCCCATCTGTTCGAGCAGCATGGCGGCCTCTTCCAGCGCCCGCATGACCTGCCAGGAACCCTCTCCGATCGATGTCATGACTCCGGACAGAAGCGCACTCGCGGTGTAAGCATGTCCCGTGTGACAGCGGAACCGGCTCTTTTTCCCTTCGGTAAGTTTGATCAGAACGCCATGACACTCAGGACAAGAAAAAGGCGACGGCTCTCCGAGCGTCATAACTCCTCTTCTCAATGCGTCGCCGCCGGTCGCGATAGCCACTTCGACCTCCAATTGTTTTCCTCGCACTCCGACTTGCACAGTCTCAATACTCAAAGGGCGTTCGCATAGTCGAGTGACCAGGCTACCGATCTCTCCGGCAGGCAATGAATAATCAATCTGCACTTGGTCGAGCGCACTCATCGGCATCGAGTCGAATTCCGCCTCGCCTGGTTGTTGAACCACGGTTACGCCGCCCAGTTCCTTGATAGTCCATAGCCCCGATGTACCGTCGTCCAAGGCTCCTGACAATACAACGCCAATGACTCGCGAACCGCAGTTGTATGCGGCCGAGCGAAACAGCGCGTCAATGGACGGTCTGAATCGATTTTCCTTCGGCCCTCGCTTGACCCCGATGTGGCCTTCCTCGATCAACAAGTGATGGTCCGGGCGAGCAACATAAATGCGCCCTCGTTCTATTTTTTCTCCGTCCGTTGGATGACTGGCCGTTAGCCGGCCCGCACGACTTAGAATATCCGGCAACACGCTGATACCGTCTGGCGGTATGTGAAGGACGACAAAGATGGCCGCATCAATGTCCTTCGGAAGTTTCGCTATGAGAGCGCGCAAACTAGCTACGCCGCCTGCGGAAGCTCCAATCACAATGATGCGGCCGGCCATATCTTCTGCAGGTTCCATTGTCGGTTCCTCTCGTTGTCTTTGGTCAATCACTAGATCTTCGTTTCTGATTTCGCTTCGGATGCAAGCAACTGGATCAACACGTCCAGTTCCACCGGCTTCGTCAGGTGGAAATCAAAACCCGCTTCGGCGGATCGAATCCGGTCATCAGCTTGCCCATAGCCGGTCAGCGCGATCAACATGGTGGTCCGGGTCTCCTCGGCACTGCGTATCTGTTTCGCGACGTCAAGGCCGCTCATTCCCGGCAGTCCGATATCCAACAAAACGATATCGGGCTTGAAACTCTGCATCAAGTCGATGCCCTGTGCCCCGTCAAGACGGGTCTCGACTTCATGACCTTCGCTAGTGAGCAGAATGGCCAACGCTTCGCTCGCATCGGTGTTGTCGTCGATGATGAGGATGCGCTTGAAACGAGTCCCAATCGGCATTTCTGCGACCGCCTCTGTGTTGGCACCGGCAGGTATGACGTCAATCGGCAAATCGACAATGAATTCGCTCCCCGCTTTGCCGTCGCTCAAGACCTTGACGGTTCCTCCATGCAGTTCGACGAGCCGTTTCGCCACGGAAAGCCCCACACCCAGGCCACTGTTCGGCAGGTCGTCAGAAACGGGCCCTTGAATAAATAGGTCGAAGAGCGTATCGAGCATCAAAGGCGCGATGCCGCAGCCGTTGTCCCTAATCCGTAATGAAACGCGAGCGCCTATCTTTTGCGCGTCCAGGCTGATCTCGCCTCCCGGCGCCGTGTATTTAGCCGCATTGATCAGGATATTCTCCACGGCCTGCGAAAGGCGCGTGGCATCGACGTATAACCAGACCGTTTCATCTGGCATCGAAATCGACAAGCGGTGATTCCGCTCATCGACGATGGGTTGACATACCTCGATCGCGCTCTCGATAATGGTTTTCAGCTCGGCCGGCTGACGATGCAGCTCGATGCTGCTGCGCGTGATGCGGGTGAGATCGAGCATATCGTTGACTAGGCGCGTCATGGCGCGGCATTGTCTTTGAACGACGCCAACCGCCCAGGCTTTTTGATCCGCATGAGCGGTTTCGGTAGCGAGCACGTTGGCCGAAGCGCTCAGTGCCGCAAGCGGATTGCGTAGCTCATGGCCAAGCATCGCCAAAAACTCATTCTTGCGCTCATCGGCCAGGGCGAGACGTTCCGCTCGCTCACGCAGTTGGGCATTGCTCCTGCTTCGATCGGCAAGGTCGCGCTCCGTCGTCGCGACGGCGGTCAGATTTCCGAATTCGTCCGAAAGGCGCGACAGGGTGACCCACATATTGATCACTTTGCCATTCTTGGCAATCCGTTGCGTTTCGTAGGAATGCAGCGCTTTGTCGACCGAACCGCGCTGGATGAAATCGAGGTACTCTAGCCTGGCGCCTTTGGGCAACAAGTCAACCACATTCATTTTCAGAGCCTCGGCCTCGCTATACCCATATGTCGCAGTCGCGGTTCGATTCCACGCAATGAAGCGCCCTTTCAGGTCGAATACGGTGACTGCGTCGTTCGAGTCCCGCACAACCGCGGCAAGACGACGAGACTGTTCGTTCGCTTCTCGGATACGGGTCACATTGGTCAGCGTGACCACCACTCCCGTCGAAGCTCCGTTGTCGGCAAGGTGAGGCATCACGCGGCGGACATACCATTCGCCGGTCGCCGTTTCGATTTCCTTTTCTGTCTGCTGAGCCGATTTCGAGAAAACCTCCTGAACGTCTGCGAGCAACGAAGTAGTGAACGGATTTCCCGGAATATCGCGTATGGCACGCCCTATGTCCGGCAACGTGAGTCCGAAAATTCGGGCGGCGCTCGGCGTAAAGCGTCTGATCAGGCCATCCTGATCGAGAAGCAACGTTGCGATCTGCGTGCTGGCGAGCAAGTTCGTCATATCGGAGCTCAGGGCCTCGAGTTCACGCACCTTTTCCTCCAACTGAGCATTGATAACGCTCACCTCCTCATTGACTGATTGAAGTTCCTCCTTGGAAGCCTCGAGCTCCTCGTTGGAGGACCGTAGCTCCTCGTTAATCGACAAAATCTCTTCGTTCGATACCCTCAAATCGCTGTTGCTGTTTTCGAGGTCCTCGATCACGCTAGCAAACTCGACTTGGGTAGTCCGAAGCTCCTGTTCAAGATGGTGCACGTCTGGGTCTTCGCCCCATGAATGAGCCTCTTCATGGCGTTCGACCGCGGGCAGTCGGGCAAATACGACAACAAAGCCGTTCCTCGTACCAACAGTGCCCGACGGTCGGAGTACGGTGATTTCTACCGCCGGGGCGCTTCCGTTGCGTACTATCTCAGTGACACAACCGTCGGCGGGTTCTTGATTTGCGCGGCGTAACACGATACGCAATTTGAGGCGAAATTCCTCGCGAGCGATGTCAAGAATGCTCACACTGGGCTCACCCGGCGGTTGCTTGAGGTATTCGTCGGCGGCGCCGCTAACATAGAGAACTTGCTGAGCTTCGTTAATTAGGACCGATGCAGCGTGATCCCGAGCCAATAGCGTTTCATTGACCAGTTCTGCATGTCCCTTCCGATGCCCGCCGGTCCTAAGCTCACGTGTCGCTTCTTGACGATGGACGGCTTTGGTTACGAATCGATAGCTCGCATCGCTGGGCGCGACAGATGGCCCGCGCTGATAGATGCGCCACGTTTTTGACGTTTCCTGAAAGTGGCTTGATCCCGGGCTCGTGCTTTCCGATCGCCCTAGGAAAAGATATTTCCCCGGATTCAACGCGAAATGAAACAGCTCGAAGACACGTTGCTGGGCACCCTGCTCAAGATAGATAAGTAGGTTGCGACAGCTAATGAGATCGATTCGCGAGAATGGGGGATCGGCTATGAGGTTCTGCGGCGCGAACAGAATCGTCGCGCGAAGTTCCGGCTTGACTTGGTAATCATCGCCGTGCACATTGAAAAACCGTGCCAATCGGGTTTCCCCGAGGGATGAAGCGGCACCCGACGTGTAAATACCGCGGCGCGCTCGTCCTAGAGCAAGTCGATTCATGTCCGTCGCCAAAATCAGGAACGTACGCTTAATTGCACGTTGCTCTATCTGCTCGGTGAGCAGCATGGCCATGGAATAGGCCTCTTCGCCGGTCGCGCAACCAGGCACCCATATACGCAATGGCTGCATCGTATCCGGTTCAGCGAGCAATTCGCTCAAGACATGTTCAGTTAACGCGTCCCAGGCATCGGGGTCCCGAAAGAATTCTGTGACGCCTATCATCATATCGAGACTGAGCGCTTTGGTCTCAGCAGGCATCGCATTCAGAAATCGACAATATATGGTGAAATTGTCGATACGATTGACCACCATGCGCCGCGCGATCCGCCGCTCGAGTGTGCCTCGCTTGTAACCCCGGAAGTCGCAACCTGAGACAAGAAGCGCGTCGAGCACCGGCTCCAGATCGATCGATGGCGTTTTCTCTACGAGGCCTAGTTTTGCCGTAGCGCTGGAACCTTCGAGGTAATCGAAAAGTGCGAGCGGTAATTGTTCGACCGGCAGTATGTAGTCGACCACCCCCGTTGCGATTGCGCTTTTGGGCATCGAGCCGTTCTCGGCGGTATCTGGCGCCTGCGCCATCACCATCCCGCCTTGCGCCTTGATGGCCCTCACCCCCGCTGAGCCATCCGCGTTTGCCCCGGTCAACACGATTGCGATAGCGTGTTCTCGCTGTTCGTCTGCCAATGAATTGAAAAATAGGTCAATCGGCATCGGCACGGCGGGTCTTTCGACGACCCGGCGCAGTTTAAACGTTCCATCAACCACTTCGACCGATGTCCCCGATGCGATCACATAGACGTGGCCGTCGGTTAGTCGCTCGCCGTCTTGAATGACCGATACCGGAAACGTGGTGTCCTTGCTGAGGATGTCAGCGAGGTGGCTGGGTGAATCTGGCGACATGTGGACGACAATCACAAACGCGACGTCTCGGGGAGGCGTTGAGCAGGCTTGAAAGAATTTCCTCAGCGCCGGAAGCGCGCCTGCTGAGCTCCCAATCGCGACGATGCGGGGCAGGACGGGCGCCGATTGAATTAAATGCATGGAATTGTCGTGCCGAAAGATTAGACAGTCAGTATGCGCGCGTTCGGGCTTCGCAACTCGAAATGGCCGACCATGCGCACGACTTGATTATCGAACCCAACTGTCCCTTCCAGCGAGACCTTCACGTTTCTCGACCGATTTCGCCCTAGCGTTTGTTTGTCGTAGACCTGCCAATTTATCGCCGACGTTCTATACGGGTCCATTACGTCTTCGACTCGACGGACAATCTTGTCGGCGATTGCACCAAAAGCTAGTGTCTCATTCTGACGCGAAAGCGGACGGCAGCATATCTTGGTCGTACGGCCGGAACGGGTCGACTACGGCCCTCCAGCATCACCGCGGCACAGGTTTTCCATCCATCTTCCACCTACGCGCCGCGCGGCGCATCATTGCCCTAGTCCACCCATACCCAGGGAACAACCCCCTCTCGCTCAAAATACGGCGCACGTTAGCGATCGACTCATAGCGAACGCCGAATTCTTTTTCAATAAAATCGCGGACCAAGGCAACTGACCAACGGTACTGCGCATAGCCGTGCTCCTGCGGCGCTCGCCCGCGTACCAACCTACCCAATCGCCGAAGCTGCCTTTCAGTCAGCCCTGCCGGTCGGCCGCGCGTCTTCCCACGCCAGGCATCAGGATCGTCCGCGACCATTCTGGCCCATCTCGAAGTCGTCTGCCGACTGACCTCAAGCGCGCGCGCCACCTCCGCCTGCGATGCTCCGCGTTTGAGCATTTGCATACCCTTGCGTCGACGGTCTTCAGATGCCTTCGCCTTTTCGTCTGCCATACCGAAATCCTGCCTTCTGTCATGAGGCGTTCAGGGTATCAGATTGTCACTTATTTAATGTCTTCGCCGTATACGCCAAAGTTAGACGGCACGCACAAGCACAATGCAAATCTGTATCGTTTCAATATCGAAAACTTCCATGTTGAACAACGCAAATGCCTCTGCTGACCACGCTGAAAATCGCCCATGCCACCACCACTGGCAGGCCCAAGAAAATACCGGATGGATACGGCCTCTACCTGTATGTCACTCCGACAACGAAGTCGTGGCGAACCGACTATCGAATCGCCGGAAAGAGAGGCACCGTAGTCCACGGGCAGTATCCCGACATGACGGCATCTCAAGCCCGCGAGCGCAATCGAGAGGCAAAGCGGCTACTCGCCAACGGCATCGATCCAGCAACGAATAAGCGTCTTGAGAAGCTGGCTCTGCACGCGTCTTTCGGCGATACGTTCGAGGCAACGGCGCAGCACTGGTACGACAGCAGGAGTCCGTTGCGCTCGAAACCATGGCGTGAGGCACATAGTTTGTATCTTCGGCGCGACCTGAATCCGCGCATCGGCAACGTGCCGCTTGATCAGATCGACACGCGCGCACTATTGAATGCCCTCGAAAGCGTCCGTCGCAAACGCGGTGTCAAAACCGCCGAGCGCGTCCGGCAAACGGCAGTGCAGGTCTTTGACCATGCAATTCGCAAGCTCAAGGCTCAGGTCAATCCGGCCCGCGTCCTGCAAGGCTGGACTGACTTGCCTCCTCCGGTCAATCGCCAGCCACTAAGTGAGCGTGAAATCCCCGAATTCGTTGAGCGCCTTGATGCCGACACGGGGTCTCCAACGACGAAGCTATGCATCCTGCTCATGCTGCTCACGTTCGTTCGCAAGGTCGAGATCGCCCATGCTTGCTGGGAAGAATTCGACCTCGACAGCGCAGTTTGGGTAATTCCGGCCGAGCGCATGAAGATGCGCGATCCGCATGTCGTCCCGCTCAGCCAGCAGGCACTGACAGCACTAGAACAGTTGAAGCCGCTTTCGTTCGGCTCGGCCTATCTGTTCCCAAGTCTGAGCAGCACTTTGAAGCCGATGGGCCTGTCGACGCCGAACGTGTTATTTGCGCGCATGGGCTACGGCGGTCGCTTCACGCCCCACGGTGTCAGGGCAACGGCGAGTACCTGGCTGAACAATCGCAGCGTGCGTGCGGACGTTATCGAACGCCAGCTCGCGCACGTGGAGCGCAACCGTGTGCGCGCCGCCTATAATCGGGCCGACTATATGTCAGAGCGCATTGCCATGATGCAGATATGGGCGGATTTCGTGCTGCCCGATCAGGCGACGACGGGAGACAAGTTATCCGTACCGCTCCCTCAATCGCAAGAAGAAGTCGAAAATTAACCGACCGAGCCGGTATGAACATCAACGACACCAACGGCTTCAACCCGAATGTATTCGCGCTTGACAATGCCGAGAAGGCATTCAAACCGGACGACACTGCATGGCAGTTCCTCCAGTGGAACCCACAATATCGGGAAGCTTTCCTTGAGTTGAATGAGATAAAGAGCGATCCCAAAACACTTGAAACGCTCTTCAGCTACGTTGAAGAACCTAACCCTGGAATGATCGCTTGCGCTCAGGACATGACATGCCAGGAGAGATTCGGTATCGCCGCATGGCTTGACCCTGATTGCGAACAGCTTCCTGCACTGCAGAACCCTGGCGACTCGTGGTTTTTCCCCTTGAAACGCGCGGCTCAGCAAGTCAGTGCGCAGGTGCTGAGACAAAGAGGGCAGTCCCCGGAAAAGCTCGAGTGGTATCCGTGGTTGACTGTTCGCGAAACCCCTTTCGGATACGGCTCGGTTATCCTGCCACATCACAATCTTGCTCGCCCGAATGCGAAAAAGAAGAGAGGGTACCAACCGAGGCTCGTTTGCGTTGCCTTTGACTGCAGCATCCCGCCTCACGGTCAGCTTCTGGCACTCGAAGCCCTCGCGCAGAAGCATCGTGAATTCTGGAACGAGCGTATTTGCTCTACGAAAGCATCAAGCCCGATCATCGAATCGATAGAGTGGCGCGGCATCTTTCAGGCCGATGATTTCGCCAATCGTGACTGGGCCAGGACGGTCACGATTGACGCGCTCGGCCCGATCAAGAAGCAGATCGATCAGTGCCGTATAGAACTCGACAAGATATATCGCGATCTCGACAGGAAATATCAGGACCGGCGGAAAAAGCATCATGACCTTGACGAAGGAGAACTGTTTCGTCATTTTGGCGAGCGCTTCCCCATGCCTAAACCACCGCGCGGCCACGAGGCAGCTCCCAAAGGTAATCGGTATCTGAAAGCGCTCCTGTCGATTGCAGAGCGAATGCCACCTGACGCATTCAAGTCCGTCAACATCGACGCAGAATATCCGGAATTGGCTGAGCAGATCGCAGAGGAAATCGGGATTTTTCGAGAGGGTGCGAATCCGCCCCAATGGATAAAAGCCTTCTACGAGGGCATGCGCGGCACGCACCTCCGCCGAGCCAAACATCTCGTAAGCTATTTCTATGAATGGCTCGTACACGCGCAAGTGTGTTTTGCCAAAGACAACGAGAACGCGAGGTAGCCTAAAACTCCTCCCCCCATAGTCAAGCGCAACGACCACCGCCACGTATCCACCTCAAATATCTGCCCGGCCGGGCAGATATGCTGCCCCTTCCGCGCCTCCTATCTTCGCCCCCTCCCCGGCGCGCTTTGCACAGCGCCCAGCAGTAGCTCCCTTCGTGTTCACCGTTCGGCCAGATGACCGCGCACGAAGCGCTATCGCAGCAAACCGAAAGCATCACGCAGAGCGCTCGGCGCTGCCACTGGAAGCATCCGTTCTATTCGACGGCCGCCCCTATCACCCGCCAGAACACGTGTCAAATCTCAAGGCGCGACATTGAAAACGCGACGAAATCAACCCTCTGACTTAGCGTTCGGCGATATCGCCCGTTCCCGGAACAATGCTTCCGTTCACTCCTGAACAGACCAGAATAGACGAACGGAGGCTTCGATGACTCAAAAAACTCTCCTCGCGACCGGCGCTGCGGCGAAAGCCAAACGGCCGCTCTCGCCGATTGCGCAGATTCGCCACGGGCGGCAGCCCCTGTCGGCTTATACGGGTGACAGCGCACACCCGCCCATAAACACGGATTCTGCCGCTACCAAAGAAATCACCGCGAAAACGCACGCCAGTACCGTGTACTCCACGGACATCCCCCTGCTGGCACAGCTGATTAACTGGGTACGCTCCCGTACTCGCGACCGCTATCTGAAAGAACAAGAAGTCGTGGCGACCATCGGCCGCTCGAAGGCGGCGATGCGTCGCGATGTCTCGCTAGGCCTGTTCCCTGCACCGGTCAAGACGGGCGTTAAGTCGAGCCGCTGGCGCGAATCGGAGGTCCTGGGATGGATTGAGGCGATATCGATCCTTTCCCGTGTTCCCAACCCAGGCTTCGGCATGAAGGAGTGCGTGGCAGGGCTCATGGCCAACCGTATTCCGATGCAGTGACCCACCAAGCCTCACGCAGACCATCGTACTCGGACAGCGAAGTCCGAGTACCACCGAGCAACCTTTGTGGAGGCACGTCTCCCTCACCTTCTGATGATACGACCATGCACACGAGAAAGAAAAAACCGCGCCCGAAAAATACGCGAATCGCTAAATTCCCCGCGCCTGAGGGGGACACCTATCAGCTTCGCCTGTTTTCAGGCGACGTTGCACAACCCTCCGGCGAACTGCCGATGGCATTCGTCATGCACGGAACCGAGTTTCGGCTCAAACCAGCTCCGACGAATCCACAAGGCGCCGTTATTCGAGTCATGAAAGTAATGGGTCAACTTCGTCAGCAACGCGACTCATGGCTGCCACAGTTACAGACGCTCGAACGTCCGGTCTCGCTTTTCCTGAAAAACGACGCCGAGTGTTTTGTGTGTCTCTGGGACTCAGATCAGAACGATTTCGTCGGTGTCAGAAATCTGAACGGCAAATTGCATTTCCATTTTCCGCATCCTGACCGCTGGATGGATATCGGCCTGGGTAACACGATCTATCTGCCGTAACGCCTATTGAGGATAGGTACCGATCTACAGCCCACGTGTGACCACCGTTAAAAGTGGTCACACGTCGAATACTCACAATACACACCTTTTTTGCAGCCATGATCCGCACGATTCAGCCCGTAGACGTATCCGCACGGCTCGGCGACCAGTCCAACTGGCTTCACGTCGCTATTTCAGCTTGCCAGTTTATCTACAAAAAATTGCCGGCCGCAACCAACCGTTGCTCGACAAGCATTCGGA
>Ga0302220_10001288_pt1 | contig 19638 bp, 17 predicted proteins | sample II_Palsa_E1_3_FD_194572 | JGI IMG/M metagenome (GOLD analysis project Ga0302220, IMG submission 194572) | Peat permafrost microbial communities from Stordalen Mire near Abisko, Sweden - II_Palsa_E1_3 | ecosystem: Environmental > Terrestrial > Soil > Palsa > Peat permafrost | place: Sweden...
CAGTTGGCGTGGGAATCTGCGCCACCTATGCAGGATTACCGAGTCAGGAAATTTCAAGAGGGAATAGACATGAGCAGGCTAAAAGGTAAGGTAGCAGTTGTCACGGGCTCATCCAAAGGCATCGGAGCGGCCATCGCCAGGGCGCTCGCCGCAGAAGGCGCATCTGTCGTCGTCAATTACGCCTCGAGCAAGAGCGGTGCGGATACAGTCGTCGCCGCCATTACGGCAGCCGGGGGCAAGGCTGTCGCTGTGAGTGGTGATGTATCCAAAGCAGCGGAAGCCCAGGGCATCATCGATGCGGCCATCAAGAACTATGGTCGCCTCGACATTCTCGTCAATAACTCCGGCGTCTACGAGTTCGCTCCGATCGAAGCCGTTACTGAAGACCAGTTCCACAGGATCTTCAATATCAATGTGCTCGGTGTGATTCTGACGACACAGGCAGCCGTAAAGCATCTCGGCGAAGGTGCCAGCATTATTAACATCGGCTCCGGCGTCAGCCGCCTCACTCCTCCGAACAGCGCGGTATACACCGGCACCAAGGGCGCCGTTGACGCTATCACCGGTGTGCTCGCAAAGGAACTCGGACCAAAGAAGATCCGCGTCAACTCCATTAACCCCGGCATCGTTGAGACCGAAGGGACACACAGCGCTGGCTTTATCGGATCTGACTTCGAGAAGTACTTTGTTGCGCAAACGCCGCTCGGCCGCGCCGGCCAGGTAGACGACATCGCCTCCATCGCCACCTTCCTGGCATCGGAGGACTCTAAGTGGCTCACCGGCGAGCTGATTATCGCAAGCGGAGGCCTCCGCTAATTCACCTGCACGGAAATCAACCGAGTATCCCACTCAACACATCGAGTCGTTGAGTGGGCGTTTACAAACTGCGAGTAAATAAGCGCTCAGACGATCTGAATCAAAAAAAACGAACAGCGAAAGAGAAAGGATGAATTGCAATGGGAAAGCTGGACGGAAAAGTAGCAGTGATCACGGCAGCAACATCAGGCATGGCATTGGCCACGGCGAAGTTGTTTGTGGAAGAGGGCGCATACGTGTTCATCACAGGCCGGCGGAAGGACAAGCTGGATGAAGCAGTGAAGGCAATTGGTCGCAATGTGACGGGCGTTCAGGGGGATGCGTCGAACCTTGCCGATCTCGACCGCCTTTACGAGACGGTGAAGAAGGAGAAGGGAAAGATCGACGTTCTGTTCGCGAGCGCGGGTCGGGGCGAGTTCGCCAAAATAGGCGACGTTACCGAGGAACACTTCGACAAAACCTTTGACCTGAATGTGCGTGGCACGCTGTTTACCGTGCAGAAGGCATTGCCACTTTTCACCGATGGCGGTTCGATCTTTCTGAATGGATCGATTGCCAGCATCAAGGGCTTTCCGGCGTTTGGTGTTTACAGCGCGAGTAAGGCCGCGGTTCGTTCGTTCGCGCGGACATGGCTTGTGGACCTGAAAGAACGGAAGATTCGCGTGAATATTCTGAGTCCGGGAACGATTGATACTCCGATTCTGGACCCGTTCGGACCGGAGGCAAAGGAACACTTTAAGACCCTCGTCCCGCGGGGCGAGATCGGACGTCCTGAGGAGATTGCAACGGTAGCGCTGTTTTTGGCTTCGAGCGATTCGAGCTTTGTGAATGGCATTGAATTGTTCGTGGATGGCGGTACGGCGCAGATCTGACACAGACTGCTTTAGCCTGAATGAGGTGAACGGGACTCGCCGCGCCGTTGTCAGTACGAAACGGCGTGGCGAGCCCCATTCATACGCTGGAGCCAGCATTTTGACCAATGTTTAAATACACCGTTATTTCGGTGTCAACTGGAAAGGTATTGAATTATGACCACAGAAACTTCGCTCACTGACTCGGCACTCCGCGGCTGGAAGCTCAATATTGACCGCACAGGTAAGTTTTTTGGCGCCCTGTCCGAGGAGCAGTTGCTGCAGGAGATTGCTCCTGGAAAGAACAGATTGATTTATCTCTGGGGTCATTTGACGGCGATCAACGACGCGCTGCTTCCGCTTCTCGGCCTCGGGCAAAGACTCCATCCTGAGCTTGATGCGATGTTTGTTTCGAATCCAGACCGCTCGTTGAAGAAGCCCCTCTCTGGAGAAGAACTGAAGCGTGTCTGGGATGAAACGAACGATGCACTCTGGATGGCATTCTCCAGACTGTCGGCCACGGAATGGTTGCAGAAACATACTGCGGTGTCGGAGGAAGACTTCAAACAGGAACCTTACCGTAACCGATTCACCATTCTGCTGGGCAGAACTGCACACCTTGCATATCACTTTGGTCAGGCTAAGCTCGCTGAGCACCGGACGTAGAAGGCTTTGCCTAACGCCGGGTGCTAGTGAGAAGAACGCTTCCCAATGCCGTTCAGGTACTGAAGGTAGGCTGCAAGCTTTTCCGGGATGGAGCGGTAGTAGACGTTCAGGCCTTCCTTACGGGATGTGATCAGCCCTAAATCGTGCAGGACCTTGAGGTGGTGAGAGAGTGTGGCGGGAGAAATAATGTGTTTGGCATGCATCTCGCCGCAGAAGAGCTCGTCATGCTGGGCGATCTGCGTATAGATAGCCAGACGGTTCGGATCGCCGAGCGCCTTGCCAATCTGAGCCACCTGGTCGTCCGTCATCTTCACTATATTTACTCAGATGCAATCGCGGGGAATTCAGACCATAGAAAAAAAGCATGAATCCTACAATTTCGATATTCATCTAAATAGCCAAAGCACAATTGCTGGTGAATGGAGAACTCGAAATGTGGATAGTCCGTCTGGCCCTGAATCGCCCTTACACGTTCATTGTAGCGTCGATCCTGATTCTGGTTCTCGGCTTCTCCTCCATCGCGACGACGCCCACCGATATCTTCCCGAACATTGATATTCCTGTTGTCACTGTGATCTGGTCTTACTCCGGTTTGCCCGCAAAGGAGATGGAGGAGCGGGTTACGACCTTCAGCGAATTCGTTATGGCGGTCGTCAATGATGTGAAATCCATCGATTCACAGACGACCAGTGGAGCCAGCGTTATCAAAATTTCATTTCAGCCTCAGGTGCGAATTGATGCTGCTATGTCCCAGGTTGGCGCTGCGGTGAACTCCATTCGATTCCGCATGCCGGCCGGCGTTAATCCACCGTGGATCCTTCGGTTTAGTGCGTCGACAGTGCCCATCATCCAGCTTGCACTCTCCAGCGACACGCTATCCGAATCGGAGATTTATGACTACGGACTTTTTCGTATTCGGCAGCAGTTGACTACGGTTCCCGGCACCCTGCTGCCAACACCGTATGGTGGTGTCGCTCGTCAGATTATGGTGGACCTCGATCAGAATGCCCTTCTCGCCAAAGGTCTGACGCCTATCGACGTAACCGCAGCCATCAACGCGCAAAACGTCACGCTTCCGTCGGGTACAGCTAAGGTCGACAGTCGCGAATATACCGTCAGCACAAACTCGAGTCCGGTGGACGCGCTGATGTTGAACGACGTACCCATCAAGACGGTCAATGGCTCTCTGGTTTATATGAGAGATGTTGCGCACGTAAGAGATGGCTGGTCCGTGCAGCAAAACGTAGCTCGCGCCAACGGTAAACCCGCGGCTCTTCTCGCCATCATGAAGACAGGCTCGGTTTCGACACTCGATATCGTCAATCAGATCAAAAACGACGTACTTCCTGCATCGCGCGCAGCCGCACCAAAAGGGTTGAAGATCACGGAGCTTTTCGACCAGTCCATCTTCGTCAAAGCCTCCATTGTGGGTGTCCTGCGGGAGGGAGTTATTGCGGCGAGTCTGACAGCGTTGATGATCCTGCTCTTTCTGGGGAGTTGGCGCAGTACGCTGATCATTGCAGTCTCTATCCCGCTGTCGATTCTCAGCTCGATCATCGTACTGAGCGCGATGGGGGAGACCATGAACACCATGACGCTTGGCGGTCTCGCCCTGGCGATTGGCATTCTGGTGGATGACGCGACGGTCACCATTGAAAATATCCATCGCCACATGGGTGAGCAGCCTCTTCGAGAGGCCGTTCTTATTGGCGCTTCGGAGATTGCAACGCCGACTTTGGTTTCCACGCTGACCATTTGCATCGTCTTCGTGTCGGTCGTCTTCCTGACCGGCCCTGCGAAGTATCTCTTCACGCCAATGGCGTTCGCGGTCGTCTTCGCGATGCTCGCTTCTTATGTGCTCTCAAGGACGCTTGTTCCTGTGCTGGTGAACTTCCTTCTCGGTGCCGAGCAGGTCTTTGAAGGGCACTCCGCAATGGATGGGGTGAAGGATGGATCACGCTCCATTTTTGGTCGTATCAATGAGCGGTTCAATGAGGGTTATCTCTGGGTTCGGGACCGCTATACGAGTGCACTTGAGACCGTTCTGCAAAATCGAAGGCCTGCGCTCATCGCATCTATCGCGATCATGTCGACAGCGTTTCTGTTGCTGCCTTTCGTAGGGAGAGACTTCTTCCCGTCCGTCGATGCAGGACAGATTAAATTGCACATAAGGGCCAGACCGGGGACGCGTATCGAGAGTACCAAGGTGATCTTCAGTCAGGTGGAGGATCAGATTCGCAAGACAATTCCGCCGGACGAGACCGACCTGATCATGGACAACATTGGGCTGACTCCGGAGACCTTCAACTATGCCTTCGGCGACGGGTCGACCATCAGCAGTGCCGATGGAGAAGTGCTGATCGCGCTCAACGAGAAACATCACGGTCCGACTCAGGAATACGTGAAACAGCTACGGTCGCAGCTGCAGAAGCAGTTTCCCGATCTCACGTTCTTCTTCCAGCCTGCGGATATGGTGACGCAGATCCTCAACTTTGGACTTCCCGCACCGGTCGACGTTCAGGTACAGGGCTACGATCCGGCAAATTACGAAATTGCGCGCCACCTGCGTGAGCGGCTGGCCACTGTTCCCGGTGCGGTCGACGTTCACATGCATCAGGTCGTCGATGCGCCCGACCTTCATCTTGACATAGATCGTGTACGGGCCGCGCAGTTCGGTCTTACCCAGCAGGATGTGGCCAACAGTCTCTATATCTCCCTAAGCTCCAGCGCTGCTGTTCAGCCAAACTTCTGGCTTGACCCGAAGATGGGGATTACCTATACGGTGGCTGCACAGACTCCGCAATACAGCATCGATTCCATCAACGCTTTACAAAACACACCTATCCCTATCCACACGCTCAACAATCGCACGGAGGTGCTCGGCAACATGGCAACGCTGACTCCCGCTGTTCTGCCTGTAGTGATCAATCACCACAACGGCGCACCGGTCTTCGACATCTTTGCGAATACCCAGGATAGCGATCTCGGTTCGATAGCGGCAAAGGTCAACCGCATCGTAAAGGAAGAGAGTAAAAACCTTCCTCCGGGAACCAAAATTGTCGTTCGCGGACAGGTGGAGAGCATGAACGAGGCGTTCAATCGGCTCGGCATAGGCCTCGCCTTCGCGGCGCTGCTGGTCTATCTGCTGATGGTCGTGAACTATCAGAGCTGGCTTGATCCCTTCATCATCATCTGCGCGTTGCCGGGAGCCTTCTGTGGCATCGTGTGGGCGCTGTTTCTCACTCAGACTACCTTCAACGTTCCCAGCCTGATGGGCGCGATCATGTCGATCGGTGTGGCGACTGCAAACTCGATTCTCCTTGTGACATTCGCGAATGAGCTTCGTGAGAAAGGCATCGCTCCTCTCGAAGCAGCTGTGACTGCCGGCTCCACGCGTCTTCGGCCCATCATCATGACGGCCTGCGCGATGATCATCGGCATGCTGCCAATGGCACTCGGAATAGGAGAGGGAGGCGAGCAGAATGCGCCACTCGCACGCGCGGTGATTGGCGGTCTGACTGTAGCCACCTTCGCCACACTGTTCTTTGTTCCCTTGATGTTCACCCTGATTCACGGAAGAAATACCAGCACGCAACAGGAGGCAGCATGACACAGCAGACCGAAGTTATTTCCACCGAACAAACACAAACGCGGACCTCCGGTGTGCTCGTGAGGGTCACTGTTGGCGTCGCGATCCTCCTCGCGCTGATCGCCATTGGCACACTCCCTCGCATTGCACGACAGCGCGAAGCTCTTGCCGCTGTTCGTGAGGCACCAGCGACGCATCCGGTCGTGACTCTCATTCACCCGAGTGAGGGGGAGCCGACATCGGAACTGCTTTTGCCTGGCAACATTGAGCCGCTCTACAGCGCCAATCTGTATGCGCGTGTAGACGGTTACCTTGATCGCCGCAATGTGGACATCGGCTCCAAAGTAAAGACGGGCGAGGTATTGGCAGTCATCTCATCGCCCGAGGTCGATCAGCAGCTTCTGCAGGCGCGAGCCACACTGGCACAATCCGAGGCTTCGCTCCAGCAGGCCAGAGCCGCGCTTGAGCAGGCAAAGGCAAACGCAGAACTCACTCGTCTGACGAAGGAGCGCGATCTTCCGCTGGGTGAACAGCACGCAATCTCGCAGCAGATCGTAGACGGCGCCGTGCAGTCATACAACGCACGCGTGGCCGACGTATCGGCTGCAACCGCAAACATCACAGCCGCAGAAGCAAACGTAACGGCAAACCGTGCGAACGTCTCCCGGCTGCAACAGATGCAGAGCTTCGAACGGATCGTAGCGCCGTTTGACGGAGTTATTACTGAACGCAATGTAGAGCGCGGCGATCTTGTAAGCACAGGCAGCTCGGCCGTTGGCAAGCCGCTCTTTAGCATTGCGCAGAGCGGCACCCTCCGCATTCAGATCGACGTGCCGCAGTCGGAGGCTGTGAACATCAAGGACGGACAAAAGGCTTCGGTCGATGTGAAGGAGCGTCTCGGGCGTGCTTATACCGGTACGGTCATCCGCAATGCGGGAGCCCTCGACAATGCCGCTCGTACCATGCTCACCGAAGTGCAGGTGGATAACACAGACGCCTCTCTGTTGCCCGGCATGTATGCCCAGGTCAGGTTCACGCTGCCACAGCAACGTACTTCGCTCATCATCCCGACCAGTTCTCTCGTCGTGGATCACAGCGGTATGCATGTGGTGACCGTCGATTCCAACCATACGATTCACTTTGTGCCGGTCACGATCGGTAAGGACATGGGCAAAGAGATTGAAATTCTCAATGGACTCCACGGGACTGAGTCATTGGTCGCAAGTCCGAGCGATCTGCTCAATGAGGGTGAACATGTCGAAGTGCGCTGATTACTCCCCAAATCCGGAATACGCGGCGGATCACCGCGTAATCCATGCTGTGGTTAGGAAGATGGCTCACGCAGTGGTCGCCGGTTTGTTGACTCTGATGGTAGTGGGCTGCAATGCAGGGCCGAACTACAAAAGGCCAGCAACCTCCACTCCATCAGATTTTCGCGGGGCTCTCGCGCCTGAGATTGCACCAGCTACTCAGACAACGTCCTCATTGGGCGATCAACGATGGTCCGCGGTCTTTCAGGATCCGGCACTGCAGCAACTCGTTACGGAAGCACTACAGAACAATCTCGATCTGCGCATGGCTGCACAGCGCGTTCTCGAGGCGCAAGCCCAGGTAGGCATCACACGTTCGCAGCAACTCCCTTCGCTCAATGCAGGAGGCAATTACTCCGCGCTTCAAATACCTTCTTCCCTGGCGGGGAATAATTCCAATGGCACTCCTTCGAACTCATATTTCAGCGGAGGCGGCTTCAGCGCGTCGGCTGCGTGGAATTTCGACTTCTGGGGGATGTATCGTCGTCAGAGCGAAGCTGCGAGGGCTGAACTACTCGCAAGCGAATGGGCGCAGAGAGCGACGCGCGCGACTCTTGTTCAGGATGTCGCTGAAGCGTACTTCCAGCTTCGCAGCCTCGACGCCCAATTGGAGATAACGAAGAACACGATCAAAGCCAGGCAGGATTCTTTGAAGCTCACCCAGTCTCTTGAGAAGTACGGTGCTGGCTCTCTGGCCGACACTCGGCAGGCTGAAGAGCTTCTTCACACGGCACAGGCGAATCTTCCTGAACTCAGGCGACAGATCGCGGTTCAGGAGAACACCATCAGCATTCTTCTTGGTCACAATCCCGAAGGAATTGATCGCGGCGTTAACGTAGCTGATCAGCCACACCCGCAGGATGTGCCAACAGGTGTACCCTCTCAGCTCCTGGAGAGACGCCCAGACATTCAGCAGGCGGAGGCTACGCTCATCGCGGCCAATGCGCGCATCGGGGTTGCGAAGGCGCAGTTCTTTCCGCAGATTTCACTCACGAGCCTCGGGGGTTCTGCCAGCAGTCAGTTGCAAAACATTTTCTCCGGCAAGAATGCTTACTGGTATGCGGCCGGTTCGTTGTCGGAGCCGATATTCGATGGGGGGCGCATTCGCAGCAACTATCACCTGTCGCAGGCACAGGAGCAGGAGATGCTTCTTGAATATCGAAAGACCATTCTGAATGCCTTGAAGGATGTTTCCAATTCGTTGGTCGCTTACAAGGAGACTCGCGAGCGCCGTGAGGAGCAGACGGCGCTGGTTTTCTCGGCGACGGACGCTGTACGGCTTGCAAAACTACGCTATTCCGGAGGGAATACAAGTTACCTTGAGGTACTCACCACCGCTACAGATCTCTACGACGCTCAGTTGCAATTGGCGCAAACTCAGGAGCAGGAGGCAGCCTCCCTTGTGCAGCTTTACTCCGCGCTGGGCGGAGGCTGGCAATAGTCATCCTGGACCGGCAGGATCAGTCATCGCTCTGCGTTGCGTAATGACGAATACGAAGTAGATAGTGCTGCTCTCGGCGTACCCACCGCTGGAACCCTGCAGCCAACGCTTCCCTGGGAACTACATCTCCGGCATAGATAAAGTTGCGGCGCAGCTGCATTTTCCGTCCAGTCTTCAGACTGATTTTCAGAGCGCCACCCGCGTTGTTCAAATCCTCTTTTTCGAATGAAGCACTGCTGATCCTGGCGGTTTCACAGATGAAGATTGTTTCGCCAGATCTAAGTGCTCCAGAGCAAATGTTCTGAAGTTATCTACGATGGCTGCTCGATTTTCCTTATTTACGGCGATACCAATTTCAGACATCGGTATCGCATCTGCAATCTCACAGGAAACTACCGAAGCAACGCTATGTCTGGCTGCCGATGCGGGAAGAATAGAAATTCCCATCCCTGAATCGACCAGCGAGATCAGGGTGGGCATTTGTCCTGCAGTCTGGCAGACATGGGGGACAATTCCGGCATCGCGAAGGATGCCAAAGATCAAATCGTGGAATCCGGGAGCATAGGCGCGCTCATACATCACGAAATCCTGGGATGCCAGCTCGCGCAGGTACACCTTCTTTTTCCTGGCCAACTTATGGGACATGGGCACCACGATCACGAACGGTTCGCGATGTACTCCGACAATTTTAAGTTCCGGGTGTTCTCCAATCGGAAGGCGAAGAAAACCGATATCGAGTGATCCGTCGTCAAGCATCTGTATTTGATCCGCTGTGAGGATGTTGCGCAAAGAGAACTCTATATCGGGATTCGACTCTCTAAACTGACGCACTATGTTGGGCACGATCTCATTGCCCGCAGTTGAGATGAAACCGATCCGCAGCAGTCCGAGTTTCCCATTGGCGGCCAGCCTTGCCCGGCGAGCGGCCTGATCCAATTGCGAGACAGCTGCAGCGGCATCATCGCGAAAGGCGAGACCAGCCGCCGTCAACGATGTTTTGCGTCGGTTCCGTTCAAAGAGCCTGACGCCGACTTCCTCTTCAAGAGCGCGTATTTGAAGGCTCAAGGCTGGCTGGCTGAGATGAATCAACTCCGCTGTACGACCAAAGTGGAGGGTCTCTGCGATAGAGAGGAATGAGCGAATTTGACGGAGTTCCATCTTTTTATTTTATTTGTATTTATTATCACAGTCGATAAAACAAACGATTTCACAAATCTAATAATCTGGCGTGTAATTGGATTGTCAGCAAAGGAGTGGCCCGATGGCACAGCAAACGTCAAAGCAGGTATCGCGTTCCTGGACAACGCGGCGCGATGAGAAACAGCGTCGCATGCAACTCGTTCAGCCCTGGATGAAAGGCCCGATATTACCCAGGGCGAAAATTGTGGAGGCACTCGAAGCCATCATCGTCAGCGGTGACAGGGTTGTGCTCGAGGGCGACAACCAGAAACAGGCGGATTTTCTCTCCCGCTCTCTGGTGAAGGTTGATGTAAAGAAGCTTCACGATCTGCACCTGATCATTTCGAGCATTAGTCGACCGGAGCACCTCACGTTGTTTGAGCTGGGCATCGCAAAGAAAGTGGATTTCGCTTTTGCCGGTCCGCAAAGCCTGCGTGTGTCGCAACTGCTGGAGGATGGCAAGCTCGACATCGGCGCCATCCATACCTACGTCGAACTATATGCGCGACTGCTCGTAGATTTGATTCCCAATGTCGTCCTCGTTTGTGCGGAACAGGCTGATGCTGACGGCAATCTTTACACCGGACCCAATACGGAAGACACGCCGGTGATTGTCGAAGCGGCTGCCTTCCACGATGGGATTGTCATCGTGCAGGTGAACGAGATTGTCGACAAACTGCCGCGTGTCGACATCCCGGCTTCATGGGTCGATGTGGTGGTTGAGGCTGACAGGCCGTTCGCGGTAGAACCGCTATTCACACGCGACCCGCGCCACATCAACGAGCTGCAGATTCTTGTCGGCATGATGGTGATTCGTGGCATTTATGAGCGGCATCATGTTCGCTCGTTGAACCACGGAATCGGTTTCGATACCGCAGCCATTGAATTACTTCTGCCGACCTATGGGGAGTCGCTTGGACTGCGGGGGAAGATCTGTGAGCACTGGGCGCTGAATCCACATCCGACACTGATCCCCGCCATCGAACAAGGCTGGGTCAAAAGCATTCACTCTTTCGGCAGCGAAGTTGGAATGGATCGATATATTGAGGCGCGTCCGGATATCTTTTTTACCGGCCGGGATGGAAGCCTCCGTTCGAATCGGGTCCTGTGTCAGCTTGCCGGACAATATGCAGTTGATGGGTTCATCGGTTCGACGTTACAGATGGATGCCGATGCGAACTCTTCCACTGTGACCGTTGGCCGGCTTGCAGGATTTGGCGGCGCACCAAACATGGGGCACGACCCCCATGGTCGGCGGCACAGTACAGAAGCGTGGCTCGATCTGATTACGGAGAACACGCCGATCGTTCGTGGTCGAAAGCTCGTGGTACAGACAGTAGAAACCTTTCAGCGCGGCGGCATTCCCGCATTTGTTGACACGCTCGATGCGGTGCAGGTTGGCAAGCAGGCAGGAATGCCGATCGCTCCTGTCATGATCTACGGCGACGATGTCAGCCATGTCGTAACTGAGGAGGGCATTGCGTATCTCTACAAGGCGGAAGGGCAGGAGGAGCGCCGCCGCGCCCTCGCAGCAGTGGCAGGAGTCAGCCCGGTTGGTCTGAGGGCTATCGCTTCTGAGACTGCGGCGCTTCGAAAGAAGGGAGTGGTCGCTTACCCGGAAGATATCGGAATACATCGGCTGGAGGCGAAGCGCTCTCTGCTGGCGGCACGAAGTATGGAAGATCTGGTCGCCTGGTCCGGGGGACTCTATAACCCACCTGCACGCTTTCGGAGTTGGTAATGATGACACACTTTTTATCCAGTACAGCTCTCAGAACTCCCTGGGATATCTCGAAGAATTCGGCCGAGGCCGAGTGGATGGCGGCTCTTGCCCGACAGGCATTGATCGCAGAGGCAGAGTTGACGCCGAAGCCTGGCCTGGTCGACCGTCGCGGCGGAGGAGCTCACACCGACCTGTCGCTCGCAATCATGAGACGTTCTGCGCTCACGATCGAACCATATTTCTGTCAGATGGCTTTTGTATCGAGAGAGACCCGCCCCAGCCAGCAGATGCGTGAGCGGCTTGCAGTGATTGGACGCGATGCGGAACGTGCCATGCTCAAGGCAACTGGTGGGAGCAACTCGCATAAAGGTGCAATCTGGATACTGGGGCTGCTTATCTCCGCTGCAGCCATGCAGGACGAAGAGAATGTACCAGCCTCCGTAGTTGCGACAACCGCGATGAACATTGCTTCTTTTGACGACCGTGCTACGCCTCGGCTGGTGTCACATGGGGATGCAGTTGCGAAGCAGTATGGTGTCGCGGGTGCGCGCGGTGAAGCTCTTCGTGGTTTTCCTCATGTCGTCGATGTGGGTTTGCCGATGCTTCGTGGGAGACGCACGAGCGGTGCGACGGAGCAGGTTGCCCGTCTCGACACATTGCTGAGCATCATGTCTCGTCTGGATGACACATGTTTGCTGTACCGGGGAGGTAAAACGGCACTCATCGCTGCACAGGAAGGTGCCATTGCAGTCGAGAGAGCTGGCGGTAGTGGAACCGCAATCGGAAAGCAGCACTTGCGGCATCTCGATTGCCAACTGCTGGATTTGAAGGTATCACCGGGTGGCAGCGCAGACCTTCTCGCGGCAACCCTGTTTCTGGATGCCGTCGAGCAGAGACAAAACGAAGTTCAAGCGGACCAAAGTTGGTCGGAGGGTGCATATGGAGCAAATTAAGTTTGACTACCCAGCGAAGCGAAAGGTGTCCAGAAGAGCTCATGTCGGTGTAGTGGGTTCTGGAGATCTTGAAGTTCTTCTCGAACCTGGCGAAGGCGAAAGCTCTCACGTTTTCATTCGGACAAGTGTGGATGGCTTTCGTGATACCTGGAAGGCTGTACTGGACCGTTTTTTTGCGAAGTACGACGGAGTTGTCCGTATTCAGATTAACGACGCAGGGGCAACACCTGGCAGCGTCCTGTTGCGTCTGGAGCAGGCAGTGGAGGTGAGCGAGCAATGAACAACGAAAGAGACGATACAAACTTCATCAACCGGCAGAGCTTTATTGAACTCGACGCACGGGAGCGGGCCAAAGCGCTCTTCGACGTGGGAACAGCGCGCGAATTGGCTGGCCCCTTCGATCGCCTGGAATCACCATGGCTTCCGATGCAGGACGTCACACCGCAGGCAGACGATGGCTGCGTGGTGATGAAAGGAAAGATCTCCGGGCAAGCGGCCGTCGTGGTTGCGCTCGAGGGCGCCTTTCAGGGCGGCAGCATGGGTGAGGTCTCCGGTGCCAAGCTGACGGCGGCTCTCGATCTGGCCTGTGCCGATAACGAGAAAGGTATCCCAACCAGCGCCGTGATGTTGCTCGAGACCGGCGGTGTCCGTCTTCAGGAGGCCAATCTGGGGCTGGCGGCGATTGCCGAGATCATGGCCTCCATTCTGGCCCTGAGAAAACATGCCCCGGTCATCTGTGTTACGGCTGGCACGGTCGGGTGTTTCGGAGGCATGTCGCTTGCCGCAGGGCTATCAAGCTATGTGGTCATGACGCACGAAGCTCGACTTGGATTGAACGGTCCTGAGGTGATCGAGCAGGAATCGGGCGTCGACGAATTCGATTCGAGCGATCGCGCACTCATCTGGGCAATCCACGGTGGCGAGCAGCGATATGCGACGGGCGTGGCCGATGCGCTGGTCGATGACGATACACAGCAGGTTGCCGACGCCATCAGGCATTTCATCTCGAAGGGCGTTCCAGCGGTACATCGGAGCTCGCAGGTAGGGCTCTATCGCAACCGCATCGAAGCACTCGATCCGTCGCGTCAGTGGGACCCCAGAGAGCTGCGCGAAACATGGGGAACGAATGGTTCTGAGGAGGTAAAGCGATGAGCGAATATACCGGAGTTCGAGGGGCCGCATGGTTCCGCACCTTGACTGGACAGGCATCCCCAATGTCTGGTGACCCTGCCTCTGTACTAACCGCGGATGTACCGCTGGGTAACGACAACGCACGATTCCTCTGTGTTGTTCCTGATCCGCACGCACGCTTTCCCTGCGCCCGGCAAGGGCAGGTAGGACTAGAAGAGGCCTACACGCTCGCCACACGTGTTCGAGAAGTGATCGAACGCGATAAGAATGGCACCAAGCAGCCGATCATCGCTATCGTCGATGTGAAGAGTCAGGCCTATGGCCGAAGGGAAGAGACGGCTGCCATTTTTCTTGCGGCAGCGGCTGCAGCAGATGCATATGGCTCGGCTCGGCTCGCGGGTCACCCAGTAATCACTCTCGTGGTGGGACACGCACTCTCAGGAGGCTTCCTTACCCATGGTTACCAGGCCAATCGCATTCTGGCCTTCGACGACGACGGCGTCATGATCCATGCCATGCATAAGGAAGCTGCGGCGCGGATTACACGTCGGTCTGTCGAGGACCTTGAAAAGCTCGGCAAGACAATTGCCCCGTTGTCCTACGACATACGGGACTACGCGAAACTTGGTCTCCTCCACAAACTGCTTCATGTCGAAAATCCTGAGAATCCATCTGAACAGGAAGCTCAGAACGTCCGGAATGAACTGATCGCAGCCATCGTAGATGCACGCAACGGCCCCGTTGATCTTCGCAATCGATTGCAGTCAAAGGAAGCCATCGAAACGAGAAAGGCTTCTATTCTGGTGCGCGCCATACTTGAAGCACAGTGGATGGAAAAATAGGCGATCAAAAATGATCAAAATGCTGGCCAACGCGCTTATACCGATCTTTGCCGGCCTGCTGCTTGGATATGCAGCAGGCCTGCGGAAGGTAGTCGATAACAAGGATGTGAAGAGCCTTATCACGTTCGTCATGAGCTTTGCGCTTCCTTGTTCCTTGTTCGTGACCATCGCGCGCACACCACATCATCTGTTGTGGGGCCAGAGCAAAGTTGCTGCGGTGCTTACAATTGTGTACCTGGCTGTCTTTGCTCTGACTCACTTTGTGTCGCAGCGCCTCGGTAAAGACACCGCTGCAAACAGTACAGTTTTGGCGTTAACTCTTGGATTCCCAAATGCCGCTGCAGTTGGTCTTCCTCTCCTCCTGGCTGCCTATGGCAATGAGGCTGCAGTCAGCGTTGCCGTCTCCATCGCTATCGGCTCCATCACGATTTCTCCGATCACTCTCGCGATTCTCGAAAGCAGCACCACGGAGGGGAAAGCACTCTCTACGGCTGCACGCATTCGCAACTCTGCGTGGAGAGCGGTCCGGAAGCCGGTTGTCTGGGCGCCGGTGCTCGGTGTTCTTGCTGTCGCGATCGATTTCGATATGCCAATTTATGTTGAGAGGAGCCTTGCCATTCTTGGGAGCGCAACTGCAGGAACGGCATTGTTTCTCACGGGACTGGTTGTATCTGCGCAGCGCTTCAGACTGAACTGGGGTGTGTGCTGGTCCGTCGTTGCCAAGAACTTTTTCCAGCCGGCCCTCTGTCTTGCGGTAGCCCGTTTACTGAGCCTGCCTCTCGACGAAACCCGTTTTGTCGTCCTGATTTGTGCCATCCCCTGCGGCTTCTTCGGAATTGTCTTCGGCAAGGGCTTCAACGCAACTCCAGAGATCGCCAGTTCGAGTCTCATTGCAAGCTATGTAGTTGGCATCTTTACCCTGGCTGGATGGATCGTGCTCCTCAGTCACCTGCACTAGGACCTCCTATGTCTCGATGCGAAAGTCATTCAGTCCGAACACATGACTTGTTAGAGATCGACGCGCGGCAGTTCCTCTCTGCCCATACGTTTGTGCCCGAATGGGTTGATGAGGATCTGCGAAGAACTCCGTTTGTGGTGGTTCGCCGTGGTCTCGCAACGGAGCAGAACATGCCGGTAGGTGTTCGTGGAACAGAAAGAAATCGACGGTGGGCCACTTTCTGTCATCCGAAGTTGGTGAAGAGGATCGTAACCCCCACGCAACTACGAAGCCGCACCGTTTCCCCATCACGAGCAGATGCCGTACCTGCTCTTCGCTTATTGCCCCTTCTTGAGCGCCGCTGGATAGACTTCGATCGTCCGTGGGGACCCGGTGGAAGCGTTGGCTTTGAGCTTGCAACCGGCGATCATGTGGCAAAGCCGGAAAGTGATCTGGATATTGTTATTTATGCTGAAAGGCGCATGACCGCAGATCTGGCAAAGTCCCTCTGCGATTCCGCGATGGATCTTTCTGCAGCTGTTGATATTCGGGTGGAGACGCCTATATGCGGCTTCTCTCTGAAAGAATACGCAAGTCAGAGTCCTGCGCCGATACTCCTGCGTGCACCATGCGGGGTTATGCTCGGGAATGATCCATGGGACGAACTCGGAATCATTGATACGAGTTATGCCGCTGTAAGGCGGTCGGGGTTGATATGAGCATAGCGTTTCTCTTCCCTGGACAAGGATCGCAGGTTCCGGGTATGCTGCGTGCCCTCCCAGGGCATCCCGCTATCTCGCGGACACTCGATGAGGTGAGCGAAAGTCTCGGAGCAGATGTTCGAGAGCTTGACTCCGTGGAGGCTCTGCAGTCGACGGTTTCAGTTCAACTGGCGTTGCTGGCATGTGGCGTTTCGATGGCTCGCGCTCTCATCGAAGAAGGTGTCGAACCAGAAGCAGTGGCAGGCCTGTCGGTAGGAGCCTTTGCTGCTGCGGTCCAGAGCGGCGTGATCAGTCTCTCTGATTCAGTCCATCTCGTGCAGCAGCGAGCGGAGATGATGGTGGAGCTGTATCCCAAAGGCTATGGCCTTGCAGCCATAGTTGGATTGACCGAGAAACAGGTATTTACACTGGTCGAAGAAGCTTATACGGAGCAAGAACGCGTGTATGTGGGCAATATTAACGCCCCACTCCAAATCGTCATTGCGGGTTCCGATGAAGGCATGACAAAGGTACTGGAAGTTGCTCGAAGGAGCGGTGCCCGTAAGGCGGAGCGCCTGCATGTTTCTGTGCCTTCGCATTGCCTGCTCCTTGAACCGGTGGCAGTTGCCTTGAGAGAAAGTCTCCGGAAGATGCAGTTGCACCAGCCCAACCTGGTTTATGTGGGCAATGTGAACGCAAGAGCATTGCGAACTCCGGATGCTATCGCGGAGGACTTAGCGAGTAACATTGCGCATGGTGTTCGCTGGCACGACACGACAACTGTTCTGGAGGAATTAGGCTGTAGTCTCTTTCTTGAGATGCCGCCAGGCCACGTTCTCAGTGAACTTGCGAAGCAGGCCTTCCCCGAGGTAAAGACTCTGGCCGTCGGCGAAAGCTCGCTTAGGCACACGCTGCGACTCGTCGATCGATATTCAGTTCATTGACAACAACTGATTGGCCAACATCAGCCGACACATCGCGATACTATAGCTTGTCGGAGGAAAGCCTCATATGACAGACAGACAATCTCCGTTGCCCGGGGACAGTTCTCTTTTCGTGCGATCTTTCATACGCAGGCGCGCGGCAGCGGTTGTTATGCTGCTGCTCTCGTTGCTTCTTCCACTCTCCTGTTTGGCCCAATCACAATCGCGCTCTGTTACATCGCATGCTTTGCCCGACGGTCTTGAAGTAACAGCTGGAGACACAGTTCTCCGCGTGAGTGCCCTTCGCGACGATGTGCTACGTATTCGGATGTACCGGGGCCAGCTCCCTGAGGATGCATCCTGGGCAGTGCTCCCCACTGCGCGCACAGCTTCGCTGGCGGTGGCGCCCGAGCAGGTTGAAGGTGCTTACGGCTTCCATACGGCCTCTCTGCGCGTCCGCATCGACGATGACCTTCGTTTGACCGTTACCGATCTGGCCGGAGACGTCCTGCAGCAGGATGCAGCTCCGGTGTCATGGACTGGCACTCGTTTTCGCATCTCTAAGGAGAAGACGGCGGACGATCACTTCTTCGGCCTCGGCGACAAGCCGGGCCCGCTGGATCGAGCCGGAGAGGTTTTTACTATGTGGAACACCGACAGCTTCGGCTGGCAGGAGTCCACCGACCCCATCTACAAGAGCGTCCCTTTCTTTATCGAGATGCACGCCGGCCGTGCTCTTGGGGTGCTTGTCGACAACACCTTTCGCTCGACCTTCGACTTCGGCAAAGAGTCGCCCGACCGCTATTCCTTCACTGCGCCCGATGGGCCGATTGACTACTACCTGCTCTACGGTCCCGCGCCGAAGCAGGTCATTGAAGACTACGCGTGGCTCACCGGGCCGACGCCTCTGCCTCCGCTCTGGTCTCTCGGCTTTCAGCAATCCCGCTATACCTATGAGCCCGAGTCGCGCCTGATGGAAGTGGCGAAGCGTCTGCGCGATGACCACATCCCAGCCGACGCTGTTTGGCTCGACATCGACTTTCAGGAGAAAAACCGTCCCTTCACCGTCGACGAGATCAAGTTCCCCAGGTTCCCCGAGATGGTCCAGACCCTCGCGAAGGAGCACTTCCACCTCGTCGTCATCACAGATCTGCACATCGCGAAGGTGCCCAACGCCGGATACGCACCCTACGACTCCGGCACTGCGGGCGACCACTTTGTGAAGAATCCGGATGGCTCGACCTACGTGGGCCCTGTCTGGCCTGGGCCGGCGGTCTTCCCCGACTTCACCCGTCAGCAGACTCGCGCCTGGTGGGGCACCCTGTACAAACAGTTCACTGCAGATGGCGTCGCCGGCTTCTGGAACGACATGAACGAGCCTGCCGTCTTCGTCTATCCCACCAAGACCATGCCGGACAACGTCCAGCACCGCATCGACGAGCCCGGCTTCAAACCCCGTACCGCGGCGCACCTTGAGATTCATAACATCTTCGGCATGGAGAACTCCCGCGCCACCTACGATGGTGTCCTCCAGCTCCGGCCCAACGTGCGCCCCTTCGTCCTCACTCGCGCCAGCTACGCCGGGGGGCAGCGCTACGCCGCCACCTGGACCGGCGACAACAGCTCCACCTGGAACCACCTCCGTCAGACCATCCCGCAGCTCCTCAACCTCGGTCTCAGTGGCTTCGCCATGAGCGGTGCCGACGTAGGTGGCTTCGCGGGCTCGCCGCCAGCCGACCTCCTCACCAAATGGCTGGAGATCGCTGCCTTCCAGCCCATTGACCGCGACCACGCCGCCAAGGGCACACGCGACCACGAGCCCTGGGTCGATGGCCCTGAGCAGGAGGCCATCCGCCGCCGTTACATCGAAGAGCGTTACCGCCTGATGCCCTACCTCTATACCACGGCAGAGGAGATGTCGCGCACCGGTCTGCCTATCATGCGCCCCCTCTTTCTGGAGTTTCCCAATGCCGCGGACGGATATTTTATCGATCCTGAGAACGGCGGCGAGTTCTTCTTCGGCCCGGATCTGCTCATCGCCTCCAATCCTTCTCCCGAAGAGATCGCACCCTACGAGGTTCGTCTGCCTCCCGGGATCTGGTACGACTACTGGACCGGGGAGAAGCTCGACCGCCGCGCCCGCGCCGGAGCTCGTGATCTGGAAATACGCGACAATCTTACAGCGGCGAAGCCTCTCATGATTACCCCCAGGCTCGCCGATCTGCCTATCTACGTGCGCGAGGGCTCCATCATCCCCATTGCGCCTCTCACGCAGAGCACCGAAGAAAAGCCGAACGGGCCACTCACTCTTCGCGTCTATGCCGGTAAAAACTGTCACGGCGACCTGTATCAGGATGACGGCACATCCTTCGACTTCCGCAGGGGAAGCTACTTTCGCCGCCATTTCTCCTGTGAAGAGCAGAGCGACGGCAGTCTGACTGTCTCCCTTGCTGCTCCTGAAGGAAGCTTCAAACCCTGGTGGAGCGAGGTCCGCTTTGAGGTCATCGGCTGGACGCCCAGAACAAAGCAGCTCACGACTCCATCCGGTTCGACTCCACTCGCGCAATCGAATCATG
>Ga0302220_10001290_pt1 | contig 19626 bp, 17 predicted proteins | sample II_Palsa_E1_3_FD_194572 | JGI IMG/M metagenome (GOLD analysis project Ga0302220, IMG submission 194572) | Peat permafrost microbial communities from Stordalen Mire near Abisko, Sweden - II_Palsa_E1_3 | ecosystem: Environmental > Terrestrial > Soil > Palsa > Peat permafrost | place: Sweden...
GGCTTAGTCGAGTTGCTCGTCTTCAAGGGTTTCGGCAAGCCACGGGGTGTCGAGGCCGAAGTCGACGCGGATGTGGCCGTTCTGATCGAAGCTGGCGTCGTCGAACTTTGGCCCGAAGCCGAGGATACGGACGGTGGAGGTCTGGAGCCTCCAGAGGGGATCGAGTGCGGCTGATTCGTACTCCGGGTCGATATCAGAGTCTGGGTCGATGTCCGGATTGGGGTAGTTGAGATCGACTTCGGGAGCCCAGAGGTTCCAGCGCATCTCGAACTCGTAGGCCATGTCGTCGTGGAGCTGCTCGGTGGCTTCGGCGACTGCGCTTTCGATGATGGAGGCTGAGGTGTCAGTATTCTCTTCGGCGCGTTTGTCGTTGACGTAGATGCGCTGGTAGGTGGGAGCTTCGGTGAAGCTGATGGGATAGACGCTGGCCGCCGAGACGCGCTTTTCTCCGCTGATGAGGGTGAACTGGCGCATGACCGAGACCATGGTCGCGGGGAGCGTGTCGAAGCGGAAGTTGGGAAACCAGAGACTGAGGTAGAGCTGATCGGCCATATCTTCAGTTTAGACCTCTCGGCTGAGTTTTCGCCGATGCGGTGGGTCAGTCAGGTCGTGACAAGCGTTTTGGATGAGAAGATAGAAGGGGAATGAACGTTTCGGTAGAACGGCTGCGGGTCTGGTTGCTGGTGGGTGCGGGCCTGCTGGTGGTGGTGATCGCCGCTTTTTTGGGATACGCACACTATCGAGCTCACCGTTTTCTGACAAATTTGCCCAAGAAGCTAGGCGTGAATGTTCGCCGGGAGACAAATGGGTTTACCTATTCGCAGTCGGTGCAGGGACGGACGATCTATACCGTCCACGCCTCGACGGCCGTAGAACGTGCTGATGGCAAGGTGACGCTGCACGATGTGGGAATCGTCCTGTATGGGCAAAAGCAGAATCGGGCAGACCGAATCTATGGGAAAGAGTTTGAGTATGACCAGAAGAATGGAGTGATCCGCGCCGATGGGGAGGTTCATATCGATCTCCAGGCGCCCGAGGCGGCAGATGCGAACGCGAAGATGGACTATGCCGCGGGGAAGGATCTGCACGCGGGAGGGGCAGGCGAAAAAAAGGATGTGCGGCTGATTCATGTGACGACCAGCGGGCTTGTATTTCTGCAAAAGCTTGGAGTGGCGGCGACGGACAAGGATATCGAGTTTGAGTCTGGTGGTTTAACGGGACATGCGGTGGGAGCGGATTACAACTCGGACACTGGGGTAGTGGTTTTGCACTCTGCGGTGAAAGTGAACGGCCTGCAACGGGACCAGCCAGTACTGCTGACGGCATCGCGAGCGGAGCTGGATCGACAGAATGAGAAAGCGGTTCTGACGCAGGCAAAGTATGTGACTGTGGGTGGCAAGAGTGGGGCGGGACAGACGGCGCAGGCGAGGAATGTCGTAGCGCATCTGAGGGAAGATGGAACTATTGAACGGTTAGAGGCTGAGGGGGACGTTACGCTCTCCAATGGAGCCGGTGGGACGATGGTGGCTCCGCGAGGAGAGATGACGTTGAATGCTCAGAGTCAGCCGCAGTCGGCGGTGATGCTGGGTGGGGTGAGGTACACGGCGGATGATCCGCTGCGGAAGGCTGCGGGAGAGGCTAGCGAGGGACGGGTTTCTTTCGATAAAGCAGGCCAGCCGCAGCATGTGGTGCTTATAGGAGCCGTGCATGCGCAAGAGCGGGTTCGGATGAGAGATACGGCGAATGAGATGTGGGGCGAGCGTGAATTGAATGCCAATCAGGTGGAGTTAGCGTTGGATTCAGATAGTGCAGGAAAGTCGCAGTTGCGCGATGCGAAGGCCACAGGAGGGGCGCGGTTGAAGGTGATGAGTCCGGCAGCCCCTGGTGGAGGGCCGACTAGTAGTGCTCTGGCGGGTGATGTTTTGACGGCGCACTTTGTCCGAATTGGTAGCGTGGACCATCTTGCGGAGGTGCATGGCGACGGACATACATCGATGCGTCGCGTGAATGCGAAAGGGGTCGTTGATACCAGCTCTAGTGATTCGCTGGTGGCGCACTTTCACCCGGTGGCCGCAGGAGCGGCACGTGGGCCGGAAGTCTCGAATAAAGGCGAGGGTGCGGATGAGATTTCGAATGCAACGGAGCAAGGGCATGTAGTGATGACGGAGCTGCCGGTGAAGAAGCCTGGCGATTCCGCTGCCCCTGTTGAAGAGAGAGTATCGGCACAAAGAGCTGTTTATGACGGCGAACTGGAGCGCACGACATTGACGGGCAACGTACAGGTGAACAACGGAACGAGTGTGTTGTGGGCGGATCGTGTGGTGACTGAGCAGCAGACCGGAGATGCTACGGCGGACGGTTCAGTAAAGGCGAGTTTTAGCCAGGTGGGCAGTGAGGCGGAGCCGGTGCATGTGCTGGCATCGCGTGCGGAGATGAAGCATGACTCTCAGGTGGCGATATTTTATGGGGTGAATGGCAAACCTGCGCGACTGTGGCAAGGCGCCTCGCAGGTAGATGCACCAGTGATTGAGTTTGAACAGAAGCAGAAGAGGCTGTTAGCGCATGGGGAGGGCCAAGGTGCTCCCAATGCTGTACATACGGTGCTGGTAAGCGCGAACTCAGAGGTTAAGACGGATACGTCCAAGACCAACAAGCAGACTGCGGCAGGTAAGAGCAGCGTGGTGCGGGTGATCAGCCGCGATCTTGTTTACTCGGACGAGGCGCGGAGGGCGGACTTTACCGGTGGGATACAGGTGGATAGCACGGATGGAAGTCTGCGAGGGCAGCAGGCAGTGGTTTATCTCCAGGCGGCGAATGCGAAGGACGCAAAGAAGCCTGATTCTGCCGCAGCACCTGGTGGGTTTATGGGCGGCAGCGTGGAGAAGGTGGTGGCGAGTGGCCATATCGAGATGAAACAGCCAGGAAGGCATGCGAGCGGGGAGCAGTTGGTTTATACGGCGAGCGATGGCATGTTTGTTTTGACTGGGACAGCGGCAGTGTTGCCGAAGGTTATAGATGATGAGCGGGGGACCGTTACGGGTACATCTTTGCGATTCCATAGTGGAGATGAGAATGTCGTAGTTTCTAATGAAGGAGAGAGTGGCGCAGGGAAACGAGTGCACACGGAGACGCGGGTGAAGAACAAGTAATGAAGACCTTATCGACCGAGGAGATTGGCAAGTCATACGGCGGCCGCCAGGTGGTGAAGGGGGTGAGCCTCGAGATTGAACAGGGCGAGGTGGTGGGATTGCTTGGGCCGAATGGCGCGGGCAAAACTACAAGCTTTTACATGATCGTGGGCCTGGTGCGGCCGGACACGGGGCGCGTGCTTGCGGATGGTCACGACATCAGCAGATTGCCGATGTATCTGCGGGCCAGGAACTATGGGATCAGCTACCTGCCGCAGGAGCCTTCGGTCTTTCGCAAGCTAACGGTGCAGGACAATATTCTGGCCGTGTTAGAGGCGCAGCAGTTGAGCTGGGAGAGCCGGCGGACGCGCACTGAAAAGCTGATTGAGCAGCTGAATCTCGGACATGTGCGGAAGACGCGGGGCTATGCGTTGAGTGGAGGCGAGCGCAGACGTGTAGAGATTGCAAGGTGTCTCGCTATCGAACCGGCGTTTATTTTGCTGGATGAGCCCTTTTCGGGAATCGATCCGATCGCGGTGCTCGATCTGCAGGAGATCATCTTTGGGTTGAAGAAGAGCGGGATCGGAGTGCTAATTACCGATCACAATGTGCGGGAGACTTTGTCCGTTACGGACAGGGCTTACATCATTGCTGAGGGGAAGATTTTTAAGACGGGAACGCCGGGTGAACTGGGGCGTGATCCTGAGGTAAGACGGATCTATCTGGGCGAAAATTTCTCGATGGGTTGAGGAGCACCAACGTTACAACTTCTGTTGTAACGTTGCGATGCTATCGATGCAGGGCGTGGAGCCTTTGACAGGGTTAGACTTACATCGAGATTGAGGCAGACGTGTAGACTGAGGCCAAGCCCGGGAATAGCGTTCTGCTTGTAATTAATTGCACAATGAGCACGAGACGTGCCAAACGGCACATCTTAAAAGCCAAAGTAATCAGGTAGTGAGGGAATAACGTGCTGCTGCAACCGAAGCTGAACTTGAAAGTCTCGCAACGACAGGTATTAACGCCTGGTCTTGTGCAGATGGTCAGCGTCCTGGCGCTGAACAAGCTTGAGCTGAGGGAGATGATCAACACCGAGATGGTGGAGAATCCGGTGCTGGAGGAGTTGGAAGAGTCGGTAGCTACGTTGGATGAACGTGCGGGCCTTGAAGGAGACCGGGAACGTTCGGCCGAGGACGTTGCGGCAGAGAGCGAAAGAGTAGAAAAGGATCCGTTCGACGAGATCGATTTTGGCAGCTATTTTCAGGACTATCTCGATCCAGGATTTCGCACCGCGTCGAATTTTGAAGAGTACGATAAGCCATCGTTCGAGAACTTTCTTTCGCAACCGAGCACCTTGAGCGATCACCTTTCGTGGCAGCTGGGTTCGCTGACTCTGACCCCAGAGGTTCGAGCAGCGGCAGAGCTGGTGGTTGGAAATCTGAATGAAAATGGCTATCTGACGGCGACTGACGAGGAGTTGGTCGAGGCTCTGATGCAGATGCGAGAGCCGGAGCGGTCTGAGCCAATTCCGTTTGAACGTGGGATCAGGGCCAAGTCGGCGTATGTTTGGGATGCTTCTGAAACTAGTTTGGCGGAAGGTAGCTCCGCACAGGATAAACCGGTCGATTTAGCGGCTGCGTCGGATGAGCTGGTGGAGGGGCTTCTGGCCGCCGTTCGTGAGGCGCGGAAGGTGGTGAACTATCTTGACCCGGTCGGAGTGGGATCGAGAGACTTACGGGAGTGCCTGCTGATTCAGATATGCGCGCAGCAGGGCGAGGCTGCAATTGTGCTTCGTCGCCGTCAGACGCACGCTTCTGAGGTAGCTGCAAGAAATGGTGCCGGTAGCGATGAAGACTATGGCGCGATAGAGACGGCTCCGGCCGTCGACGGTTCCGGGCGCGAAGATGTCTTTAGCATCGCCACGCACATTGTTACGAATTGCCTCCCTCTGTTGCAGAAGAAAGATATGCGCGAACTGACTCGGAGCTGCGGCCGCACGGCAGATGAAGTAAATGCTGCGGTCGAGTTTATCCGGACGCTCGATCCGAGGCCTGGACAACGGTATAACCACAGCGAAACGCGGCTGATTGAGCCGGATGTTGCGTTCGTGAAGCGGGACGATGTCTATGTTGTGTTGATGAACGAAGAGGATATGCCAACTCTTCGGTTGAACCAGGGCTATCGCAAGATGCTGCAACAGAAGCAGACTGAGAAGGAAGTAAAAGAGTACGTAAAAGAGCGGTACAAATCTGCGATTCAACTTCTGCGAAATATTGAGCAGAGGAAGAACACCATTGTGCGGACTTGTGAGGTGATCGTTCGGCGGCAGCAGGAGTTTTTAGAGCATGGGGTTAATGCTCTCAAGCCGATGATGATCAAAGAGGTTGCGGAGGAGATCGGGGTGCATCCTTCGACAGTCAGCCGCGCGGTTGCGAATAAGTACGTTCATACCTCGCAGGGCGTGTTTGAGCTGCGTTTTTTCTTCTCCGAGGGAGTGAATGGACCGGAAGGCGGCGATCTTCCCCTGGTATTGCTCAAACGCAAGGTGAAGAAGCTCATCGAGGAAGAGGACGAGCGGAAGCCGTTGACGGACGATCAACTGGCTGCGGAGTTGCAGCGGCAGGGAATCCAGGTGACTCGCAGAACGGTTGCGAAGTACCGGGAAGATATGCAGATTCCAAGCACGCACCAACGTCGTGTACGCTGATCCTCTGCGAAAGATTCAAACCGATCGCAGGAACGAGGTGAACGCATGGACGTGGAGTACACCGGCAGACAGACAACAATTACAAAAAAACTGAAGTCGCAAGCTGAAGAGGGCGTGGAGGCGATTGCAAAGATCGTCGGCAACTCCGGCAGCGTGCATGTGATTTTATCCACGGACAAGTATCGGCAGATTGCCGAGGTGACGGTAAAGACTAAGCATCAAAAGATGGTTGCGCGATGCGAGGGGACAGAGATGATTGTCGCATTGCACGATGCGCTGGCGAAGATTGAACAGCAGGCGATTCGTCATAAGAAGCGATATGGGACGATCAAGCGGCATCCGAAGTCTGATTTGAAGAGCGCTGCGGCTGAGGTTGCAGCACCTGTTTCTAAAAAAACTGCGGTGGTCAAGGTAGCTGGAAAGAGCAGCGTTGGCCGCAAGGCTGTGCCGATGCTTGTGCATTCTTTCCCATCCCATTCGCCGCTTACGGAACCGCATGTGGTGCGTTCGAATGATGCGGTTGCGTTACGTCCGATGTCTGTGGAGGAGGCGGTGAAAGAGGCTGCATTTCGAGACCGTGAGGTGTTTGTGTTTCGCGACCATGCGGGGCAGGCGATGGTTTTGTATCGCAAGCGTGATGGAAAGATGGAGCTGATCGAGGTTCCGTAATTTAGGGTGCTAGGATTTCTGCATGACGAGGAAGCGGGTCACGAAAAGTTCTGTGAGGCAATCGACAAAGACAAGCAGGAAGAAAGACGCGAAGGTCGTTCCAGAGCATCGGGGCGAGCTAGTCATTTTAACCGGGCTTTCCGGCTCGGGTAAGCTTTCAGCGCTGAAGGCGTTTGAAGACCTTGGATATTACTCGGTCGATAATTTGCCGCTGGAGTTGGCGCCGAGTTTTGCGGATCTTGTACGACAGTCTGCGGAGATCGAACGTGCGGCGCTGGTGGTTGACGTGCGTGAGGGCATGCGGCTGGACCAGTTTCCGTCGATATTGAAGAAGGTACTGAAGATACTGCCGACGCGAGTGGTGTTCCTGGAGGCAAGTGAAGACGCGCTAATCCGGCGATTCTCCGAGACCCGTCGGCCACACCCGATGGGACGCAGCGACACCGTGTTGAAGTCGATCCGGGCGGAGCGCAAGCGGCTGGATCCGATCCGCAACGTCGCCGACATTGTGCTGGATACGACGAAGTTCAATGTTCACGATCTTCGGGCGCATATCAACTCACAGTTTGAACGCGAGGAGAGCGGACGTGGTCTGATGATCTCGTCGAACAGCTTTGGGTTCAAGAATGGAGTACCGACAGAGGCGGATCTTATATTTGATGTACGCTTCTTGCCGAATCCTCATTTTGTGCCGGAGTTTCGCAAGCTGACGGGCAAACATCCTAAGGTCGCGAAGTATGTGATGCAGTTTCCGCAGACGAAGGAGTTTTTAGATAAGACTACGGAGATGCTGAAGTTTCTTCTTCCTCACTACATCAAGGAAGGGAAGAGCTATTTGACAGTGGCCTTCGGGTGTACTGGAGGACAGCATCGGTCCGTCTTCATTGCAGAAGAGATGAAGAAGCGGCTGGCAGAAGCTGGGTACCAAGTGAAAACCGGCCACCGTGACATGCCGAAATAGTATTTGTCGAGCCTTGGCGCAATAGAATAGTAAGATGCGCATTGCGATGGCAACAATTGGGAGAGTGACGGCTTGAAGCGCATCTGGCGGTTGCTGCTCTATGTTCGTCCGTACGCACTGTATTCGCTGGCGTCGGTGGTCTTGATGGCGGTGGTAGGCGCAATGGCTGCGTTCCGCGTGCTGCTGGTAAAGCCAATCTTTGACAATGTGCTGAGTCCGGATGCGTATACGCATGATGTACTCGTGTTTCCGCACGTGCCTATTCTTGGCAGGCCTTTGAACCTGCATTTTCTTGTTCCCAGTCCACTGCACAACGCGTGGACGGTGGTGGCGTATGCGTTGGTGGTCTCTGCATTAGTGAAGTCGGTGTGCGACTACTGTGGAACGTATCTTGTGAACTACGCCGGCTTCGGTATGATTACCGACCTGCGAAATGACCTTTATAACGCGGTGTTGCGGCGGTCAGTGGGTTTCTTCCAGAAACATACGACCGGAACTTTGCTGTCTACGCTGATCAACGATATTGAGCGCGTGCAGACAGCAATGTCGAGCGTGCTGGGAGAGTTTCTGCAGCAAGTGTTCACGCTGATTTTTATGATCGGCGTGGCGATCTTCTATGGGGGCAAGCTGGCGTGGGTGCTTCTACTGTTTGTTCCTGTGGTGATCTCTTCGGCACGGCGCATCGGACGACGTGTGCGGCAGACCACGCGCAAAGGGCAGGACAAGCTGGCGGAGATTCAAAACATTCTCCACGAGACGATTACGGGCAATCGAATCGTGAAGGCGTTTGGGATGGAGTTGTGGGAGATGAATCGCTTTCGCCGCGCTGCGCGGAGGTTGTTCAGCGCCAACCTGCGGTCGGTGAGCGTGCAGGCGATTAGTTCCCCTCTCATGGATGGTCTAGGTTCGGTCGCAATTGCGTTGCTGTTGTTGCTTGGTCGCGATCGCATCAAGAGTGGTTCGATGACGATCGGATCATTTATCTCTTTTTTAATTGCGGTCTTTACACTGTACGATCCGGTACGGAAGTTCGCTCTGTTCTACAACAGCTTCCAGCAGGCGCTGGGGGCGAGTGAAGAGATCTTCAAGTTTATGGATGCGCAAGATGACGTTCAGGAGAAGAAACGCGCCTTTGTGTTGAAGGGTTTTCACGAGGAGATACGGTTTGAAGATGTCGGCTTTGCCTATGAGAGTGATGGCGAGGTGAAGCAGGTTCTGCATGGGATCAATTTGAATGTGCGTCCGGGCGAGGTCATTGCGTTCGTAGGACCGAGCGGCGCGGGCAAGTCTTCGTTAGTAAATCTTATTCCTCGCTTCTTCGATGTAAATGAAGGACGAATCTTGTTGGACGGCCACGATCTGCGCGATGTGACGATAGCCTCTCTAAGAGAGCAGATTGGCAAAGTCACGCAAGAGACGGTGCTGTTCAACGATACGGTTCGCAACAATATCGCTTATGGGCAGCCGGATGTTCCGATGAGCAGAGTGGAAGAAGCGGCACAAATGGCGTTGGCGCACGAGTTCATCCTCAATATGCCGGATGGGTATAACACGATGATCGGCGAGAAGGGGACGCGACTGAGTGGGGGAGAACGTCAGAGGTTGGCAATTGCGCGAGCGATTCTGAAAAATGCTCCGATTTTGATTCTGGATGAGGCGACCTCAGCACTCGACATGGAGAGCGAACAGTTTGTGCAGGCTGCGCTGTCGAATCTGATGCAAGGACGTACTGTGTTCGTGATTGCACATCGGCTTTCGACAGTACGGCGAGCCTCTCGCATCGCGGTGATTGAGGGAGGCCGGATCACAGAGATCGGCACACATGACGAGCTGATGCAGCACTCTGGAACGTACAGGCGGCTTTACAACATGCAGTTCAACGAAGACGACGTTGTGCCGACGGGGAACGGTGAGAACGTGTTGCCAGTTGGGTTGGAGGGAATCGCATGACGGATGTTTATTCGATGACCGGGTACGCCAGTCTGCGTGGGTCGGTGCGGGATAGGATTGCCTTTACGTTGACGATGAAGAGTGTGAATCACCGCTTTCTTGACCTTCATCTACGATTGCCTGCTTCCTGCGATGGACTAGAGATACAGATGAGGAGGATGTTGAAAGAGAATCTGCGGCGAGGACATATCGAGGTGACGCTGCAGGTGGAGCGCAGAGCGAACGTCGAGATTCAGCTGAATCCCGGATTACTGGAGGCTTACGTGGAGGCCTTTCGCGAGGCTGCGAGGTTGCATGGTGTGCCGAGTGAACCAGACTTGAATTCGATGTTGCGCATACCAGGAGTGATGAGTGCCGAGAGCGTTGGTGGAGCCGCCGAGATTGATGGTCTGGATGCAGAGGTGCTCTCGCTAATAGGGCCTTTAGTTGAGAGACTGAATGTAGGGCGAGCTCAGGAGGGTGCTTCACTGGCAGCTGAGCTGAAAGCTTCCATGCTGCGGCTTCAGACGTTTGGCGAAGAGATGGCTGGGCTCAGGAATGGAGTGCGTGAGGCGCAGTTCGAGCGGCTGCGAAGCAGGCTGATGGAGTTGACGCAGGGCGTTCCGGTGAGTGAGGAGCGATTGCTGGCTGAGGCAGCGGTGCTGGCAGAGAAGAGCGATATCGAGGAAGAGATCGTTCGGCTGAGGACGCATGTGGAGCGCTTTGTAGCGATGTTGGAGGAGGGCGGAGAAGTCGGCAAGCGGCTGGACTTTCTGCTGCAGGAGCTGAACCGCGAGGCGAATACGATGCTTTCGAAGACTAGCGGAGCTGCGGGTGAAAATAGTCTGCGAATTACGGAGCTGGGACTCGAGATGAAGGCTGAGATCGAGAAGGCGCGGGAGCAGGTTCAGAATCTCGAGTAGCTCATTTGGTTTCGATTGTTAGACTGGCAGAATAAGTTGAACAGGTGATTGAGGCGCATGGCAGGAATACTTTTTATCATTTCGGCGCCTTCGGGTTCGGGGAAGTCGACTCTGGTGAGTCAGCTGCGGACGTTAGTGGAGGGTTTGGATTTTTCGATTTCGTATACGACGCGGTTGCCACGGGGGTCAGAGACGGATGGGCGTGAGTACCACTTTACGACGCGAGTAGAGTTTGAGCGGATGATCGCTGCGGGAGATTTTCTGGAGTGGGCGGAGGTCTTCGGCAACTACTATGGGACGGCAATCTCCGCGCTGGGACATGCGAAGGATGCGGGGAAGGATCTGCTGTTAGACATCGATGTGCAAGGCGCGAAGCAGGTGATGAAGAAGCTGCCGGAGTCTGTGTCTATCTTCATTCTGCCGCCGAGTCCAGATGTGCTGCAGAGGCGGCTACGCAATCGAAGCGAGGCGGAGCATGTGACTTCTGAGAAGGTGATTCAAAGCCGGTTAGCCGAAGCTCGAACCGAACTGAAGCAGATGTGGGATTACAAATATGCATTGGTTAACGATGTGCTCGACGAAGCGGTTGCTGAGATGCGGGCGATTGTTTTGTGTGAGCGAGGGGAGCGGGATGGGGTGCAGGCGTTGGCTTCGAGTTGCAGGACCGATGCGGCTTCTCCGCGGCTAAGGGCTGCTTTGGATACCTTTCACGAATAAAGGACGCGTTATCCACTACGAATTGTGTATGGCTTTTCCCTGTGGTGAGTTATAACTTCTGCATCGGGGTGAAACGCATGACGATTGAGAATGCTTTCCACAATAAGTACAGTCTGGTAAAAGGTGCGGCGCGGCGTGCGCGGCAACTACAGTCTGGCGCCTCTCCTCTGATCGTGGCCAAGTCGATGAAGGCTTGTCGTGTGGCGCAGGATGAGATCAAGCAGGGACACGTAAAGTTTGTTCTGCCGGAGCGTGTTGTAGAGCCGGTGCTCGATCTTCCAGTGCACTAAAGCGCGATAACATAGAGCCATGGCAGGTGAAGCAGAGCAGCAGCTGCGGGCTTACGTGGAATATCTTCGCGACATGGGCGTCCATGACTTTTATCGTCAGGGCGAGCCGGTGTATGCCGAGGCTGTTTCGCCACCTCCTGTTGCGGCGGGTTCATCTGCTGAGGCTGTTGTTGAAGCACGACCCCTGGCCACAAAGGTGACTACGGTGGAGCGTTCGGTTGCTCCTGTACCGGTTGCACCTGTAACGAGTCCACCTGAATTTCTGGAGCCTCCCATCGCGAAGCTTGTGAGTTTCGATGATCTAGTTCCCCTGCCTGCGACACGGGTAGATGCGACGCATAAATCGGAGGCGCTGACTGCCATTCAGACCGAGATCGGTGACTGTACGCGGTGTCCGCTGGCTTATGCCGGCAGACGGAAGATTGTGTTTGGCGATGGTGATGCTAACGCGCGGCTGATGTTCGTCGGTGAAGGGCCGGGGGCGGATGAGGACGCCTCGGGGATTCCGTTCGTCGGTAAGGCTGGTCAGCTGCTCAACAACATGATCCAGGCGATGGGCCTCAAGCGCGAGCAGGTTTACATCGCAAACATTGTGAAGTGTCGGCCGCCCGCGAACCGTGTTCCTGAGCCGGTCGAAGCCAACACCTGCGATCCGTTCTTGCTGCAGCAGATCGACGTGGTGCAGCCCCAGGTGATCGTTGCTTTGGGGTCTACAGCAGCGACGTATCTGTTGGGCGTGAAGCAGTCTCTGAGTTCACTGCGGGGCAAGTGGCATAGCTGTCGAGGGGCGAAGCTCGCGGTGACGTACCACCCTGCGTTTCTGCTGCGGGATCCAGGGATGAAGGGGGCGGCCTGGAAAGACCTCCAGATGGTGATGGAGGAGCTGGGTTTGAAGCCTTCGGCAAAGGGGTAGGACCCCATTGCAAACGCCCAGATTTCAGTAGTTTCAATCGCTTTTGTCCTACCGGACGGGTCTCCTGCGCGGAGAGCGGTCACTTCGTAACCGGTACCGTTCTTATTCGTTTAGGGCGGCGTGATGCGGACTGCGTTGGCGCGGCAAGAGCGGATGCGACCGCATGGGATGGGCTGGGCGCGCTTGTCGAGGCAGACTTCGACTGCAGTGAGGTAGTTGTTTCCGCAGCTGATAGCGAGGCTTGCAGCGGGTATGGCGGGGTTTGCCGTCTGGAAGAGGTCGACGAGCTGAGCCGGAGTGAGTGAGATCTGATGATCGAGCTGGGCGAGCGTGGGTGGGATTGCGACTGACTTGAACGCCGTGCGGGCGAGGGTGAAAAAGGCGTCAGGCGAGAGGCCGGAGCAGGTGCCGTGGGTGCGCCACTCATGACGGAGGAGGCCAGGATCGGGATAGATATCGCTGAACGCCGAGGCGTTGCGTGGTCCGGAGTCGATGGAGCAGTTCTGCGGATAACCACCATTGGTGTTCTGGGGCCAGAGGCCGTGAAGGACGAAAGCTGGGCGCTGGGCGCACTCGGTCGCGTTGGGGTGCGAATGGCAGAACTCGGGAGACCAACTGAGGTTGAGGAGGTAGTAGTCGAACGGTTGTGCGGTACTGGGTTCGACAGTTTGCGCGGCCGCTGCGCCGGGACGTGGGGCCGGCTCAGGCGTGGGCCGAGGTGGAGGGTTGCATGCAGTGAGGAGAAGAAGGATGAGGAGCGAAGGCGCGGCTTTCTTCTTCATAGTGGGAGAAGAATAGCGTTTGTGAAGGAATGACGCCAGCGAACGTCCGATGCGATCGTTCACGCTTCATAAGGCGTAACAGTGCAGGGCCGATTTGTGGTCCGTCTTCAGAACCGGCCGGGTAGCAGAATATTTTTGAATCCGAAAAGGCAGGCGTATTCTGCATATAGAATGGCGTGTTTCGCATATCAGCGGCCCATACTGACGGTCTACATTTGAACCATGTACAAAGCAAAAGCGTTCTCCGCTGCCAGTGCGTCATCGCCGCTTGCATCCACTACGATCGCGCGGCGCGATCCAACCGAAACTGATGTGCAGATCGAGATTCTCTTCTGCGGAATCTGTCACTCGGACCTGCATCAGGCCCGCAACGAGTGGAGCGGTGCGATGCCCACGGTCTATCCTTGCGTTCCAGGCCACGAGATCGTGGGCCGCGTAACCAAGGTCGGCTCGGCTGTAACGAAGTTCAAGGCCGGCGACATTGCGGCTGTGGGTTGCATGGTCGACTCGGACGGCACATGCGAGGAGTGCAAGGCGGGCTTTGAACAGTTCTGCCATCACATGACGCTCACCTACAACTTCCCTGACAAGCACACAGGCGGCGTCACGTATGGCGGCTATTCGGACAGCGTCGTTGTGGACCAGAGATTTGTACTCAGGGTGCCGGACAATCTTGATCCTGCTGGCGCTGCTCCGTTGCTCTGCGCAGGCATTACGACCTTCTCGCCGCTGCATCACTGGGGAGTGACCAAGGGTAAGAAGGTTGGCGTTGTTGGCCTTGGTGGCCTCGGCCACATGGGCGTGAAGTTCGCTCATGCGCTGGGTGCGCATGTCGTATTGTTTACCACTTCGCCTAACAAGAAGGATGACGCTCTTCGTTTGGGAGCGGATGAGGTTGTGATCTCTCGCAACGCTGATGAGATGGCGAAGCATGCGGGTAGCTTCGACTTTATCCTCGATGCCGTCTCCGCCGATCACGACATCAACGCCTATCTGGGCCTGCTGCGCCGCGATGGAAATCTCTGCCTGGTTGGCGCGCCCGAGAAGCCTTTGTCTGTGGCTGCCTTCAACTTGTTGTTCGGTCGCCGCAGCCTTTCAGGTTCGCCAATTGGCGGTATAGCGGAGACACAGGAGATGCTGGATTTCTGCGGCAAGCATAACATCACCGCGGATATCGAGAAGATTCCGATCCAAAAGGTCAACGATGCTTACGAGCGGTTGCTGAAGCAGGACGTGAAGTACCGGTTCGTCATCGACATGGCCTCTTTGAAGGGTGAGGCGTAGCTTCACGATGAGCAAACACTTTCGAGTTTCCGGCCGTCTGTCGGCGAAGCTGAAAGAGTCGGGAGTTAGTGTGTCTTCGGTTCTGGAACGTGCTGGACTGCCGTCAGGACTCTTCGATCAACCTCGGATTCTCGTGTCGACTGAAGAGTTCTTTGCGCTGTGGCGGGGGATTGGGCAGGTGTGCCCAGATCCCGCCATTGGCCTGGCGTTGGGTACGGAGACCAAGGCGGAGAACTTCGACCCTGTGGTGCTTGCCGCGCTTTCGACGGGTAGCTTTGGAGAGGCGATGCGCCAGATCGGCCGATATAAACAACTTTCGTGTCCGGAGGAGGTTGTGCTTGTCCCGGGCGAAACGGAGTGGAGCATTCAGTTTCGCTGGCTTTTGGCCAATGAGACGGAGCCTGCGGTGCTGACCGATCTTTGCTTTGCGTGGGTGCTTTCGATTGCGAGGCATGGCACAGGGATGCGTATTTCGCCACTGCGTCTTGAGCTGCAACGGCCTCGCGCGAATGCAAGGTCTCTCGAGCGACACTTTGGCTGCCCGGTTGTCTTTGGCGCGGCGCGGAATGCGATTGTCTTTCGTGCTTCCGATGCCGAGCTTCGCTTTATGACTCGTAATGCGGAGCTGTTGGCAATGCTCGCGCCGCAACTGGATGAAGATCTGAAGCGGCATAAGGGCGAGGAGAGTTTTCCTGATCGCGTGCGGTCTGCGATTCAGAGAAAGCTTACGGGGAGTCGTCCGAAGATGCAGGAGATTGCTCGTGAACTTCATATCAGCTCTCGTACCCTGCAGAGGCGGCTGCAGGACGCGGGCTCTAACTTTCAGAAGGCTTTGGAGGAGGCACGCCACCAGTTGGCGCGGCACTATCTCACGAACTCACTGCTGGAGTTGAGCGAGACGGCTCATCTGCTTGGGTATGAGGATTCGAACTCGTTTGTGAGGGCGTTTCGCGTCTGGGAAGGGGTTCCGCCGGCGCACTGGCGCGGGGCGCAGCGGGAGAAGGCTGCTCTTTAGAGAGCTCTCGGACGAGGGGAGATCGTGCCGCAACGAGTGGTCGGCTAAGCTGGTGGGATGGGTTTGTTTTGCGATGTTGCTTTGCCAGTGCCGCTGGACCAGTTGTTTACCTATTCGGTGAATGGAGTGGTTCCAGTTGTGGGGGCGCGGGTGCTGGTGCCTTTCAGCGGGCAGAGGCTGATGGGCGTGGTGGTGCGGGTGCATGAGGATGCGCCTGCAGAAGACTTTGAGATAAAGCCGGTGCAGCAGGTGCTTGATGATGCCGCGCTGCTGCCGGATGAGCTGATGAAGCTGGCGGGATGGATCGCTTCCTACTATGTGGCTCCGCTGGGCGAGGTGCTGCGTGGGATGCTGCCGCTGGCGGCGGAGGTGAAGCGGCACTTTTCTTACAGCATTGCCGAGGCCGGGAGGAAGGTGCTGTACGAGGGCGCGATGAAGGGATCTTCGCGGCGGTCGAAGCTGACGGTGGAGGAGCAGGATCGCGAGTACTCGGTGCTGAACTATCTGGAGGGTGGAGAGGCCGCGAAGATGTCAGCGCTGCGGTCGGCTACAGGTGCGAATAAGGGATTGTTGGAGGGCATGGTTCGGAAGAAGTGGTTGGTGCGCGAGGCTGTGGCGGAGGAGCGCGATGCTCGGCGACTGGAAAAGGTGGCAGTGCTGGTGGAGGGCGCGAGGCTGCCGAAGTTGAATGAGAATCAGACGGCGATTCTGGCCGAGCTTGCTGCGGTGGATGGGCGGATGCGGGTGCGGAATCTGCGGCTGAGTTTGACACGAGTGGGAGTGCCAGAGTCTACGCTGGGGACGTTGGTGAAGCGTGGGCTGGTGACGATTGAAGAAGTTGCAGAAGAGTTTCATCTGGGCGGCGTCGGCGCATATGGAAAGAAGCATGCGCATGAACATGCTTTGAATGAAGCGCAGATGGAGGCGTTAGGGACGATTGCGGCGGCGATGGAAAAGGGTGGGTTTCGGCCGCATCTCTTGTACGGGATTACGGGGAGTGGGAAGACTTCGGTGTACTTTGCTGCGATGCAGAGGGTGTTGGATGCAGGGAAGTCTGCGCTGCTGCTTGTGCCGGAGATTGGTTTGACGCCGGCGATGGCGGGGCAGATGGTAGCGGCGTTTGGGGGTGAGGTGGCGTTGCTGCACTCGCAGTTGACGCCCGATGAGAGGGCGGAGCAGTGGCACAGGATTCGGCGAGGCGAGGCGAGGATCGTGGTGGGGACGCGGTCGGCGGTGTTTGCGCCGATGGTGGATCTGGGGCTGATCATCGTCGATGAGGAGCATGACTCGAGCTACAAGCAGGAGGAGACACCGCGGTATCACGGGCGCGATGTGGCGGTGATGCGGGCGAAGCTGAATGAGGCTGTGGTGGTGCTGGGGTCAGCGACGCCGTCGCTCGAGAGCTGGTCGAATGCTGAGAAGGGACGGTATGCGCGGATAGAGATGCGTGCGCGCGTCGCGGACAGGCCGCTGCCTCTGGTGGAGCTAGTGGATATGCGGGAGGAGTTTCGCGAGACGGGGCAGGAACAAATCTTTTCTCGGAGACTCATCGAAGAGACGCAGGCTACGCTCGATCGCGGAGAGCAGGTGATTTTGCTGTTGAACCGGCGGGGGTACTCGTCGACGGTTTTGTGCAGGAGCTGTGGCGAGAAGATTGAGTGCGAGAACTGCGCGGTATCGATGACTTACCACAAGCCGGTGAGTGGTAACGACGCGATTGCGCAACCGGGGCAGCGGCTGGAGTGTCACTACTGCGGGTCGCGGCGTGCGGTGCCGAAGGCTTGCCCGAAGTGTGAGAGCGAACATCTGTATTTTCTTGGGGCGGGATCACAACAGGGAGAGGAGAGGTTGCAGGAGTTGTTTCCGACGGCGCGGATTGGGCGGATGGATCGCGATACGGTACGCGGGAGGAGCGACATGGAGCGGCTGCTGTCTCGGCTGCACGGGGGCGAGATCAATCTCTTGGTGGGCACGCAGATGATCGCCAAGGGGCATGACATTCATGGGGTGACGCTGGTGGGGGTGATCGGTGCGGACTTTGCGCTGGGGCTGCCTGACTTTCGTGCGGCGGAGCGGGTGTTTCAATTGTTGACGCAGGTCTCGGGTAGAGCAGGACGCGGCGATCTGATTGGTAAGGTGCTGGTGCAGACGTACCATCCCGACCACTATGCAATTCAATTTGCAGCAAAGCATGACTACCCGGGATTTGTCGCGAAGGAGATGCAGTACCGGCGGTGGATGCACTACCCGCCGTTTGCCGTGCTGGCGAATGTAGTGATTCAGAGCGAAAAGCTGGAGGAAGCTACCGGGTGGTCTGGGACGCTGGGGCGATGGTTCCAGAAGGCTCGGCTGGATAAGGTCAGGGTGCTAGGGCCAGCGGCGGCTCCGATTGTGCGGCTGAAGCGGATCTATCGGTACCACTTTGTGCTGAAGGCAGAGCGGCGGCAGGCACTGGGCGAGACGCTACGGGCGATGCTGGCCTATGCGGAGACGCAGGGGATTGCGCGCCGGAACCTGGTGGTCGACGTGGATGCGGTGCACCTGATGTGATGCTGCATCACTCTCAAATGTTGGGGAGGTTTTACTGAGGATAAGTCCTGATTTGAAGGCCCATCAGGACTTAGCTACATTCTTAGTCGAGCAGATGGAGCTCTTTGCCTGGCTTGAAGCGAACTGCTTTGCCTGGGGCAATCGTGACTTCGGCTCCGGTCCTTGGGTTGCGACCGATTCCGGTTTTGCGCGGCTTGACGGTAAATACACCAAATCCGCGGAGTTCAATGCGGTCGCCCGCGATGAGAGTCGCCTTCATGCTTTCGAAGATCGCATCGACAGCCGACTCTGCTTTTGTCCTGGGAAGGCCGGTTCTTTCTACCACCCTCTGTATGAGATCCTGCTTAATCATCTGGGCCGCCGTCCTTGGGCTGTAATTTTTGGAAACTGATGCTGACCTGGTAGTACGGTGATGTTAGAAACTCGAAGTTAGATTGTCAACGAAAGAACGCTACCGTAAGATGAAGAATCTAATGACGCAATGGGGCCTGGGACACTACCGCACCCAATTTACACCCTTCTGCGACAATTAGGGATATCTACCTTCTGCGAGAATGGAACAAATTTCAAAAAAGCAGGATCGAAGGGGCACCAGAGTGGCAATTAAAAGCGACCGTTGGATTCGCCAGCAGGCGAACGACCACCGAATGATCTCTCCGTTCAGCGAAAAACAGGTTCGAGAAGGTGTTATTTCGTATGGACTTTCCTCCTATGGCTACGATCTCCGAGTTTCCGACGAATTCAAGATCTTTACCAACGTCAACAGCGCGATCATCGATCCAAAGGCATTTGATGAGCGATCGTTTGTAACGGTTCAGGCTGACAGCGTAATCGTCCCGCCGAACTCGTTTGCGCTGGCGCGGTCGATTGAGTACTTCAAGATTCCTCGCGATGTGCTGACGATCTGCGTAGGCAAATCGACGTATGCGCGCTGCGGAATTATCGTGAACGTGACGCCATTCGAGCCGGAGTGGGAAGGTTTTGTCACACTTGAGATCTCGAACACAACACCGCTGCCGGCGCGGGTATACGCGAATGAAGGACTCTGCCAGATCCTGTTCTTCCAGTCCGACGAGGTGTGCGAAGTCAGCTATGCGGATCGCAAAGGGAAGTATCAAAATCAGCAGGGAATCGTGCTGCCGAAGCTGTAAAGCTGGCGAAGCCATGATTCTTTCTGAAGCACTGAAGACGGCCTACTAAATGCAACACGCTGAGTAAAGGGGCTGTGCTGGCGATGAAGGACAAGAAGGATAAGAAAGACAAGAAGGTTAAGAGTTCTCTACGGATCGGCCTGGTGGCTGCCGATCCGTTAAGGATCCTGGGTTTGCAGACGATCTTTCCGGATGGTGGGCCAGTAGAGGTCGTTCCTTTATCGGTCCCGGGGGCACTGGATGCATCGGGAGTGTCGTTGATCCTGATCGATTCAGCCTGTACGGAGCACATCTTTGAGCTATTGGCGACATTCCGGAGGACGCGGCCGCGTTTCCGCTTGATCGTGCTTGGGCTGGAAGAAGACCACGACCACATCCAACGCATCATCGGAGCTGGAGCCAAGGGCTACTTGGCCCACTCGGCCAAGGAGAGCGAGATCCGCATGGCCATTGATGTTGTTCAGGATGGGTCAGTGTGGGCTCCACGTAAGGTTTTGGCGCGGCTGCTGGAGTCGACCTCAACGGAATCAGAGGCAGCGGCTAACTTGGCGAAAGGCCCGAAGTTCACGAAACGAGAGCTCGAGGTGCTGCGTTTGCTGGCGGCGGG
>Ga0302220_10001291_pt1 | contig 19624 bp, 25 predicted proteins | sample II_Palsa_E1_3_FD_194572 | JGI IMG/M metagenome (GOLD analysis project Ga0302220, IMG submission 194572) | Peat permafrost microbial communities from Stordalen Mire near Abisko, Sweden - II_Palsa_E1_3 | ecosystem: Environmental > Terrestrial > Soil > Palsa > Peat permafrost | place: Sweden...
CGGTTGTCACCAAACGGATATCGGTGACGCTTTCTATGAGGCAAACCCCGACTGGTTGGCCGATATCTCTTCACCGGAGTCTGGCCGTGTGCAATCCTAACTACTCGTTCAAGGCGGACGGCTTCGCCGCCGCTTAACTCCAGCGTTAGGTGCCATGAGTGAACTACGCGAACAGTTGGTAAAAGCAACGCTTGCGTGGGAGCGCGCTTTTGGCAATGCGCCGCTGATCACAACGGTGCTTTCGGAGTACGACGCCGCCCTTCTTGTAGGTTGCTCCGCGGCGGCGTACTCGCTCGCCATGCAGGGCGTTAGCGCTGTGCAAAAGGGCCACGACTTCATCTTCAACGGCGCCAAGTACCAAGTTAAAGGCAATCGACCAAGTGGCAAGCGAGGCAGCTTTGTCACATGGGTTCCGAAGGCCACCAACTATCACTGGGACTTCTTGGTCTGGATTCTCTATGACTCCCAGTACCAGATCCAAGAGGCGTGGCAATGGGAGGTTGCGGCGTACGTTGAAGCCTTTGATTCGGTCAAACGTCTGTCACCCGCGCATCTTCGCCTTGGCATGCGGCTGGCGTAAGCTGGCACCTAACCACTCGTTCAAGGCGGACGGCTTCGCCGCCGCTTAACTCAAGCGTTAGGTCTTAGCTTGCTGTTTGTCTCGCTGGGTTGGTTTTTTTCGGCCATGCGTTGGCGTAATGTGCTTCGTGTCGGAGCGCGGTTTTCGGGTTTACGGCAAGTCGTCCGGTTTCAAAGCGTCGGGGTTTTGGCTCGTTGGTTGTGCATGGCACGTTGCAATTCGCCCTGTCGCACTCTAGCCGCAAATCCCTAACAACTCATTCAAGCGGACACCTTCGGTGCCGCTTAATTCAAGCGTTAGACATCATGGATCACCGAGTTCGAAATCTGCGAGACGACTTCATGCGCACAGCTGCAAATGCAGTTGAGGCCTTTCAAAGGTCTGGCATCGAGCTGCCCGAGAGCAACTTGGAATGGGCTACGTGTGGAATTTCAAGGGCCGGCATCATCGATAACGGTGGTTCATATCGTAAGCACGGTTATGGTTGCGCCGTTCGACTTGGACACTTAGAGGTAGATTTCGACTTCAACGAAACTGGCGGCATCAAAGAGCCCGACGCATTTAGGCTAATAAATTTCTGCGGAGCTCGGTTTGCGGAATACGGCTTTACCTCAGAGCATGATCTCGCTAGCGTAGTGGCTGCTTATGTCTAACAACTCGTTCAAGACGGACGGCTTCGCCGCCGCTTAACTCCAGCGTTAGGTCTCACAGGAAAGGAAGTCGATGAGCATGGTTCTTTTTAAGTTCGGGGTGCGACGCTTCGTTATTGTGTTCGTCATTGCATGCGCAGCGCTGGCAGTTTTGGAGTGGCTACAACACGGCGGCAATTCGTCGTACCTCAGCGCGGTGGTTTGGGCTGGTGCTGCCGCGTTGGTCGCAGCTTCAATCGCCACCTTTTGGGCTTACAAACATGGTTGCGCTATTCCACGCGAGTCGCCGCGACCGTGAGGCCTAACAATTCGTTCAAGGCGGACGGCTTCGCCGCCGCTTAACTCCAGCGTTAGACTTTTCTTGGAGGCTTCCGTGAAATCTGAGAATTTCTTCGTAGCGGTCCTAATTGCGCTTGCCGTGGGCGTTTTGCAAACGATCCTTCTGCTTTATTCGTGGAGTTACTTGGCAGTCCATTCTCCAATTCCTTCCTGGCTTGCTACGCATGGGGCTACAGGCTTTTCCTGGAAAGCGATCCTGTACGCACAGGATTGGCTAATCAACATTGCGCTCTGCCTGCCAGCTGCCTACGTTCTATGCAAATTGCGTCCTCGCAAGATCTTCGTCTACTTAGTTCTTGCAGTTGTGCCCAGCTTTCTCTGGCAGCACCGTCTAGTCTTCGCTGACCCTGCAGCATTTAGCAATGTCATGGCTTTTCTTCCCGGCATCCTGCTAACAGCGTTCATGCTGCCAGTAGCAGTAGCGCTCGTTCGTTTGGCTCAGCGCCGCAGAAACGTCTAACATTTCGTTCAAGGCGGACGGCTTCGCCGCCGCTTAACTCCAGCGTTAGGTATCCTCATCAACTTCGGTCCAAAAGAATGAACCCACCTACGCTAAGTTGCGCACAAGCACTCAGGGACGGAGGTATTGATGCAATGGCCGCGCTTGACGACGCACTTGCGACCGCCATCACAGGCATTCCGGCAGACATTCAGAAAGAAATTAAGCGCGCCATAGGTCGAGCGATGTCCGCCATCATGGACGAAACCATCAACCCAGCTATTCTCGCGTTTCCTGAGCTCAAGCCAAGCCAAGAGATTTGGCGTTCCGTGGCTAAGACCCGTGCTTTTGCTCGCGCCAATTCGTGCGCGCCAGATGCCTAACAACTCGTTCAAGGCGGACGGCTTCGCCGCCGCTTAACTCCAGCGTTAGGCCTCCAGGAGCCCACTCGTGCGATACAGAATCGAACAGGAGTCTGGGCGTGACGCCTTCGGTAACTACAGCTACCGCATCTATAGTGGCAGTCAACTCGTTGCTCGTTACTGGCATGATTATCGCGGCGACGAACACGGCATCGAATTGGTCAAGGGTAAAAGCATGCCTTGTCCCGGCCAGATGACTGATTTCATCAAAGGCGGCGGCCCAGAGCCGCTGGTGCTCTCGGAGCGAGCTGCCACGTATATTGACCAGCAGTTGGCTTAAGTGACTTGGGTCGCTACAACGTCCGCGGCCTAACAACTCGTCCAAGGCGGACGGCTCCGCCGCCGCTTAACTCCAGCGTTAGGCGGCAGGCAATGAATACTTTGTCCTTAGCTGTTTTTCTCGGGTTACTCACGAGCGCCCCCTTCGCTGTGGCCGAAGGCGAGCCAAACGTAGTTGCAACCGACGTTTGCAGCGTGCTGAAAGCACCAGAGACGTTCGTCAATCAAGTGATTCGTCTCCGTGGACTTGTCTACTTGGGTGAGGACCACATGAATGTGAGCTCGTTAGCTTGCCCTGGTCAAGGCATCGAGCTGGTCATCAAATCAAACCCGGTATTCGAACAAAAAGACGTGCGTCACTTCTACGTCCAAATGAATCAACAAGGCCGCAAGGGTGTTGCCACCATCACCGGGCTCTTTCAAGCAGACAAAGACCCGCTAACACCGTACGTTCTAAACATCCAGCACGTAAAAGATGTGGCTCCCCGCACCAAATAGTAGGTGCTAAGGTGGCCTAACAATTCGTTCGAGGCGGACGGCTACGCCGCCGCTCAACTCCAGCGTTAGCGCCACTGATGATCCTCTACTACTTTGTAAATCAAGAGTTCGGCCTTAAGGACCTCCGGGAGAAGCGCCTCAAGATCTCCGATATCGTGGGTCTCAACGATCCATTTGACTTTTTATCAGTGGCTGCTCCTACGAAAGCTGACAGAAAAATGCTCCTAGAGTGGCGCCAAGGTATGGCAAGCGACCACGGGCTGATCTGCTTTAGCAGAAACTGGCACAGCCCAGTGCAATGGGGTCATTACGCTGATCGCCATCAGGGCTTATGCCTTGGCTTCGAGATAAACAACAGTCATCTACATCAAGTCAATTATGTTCAATCTCGTCCAGCTTGGCCCGAAATTCCACAGCCTTGGCCGCTGAACACAAAGCAGCGACTGATCGACCAGCTGCTTTACACTAAGTTTTCGCACTGGAGCTACGAAGACGAGTACCGGCTGTTCACAAGCAAAGAATCCCCCGATCCAGACGGATACTACTATGCTGACTTCTCCGATAATTTGAAGCTAAAGAAGGTGCTTGTAGGCGCTCGCTCCACGCTTACTCGCTCTGATTTGTGTTCTGCATTGGGCAGCTTGGCTAAGGACGTGGACGCGGTTAAGGTCAGACTCGCGTTCAGAGACTTTCGCATTGTCAAGCAAAGAAAAGCGTTGGAGTGGCGCTAACAGTTCGTTCAAGGCGGACGGCTTCGCCGCCGCTTAAGTCAAGCGTTAGGCCACATGAAAGGCACTCACCTACTTAGCTTAATAACGGCAACTCTCTGGGCACTTTTGATACTCGCGGGTATCAACAGCGTTAAAGCGGCTCGGTCACAGCAGATCCCCGGTTGGCCATCCCCCGGCCAGATTCACCATTACGTCTACATCCCTGCAATCATGTTTGCGCTCATCGTGTCAGGGTGGGCTCTCACAATTCGTTGGCGGCGACTGAAAGCATTTACAGTCCTCTTCATCGTGCTAGCTCTACTTGTATTGCCGGTCTATCTGCTCGCGTATACGGGCGGCGTATGATTTGGCCTAACAACTCGTTCAAGGCGAACGGCTTCGCCGCCGCTTAACTCCAGCCTTAGACCTGCTTGCAGGAGTTGCCGCACATGCTGCTAAACATTGACAAGCCCCATCGCACTTCGACGCTTCACGCGGAAGGTTGTCGCTACGTTCCGAAACCACACGGCACTCAGTTCAAGCCCGTCGGTTCGTTAGGTCGTGACGGTGGTTGGTTCTCTGTTTCGTCTACCGCGGAGGGCAAAGCGGTCGCGAAGCGTGAGTTCATAGGCGGCGTCTTCAACCCATGTCGCTATTGCCAAGACGGTGCTGGTACGCAGCTCTAACATTTCATTCAAGGCGGACGGCTTTTCCGCCGCTCAATTCCAGCGTTAGGTCCCTCCGCATTGAACGGCAGCTTTGCGGCATGCATTTGCGGCCCGCAAAAGGCCGATATTGGCCGATCAGTGACCGTTGGCCGCCGTTCGAGGATGGGTCGACTCGGGAATGATGCCCGACGGTCGCTATCGACCCATCGCTGCCGATCAAGAACGTCTCTTTTGGAGAAGGCTGGAGTTGATTAGGTTAACCGCTTCACGCGGTTCTTGGACGCGAGGGATAGTCGCGGGCTTCGTGTGCTGGCGTTTGAGCAGCCCGATAAACACGGCAGCTCGGCATGTGATCAATAGATTTTCATTAGCGACTGCGACCAGTTCAAGACCGCCGATTTTGCATAGGAAACGACCTACAGCATCTGGCTACCGACGCCGATACTGGCATCGCGGGCAATGACGCATTGTTGGGACGCCCCGCAAGTCCCGACCGATCCGACAGGTGTCCAGGCGAAAGCCGATGCTGAAACGTTTGGTGGAACCGACGACCTTGGCACTCTACCCAAAGCAGAGCGCTTTATGCTTGAGATAAGACAGGCAAAGAAAGGTTTCATCGTGTTCGACACCGATGAGCAAGCAGCAATTATGCGGTTCGACAGCCATGCCGCCGCCGCTGACCTTATTGCCGACCTGGTGATCGCTGAATATGGCGAGCAGCTGAAGGTGTGGCAATCGCCTGGAGAGCGGCAGAGCTTTTATTTGGCGCGTAGATTGATCTGAGCATTAAAGGGTTCAGCAAGTTCCAGGTCGGCAGGCTGTGCTGCCCGCCGCAAGGCTATCGCGCGGTGGCATAGGACGGGCTTGGGCTCTTTGAGCCTTTTCGCTCAACCTCAATTCGTGAATTTCTCCTTGGCGCGACGCCTTTTTGCGAGCTCTTCCGCCGATCCTGCCCGCATGAACGGGTTGGTCAGGCGCTCTAGGCCAATGGTCGTCGGAACCGTCGCTTCGGCATGCTGGCGCTTGTTGATCACGTCAAGTAGGCGGTCGCGGATGTGTTGATTGCTCGGCTCCGCCGACGCGGCGAACTGACCGTTCGCTAGCGTGTATTCATGTGCGCAAAAAATAAGTGTGTCGTCTGGCAGCGCCGCGAGTCTCCTCATGTTTGACCACATTTGTTCGGGAGTGCCTTCAAACAGGCGGCCGCATCCCATAGCAAACAGGGTGTCACCAACAAACATTAGATCGTGTTTTTCGAAATGGAACGCGACGTGGCCCAGCGTGTGGCCTGGCACGGCCCAGACCACTGCAATCTCGTCACCAAGCAACAGCACGGTTCCTTCATCGACCCAGATGTCTGCATTTGGGATCCGATCGGCTTCCTTTTTTGGAGCAGCAATGGATGCTCCGGTGGCCTCTTGAATTGCAGCGTTGCCGCCAATGTGGTCGGCGTGCCAGTGCGTATTCCAAATCTGATCAATGTGCCAGCCGCGTAGGCTTGCCTCTGCCAAGACGGGGTCAGCCACGGCTGGATCGATCACAACCGTTTGCTGAGACCGACTGTCGTGGACAAGCCAAATGTAGTTGTCGTCCAGAGCAGGAATTCGGACAACCTCTATCGCATTTGCCATTGAGAACCTCGGTTCATTTGAGCTCGAAATAGGACCGATCGGATTGGCGCTCGAAAAAAGCAGCGTTCGCGCGAAAGCGTTCCTATCAATGGTCTTCTGAGCATTGAGACATCGGCTAGAACATCACTATAGAGCGAGGACCGGTTCCTGGGCGTGCGTGCACCGCAACATGCACTGACGGTCGCGTTGACATGCGTTCCGGGAAACACGCGGCGTCTGCTCGCCCCGTAATCTGCGCTCAGTCAAGAGACCGGACACGGTCATCCAAGGGCCAGCCGTCCCGCGACATTCCCGGCGTTTGCGCCACCCATTCGAGTGCGAGGATCTAACGATGAAGTCTCAAACCCCCGAAGAATACGTGCAGATGGATGAAGGTGCTTGGGCACCATTCCCAGATGTCTTTTCAAAAGGTGGCATCACTTGGAAACTCCTGCATGTCTCGCCAGAGGCTGGCACATGGACGGCTGTGTTCGAGTGTCCCGCTGGATCATCGTTCAATGCTCATTTCCACACAGGCCCGGGCGAATATTTCCTCTACAAAGGAAAAATGGAGGTCCGAGGCGGTGTTCAGAATGGCGGCGATACTGCCATTGCACCGGGGTATGGTTATGAGTCTTCCGGAGCTCGACATGACAAGACATTTTTCCCGGTCGAAAGCGCGTTCTACATGACGTTCTCGGGGCCGTTGGCGTTTATCAATCCCGACGCCAGTGTTATCGCCAATGTCGGTTGGGATGCAGCCCAGGCAGCTTGGGAAGCCTTCCTAGAGACGTCTCCAAAAGCCAAAGCGGCTTGAGCGACGAGCGCCGTTTCAGTGTCTGTTTAACGCTGCCGTCAGTGAGACCTTTTTCGCGGTTGGGCTAGATGCCCTAGGACGTCGGTGAAGGAGCGCGCAAGGTCTCGGGTTTATCGGCCATATTTGATTTCAGCCCCATCAGGTCGTCGTAGTGAAGCGGCGCCTCACCAGGAGAATGTAAATGGGTAATCGTCTTAAAGGTCAAGTCGCTGTCGTAACCGGTGCAAGCTCCGGCAATGGCCGAGCCATTGCTCTGGCATTGGCCGCCGAGGGTGCGGCGGTTCTTTGTTCAGACCTGAGAGAGGCGGCGCTCGAAGGAGGTTACGAGAAAGACATTGATGTCCCCACGCACGACGTCATCAAGCGCGATGGCGGGAGAGCGGCGTTCAAAAAAGGCGACGCCAGCAAAGGCGTTGATGTGGAAGCTATAGTCGCAGCTGCCGTCAAAGAATTCGGCCGCTTGGACATCATCGTCAACAATGCCGGTGTCTTTACAGGTGTTCACACCATCTTGGACGAAACCGAAGAGCAATACGATTTGACGATGGCCGTGAACACCAAGGGCGTCTGGCTTGGTTGCAAATTTGCCATCAAGCAGTTCATGAACCAAGCGCCCCGTGCAGATGGAACTCGCGGACGGATCGTCAATATCGCATCGATTGGTGGCTTGGTCGGGCTTGCACTCGAGCCGGCTTACTGCGCATCCAAAGGTGCCGTCGTGAACCTCACGCGCCAACTTGCGATTGACTTTGCGCCGCACAAAATCAACGTGAATGCCGTGTGCCCAGGCTTCCTCGCAACCGCCATGGTGCGTCCGTTCCTAGAGGATCCGGAAGCGAAGGCCGGGTTAGAAGCATTGTGCCCATACCCAAGGGTCGGCGAGGCTCAAGACGTCGCTAAGGCCGTGACCTTTTTGCTTTCCGACGATGCGGAGTGGTTTGCCGGCAGTATGCTGACGGTCGACGGCGGCTTCACGGCTCGATAGCCGCACGTTCAAACCGCGAAGCCGTGCGTTACGTCCTCGCGGTCTTCCGATTGGGAAGTGGCATCGAAGTCGTTGGAAATGAATGCCACGCGCAGTCGCTGGCGGCAGTGCATGCGCGCATTGAGCTATGCGATCGCGCGTTCGGGCAAAGCGGGTTGCCACGCCAGCTCTGCGCCACACGAGCAATTCGTCATTGAAAAGAGCGTCCCATTGGCCTTCAAAAGGGGAAGAATCATGAATGACCTGGTGGATGTCGCACCTGCACGGCTCGGTAAGTCGTTACGTCGTCTACTCATCATCTACGGTCTGACGATCGCGTCCTGCTTTTTGGTCAATGTCGTGGTGAAAGTCGCACCCATAGGCCCCTGGACCGGTGCCAAGGTCGCCGAGATGTATTGGCTCGACAACGTCACGTGGCAGCTGCTGAGTCTTTGGTGGGCGTTACTCTCCATTGTCTCCAGTGGATGGCCCTATAACGGCATTTCTAACAGCGTCGTGCGAGGCGTTGTGACAATCGTTGCGTCGTGGATCCTGGGTTGGGTTTCCGCGAAGTTGATCTATTGGTCTGGACTAGATGCAAGCTGGGTCTTCCCGATCATCGGCTGCAGCTATTTCTTCATCGCGTTTTTTTCATTTGCGGGTGAAAACTGGATCGTCGCCAACTTGCCGCCCCGGCGGCAATATTTCGTCTTGTTTGTGCTCATTGCTTTCCTGACCTACGCAATTACAAACTCGTCAATCCGCTGGATACCAGCTTGGTGGTTCCCATTTATCGTCATGGGATCGGCATCTGGGCTTCTCTCATTTCTCACCCGCGGCATGAAGCAGCCGGGTCGAGGCTTTACCCAGATCGGCATTTTGTTCCTCGTTGTCATGGTCGCCCTTTGGGTCAGCCGCCTTCTCGGGCTCTGGGACTTTACGCAACCGGGCGTGGGATCATTCTGGAGCTTGGGCAGTTACTCAGGGCCAACGTGGCTCCTTTGGTTCATGGTCGCGTGCTCGGTTCCCTACGGGTTTTTAATTCAGCTCTACAACTGGCCATTTTCAAAATTGGCCATGCCATGGGGCGGCATCTTGGCCTGCTTGTTCTGCGTAGCCTTATCTGCAGCAATTACCGAAGGCATGCTGCACTTGGTTGGGTCGGTGTTTGTCGATACGAACGAGGCCTTGACCTACGGGTATATGGGCGTCCACTGGTCATTTGTCATAGCACTGCTTTTTGGCCTCGGGTTTGATCATCCATACCTTTGGAAGGGGCAAAAGACCCCAGGCGTTTGGGACGACGTGGAGTGATGCGCTGATCATCCAACATCATGCACAGGTGAACGTTCCCAAGAGCTTGCACTGCAAACGCACGTTCCTTGCACGGTGAATCAATCACTGGACGATGGCATCCTTCAAGATTGGCGTTAGCTATCGCCAAGGAGACGCTACTCGATGAATACCCAAATTCCTAGCCATGGTCCCCATGGAACGGGCGAATTCGTCTTAAACCAAACCATGCTGCGCGTTCGTGATCCGGTGGCATCCATTGCGTTTTACAGCGATGTTCTTGGCATGACGCTTTTGCGACGGTTTGATTTTCCTGAGATGAAGTTCTCTCTCTACTTCATGGCTTATCTGACCAGTGAGGATGGCATGCCGCCAGACGATGACCATGGTGCGGCAGAATTCATATTCAGCCAAAAAGGAACGTTGGAACTGACGCACAATTGGGGAACGGAAGCCGATCCGCAGGCGGCCTACCACAATGGCAATACGGACCCCCGAGGATTTGGGCACATTGGTATCACCGTGCCTGACGTCTATGCAGCGTGCGAGCGATTCGACGCGATGGGCGTTGAATTCGTGAAGCGGCCAGACGACGGCAAAATGAAGGGCCTCGCCTTCATCAAAGATCCCGACGGCTATTGGATCGAGATTCTGAGCGCCAAAGGTTTGGCAAATCTCATTGCTCCGCTGTAGCTAAAGGGCTACTTAGTCACCCCGCAGACTTCTGACCGAAAGTCCTGTGGAGTGAGTCCGAATTCGGATTTGAAACGCCGACTAAAGTGAGTCGCATTGTGAAAGCCGCTTGAGAATGCGATATCCGTGATGGAGCGCGATAGCATCGTGGGATTGGAGAGCTCGCGTCGACAACGAATGAGTCGCTGCTGGATCACATATTTCAGCACCGTCGTCCCGGTGGGTTCAAATACCCAGTGAAGGTAGCGCACCGAGATTCGACAAGCAGCCGCGATAGAGCCAGGGGTAAGTTCTGCGTCATCCAGATTGCGCTCGATGAAATTGCGGATGCGCACCATTTGACTGTCACGCAGGGATTCCGGCTCAATCTTTGTATCGGCCCCCAAGGCATTGATGAGTAGGCCAATGGTCGCTTCCGTGAGGCCAGTGGCGTTGGTCAAGTTGCCATCCATAAAACCGGGGCGGATGGCTGCAATGTAGGACGCCAATAAGTCAGCTTGGACCGATCCAACAGGCAGCTTGCGATCCATCGTCTGCCACGATTGTGGCATCCAGCACTTGAGCCGTGCCAACGGCAACATGACTGTTATTTTGTGGAGCGGCTCAAGAACCTCGAAACGCATTTCCTGAGTGGTGTCCCAGATGATCAGGTCACCACCGGTCAATTCGGCAGTCTGACCACCGATCGTCATTATTTCGCGTCCTGACAACGCCAACTGGATGGCAAGAGTCTCTGAATCGCCGCGAACCGTATCAGCCCTCGTTCGCACAGCGCCGCATGGATCGCAGCGGCATTCAACGAGCTGGAAGCCATTCCGGTCGTGATGCAACACGCTTGCGGAAAAATCCTTGGCGTCTGAGCGATCAGGGCGCCACGCACCGTAAACACCGCTCAGTTGTTCGGCCCACGCGTCATATCGTTCGACTGCTGCAAATGCCTCAGTCGACCAGCTCCGGGCTGTGCAATTCGTCATCTTGGGCTACCTCGCTCAGCGTTTTTGCCGCGTTCGCACACATACAAACCAAGCATAAGCCCCAAGATACACTGGCATTTTCAAACGGTAACGCTGCACCGCAATGTGCACTCAGGGTCGGTTGCGAGTGCACGCACAGTCGCGTCCCCGAAGTTTTTTTAGCAGGTGCGCCTAGCCACGAAGGTGCCGTATCGGATCGACAGATTGCATCCTCGGCATGATCAAGTTGCGCTAGAGGGAGCGCGGCCTGTATCGCGCACTGCGAGCATCCGCCGGGCAGGCAACCTCGCCTGCCGTCCAACGTGGGACAACGACTATGAAATTGAAAGGTAAAGTGGCAATCATCACGGGAGCCAGTTCTGGCTTTGGCCGCGCGATCGCTTTGGCTTACGCAAAAGAGGGCGCATCAGTCGTCGTGGCTGACCTAAAGCCAGAGGCACTGAAAGGTGGCTTTGAGCAAGACCTCAATCGAACCACTACAGAGGAAATCGAGCGCACGGGAGGCAAGGGCACCTTTGTGAAATGTGATGTGACGGACGAAAGCCAGGTTAATCACCTCATTGAAGCCGCGGTCCAAGCCTATGGCCGCATAGACATCATGTTCAACAACGCAGGCATTTATCGCGGGGGCAAACTCTTCCACGAATTCAGCGAGGACGACCTAGAGGCGTGTTGGCGTGTAAACGTCAAAGGCACATGGTTCGGCTCAAAGGCCGCAGTTCGTCAATTTCTCACGCAAGGCGACGGTGGCGTCATCGTCAATCTCGTGTCCACTGCGGGTCTTCAAGGGCATCCAAAACAGTCGGTCTACAACATTTCCAAGGGTGCGCAGGCAAACCTTACGCGGTGCCTCGCCATTGAGTATGGTCACGAAGGCATACGCGTTAACGGGATATGCCCCACTTACGCCAAGACTGCGCTGACCCGTGATCTATTCAACGATAAGGATTTCGATACTTTCTTCACTGAAAGCATTCCTCTAAAACGCTGGGGAGAGGCGAAGGACGTTGCGGATCTCGCCGTGTTCCTTGCATCAAGCGAATCCAGTTATATCCACGGCGCTCTCATTCCCATTGATGGCGGTGAAACGCTTTGTCGGTATTCGGTTTGAGGCGCCTGTTTGCTGCATTGCATCTTGCACCGGCTGCATGACAAACATGCACGCTGCGGCAAGTGCAAGCGGCTTGACCGAACTACCTTCACCGCACCGACAAACGATCGGGCGAAGAGGTTATCCAGCCAAGTGAGTGCAACGGCTAAATGCACACGCCACGCACTCAGGAGCAACGGACACTTCGTCTGATAAGCGAATTCACTGCTATTCAATGAGGTAACAAGATGAGTGCTCCTAACAAGCTTGCATTGTCAGAGACCGAAAAAGTCTTCGCTCATCATTTGAGCGCCTTCGCGGAAGGCCTCGATTCCATCATGAAAGATTACAGCGAAAGCTCCATCCTGATTACCCCGGACGCCGAGTTCAGCGGATCTGACGCGATCAAAGGTTTCTTCAAGACGTTCCTTGATAACGCTACCCCTGAATTCTGGGCGGCATTCACAGTTCAGGTGAAGTGGGTTCACGAAAACGTGGCTTACCTTGTTTGGAGCGCGCCTCCGTTTCTTAAATCTGCGACTGACACGCTGGTCATACGGGATGGACGCATCGCCGTGCAAACGTTCACCGCTTTTGTGGCATAGCGGGCGCACCGCCGAGGGGATGCGCCGGTAATGGCACATCCCCAGACCACTGAACGCGTTTGAGCGACAAACGCAACAAACAGAAATTGGTGGGTGGAGCCCTACAGGGTGAGCCTGCTTGATCATGACCATACCTCGCTGCCGCAGGTCGATGTGTCGTGCACCGCACCCAGAAAGACGACCCGTCAAGAGCCGCATTGGCCAAATTCGGTGTCTTCTTTGCTACCGAATTGGGGAGATCACGTAATGCAAAGCTTTCGCAAATTATTTTTGGCGTGCTCTGTGGTGCTGGGCTGCGCAGCTACTCATGCTCAGAGCACTGATCCGCTGACATTCACGAGCTCAAGCGGATCGACGACGATCTACGGGACCGCTGATCTTGGCTACGTCGATCGGTGGGGATCTAGTCCGGGCAATGGCGACACCAGGGCGCGGGGGTACCAAACAGCGGCTGGATCGGACGGCTCACGCGTGGGAATAAAAATAGCGTATGACCTTTTTGATTCCACGAAGCTGATTGGAGATGTGGAGTATGGGGTCAATCCTGCCGGACACGAGGATGCAGGTAGCGAAGACCGGCTTCTATTTACGCGCGTTGCATATCTTGGCCTTGCCGGGAATTGGGGGACCTTTCTAGGCGGTAAGGTCGATGGTGCCAGAGCGACTTTGCTCAAGACCTACGATGTATTCCAAGGGCGGTCGGTTGCGAGCGCGGGCGCGCTTCAGATCGAGACTACGCGTGCCAATGACGCAGTCGCTTACATCACGCCGGTATGGAAAGGCCTCAACGTCACTCTGGCCTACACGTGGAACCTTTTAGGAGTGGCATCTCATGACGCTGCCAGCCCGGTTTATGCGGTAAAGCTCGATTACAAGAACGGACCATTTCAATTCAGCTACGATCACGAAGATGGGTGGTGGAACAGCGCGCCAGGATTGAGCCGTCTATTCGTCAATTCCGCCGGCGCAAGTTACGCCTTTTCGAGGTTCACCCTCATGGGTTTCGTCGATCACACATCCATCGTGCGTCCTTTCGATCCCGCCGCCTTGGGCTATTTTCAGGGGCACTGGGGTTACTCGATAGGGGCCAGCGTGCCGTTGAGTGACGTTGACTTAGCGAAGTTAAGTTGGAACCGGCGAGATTCTCAATACACTCACAATCGATGCGACAAGTGGGGTGTTGGCTACCAACACAGTCTGACCAAGAATTTCTACCTCTATACGGACTTCGCAACAATCAACAACAGTCATGGCGGCACCTGCACGATTGCTTACTCCAATGAGCAGACTTCCGCGGATTTGGGTTCGAGCGATGCAGGGGGACACGGGGATCGGGGCGTGGATACTGGCTTTGTTTACAACTTCTAATCTGCCGACCGTCGATACCAAGGTCACTGCGTCGCAATTTAATGAACGCTGAAGTGTTGATCCATCGCCCCGACTCATCGCTTGACGCCAAGCGCGAAGCGCTATTGTCAGATCTTCGTGCCGTGGTGGGTCGTCGTTATCTCCTGACGTCGACTACATCAACAGCTCCATTCAGAACAGGCTATCGAACGGGAAGCGGCTCATGCTTGGCCGTCATTCAGCCGGGTTCGCTCGTTGAGACGTGGCGAGTTCTGCAACGTTGCGTCGAAGCTGACGTCATCATCATCATGCAAGCAGCCAATACTGGATTGACCGGCGGTTCCACGCCGGACGTAGACGACTACGATCGTGACGTGGTGGTCATCAATACATTGCGCATGAATACCGTACGTTCAATTCGTGGCGGTGAGCAGGTGGTGTGTCTGCCTGGAGCCACCTTGAACCAACTGGAGAAACTTCTCGCTCCGATGGGTCGAGAACCACACTCGGTCATTGGTTCTTCATGCATCGGCGCATCGGTATTCGGCGGTGTCTGCAACAACTCCGGCGGCTCGCTTGTTCATCGAGGTCCCGCCTACACGGAGCTGTCCGTCTACGCGTCCGTCGACGAAACTGGCGAGTTAGTGCTCATCAACCATCTAGACATTCAGCTCGGCCACAGCCCGGAAGAAATTCTTGGTCGGCTTGACCGCGGCGACTACACGGACACAGACATCGAATTATCCGGGGGGCGTCGGGGCTCAGACGATGGTTATGCTTCCTATGTGCGAAAGGTGGATGAACCCACACCCGCGCGTTACAACGCCGACCCCAGCCGTCTTCATGAAGCCTCAGGGAGCGCCGGTAAAGTAGCCGTCTTTGCGCTTCGGCTAGATACCTTCCCGGCTCCAAAAGATCCCGCCGTGTTCTACATCGGAACCAACGACACGAAGGAACTCACTTCGCTGAGACGCCGTCTCTTGACGGAATTGGCCGAACTGCCAATTGCCGGCGAATACATGCATAGAGAGGCATACGACATCGCAGAGCGGTATGGCAAAGACACGTTTCTGGCTATCCGTTGGTTAGGGACGTCCCGTATTCCCGCCCTCATGGCCCTGAAGTCGCGCGTCGATTTGGTCGCATCGCGTTTGCGAATTTTGCCAACCCATTTCGCCGATCGTTTGCTTCAGGCGATCAGTCATCTGGCATCCGGGCACCTTCCACGCCGGATGACGGAATTCCGCGACCGTTATGAGCACCACCTCATGCTCAAGGTCGCCGCAGCGGAGATAGATTCTGTCCGCATACTGTTGCAGTCGATATTTCCTAGTGAGGGCGGAGATTTTTTTGAGTGCACTGCCGACGAGGGTGCGCGCGCATTTCTTCATCGGTTCGCAGCTGCAGGTGCGGCCGTGCGTTATCGAGCAGTGCATGCTCGCGATGTGGAAGATATCGTGGCACTCGATGTAGCGCTTCCCAGAAGCGCTCAACACTGGTTTGAGCAACTTCCCGAACATATAAGTTCGTCAATCACGCACGCTTTGTATTACGGCCACTTTCTTTGCTACGTGTTTCATCAGGACTACATCGTCAAAAAGGGCGTGTCGCCGATGAAGCTGGAACACGAAATGTTGGTCTTGCTTGACGACCGGGGTGCGGAGTATCCAGCTGAACACAATGTCGGCCACTTGTATGAAGCCAAAGAATCGCTGATTCGCTTTTACAAAAAGTTGGATCCCGGCAATCGGTTTAACCCAGGTATAGGACTTACGTCGAAGCGGAGGGAGTGGGCCTGAAAATTGAACACATGCTCTGCGCTCGCCATTTCAAACACTTCGAGTTGACCCTCCTCCAATAAACGCTTTTTCATTTTTTCGCTCCCATAGTTAGACAATTAAAGACCGGTCATTTTCATCGCGCCCGCGCGCAGTCGAGAGCCTTGCAGCGTGAACTTCGATGCCGCGTCATGGATCTAGCGCAGATCGTTCGCGGTAACGTTTGGCCTTGCGTGCCTAACCACTCTGTAAGACGGACGCCTCCGGCGCCTCGTAACTCCAGAGTTAATTCTTGAGGGACTGACGGCTTTGCGGCATGAATTGGCGGCGGGCGGCCGTCTTTTCTTGGCCGGATAGCGACCCTGCCTCTGAGTGCTATCCGGCTCAGAATCACTCGATCAAACCTCGGTCTGCTCTGCAATCTCAAGAGCATCTTCTACTTCGATTCCAAGGTATCGAACTGTGCTTTCAAGTTTGCTATGTCCAAGGAGCAGTTGAACAGCACGCAGGTTCTTAGTGCGTCGGTAGATCAAGGTAGCTTTTGTACGACGCATGGTGTGCGTACCGTAGGCAGTAACGTCCAAACCGATTTCTGCAATCCACGCATTAACGATTCGTGCGTATTGCCGAGTCGAGAGGTGGTCCGAGTTGTGGATCCGGCTTGGAAACAGATAGGCGTTGGATTGAAGCTGAGCCTTCTTGATCCAAGCGGAAACGGCATCTCGCGTCGGCGCGGTGATTTCAAATTGGACCGGGCGCTGCGTCTTCTGTTGAAGCACGATGGTGCGAGAGGAAATGTGATCCGAAGAACCGACATCGCGCACCCGCAACTTGACCAAGTCACACGCCCTCAGCTTGCTGTCGATCGCCAGATCGAACAATGCAAGATCCCGAACTTTCTTTGCCAGCTGAAGGTGGATACGAATCGCCCAGATGTCGCGAAGTCTAAGCGGGGCCTTTTGCCCGGTGAGTTTGCCCTTGTTCCAGGGTTCACGGCGCTGGATGGATGTATTGATCGTATTCATAGCGGACTCCTACCGAGGTGGCGGAGCCTGCTAGCGTGCGCTGATCTCTCGAATTAGCAATGTTCTATCATCGCTGTTGGCGCTATCGGTAAAAATCAATTTATCGCTGTCATGAAGCCAACAATGCCCATCTTCCTGCCGACCTAGGATTCGTCGTCGATCATGTCCATCTTGAATGTACTGTCGGCGACACGGCGCGCCTTGATCGAACGAGTGTTTCCGAAACAGAAGCTGCTGGCCGACATCCGCTCGCGCTGGGGTCAGCCGGGTGAGCGACACGCATGGCGTCCGGGTATCCATTTCGAGCTGACACGCGCTGCGGCGAAGACGGAGTTGGTCGACGACAAGACATGGCTGGATTTGGAATTTCCTGAGATTTTTTCTCGTCTGGATACCACGATCACGCCGCTTGGCAGGCAATACCTTTTTTCCATGATGCATACCTACATCGACGATCCAAGCGAACTGGCTGAACGCCAAGCATGTGCCCGTATGCTGCGCTCGGATGTGGCGCTGCGGGAAAGCATCCAGCTGAAGCTCGCTACGCTGATGGACGATGGCTATGCCGATATCGCCGACTGTGTGTTCGGCGAGATACCGCAGCCGTTGACGTATCCGCGACTTTTGCTGCTATGGAGCGCCTTTGGTCTACTGACCTTGGCTGCGGTCATCAGCAGCATGTGGCCGGCATGGACGATATTTGGCACTGTTGCCGTCAATCTGGCCATCATCGTCCGTACATTTGGCGGGCTTCGTCGGCACAGCGAAGCATTAAAGCGCGCTTTGGGGATGCTTCCCGTGGCGGAGGCGCTTTGTCAGATCGAGGCAGATAGAAAAGCGTTCAAGGTCCTTGGGCAACTGCGCGAGCAGGTGCCAGAACGCAAGCAAGTGCGGAATAAGTTGCGCTGGTTTGCGCTGTTTCAAAGTGAAGCGGTGCAGTGGGTCACGATCTGGTTCAACGTCACGTTTCTAGCCGAACTGGTTGCTTACGCGCATGCGCTGAAGCACTTTGCGCAGGTGCGTGCCGCACTGCAATCGACCTATGAGCTGATAGGGTCGATCGACGCGTCAATCGCGCTGGCCTCCTGTCTTGAACGTTGCCCTGATCACTGTATTCCAGACATCTCCAGCGTGGCGCTGATCGAGATCCAGCATGGTTACCATCCTCTGCTAGCCAACCCAGTATGCAATTCGCTGCGCCTCGATGGCCGGTCGGCTTTGATCGTTGGCTCCAACATGGCCGGCAAGACCACCATGATTAAGATGGTGGGTACCAACATCATTCTTGGCCGCACGCTGGGTTTTTGCCTGGCATCACGGGCAACGATTCCGCGATCGAGCGTCATGGCGTCCATTCGACGCGAGCATTCCGTCGAGTCCGGCAACAGCCACTATTTCGGCGAGATCGAGCGATTGCAGACTTTCATCAAAAGCGCTCGATGTGGAAGCTGCCGAGTGTTTATCATCGACGAGCTGTTCAGTGGCACCAACACGATTGAACGGATCGCCATTGCGCAGGCCGTACTGGAGAAGCTGGCAGAGGATGCGCAGGTCTTGGTCACGACGCATGACGTCGAACTGCAGCAAGACCTCTTCGCGGATTACGACCTGTACCACTTTCAGGAAAATCCCGATATCGACGGTTTTTTTGACTACCGCCTGAAGCAGGGCGCTGCCGTCGAGAGAAATGCCATCCGCCTGCTCGAACGAGTGGGATTCCCTGAAGAGGTCGTGGCGCGTGCGATGCACCTCGTCGCCAGCTCGTCGATCCAAGGTCCTATTTTTGGGATACGTAACTCGGCCAACTAGGTAGCTAGCAGGAAAATGAATTACGAACTGACGTCGAAGGTTGCGTTAATTGTTGGTGGAACGACAGGCATTGGCTTGGCAACGGCGCAAGCGTTTGCTTTGCAAGGTGCCAAAGTTATCGTTGCGTCGAGAAACAAAGATCACGGCGCCGCCGCCGTTAATTCGCTCCTCGCAAGCGGTTCGGACGCTCGTTTCATTGAATGCGATGTTGCCAACCACGCGTCGGTGGACAACCTTCTAGCCTCGGTACTTGGTCAATTTGGACGTTTAGACTGCGCAGTCAATAGTGTGGGTTATGACCTGAGGCTCGCGAGAGCGCATGAGATGCCTCATCGAGAGGTCTCGGAGCAGTTGTCGGTGGATATCGAGGGCGTTTTTTCCTGCATGCGCGCCGAAATCGAAGTCATGCTCGGCAGAAACTCCGGAACGATCGTAAATGTCGCTTCGACGACGGGCCTTTCTGGAACGCCGAAAGCAGCGCTCTACAGCGCTGGAAAGCATGCGGTAATAGGGTTGACTCGATCGACAGCAAAAGAATACATCGGGGACGGCATCAGGATTAACGCCGTCTGTCCCGGTCCTACCGCTACGCCGCGCAGAGAGCGGCGTGTTTCCCATCTCAGCCTGAAGGAAAGAGCGCAGCAGGACAGTGAATTGGCGATGGAAATCCCTATTGGGAGGTTAGGCTCAGCGCAAGAGATTGCCAACGCGATTATTTGGTTGAGTTCGCCGCTTTCGTCCTATGTTGTCGGGCATAGCCTTGTAGTTGATGGCGGCCTTACCGCCTAAGGCGAGGCTCGCTGACAATGCGTTCAATGCAACTTGGGCGAAGATTCGGCCAAAATGTTCAATTTGGGCTTGGATCGTCCGGTCTCGGCAGGCTCGCACCATACCTCGTGTCGCGATCCGACCCGTTTGAGCCGGTCGCGAACGGCTGCTTTGGGGGGAGTACGTTTTTTGAAATTGGCGGCAAGACGCTAGCCGTACCACTCAGACCCGACGCGATGGCCGTACGTCTCGGAGCCTTCCAGCGC
>Ga0302220_10001292_pt1 | contig 19617 bp, 20 predicted proteins | sample II_Palsa_E1_3_FD_194572 | JGI IMG/M metagenome (GOLD analysis project Ga0302220, IMG submission 194572) | Peat permafrost microbial communities from Stordalen Mire near Abisko, Sweden - II_Palsa_E1_3 | ecosystem: Environmental > Terrestrial > Soil > Palsa > Peat permafrost | place: Sweden...
GACAGCCATCGCAGATGGCCAGCTCTACGGCCATCACTTTTTCTCGATGCAGGATCCTGATGGCCACGGCATCAGCTTCTACACCAACCACAGCGGCGACGAGCCCGTTTGATATTTCAGTCGGTCAGCTACGATCTACAGAAGCCTTTCTAGAATAACCTCTGGGTCGTAGCAGACAGCGCCTCCGACTTGCTGCGCCTACAATCGACCTTACAACACTGACCAACGAAGGCCGTCGATGATTGCTAATGGCATCAAGATCGCATGGTGGGGCTCGGATGAATTCATCAAACTAGATCCCGGCGCCATGAGCGAACAAGTCTCGATTGAGACTACGCTCGAATGGCACCGTTTCGATAAAGAATTCTATAACTACCACCCACGCTGCCACATCCTGTCACTTGGCGGCGACCAATTCGAAGTGATATTGCATTACGACAAAAAAGATCACCCTAAGCTACGTGAACGCGATCTGGTGTGGGGAACATCCACCATCAGTGTAGTCAAGGATGCAATCTCCGGCACGGCTGCTTGGGTGGGGTCCAATACTTCGGAATATGATGGATCTAGAACTTGGAAGCGGATCAACTGTGGCCTTCTAAAAGAGCACAGGCGCAGTACTTTTACTAAGCTTCAACGTGAGCAAGACAAGTTCTAAAAATCTCTACTAGCACTGGAAAACTGCTGCGCAATTTCGGGCGAAGAAACGGTCTCTGCGCTCGAAGCCGCACACATAATTCCTGCGCACAAAGGTGGCAACGAGTTCATCGATAACGGCATTCTGCTCAGATCCGATATCCATCGTCTTTATGATGCCGGCAAGTTTCGGATCAATCCCGGTGGACGTGTCGTATCAGTCTCAAAAGAGCTTTCCAAGGCCTATCGCGAACTCCTTGAAGGCAAAGAGCTGCCTAAGCCAACTTCAAAGCGTATCGCGGACGCATTGAGGCACGTAGCCATGAAAACGTCTCCCCGAGATCGCGGACGCCTATCGACAGCGCACGAGGGATGTTTGAATGGCGTAGCTGGCATCATCGCAAATGAGTAACGAGCGCAGGAGCGCAGAAATGAGAACGATACCGCAACGGCTGCTCGTGTCAGCTCTTGCCACGTTGCTACTGTTGTCGTGTGTTGTAGCCGATGCATTCGGCGCTACCGAATCCACGCATTGGCAATTTCCGGAAACGGTGCCCCTGCCGCAGACGGCAAATATCGGCACCAGGTTTGTTTATAAGTACTTTCACGTGCTGCCCGCGACGTCCAATGACCTAGCTGGGAAGTCGACGCACGGCATCCCAGCCATGGTTGTGACCGTGCTGGATGGGACAGGAAGCTGGGACGGTCCAAGCTCAGTCTCACCGCCGGCTTTCGTGCTGAACAGCTCGGCCAGCGTACGCAGCAAAGTCGCATTGTTCCAAGTTGAGACCGGCCTAGGCGGTGGGTGGATCGTTGTGCCGAAAGGCTGGCGTGTTGTCAGCGCGGTCGCCGGGGCACAGGGCAGTTGGGGAGCAACGTTCGTTGCACCCGATGGCCCCAGTCATGGATGGATCTTGATCGACGGCTCCGGTCCAGGAACGACGGAAGTTTTCTCCGCTGCGGAAGGATACTTTCCCGGGGTCTACCAGCTTGAAAACGAGATTATTCCGGGCACGCTCACGCGCGATTCGACCCTATCGCCAAAACCTTATGCATTTGTACGTCCGGATCCATGCACGGCGCTCGTGTCATACAAATCGGGCGGGCTGGCCATAGTAAGTGTCAGGCAATTTGGTCGCGACGGGATAACGAGCTTTTCAGTCGCGCTGCCGGCGAGCGAGGCCACCCTCCAAGCGTTTCTATTCGATGCATACCGCAAGGAACACCCAGTTTTGAAGTGCGTGAAAAATGTGAAGGACTGGTGAGCTGCGAGCCTGATTGGCCTCGCCGAGAATCATCGTGGGCACGCTAGTCGGAACGACCGTTTTGGGTCCAGGCTGTGTGAAAACTATTTGCGTTGCTCGCGAGAGTCGCATTCTGAGCAATGAGCAGATGTCCAGACACTCAGATTTCGCCACAGACGGCAAAAACAGTCGAGATTTGCGCTCGTCAGAGCCGACCTTGAGTTTTCACACAGCCATAGGTCGGAAGCGGACACCGGTGCGACTTGCTAGACCAACCTTAGTTAAGGCTGGCCGCGTGGGTTCTCGCGACCAACTCCTGGCGTTTCGCGAGTAACTTCATCGATCCAATGCGTGTAGAACGATACCCGCGTACTGGCGAACGTCTGTCCACATACCCCCTGACGAAATTTCCCGGAGCGGGTGTTCAAGACGTCTTCCAAAGAGCCGTCCAGCCCGTGATTGATTCCCGCCAAGGTCCAAGATCCGTTGACCTTTATGAGATTCGGGCCGCCACTGTCACCGCCCCCAATGACGCCTTCCAGCGGTAACGCAGCATCGCCGCAGTCAAAGACGTAGCGAAGCCATGGCCCCCTGGCACTAATAATGCGATTTTCGGCACGGCGCAGAGGGCCTCGGTGGGCTGCGCCATCGGAGGCGCCACTGATCTCAGTACCCGTCGCACCAGCGCCGTAAATCTCAGCCACCTGGTCGGCCTCGGCCGACCCTCGGTAAAAAGCTATTGGCTGCACGTCACCAACCGGATTCTTAAGTTCAATCAGTGCTATATCGTGCATTGAGGGCATGGCTTCGTCATAGCGCGTCTTCCACGCCTCGGCGTCACCGGATTTCATCTGCTCGAACAACTTCTTCCACGTTGTGTTGAAAGCATCGTAATCCGGATAAGGGATGATCCTTGAGACTTCCCTGCGCTTGCCGTTGATCGTCACATACAAGTCGTCGGGATGCGACCTCATGTATGCCACTGCGTGCGCAGCCGTGACGACCCAGCGCGTTGCTATCAATGTGCCATGCCCCTCAAAGGGCAAGTCCACTAGCGCAGGTATCGATTCATAGGGGACACGATAGCGGGAGTCGGCAACATCGTGTGGCGTGACAATCGCATGAGCCGAGTTGGCAACTAGGATGATTAAGAAAATGACACAACGTGGCGCAACACGCGGCGCCATGACTAACCGCAGAATTCCCTTCATTGATTCTCCCTTTAAAAACGCTTGTAGTCATACCCCAGGCACGCAGCGTACCAAAAGTCGAAATCTTAAGGTTGCAAGCCGCGTACTGCGTTGTCCGCTATGGGTGGCGGTGCAGGAAGCCAGTGAAGCAAGGTAATAGTCATAAGGCGCAGGGCCTGTGCCCTGCCCGCCAAGTGCTGCCGGCTCATCCGTGACCAGATCGAAATGGCCGACATGGATCCGATGAGCATAGTTCGTATCCGTGGACACCACGCCTGCCTTGAACAGAGCTTTCATAGCCACCTCTCTAATAGTAGTGAATCAGACATCCTGGCTCCGGCTGCGCTCGGATAATCGACGCGCATCGCGAACTCGCCGGAAACCTGAACAAGCTTGGTTATCAGCCCCAATGCTCGCTATGAGGAACGCCCCGATTCAAATAGGAACCACACCCGGCGTTCGGCCTCATCGATCCATGTCTCGAGCACGCTCGCGGTCGCCACATCGTTGTAGCTGTCGCAAAGGGATGTGTCTCCCGCATGAAGGAGGCGATGCGTCCGTTGTCCTCGCGCAGTTCAGCCAGCATGTCCGAAGGGGTGACGAAATCCGCATCGTTATCCGAAAGCCGCTGCAGCCGAGTGATGTGGCCGGTAGAGCGTAGCGTGGTACCGCCAAGCTTGCGTACGCGCTCGGCGATCGGATCGAACGTGGCGTAGATCTGATCGGACTGTTCATCCAGCAGCAGATGGTAGTCCCTGAAATTCGGTCCGGATATGTGCCAATGGAAGTTCTATGTTTTCAGATAAATCGCGAAGAAGTCCGCCAGCAGCGCGTTGAGTTCGGCGGAGATATCGCGTCGTGCATCGTCTCCGATTGAGTTGGGCGTTTTCAGCGATGCCGCCTGCCGCTGCTTGGCTTGGGGTAGGTCGACCATGGCATTCTCATCATCATTGATTTCGTTGGTTGAGACATTGCACTTACGTCGTGGCGTAGGCTTGCTTATGACAGTAGGTCAACAGGGCAACGACCGGCAGCAAGACAAAACATTTGATGCTGAAAAGGTCATAGAGCACGGCCCCGCCGGCGCACCCGATGGCGAAGGAAAAAACGCTCGTGGCCATGTGTGCCAAACGCGTATCGATCACGACCTTCTGATCACCCGCCACCCCATGCCATTTGTCGGCAAGATCGATCATCAGCTGGGTGGTGGTCCCGGTCATCAACGTGGTGGGCGGTGCGTAGGTAAGGTGTACGCGTTGCACCGCATTTTGAACGGACAGAGCAGCGACAAAGGTCAGGCCGGTAAAGATGGCCGGGGTGCTGTCACCATCGGGAAAGGGCCCGAAATAAAGTGCCAATGCCGTGCCCAGCACCAGCAGCAGCAATTTCACCAGCAGCATGCTGCGCAGCACCAGCGTCTGGCGATCTATCAGCACGTAGCGTAAAAGCCGCACCGACACCACCACCACGCAGAACACCGGCAGCGCCAGAATTTTTGCGATTGCACCGCTGCTGCCGTGGACGAGCGACGCGCCGAGGGTAACGAAGTTGCCCGTCACATGTGCGGTAAACAACCCATGGAAGGCCAGGAATCCGGCCGTGTCCGCATAACCGGCGTTGAAACTGAGCAGGGTGGGCAAGGATGGTTTTTTCATAGCAGTGTCCAGGCGTTCCGATAGTCATTGCAGGTGTCGTGGCCATCGCGGCCATAGTGTTTTCAAAGGTGTACAGCGTCACCACCCCCAACTCAATTGAACACCGAGATAGTCAGAATCGTGGCCACCAGCAAGACGCAGGGCCGGCGCCACGAAGTAGCGATCGAACTCCATCGAGAAGGCCAGATTGCGGGTTGCGTTCCAGGTCGCCTGTAACTGTCCATAGGTGCTGCTGCGCCGACCGGGTTCCCCGGCTGTGCCCGGCACCGGTATGTCCGGCTGCGTGTAGATCGCGTCCTGTGTGGATTGCCGCCACAAGACGCCAACCGCTGCCACTAGCTTCACGTCCTCTCTTGGCGTCACGCTCAGCGAAGGTTTGAAATGGATGAAATTGGTATAGCCGGTGTAGCCGGACAAGGTGACGTAATAGCCATTGGGCAGCATCGGGTTGAACGTGCCAACCCGCCCGTCGGAGAGATTCTTATCGCCCGAAGCGGCATCCAACTGGATGCCGATGCGCGGATTCCAGTCCAATGCGGAGAAGGTAAACCCCGTCAACGAACCGAACGCCCAGGCATCGACGGTCTTGGCGCCGATGCTGCCGCCCTGCTTCATGCCTTCGATATCCCAATCGAAACCATACGCATGGCCGTTGTAGTGCACATCCACGTTTTGACGTTCCTCGTTGCCGAATCCCGCCAAAAAGTGCACGTTGTCCTGGCGGAAGTCCGAGAGGCTGGCGCTGAGTTCGCTGGTGGCCGTCAGCTGCCGCTGCATGCGGATGCCGCTGTAGGTCAGATGCCGGTTGCTGTAGTCGTCGAAATCCGCGGTGTTCCGGTATTGCACCGGTTGGCTCGCGAAGCCAGTGATGCGCCAACCATCGCGCTCGTAATCGGCCCAGATCGCGTCATAGGCCAGCCGCACGTTGGGCCCATCGCGCACCGACACAAAGCGCTGCAGATCGAACGCTATCTCCTGGCGCCCTACTCTCCATTTGAGCAGGCCACCGTCGATCTCGGCCTGACTGTCCAGAAAGAACAGCCGCAGGTCGAGCTTGTTGGCATCCACTGGCGAAGGATTGGCCAGATTGGGAGCCAATGCATTCTCCAGTTGCACGAACACGCGGGTGTTGTCGGTGAGGTGCGCGTCGGCGTGCAGTTCCAGCCGATGCAGCAGAAAATCCTGATGCCGACCGCCAACCACGCCGAACAGCGCCGGATCCACGCTGGTGTAGCGCTCTCGCACGGTCAGCCCGAACGACAGATAACGCTTGGGGTCGGTTTTCGAGAGCGATATGTACTTGATCGTGTCACCCGGCTCGGTGCGAAGGTGCGGGTCCGCCAGTACCGACCAGTCCTCCTGCCAGCGGTAAAAACTGATCGCGGGTCGTTGCGCAACGGGTTGATCGGAAGACCCGGCCGCGTCTTCTGCCAGCACCGTGCCGCCGTAACTTGCGCAGCAAGCCAGGGCCACGAGCGCGCGTCGGAGGGATGCAAGGAGGGTCATGGTTTTGCGTTCGCCGTCTTCTGGGCGGGTGCGGAGAGATCGATGTCAGGGATCGACCAGGCGATGGCGGCGGCAACGGCGGCGATCGCGGAGAGCGAAGCGAACACGCAGCGGAAGGCGCCCTGCACCTCCGGCGAGGCCAGATGACCGCGCGCTGCATCCGGCGACGTCGACGACGGGATAGCGGCAATCTGCGTCGCAAGACTGGGCGCCAGCACATGCATGACGCCGAGCAAAACCGCCGAGGCTATCGCTGCACCCATGACGCCGCCGATAGAGCGGGTGAAGGAGAGCATCGCCGTTGCCGAACCTAATCGCGACGTACCGGCCGCCCACTGCACCATCGTCTGCGCCGCCGGCATGATCGTGCCGAGGCCGACGCCGAAAATGATCGACGCTGCGCACACCGCCAAGGGACCGAAGCCGAGCGTCGCCGCCACCAACGCGAAGCCGAGCGCAGCGATGCTGAGGCCGATGGCCATCGGGTTGCGAGGATGCCCGGTGGTGGAAATCCGCAGGCCGGTCAGGGTCGAAATGGCCACCTGGGCCAGCGTCAGCGGAATCAGCATCAGGCCGGAAAGACTGGGGCTGACGCCGAGAACGAGTTGGAGGAACAGCGGCAATTGAACGATGGCCGCGAACAGCACAGCGGCGAACAACAGGACGCAGATCGCACCACGCCATACCACCGGCAGCGAAAGAAGATCAGGTGGGATCAAGGGATCGCTGCTGTGCCGCTCCGCCGGCCACAACAGCCCGTACCCAATCAGTGCGGCGACGGCGAGTCCGATCACGATCGGCGTGGACCAGCCTATGGTCGGGCCAAGACTCAGCGCCAACAGCAGCGCAAGGGTGGCACCGACGAACAGCGGTGTGCCGACTAGGTCCGGGGTGAAGCGTCCAGCGCCAGGGGATGTATTCAGGCGCAGTGCGGCGATGGCGGCAACAAAGCCCAGCGGGATATTCACCCAGAAGGTGTAGCGCCAGCCGAGGTGTTCCGACAGCAGGCCGCCAGCGACCGGACCGAGTGTGCTGGCGAGCGCGAAGATCGCGCCGAACCAACCTTGGAAGCGGCCCCGCTCTTTTGGGCTCACCGCCTCGCCGATCAGCGCCTGCGCCAGGGTCATCAGTCCGCCGCCGCCCAGGCCTTGCATGCCGCGTGCGCCGATCAGCCAGGGAAGTGTTGGTGCAAACCCGCAGGCGACAGAGCCTGCGAGGAACAGTACAAGCGCCCAGATCAGCGCCCGCCGCCGTCCGAAGGCATCGCCAAGGCGACCGTAGATAGGTGCCGCTGCCGTCGCCGCCAACAGATACGCGGTGACAATCCAGGCGATATCGGCGAAGCCGCCAAGCCCGACGGCGATGGCCGGCAACGTAGCCGCGACGATGGTCTGATCGAGCGTGCCAAGGAACATCGCCGGAGCGACATCGAAGAACACCCCGCGAAAACGCGACCGCTCTTCGGCGCTGGCTGTCCGGTCGCGTTGTGGGATGGGCAGGATCGATGCGTCCAAGTCTGGAGCTCCTTTCAAATTCGGTGGTGCTCCCGGCAATGCAGGCAGCACTTCCCCGCTCCCGGCGCGCTCGCTTCCATGCGGGCGGCTGGGGGGGGAGCGCCGGATATGAACCGACTTATGGACTGACGGCGGCGTGGATCTCAGCGATATAGCCGCCGGGGAATTGCACGACGGCGGCAGTCCGCTTATCGGCAGTGTAGGAATCGACCAGTACGGTGACGCCGGCAGCCCTGCCTTTGCTGAGCGTGTCGGCAAGGTTTGCTACTTCATAGCCGGTCATCTCGTGGCCGTACGGATAGGGCAAATGGCCGTCCGTTACTAGCACGGTCAGTTTGCCGTAGGCCGACTCGATACGAACCCGGCGATACGTATCGTTCGGCCGGCCAATCTCGACGCCGGGTGCCTTGGCGTCATCGGAAACCACCTTGCCTCGCGAGAAAGCCAGGAAACTGTGGATGAACGCGGTTGCACGATCGCTGGACAGATAGACCCGATTTTCCGGAATGGTCTGCAGGGGCTTGTAATTCGGCGGCGTGGTGTGCCAGTAGAGCTGCATGTTCACGCCACCGGGCCACTGGATGACAACGTCCCTGCCGATCGGATCAGGAAAGGTCGTCACGGTGACGTCGGCGCCGGCCTTGCGCGCCGCTGCCACCGCGGCATCCAGGTCGGTGACCAGGTAGCCGGTACGCTCGGCACCGAAGGGCCAGGGCACGGGCGTCTTGAACCCGAACACCGACACGCTGCCTGCCGGCGTCAGCACCAACTGCGACATAGTCCTGCTCGGTGTCGGTGTCACGGTGAACACGCCCTGCTTGGTAGTGGTGCCGCCAAACGTGGCCACCAGACTGCTGACGAAGCGGTCGAAATCCTCCGGCGCTACATAGACGTGGGTCGTATCGTATTGCGGCCCCACGGCCACGTTGGCCGTCGCGGCCGGGGTGCGCGCAAGGGCTGGAGCGACGGGCAGCAAGCCGATGCTGCCCGCGACTAGCAGGGCGGCGGTAAAAGCCAATGATTTGATCATGCGCATGGCAGATTCCTTAGAGGTTTGGTGGTGGATGGGACACGTAATGAAGGCAACGCAACGGCCACGCGAAAGTTAGTGCCGCGTCATAGCTGCGATTCTCTCGGCGGCCGTGACAGGCGGTCGCGAAGGTCATGCCAAGCGACCAGCAAGAACCCGCCGACTAGGCCGAGATGCTCGAAGAACGTATTGGCCGCCATCTGTCGCTCGGCGGACGGCATCGACCAAAACGGGCTCGCGACGAAACTGGCCATCAACGTAAAGCCAGCCAGCACCAGCGCGCCGGCCCAGCGCTGGAAACCAGTGAGGATCAAGGCCGACCCAGCAAGCTCGACCACAATGGTTGCCAGCGTGATGGGTATGGCATGCGCCAGACCGAAATGCCCGGTTTCCGCAACGGCACCATTAAAGTCCATGGCCTTGTCGATGCCGCCCTGCAGATAAGCCGCGCACAGGCCAAGCAGCGCCAGCCAGCGGACGATCGGCGCTGCGAACACCACGCCGATCCAGCTGAGCACCGTGCTGCTTTTGCTTTGCGTGATCGTCATGACACGTACCTCCTCCACAGAGCGAGTTTGAGCACATCGCCGTCAGGTGCCTGATGCTGGGTCATGATCACACCGCCCAGCAGGCGCAGCCGAGCGCGCCCCAGAAGCTCTTGAGGTCGGCGATCGGCAGTTTGCTCGACCAGGCCGTGGGATGCTGGTGGCCGTGGATATTGCAGCTATGCGCGCAACCGCAGGCGGCCGCCTGGTGCTGCGTCGCTGCCAGATTAGCCGCAGCGGCCTGGCCGCCGCGTGCCCAGGCGGCATAGCCGCCGTAGGTGCGTACCGGCGACCAATCCGGCATGGCCGACGGCGGCGGGCTGTCATCGAGCTTGGAGAAACCGCCGCTGGCGTAAACGATGCGCCCACCGACTACGGTGAGCAGGGACGTCGTATCGGCAATCTCGTCCTCGGAGCAGCCGAAGTAATCGCGATCGGGGACGACGAAGTCTGCCAGCTGGCCGACCTCGATGCGGCCCTTCTTGCCTTCCTCGTTGGAGAACCAGGTAACGTTCTCGGTCCACATGCGCAGCGCGGTTTCGCGATCCAGGCAGTTGCGCTGCGGATACAGGTGCATGCCACCCACGGTCTTACCGGTGACCAGCCAGGACAGCGATACCCAGGGGTTGTATGACGCGACGCGGGTGGCATCGGTGCCCGCCGATACCTTCACGCCCGCTTCCAGGATGCGCTTCACCGGCGGCGTGGCTTCGGCCGCGCCGATGCCGTAGCGTTCGACGAAATACTCGCCTTGATAAGCCATGCGGTGCTGCACCGCAATGCCGCCGCCGAGCGCGGCGATGCGATCGATCGACTGGTCGGAAATCGTCTCGGCATGATCGAAGAACCAGTTCAGGCCAGCCAGCGGAATGTCCTGGTTGACTCGCTCGAACACGTCTAGCGCGCGACTGATGGTTTCGTCGTAGGTGGCATGCATCCGCCATGGCCAGCGATTCTCAGCGAGGATGCGCACCACGTCGTCCAGATCGTCCTCCATCTCCGCCGGCATGTCTGGGCGCGGCTGGCGGAAATCCTCGAAGTCCGCCGCGGAGAACACCAGCATCTCGCCTGCGCCGTTGTGGCGGAAGTATTCATCGCCCTGCTTGTATTTCGAGGTTTGCGTCCAGTTGAGAAAGTCTTCCTTTTCCCCCTTGGGCTTTTGCGTGAAAAGGTTGTACGCGAGGCGAATCGTGAGCTGGCCTTCGTCGTGCAGTTGCTGGATGACCTTATAGTCGTCGGGATAATTCTGGAAGCCGCCACCCGCATCGATCGCGCCGGTGACGCCAAGACGATTCAACTCGCGCATGAAATGTCGGGTCGAATTCAGCTGGTACTCGTACGGCAGTTTCGGACCCTTGGCCAGGGTCGCGTAGAGAATGGACGCATTCGGCTTAGCCAGCAGCAATCCGGTCGGTTCGCCGGCACTGTCGCGGATGATCTGGCCACCCATGGGCTCCGGGGTGTCCTTGGTGTAACCGCAGGCGCGCAGCGCGGCACCATTGAGTATCGCGCGGTCGTAGAGGTGTAGCAGGAACACCGGAGTATCCGGAGCAATGGCATTGATTTCATCGATCGTCGGCAGGCGTTTCTCGACAAACTGGTGCTCGGTGAAGCCGCCGACCACGCGCACCCATTGTGGCGGCGGCGTGATCGCCACCTGCTGCTTCAGCATGGCCATCGCATCGGCCAGCGAGCGCACGCCATCCCAGCGCAGTTCCAGGTTGAAGTTCAGGCCGCCACGGATGATGTGCAGATGGTTGTCGATCAGCCCCGGCAGCACCCGCCGGCCTTGCAGGTCGATGACGCGCGTGTTGGTACCCGCCAACGGGAGGATCTCGTGATCGTGGCCGACCGCGGTGAAGACGCCTTGCTTGATCGCGATCGCACTGGCGGTCGGATTGGCGCGATCGAGCGTCGTGAACAGGCCGCGATGGAAGATAAGGTCAGGCGTATCGTCAGAGCGTGTCATGTACGGTTCTCCGGAGAGGCATTAACCCTCGTCATGCCATCCGTAACGGAGGCTTTGGACGAGCGAACGTTGTGGATCTGTACAAAAGAAGTGCGTTGGCAGATAGCGGCGCTCACTTCGGTGTGATGCCCAGTTGGCGATCGACAGTCAGCTGGTCCCAGTAGATCGATACATGCGTAATCTTGTGATCGGGGGCGTAGGTAATCAGCATGACGCCCGGATGATTGAATTTGCGACCGTTGGCCGGCGTGGATATCCCCGTTGCTGGATCGACGAACGAACCCACCCAGGTGCCGCTGACCTGTTCGACCGACACCCCGGTCAAACCTTCGACGACAGCCTTGGTCACCACGACATGAAAATCCGGGTAGGCGCGGAAGATCATCGTGAAAAAGCTGCGCGTGCCATTGAAGTCGAGTGGCTTGGGGTTTTCCGGCTGGTCGATCTGCACGTTCGGCGCGAACAACGTCATCACCTGGTCGATGTCGTGGCTATTCCATGCCACCGCCCAATGATCGATATCGGCATGCGTGATCGGAGTCTCGGCAGCATGGAGCGAGGTCACGCCAAGGATCACGATGATGGCTGCGGCAAATCGATGCATTGCAATGACTCCGGGTAGTGGTTGGCCGATCGATTCAGAGTGTTCGCGCCAGCAAGTGGGATCGCCTGAATATCTTCATGAAAGCTTCCTGAGATCCATTGTGGGAACGGCGCTCAGGACTTGATTGCACGATTGTCATGCGCATCCGGCGTAGGGTTGCCCTCGGGAAGCTTGCCAAACACATGGGGTCCGACTTGCTGCCTGATCCAGGCGGCCGTGTTGGTATTCCGGTGCAGCACATGTTTCAGCAGTGGAGGAACTTGTTCACCCGCCAGGATGCCGAGCAGGCCGATCAGCGCGATTACCGGTGGCGCCGGAGAGCGGACGCTCAACAGGTTATAGATTATGCCCACCAGCAAGCCGACGGCGAGAGAAAGCAGATAGGGTTTCATGGAAGCCTCCAATAGCCGATAGAGAGAACCGGCAGTCGTTATGACGACCGCCGATGACGACGACAGGTCAACCCTCGTGCGCGGCGAACATGGCCTTGGCATAGGTGACGCCCAAGCCGTACGCGCCGCCGACGGCCTTGGCGATGCTGGTGGTGCTGTCGTAGCTCTCGGTCCGCGCCCAGTCGCGCTGCATTTCCAGCAGGTACTGCAGTGCGGTCATGGGCCGCGCGCCAACTTGGATCAGGCGTTCGATCGCGCGGTTGTGCGCTTCCACTGATACATCGCCACAGGCATCGGCAATTACATACACCTCGAAGCCCTGCTCGATCGCAGAAAGCGCAGGGCCGACAATGCACACCGAGGTCCAGAGCCCGGCCAGCACCAGACGCGTCTTGCCGATTTCGTTGACCCGCTTGATCACGGCGGCGTCTTCCCAGGTGTTCATTGAGGTGCGGTCAAGCAAGGCCTGGCCAGGGAACGGGTCCGTCACCTCGGTGAACATCGGTCCGGAAAAACTCTTCTCGGCGACCGTGGTGAGGATCGTGGGTACCTTGAAGCTGGCTGCCGCGCGGGCAACCAGCGCGGCGTTATTGCGCAGGGTGATCGCATCGATGGAATGGGTCGCGAAGGACATCTGCGACTGGAAGTCGATCATGATCAGCGCATGATCCTTCGGTGTGAGCAGAAGCTTTCCGGGGTTTGGTTTAGCAGTGATGGACATACGAATCTCCTTAGAAAGGGATGCTCAGTAACGAGCGGCGGTGAGCGGTTCTGCGCGAACAAGATGCTTACGGCGGTAGAACCTTGAGCTTTTAGTAACCCGAATTCCCAACAACATGAATGTGGCCAATGCGACGGCCTGCGTTGCTGCAAAGGGTGGATCTTTCAACGTTGACGCGGCGGCATGCAGCAAAGCGATCTTTCCGAACGCCTGGGCGATGGCCAAGAAAACAAGTGGATTATTCACTGGCAACAAGACCGCTTGCACAGACGAAGGACCACGTACGCGAGCGCCGAACGCCTGCGCGGCTATCAGCACGATAGCCAAAATGATCAGTGCAACGATGCCCACATCAATGGCCGGTGTCATGCCATAACAAGGAAAGAGGAATCCGGTGACACTCGTGGCCGTTGCAATCATCCAGAAAAACCCGAACCAGCTGAACGACCGCAGGCCATGGACGAGAGCCGCAACGACCGGCAACCCGACAACAACGCGGCAATGCTTAGTGACGAACGAGTTGCCGTGAGCGTGCCCAATTCGGTCATCATGCGATGCTCCCCTTCGTCGCTGTTCAACGCTTACGCTTTGACGAAAGCGAGCAAATCCGAATTGATGACATCGGAATGAGTCGCCGGCATACCGTGAGGGAACCCCGGATAGATCTTTAGGGTCGCGTTTTTCAAAAGTTTCGCTGACAGAACCCCTGCATCTTGATAAGGCACAATTTGGTCATCGTCTCCATGCATCACGAGCGTCGGCTGATCGATCTTTTTCAGATCCTCAGTAAAGTCGGTCTCGGAAAATGCTTTGATGCAGTCGTATTGAGCCTTTGCGCCACCCATCATGCCCTGCCGCCACCAGTTGCGAATGACTCCCTCCGAGATCTTTGCACCCGGACGATTGAAGCCATAGAAAGGGCCCGAGGGAACGTCAAGGTAAAGTTGCGCTCGGTTGGCTGCGAGTTGTGCGCGAAAGCCATCGAAAACTTCGACCGGAAGTCCGCCCGGGTTATTCGGTGTCTTCACCATGATGGGGGGCACTGAGCTGATCAGTACGGCTTTCGCCGTACGGTGTTGGCCATAACGAGCCACGTAACGCGCCACCTCGCCGCCCCCGGTCGAATGGCCCACATGAATGGCGTCTCGCAAATCGAGGGCCTCGGTCAGTGCCGCGAGATCGGCCGCGTAATGATCCATGTCATTACCCCCGGCCGTCTGCGCGGAGCGGCCATGCCCTCGCCGATCATGAGCAATTACTCGATAGCCATGACTCAGGAAGAACAGCATCTGGGCGTCCCAGTCGTCTGCTGACAACGGCCAACCGTGGCTAAATACGATGGGCTGGCCATGCCCCCAGTCTTTGTAATAGATCTCGGTACCGTCTTTGGTATTGATACTGCTCATGTTCTGGCTCCCGCTATTGGATGGAGAAGACGACGACATACCCGAGAGATGCGCTGAGACCGCACTGCCCGCGATCGGAAAGGCCACAATTACCGCCGTGACAGCAGCCCCGCGAAGCAAGGTGCGACGACTTTCATTGACATCGATAGATCGACCACTGCTTGTCATGGCGTTCCCCTGAATGGGCTTTTTCTCTTGGGTAGTCCTAACAACAATTTTGTTTGCAGACTCAGTTGGTCAAGTTGGATACAGTCATGTCGAACAGCAGAATTTCCGCATCGCTCCTGGCACGCACGCCGATTTTTCCTGAAGTCGTCCAGGCTGCACCATCCCCGGTGTTGAGCACTTCGCCATCGACCTCCACACTACCGCGAGCAACTTGCAGCCAAAGGTTTCGGTTGCCCTCAGGTATGTGTTCAAGTTCGTTCCCCGGGCCTAGTCGCGCTGCATATAAATCGACGTCCTGATGGATCTTCACAGCGCCATCGCGCGGGCTACCTGAGCCAATCAGAAGCCACCGATTGATCGATTCCGCTAGTGCGAAATAGCGTTGCTCGTAGCCAGGCGAGAGACCAAGCTTCTCCGGTAGGATCCAAATTTGCAGGAAATGCACAGCTTCATTTTTCGAAGCGTTGAACTCCGAATGCGTCACACCGGTGCCCGCGCTCATCCGCTGTAACTCACCCAGCTTGATCTGAGCGGCAGTGCCAAGGCTGTCCTTATGCTCAAGCGTGCCGTCGAGCACCCATGACAGAATTTCCATATCCTTGTGCGGGTGCTCGCCAAAGCCCGCACCAGGCGAAACACGATCTTCGTTGATGACACGCAGTGGGCCGAAACCCATGTGGTTCGGGTCGAAATACTGCCCGAAGGAAAATGTATGGCGACTTTGCAGCCAACCAAAATCGGCATAGCCGCGTTCATTTGCGCGTCGAGTAATGTGCACGTCGTCAGCCTCGCTGGGAACGGATCCGTTCTGCCCATGGGGTAGAGACGATCGGCAAACAACCCGATCTCTTAACCGTCAATTGATGCTATCGGACGCTTGGCTCGCGGAACATTGCACATCGGAAGGACGATTTTGTCCTTCGAAAGAAGGATAAGCCCTCTGGGAAGCTCAACTCGACATGCGTCATCGGCATCGGAGCCGCGCTTATTGATGCGGCTACCAAGGCTGATGACCAAAGTGCTAGTAGTCGCTAACGTGTTAGATACTCATCGAGCGCAGCAGGCCCCTGCGCGTTGCCACGGCAATGGCTTCAGTTCGGCTGAGCACATTGAGCTTCCTGAAAATGGCTTGCATGTGGCTTTTGACCGTGACTTCTGAGATCGATAGCGCTGCGCCGATGAGCTTATTCGGCTTACCAAGTGCGAGTAATCGCAAAACGTCCAGCTCGCGTGGAGTCAAATCTTCCATGGGCAGCCGTTGGACCAGCTTGATCGCAATCGTCGCCGATACGAATGTCTTACCAGCGTGCACTTCACGGATGCTGCGACACATCTCTTCGCGTCCGACATCTTTCAGCAGATACGATTTCGCGCCTGCCTGCATGCCGCGATAAATATCTTCTTCGCCATCGAACGTCGTCAAGATGATGATTTTGGCATCGGGATTGATGGCGCGAATTTTATATATGGCATCGACACCATCGAGACCGGGCATCCGCAGATCCATCATGGTCACGTCCGGCTGCTCTTTTTTCCAAAGCTCGACTGCTTGGCGTCCATCGCCTGTTTCCGCGACAACTGCCATGTCACGTTCCTGTTGCAGGATGGCCACTAGCCCATCCCGGACGACGGTATGGTCTTCGGCGATCAGCAAACGGATGCGAGCGCCACCGTCTTGCGGAGTGATAGACCGACCATTTCCGGTTTCGGAATCAGGCGCAACGGCGCCGAAAGGCTTTTTGGAGCTCACCATGACCATCACTCGCCTGCTGGAATGCTCAAATTGACCCGAATCTCGACCCCTTGGCCGAGCTTTGAGCGCATCATGAAGCGTCCTTTCATTCGTTCCACGCGTTCCTTCATGCCAAGTAGACCGAATCCTTCATGCTCGGCGTCCACGTCGAAGCCTTGGCCATCATCGACCAATTGCAGCTCGATTTCCTTTGGACCGAAGCGGAGGTTGGCATGGAAATGCCGAGCTTGCGCGTACTTAATCGTATTCGTCAGAGCCTCCTGCGCGATACGCAACAGGTCCTCCTCCCACAGCGCCGGCATCACGCGTTCTTCGCCCATCACCTGAAACGTCGCTTGCACACGAGCATCTTTTGTCATCTGCGTGAGCAGATCTTCCAATGCGGCGCACAAAGTGGCGCTCAGCAACGAACGCGGCCGCAAGGCACGGACCGAGCGGCGCGCCTCCTGCAGGCTTGAACGCGCGAGTTCGCTGGCACGTTCGATGTGCATGTTCGTACCGGCTGCGTCGTGCCTCACCAGGGTGCCCTTCGCCGCTTCCAACTGCACAATGACACCGGTAAAGCCTTGCGCGAGCGTATCGTGAATGTCGCGCGCCATTCGATTGCGCTCGGCCAGTACCGCAGCCTCTCGGCTCTGCTGTGACAGTCGCATCAGCCGTATTGCCAGCGTCGCCTGATGGGCAAGCGCTTTCGTCAATTCGATTTCCTCCGCTTCAAGGACCCTGGATCCGGTGAAACGGATGCCGATTATGCCAACAAGTTGACCGGCCATCATCATCGGTGCAATTAGCAATGCGCCAACTCCCGAAGCCATGAAGAACGCTTTCAGATCTGTAAACGGTCTGGACAACTCGGCCGTAGGCCAGACAGCGGTGCGACCATCGGCGAGGATTATTCGGGCAGGTTCCTTGCTGATATCCTCGATCACAAAATGTGTCCCAGCCTGAAGAGCATCGATCCAAAGAGGCGGCGTATCCTTCAAGATGGAAATGCTTCCTCCAAAGTATCCCGCTTCAATACTTGTCTTGAAGTGCGCTCCTTGAACGACACCTAAAATATCCAGCACGTCTTCATTTCGCTCCCAGACTGTGACGCTATGCGCATCCATCTGAGCGAGAATCGTCGTCACCACATGCTTCGGGAGTTTGTCCGGATCGAATTCCTGCGCTAGCGAGTCCAGCGTGCGGGCTAACGCAGCCAGCTGACCGCGAGCCAGATGTTCGGATGCGCGCAATGCATCGGCTGCAGCATTCAGCGCATCCTCGGATTTCTTCTTCTCCGTAATATCGATCACTGCGCCAACGAACTCTATTTCTCCCGCTGCATCCCGCATGGGATTCGCCACCGTGTGCACATGCCGGATAGTTCCATCAGGCATCAGCAACCGATGCTCGTACTCCAAGAAAGATCCATCTTGCAGCGCCTTTTCGAGCGTTGTTTGAACTCGTTGCCGGTCATCCGGATGCACCCGCTCAAACGCCTGTTCAAGTGAAGGATTAGTCCCAGGCTCCCATCCTCCGATATGCACGGTTTGCGCAGAGGATATGAGCTCTTGGCTGGCCACTCGCAGGCACCAGCTGCCTGTTCCACTCAATTTTTGCGCCTCGGTCAAATAGGCTTCGCTCCGACACAATGCTTCCGCGGAACGTTTCTGGTCAGTGATGTCCATCAATGCGCCAATGAATTCCAACGCACCTGTTCTGCTTCTCGTCGGCTGAGCTAGGACGTGGACATGCTTGACCAAACCATCCGGCATCAATAGGCGATGCTCGAAATCCAGATTTGTCTCGTCACGTGCAGCACGATCAATGGCCTGTTGTACGAACGCGATGTCTTCCGGGTGGATTCGTTGGAGGGCGAGACCCAAGATGGGGGATGTCTCTTGGCTGTAACCCATAATACAAAACGTTTCCGCGGACCAGAAGAGCTCGCCTGTGGCGACGCTCCAGCCGAAACTGCCTGTGCGACTCAGTCGTTGTGCTTCTGCCAGATACGCCTCGTTGCGCTGCAGGCGTTCTTCCGATTCTCTTACAGCAGCCAGAGCATTCTTGAGCTGCTCGTTCGCTTGACGTTGAGTGGTGACATCCCGGCAGGTGACGATGATCAGATTGCGCTCATTAAGAACGCAGCGTGCCAGGGTCAGGTCAATGATCGGCTGGTACTCGCTCTTGGTCTTGCAACGGCATTGCAGCGTGACCGGCGCACCAGGCAACCCGTTTTTCACAAGATCGACGATTTCTTCCCTCGGTGCACCGAGCACCAAGTCCCACAAATAGAAGGACAGCAACTCGTCCCGGGTATAACCCAGCATCGTAGAGGCTGCGGGATTCACGTCGATGATGCGACCATCGAGTTCGGTGACGAAAATCGGATCCGCAATCTGCGTAAAGAGACCATCCAGTTGGCGAAGGCGGCTAAGAGATGCCTCCAGTTCGCGTTGGCACGCTGCCAAATGGGAGTGAGATGAATCCTGCGTCTTGGCCACGTCTAGAGTCTTGTTTGAGTCATTGTGCTTAGCATGCGCTGCCGAAACCGCAAAAGTAAGGTAGTCACTCGGTCCGAACTCCCGAAGAATTTTGATCACCAGGACGCTCTAGAGCCAACGGTTTCTTCGGAATGAAGCACTCAGCGTCACCGATTGCCCGGTCAAACATGCTCGCCCTCCGTCAAATGGAGTTCCTAGGCCATTGTAGGACTCGCTTCTGAGCGGTTCAGCTTCTTCATCGTTACTTCAGATGACTTTGGAGGCGATTACAAATAAGGTTCACTTCCTAAGCGGACATCCAAAACCTACCTCGATCGATCCAAGAATGTGACCCGCGTTGCTTCTTCTAGGGGTGCACTAACGGTACTGGCTATAGGCTTCTATCTGAGCGTCACACATTAAGAAACTCGGCGTACTCCACGGTACGGCCGGTGCCGAGCCGTAGCGTTGTTCGCTGGCGTTGCTCAGGGAGCGCAGTCGCCGTAGAAGGAAGCCTGCTTTGCTGGGTAGCCGCCTTCAGCTCTTCGGAGAGAGGTTTTTCAAGTTTAGTGCCATGGATGTGCCTTGAATTGGGACCTGAGGCCGTCTATGCCACAGAGAAAGCTCGGTCTTTGCTGATATATCTGTCACCCGATTCGAAATCACTCATCTCAAAATAACGCTGGGTCCAGAATCCGAGACAGGCGTAACAACCGCATCGTCCCTTGCAAAAGGGTCGTGCACATAACTCCTTACATGTGCAGGGCGCCCGGAACGGCTCGAACCAAAGTCGAGCCAACAAATTGGGCGTAAACCATC
>Ga0302220_10001295_pt1 | contig 19582 bp, 13 predicted proteins | sample II_Palsa_E1_3_FD_194572 | JGI IMG/M metagenome (GOLD analysis project Ga0302220, IMG submission 194572) | Peat permafrost microbial communities from Stordalen Mire near Abisko, Sweden - II_Palsa_E1_3 | ecosystem: Environmental > Terrestrial > Soil > Palsa > Peat permafrost | place: Sweden...
GCGGATGCGGCCCGCGATGCGGCCGCCCGATCGGAGGCCGGCATCGACGCCGTACCCGACGACCTATCGGAAGAAGAAGACGCCGACATCGACACGTCGGACACACCCGACATACCCGACATACCCGACATACCCAATAAGCAGCCCACCGCTTCAGCAGCTCAAACTGCACAAGCGGCACAAGCAGCGCAGCAGGCCGCAAACGCATCGTCGACGGCTCAGACGAGCGCCAAACAAGTGCGCGGCGCCGTCTCGGCCGCAACGCACTGGCGTTTGTTGCAGCAGTTGCCCTATGTGCTCGTGCACTTCGTCCTGACGCTACTGCCGCTGATCGCCTTTTTCCTGATCGCCACTTCGCTGGCCTCGCTATGGGTCGATAGCACAAGCGCCACCCAGGACGTGCTCGACACCTTGATCAATGCCTACCTAGTGGTGCGCACCGTGATGACCATCGTGCGGCTGTTTATCGCGCCGCGCGCACCGGCTCTGCGCCTGCTGAACGTGTCCGATACCGTCGCGCATCGTCTTCAGGTATGGATGCGCTGGATCGTCGGTGTGGCGGTGCTCGGCAACGCGCTGGCCGACGTCGCGACCAGCATCGGCTTTAGCGACGACCTGCACGATGCGCTTTCGCGCTTTGCGGTGCTGGTCGGCCATGTGCTGCTCGTGGTCATGGTGCTGCGCTATCGGCGCCCGGTCGCCAGAAGGATCCGCAGCGTCACCGCGCACCGTCCGTCGTTGGCCTTGCTCGGCGCTTGGCTGAGCGACATCTGGGCGATCGCCGCTATTTCGCTGATCGTCGCGCTCTGGTTTGTCTGGGCGCTCGACGTCAAGAACGGCCTGTCTCGGGTGTTCGACCTGTTCGGCCAATCGATCGCGGTGCTGGCCGCGGCCCGCGTTATCGCCATCGTCGTGCTGGGCGGCCTGGCTCGCGCGTTCCATACCGACGACCCCGATAGCCTGCCGCCGGCGAGCCGGCGCGCGCTGCGCTATTACCCGCTGCTGCGCCGCATGGTCTCGACGCTGATCTCGCTCCTGGCTATCGTGACGATTTTCGAAGTGCTGGGCGTCGACGCATGGCAGTGGATTCTGTCTGGCTCGATCGGCAAGAACTTGTTATCCGCGTGCATCACGGTCGGTGTCTCGTGCGTGGTCGCCCTGCTCATCTGGGAAAGCACCAACGCGGTCATCGAACGGCGGCTCGAGCGATGGACCGATGCCGAAGACCGTCTGCGCGCCGCGCGCCTGCGCACGCTGTTGCCCATGCTGCGCTCGATTTTGTTTATCGTGATCGCAATGATCATCGGCATGACCGCGCTCAGCCAGCTCGGTGTCAATACCGCGCCGCTGCTGGCCAGCGCCAGCATCATCGGCGTCGCGCTCGGCTTCGGTTCGCAAAAGCTGGTGCAGGATTTCATCACCGGCATTTTCCTGCTGATGGAAAACGCGATGCAGGTGGGTGACTGGGTGACGGTGGCCGGCGTCTCGGGCACGGTCGAGTACTTGTCGATTCGTACGGTACGCTTGCGCGGCGGCGACGGCTCGCTCTATACGGTGCCCTTCAGTTCGGTGACAACGGTGAACAACACGAATCGCGGCGTCGGCAATGCCGCGGTCAAGGTCAGTGTCGCGTACGACGAGGATCTGGATCGCGTGGTCACGGTGCTCAAGGAAATCGGGGCGGAGATGCGTCAAGATCCGGCGTTCGCCGATGCGATCCTGAACGACTTCGAATACTGGGGCGTCGACCTGGTCGACGGCGCGATGATCTCGCTGTCCGGGCAGATACGTGCTCGCGATTCGGGACGTTGGGGCGTGCAGCGCGAATTCAACCGGCGTATGCTCAAGCGCTTCCGCGAATTGGGCATACGTGTCGCGGATACTCAGCGCAGGCTCGTTGAAGAGACGCCTGCGCAGGTAGCTGCACAGGCCTCCGCCGACGAGACAGCTGCCGCCGGAGAGGTCACCGCGACTCAGAATCCATCCGCCCCGCCCCATTTGTCGAGCGTGCACAAACTCGCCACAGATAGCAGTCAGGAGCCGAGTGCGCAGAGCGCGAAATCGGGCGACAACAAGCCGCCCAAATAATCCGGCATCCTGACAAATTTACGATGGGAGATGCGAACGCTCAGGTTCAGCAGGATCAGTTATTGGCTTGGACCTGGATTGAGGATCTAACGGACTTCACGCCGTCAATATCCTTGGCGATGGCAACGGCATGATCGGCCTGATCCTGCGAAGCCGTATAGCCGCTCAGATGCACTACGCCCTTGTAGGTCCGCACTTTGAGGTGACGCGACTTCAAGTCTTCGTCGACCAGGTATTTAGCGTTGACCTTCGTACTGATCGTCTTGTCGTCCATGTAGCGCGCGGGCGAACGTTTGTTCGTGCTCGCACTTGGTGTCATGGTCGTAGTCGCGGTCGCGCCCGAAGCGCCGATTTCCGACGAGGTGCTGTCGGTATGGGTGTTTTGAGCAACAGCGCTCAAAGCGAGCATCGATGCTGTGGTAGCGATGAGGGCTTTAATTGTGAGTTTTTGCATTGACTTCCTCCGGTTGATAAGAATGCGGCAGAATGTCTGCGCCACCCTCCTATCTACGCAATTACTGTGCCTTGTCTCTACAAGCAACCGCTCCGACCCAATTATCGGGGGCGGCGGACGACACTAGAGCACCGCGCCGCCACACGGCGGATGCCAAGCGAGGCGACCCGGTAAAATTTGCACGCTCAATGTAAATCTGCCGCCCCCGTGTAAATCTGCTGCCCGCTGTGCCGACCTACTCCACGCTTTCCACTGCATTTCCACACCACGTTTTCCACTTCACGTCTTCTTCGGCTTCGGGTGCTTGCTGCCGGGCTTGAGATGCCAGTCCGCATCCTCATCGGTATGATGTGCGGGCTCGAGCGGGCGCGCTGCCGCGCCCGGAGCAATCGGGTCGCTGGCCGGAAACGTATCCTCGAGCGCGTCGTCCAGCGTCTGCTGATAGGTCTTGCTCGGCTCGGCCTTTGAACCTGCCGGGCCGTGCGCTTTCGCAGACGCTGCGGATGCCGATGATTTCGGGTGTTTGGTATGAGTCATGGAATTCTCCGGCTAAGGTGATGAATGAGGCAATGGACCGGGCGCCGCGTGATATGCGTGCAGCGATACCTAAAGCGACGCATAAAACGAAGACGCGTGGATCGACGACACATCAAGCCAAGCGAGACCCCGCTTTGATCGTGACCTGCCAATGAGCGATTTTTCCGTCATTGACGTGGCCACGTGTCTCGGTCACTTCAAACCATTCGATTGGGCCGATGTCACCGCTTGCTGCTTCCAGTGCGCGACGCACGGCGTCGTCCGAAGAGTCGGGCGACGAACCGGTTACTTCTACTTTTCGATAGGCATGCACACTCATGGAAAGACTCCTGATGAATAAGGTGTCCTGATAACGCAGCAAATAATGAGCCCAACCCGGAGCCAACCCCGGAACCCACTCGCGATACCGCGTCACAACGCCGGGCACCCCGGCAGAGGATAGGCAACGCAATAAAAAGGGCGGTCCATGCGAACATGAACCGCCCCTCATCGTCTGACGTTACTACGTCGCTACTAGGTCGCTGCTGCGCCTATGCCGAGCGCAACAACGGAAAGTACAACGCAAATTCGGCGCCCTTGCCTTCGCCTTCGCTCGTGAGCGTCATACGACCGCCCAGCAATTCGAGCAAGCGCCGAGTCAAGGCCAGCTTCAGCCCGATCCCCGCCGGTTGCCACGGCCGCGATGCACTCGACAGGCCCGCCGCGCCCGCGTCGGCAGAGGTCGGCGGCCCCGCTTGTGGGACGGGATCCTGCAGCAACGGCAAACGATGCGGCGCAATGCCCTTGCCGAAGTCCATCACACCGATACGAATCTCTTCGCCCGACAGCCGCACCGTTGCGATAATCGCGCCACCCGGCTCTGAGAACCGGATCGCGTTGGCTAACAGATTCTCGATCACTTGCAGTATTCGAACCCGGTCGCCCGCGATCTTGCCGCCGGCGGGATCGATCTCGCGGCGCATTTCGATGCGTTTTTCATCGAGCTGCGGTTGCAGCCGTGCGAGCACTTCGTCAAATAGCAACTGCGGTTCCAAGGGCTCGGATTGCAGTGTCACCCGGCCCGACATCACCTGCGCTGCGTCCATCAAATTATCGATCAATTTGACTTGCTGTTGCACGCCGGTCTTGATGCCTGCCAACGCGCGCTGCATGGTCGGCACCGCGTTCCCGTCGATCGTGCGCTCCAGCACGTAAGCCCAACTTTGGATGCCGCTGAGCGGTGAGCGCAGTTCGTGCGAGATCACAGCCAGGAACTGATCGCGCACCTGCAAGGCGGCCTCGGCGCGCCGGCATGCCGCCTGTGAATCACGCAACGCCGCCTCGAGTTCGGATTTGGCTTCGAGACAGCCGACGTAACCGCTTAGCTCGCCTTGTGTCGACACAACCGGGTTGCTCGTGAACACCATCTGTTGCTCCTGGCCATCGGCACGCATTATGGAAACATCGAATTTCGCGGCGGCACGCGCCGCGATTGCATCCCGCCATTGTTGCTCGGCGCGCGCGCGCCCTTTGCCTGCCAAACACTCGAGCCAACCGATTCCGAGCGACTGCGCAATGCTTTTACCGGTGAGCACAGCCCAATGTTCGTTGAGATCTACCCAACAACCGTCCGGTGTGGCGATCCACACCAGATGAGGATGATGGCGAGCGGCGGCATGCCGCAACTCTGCCGTAACAGCCGGGGTAGCTACCGGGTGAGCAACGGGGGCCTTCATCGAGCACTCTCCAGAGGAAAACTTGGCGTTCAGTCGAACAAAGCTCATGCAGCCGATAAGATCGATCGTGCAGCAAACCGCTTCGCGCCTCGCAATATCGCATGCATTTGCGGCTGGTGTTCGGGCGGCGTCGCGGGCGGCAACTCAACCGGCTCCGGCTGATAGGGTGCCGGCATCGGAGGGTCGCCGATCGGGTCTGGCCCTGGCTCCGGCTCATACTCGGGTGGCGCAGGCTCCGGCTCGTGCTCGGGCGGCGTGTGCAACTCGAACGAGGCGGCCGCTTCATAGCCCGCTTCATAGCCCCCTACATAGCGTAAGCGGCGGCGTCCGGCTTTCCTACCTGTCACGCTAAGATCGATCATCATCAGGTCCTTGCTTGTTGCGTCGTATCACATTCGGTGGAGGCGATTCTGTAGAAGCGAGCCGATAAAATGGCAATCGCAGCAAATCGCGCTCCTGACCTGACAGCGCCACGGCATTCGCAATCAATCTGCATCGGCGAGTTCGCGCCGCGTACTCGCCGGGTGGGCGGACCCAGCGCGCCCAGGTGCGAGCTCGCCCTCCTCGGGCGGCAACAGGCCCTGGGCGCTATATTCTTCGAGCCGGTTATAAAGTGTCTTCAGGCTGATGCCGAGGACCTCAGCCGCGTGCTTCTTCACGCCGCCACATTGCTGCAATGTGGCGACTATCAGTTGCCGATCCGCTTCCGCAAGGCTGACTCCCACCGGCAACGACACCGTCGCCCCGGCGGATGGCTTGGCGCTCGGGGTGTGCAGGCTGACCGCCGGCGCATCGATACTGTGCTCGCCGCCGAGAATATAGGCGCGCTGCACATAGTTCTTGAGCTCGCGCACATTGCCTGGCCAGTCGTGAGCCTGCATCGCTTGCAGTACTTCGGGGGGAAAGCTCTTGCTGGTCTGGTGCGCACTATTGAGTTGCTCGAGCAGGCTTAGCGCGATCAGTTCGACATCGTTCCCGCGCTTGCGCAGTGGCGGAAGCTCAAGCGGAAACACATTGAGGCGGTGATACAAGTCGGCCCGCATGCTTCCTTGCTCGACAGCCTCTTCGGGATTGCGGTTGGTCGCCGCAATCACGCGCACATCGGTTTCGATTTCCCGGTTAGTGCCCACCCGCATGAACAAGCCGGTCTCCAGTACACGCAGCAGCTTGACCTGCAATTCGATCGGCATTTCGGTGATTTCGTCGAGAAACAAGGTGCCACCATGGGCGCGTTCGAAAAAACCCTTATGCTGGCGATCGGCGCCGGTGAAACTGCCGCGCTCATGGCCGAACATTTCACTCTCGATCAGATTGGGGGAAATCGCGCCGCAATTCACGGGCAGGAACACCCGCTTGCGGCGCAAGCTCAAGTCATGCAGCGTCTGCGCGGCGAGCTCCTTGCCGGTGCCGCTTTCGCCTATCAGTAACACGGTCGCTTCGGTCGGCGCCACTTTGCCGATCTGGTCGTAGAGCTGTTGCATCGCCGGCGAACCACCGAGCATCTTGCCGAAGCGCCCGAAGCGCCGCAATTCGCCGCGCAAGGAGCCGATTTCCGCCTTGAGATCGCCGGTACGCGGCACGCGGTCGAGAATCGCCTTCAGGCGCTGCATATTGACAGGTTTGACGAGGTAATCGGACGCGCCCAGGCGCAAAGCGTCCACGGCACTCTCCACGCTAGCGTGCCCCGTCATGACAATGAATTCGACTTCTCCCGAGTTTTCGAGCTCTTTGAACAAATCCATGCCGCTGCCGTCGGGCAGCTTCAGGTCGGCCAGCACCACGTCCGGCATTTGCCAGCCGATCTGTATGCACGCTTCACGCAAGTCGCCCCCTACCGATGTCGTAAATCCCTGCGAGGACACGATTTCTACCAGCGCAGAGCGGGTATTCTCATCGTCATCGACTATCAGGATATGCGGCATTCAATTCTCCGGTTGGTAAGGCTGAGTAAGGCGTCGACTAAGGTGTCGAACCAGGGTGTCGAATGAGGTCGACGGCGAAGACGGATCCAAAAACGAAGGCCGGCGCAATAATGTCTATGCAACCGCAAATTTGGAACGAATCGTGCCTTATAAGTTCACCGAGCGCTCATATAAAGGCCCGCGCGTTAGATCTCCAGCCGTGCCGCGGCCGCCGCACTTTATTGCCCGCATGGTGTCCAACATCGGATGCATAAGCCTCTCCCGCCGCAAAAAGGGGCTCTTGCGCCTTCGCAACTCCTACAATTTCTAACACAGCGCTTTTTGTGAGTATCATCGGAATCGATCCAGGCGCCGAACCCCACGAATCTTAACCACGCCCGAAAAACCTATCCGTCGCCATGTCCAGTGTAGAAGTGCCAGAAACATCGATCGAACCCGCAGCGCCGTCGCTCGGCCTGCTCAAGACCCATTGCCCCGCGATGGAACAGCTCTATGGTCAGCTCGGGCGCGTTGCGCAGACCCTTGCGACGGTGCTGATTTCCGGCGAAAGCGGATCGGGAAAGGAAGTGATCGCCAAAGCGATACACGACAAAAGCGCGCGGCATAAGCAGGCATTTATTCCGGTCAACTGTGGCGCCATTCCCACCGGCTTGATCGAGGCAGAACTGTTCGGTCACGAAAAAGGCAGTTTCACCGGCGCTATACAGCAACAAATCGGCTATTTCGAGCATGCTTGCGGCGGCACGCTGTTTCTCGACGAAATCACCGAGATGGCGCCCGAGATGCAGATCAAGTTATTGCGCGTGCTGGAAAGCGGCAAGTTCAATCGCGTGGGCGGCAGCGAGTTGATCGACGCCGACGTGCGGGTCATCGCCGCCACCAACCGTAATCCGCTGCAAGCCGTGCAGGAAGGCGTGCTGCGCGAGGACTTGCTATACCGGCTGGCGGTGTTTCCCCTACAGGTGCCACCGCTGCGCGAACGCCCGGAAGACATCGAGTTGCTGGCGAATTATTTTCTCGAGCATTTCAACGCGACCGAAAAAACCGAAAAAGTATTTTCGGCACGCGCGCTCGAAACCATGCGTACCTATCATTGGCCCGGCAACATCCGCGAATTGAAGAATACGGTCCACCGCGCTTTCATCCTGGCCGATCGCGCTATCGAAATTCCCAATCCCTATCTGGCAAATCGAAGCAAACGGGTCGCGCGCGCGCAGGGCTGCGTGAATGTCGCGATCGGCACCACACTGGCCGATGCGCAGCGCGAGATCATTTTGGCCACGCTCGAACACTTCGAAGGCGACAAACAGCAAACTGCGCAAGCGCTCGGTATCAGCCTTAAAACGCTATATAACCGCTTGCTCGCGTACCAAGGACCAGAAGCTCAGAACACCTGATGGCCTCATCGCTTCAATTGATGGCCGATCGCTTCAATCCCAGGCAGAATTTACATGGCACGACCTGGTGCGAGCACGCTTTGTGTGTGCCGTGCCGTCGCGCCCCTTGATACAGCAGGCCTTGCGCGCTGGCATACAACTTGCACCCCTCTGTACGTGAAGCCCCCTTGATTCACAAGGGCGCCATGCGGAGAAATAAAAATTGGGACAGCCCAGCTTCGACCTACGGGCCACGCAGCACCTTACGCTCACGCCGCGCCTACAGCAATCGGTCAAACTCTTGCAGCTATCGGCCCTCGAACTGGCCCAGGAACTGCAACATGCTCTGGCGAACAATCCGTTTCTGGAAGAAGAGGAAACCGGCGCAGCCGCTGAGGACAACACTGACCCGAACACATCCATGGATGCCGGAATCGAACCCGGGCCTGACAGGACCGGTGAACCGGAAGCCACGTTTTCGTTAGACACCGCATCGCAGACGGAACCGTCGCTGGCACCGAGCACCGAGATCGAAGGCGCCGAGGGCGAAGCTTATAGCGAAAGCGACCAAAGCGACGAGGGCGATCTCTATGGCGACACCGGGACCGGCTCGGACTATCTGTCCGACTACCCTAAGCACGAACGCCGCAAAAATGGCGATAGCGGCGATGACGATTACGTCGATGCCGGCGAATGGCGGGCCGCGCAATTGAGCTTGAGAGAGCATCTGCATCGCGCGCTGAGTCATTATCGCTTGAGCGAGCGCGATCATATGCTCGCCGAACTGGTGATCGAAGCGCTCGAAGACGATGGCTATCTGCGGCAGGATCTTGCCGAATTGACCAGCGCATTTCCGATCGATCCGCCACCGGACGATTGCGAGCTATCGATGGCCGTCAAGCTCGTGCAACAACTCGACGCGCCCGGGATTGCGGCACGCGACCTGGCCGAATGTCTGCATCTGCAATTGCAAGCGCTAGGATCGGGCCCCGATACCGGCCATGGCGTGACTCAACATACCGTGAAGCTCACGGGTCAGCTGATCGATCGCTATCTGAATCAGTTGGCCCGGCGCGAATACACCGAGGTCGGGCGAGTACTCGGTTGTTGTGAAGACGAGATCCGTGCTGCGTTTCAATTGATCCGCAGCCTCGACCCCAAACCGGGTCTGCGTTACGGCCATAGTGGCGTGACCTATGTGGTGCCGGACGTCATCGTGCGCAAAAACAAAGGCGTCTGGCGGGTGACGACCAATACCGCGGTGCTGCCGCGCGCGCGGCTGAACAAGGTTTATGCGGACTTGTTCAAGCAAGCCCATTGCAAGGACCGCGCGCCGCTGGCGCAAGAGCTGCAGGAAGCGCGCTGGTTGATGCGCAATGTCGAGCAGCGCTTCTCGACCATTCAGCGAGTAGCCGAAACGATCGTGGCGCATCAACGCAATTTTTTCGAATATGGCGATGCTGCGCTGAAACCGTTCGGCTTACGCAAATGCGCCGAATTGCTGGATCTGCACGAGTCGACCGTCTCGCGTGCAACCGGCAACAAGTACATGGCGACACCGCGCGGCATTTTTGAATTCAAGCACTTTTTCTCGCGCGAGTTGGCCACCGAAAGTGGCGGCACCTGCTCGGCCGCAGCCGTACGCGCTTTGCTCAAAGGGATGGTGGAAGCGGAAGACGCCGGTACGCCATTGTCGGATGTCGAACTCACCCGCATGCTCGCTAGCCGCGGTGTGGTCGTAGCGCGTCGCACCGTTACCAAGTATCGTGGTCAGCTGAAATTGCCAAGCGCGGAGTTGCGGCGTCAGATCTGATCGCGCAGCGGTTTGGAAAGAGGCTTGATAGCGGGCTTGGGTTCGGGTTTTGGTTCGGGCTTGGATTGCGACCTTGGTTCGGCATGCACCTTCACCGCTTCAGTCTTGAGCCGTGACCAGGATGCCGCCAATTCGGCCCCGAACAGAAACACCGCGGCCGAATAAAACAACCACATCAAAATAACTGCCAGCGCACCGGCCGCACCGAAGGTATTGGCGGTGCCGGCACGCGATAAATAGAACGCAAAGAGTCCTTTGCCGCCGATAAACAATATGGCCGCAGCGGTGCCGCCGAGCGCGACGTCACCCCAGCGCATCGTCTTGTCGGGCAGTATCTTGAGCAAGGCACCAAAGGCGACAGCAAGGAACACCAACGAAAAAATCGACTGGAATATTTGGCTGAGCGCGAGTGAAGCCGAACTCCAACTCCACAGATATTGCCCGGCCAGCGCCAATGCAGCGTCGGCTATCAGCAGCACCAACAGCAGGAAACCGAAGCCGACGACGAGTCCGAACGAAATCATACGGATGCGCAACAGGACCAGCCAGCTCGGTTGATTCACGCGGGCCCTAACCCGCCAAATACGATTTAACGAGTCGTTGAGTTCGGCGAAGGTTGCCGAGGCGCCCACCAAGATAGCCAGCACCGACAGTGGCGCGGCCCAACTGCCGCCCGCGCTGCGCGCTTTCCAGGCGTTCGATACGGTGGCCTGGATCACGCTTGCGCCGTCGGCGCCGACGAGGCTCTGGATCTGGCCGAAGAGCCGCCCGGTGACCGCCTCGGCGCCAAAGAAAAAGCCGGCGATAGCGATCACGATCACGAGCATCGGGGCCAGAGAAAAAGCCGCGTAAAACGCCAATGCCGCCGCCATGGTAGAGCAACGATCGTCAGACCAGCTAATGACTGCCGCGAAGAGGGCTCGGGCCAACGCCACGAACCATCGAGATATCGCCTTCGCGCGGATAAGGAGGGTCACCAGAGATTTCCGCTGTGCAGTGTAGAAATTACCGACGGCGCCTCACTCCAGGGACGAAGGAATCAGACGATGCCAACCGAATGCTTGGGTCCGTGCCATACCGTCGGCGCCCAGTGAACCATCATGCAAGGGCCGGGCGTCGGGGTCGAGCCTTGGAATACACCACCGCGTTCCGCGCCGCTGCGCATGCAAAGACGATCGTTGAGACGACTGCTGTCCCCCATGACCCCGACTTCACGGGTCACGGCGGCGGATCGAGAGTCGTCCTGCGCCGCGGGCGCGGCGTGACGTGTCATGTGCGTGCCGACAAACAGGCTCGTTGCAATCGCGATCAACACGTAGCTGCCGGTGTCGCGTAGTCTAAAACCGAGACGGCTCATAACATCTCTCCTCTTGCTTATATACCCCGTCTGATGACGGGTGTTACCCCTATTAAGCAAGAGGCGTTCCTGCCCTGATTGAAGTGCGCAGAATAAGGGTTGCGGCAAGGCCGGATGCGCTCGCCAGGCCCCGTGCGCAGGTCATTGGGGCCAATCTTTAAGGACAACCGCCTGGCTCCCCCCACGCGCTAGCGTGTTTGAAATCGAAAGTCGAACGTGTATTTTTTACACGGCAGGTGTTTCCAGCACATGCGCTATTCGACCGCCCCATGGCAACGCCGCCTTCGGGCGTAAAAAAGCCCCGTGTCTTCCACGCGATACTGCGCGAATGACACGAGGCGACACTAGGCGACACGAGGTCCTGCAGAGTAAAACCGTCCACTGAGCCCTGCGCGGACCTTAACGCAAGGGATCGACCTCATTGCGCATCATGCCCGGCATGACGCGAGCTGTCGGAACGACCGCTGCGCCGCCCATTTCCTCCACTAGCGGTTGATGACGAAAGCCGAGATTGCCCGCCGCTGCCGAGATAATCGCGCCCAGCACCAGCAACGCGAACCCCCACCAAGTGGCGCGCGCGATGTTGCGAGCCGCCGCGTCAGCGGAAACACGCAGTTGCGCATCGGCTTGGGGTTGCAGCGGCGCATTCGGGTCGATGCCATGCTGCTGCAACTGCTGACTGGCGGCGTTGACCAGCGACTGTGCGTTGGACTGGACGGTGCCGTTGTTGGCATCACCGTTCGCCGCAGCGCCGTTTGCTGCCGTTCCTGCCATTTGCCCCGCCACGTTGGCGCTCACTGCCGCCACGTTGCCTGCCGCGTTGAGCGCGCTACCGGTTAACGAAAACGCCATGTACACCACGAGGATCGTCATGACACCCCACGCGAGAATGCCATGGAGCCAGCCCAACACGGGTGCGCAGCGACCGGCAAGATAAGAGCCGATCACGACAGCGATGACCGACACGATCAAAAGCCAGGCGCCGGTGGCGTAGCCAAAACCATGCAGCGGATTCTGATATTTGAGCGGTGCCAGCGCCGATGCGCCGATTCCCGCACCGAGTAAATTAAGAATCATGACCGTCACTAGCGATAACACCACGCCGGCGAACACGGCACCCCAGGAAATGCGCAAAGCGCGCGGTTGAGTCAGGATCGTAGCCATTTCATTGACCTCGTAGGTATGGAAAGCGGTTAATGAAAAATAAGGTAGAGAAGAACCAGCACGATCAGGGGCACACCCATGAACCAACCTAGTATGTACGGCATGACATCTCTCCTATTTGTAAATTGACCGGCGCATAGACCGCCGGCTTGCTCAGCGCCTCAGCAGTATTTCGAATGCGCTGACCTGGGCAAGCTCATCAGCGCAAAAGCCATGCCTACACGATGTCAAACCGCGGCGGCCGGCCTGCGTAGGCAACTCACGGTGGCGCCCCGCTATATGCAGCCCAGTGCAGCCCAGTGCGTGCGGCCTGTGGCGCGCGTTGTTCGCACGGGCTCTGCGGCAATCGGGCGCGACTCGATGCGGGCTTCGACATGTCGGCCACACCGCTCGCGGGCTCGACCGGTTCAGCGACCGGTTCAGCGACAGTACGGCGACCGTACGGCCCGGTAAATTTGACCTCGCACGTTCTACCGATGCAGGCAGTTTTTACATGCAGTGCCTTACAAGCTGTTTTTGGAAGTTACGTTCTCACTTTCCCCTTCTGCGGAAATGCCCATATGGACTCAGGGTTTTGGAGCATTTTTCACTTTGCCCCCCAAGCTGGCACGATCCTCGCAATCACTCAAAGCAGATCAGTGCGCGCACACCTGTCGCTTATTGCGAGTCGCTCAATGCGAGTCGTTTCCGGGGGCTATCTCGGCGGAGCTATGTCGGCGGGCTGTGCCCCGCAAAAGAAAAACCCGCGTGTAACCAAACGGAGCCGAGATTGAATCCAAGAGTCCTATTTGTGGCCGCTGAGGCCGTTCCGCTCGCCAAGACCGGCGGATTGGGTGACGCTGTCAGCGGGCTGGCTAGCGCGCTGCAGAGTCGGGGCGTCGACGTTACCGTACTGATGCCCGCTTATCCGCAAGCAGTGGCGAGCGCGCGCGGCCTGCGTCAGGTCGGCGAGATTCCCACGCTACCGGGCTGCGCGACACCGGCGCGCCTGCTATGCGGGCGTTTTCCCGATTCGGACGTGGCCGTTGCGTTGGTCGACAGTGATAGTTTGTTCAATCGCGCCGGCGGCCCTTATGTCGACGCAAACGGCCGCGACTTCGCCGACAACGCGCTACGCTTTGCGGCTTTGAGTCACGCCGCCACGCATATCGCCGCGGGTGATACAGCGTTGGAAGTGCCGCATGTCGTGCATGCGCACGATTGGCACGCCGGGCTCACACCGCTGCTCATGCGCGAACGCGCCGTCAAGGTGCCATCGGTCCAGACCATCCACAACCTCGCGTTCCAAGGGGTATTCCCGATGGAACACGCTGACGAGCTCGGGATTCCCGCGACGGCGCGCGGTGCCGATGGCGTCGAGTTCTGGGGCCAGGTCAGCTACTTGAAGGCGGGCATTTGCTTCGCCGATTACATCACGACGGTCAGTCATTCCTACGCCCGGGAAATTCTCACTCCACGCTTCGGCCATGGGTTGGACGGATTGTTGGTAGCCCGCCACGACCGCTTGAGCGCGATTCCGAACGGTATCGACGCACAGGCATGGAATCCGGCGAGCGACGCGAGCTTGCCCAAAACCTACAGTGCAACCAAGCGCCAGGGCAAAGCCGTGTGCAAACGCAGCCTGCAAAGCGCATTCGGCCTCGCGGTCGATGCGCGCGCGCCATTGCTCGTGCATGGCAGCCGGCTCACCTCGCAGAAGATGGCCGACGTCGCACTCGATGCATTGGCCCTGCTGTTATCGGAAAACGCGCAGCTTCAGGTGGCCGTGCTGGGCCGCGGCGAAGCCGCGATCGAGCATGGCATGCGCGCGCTGGCAGCTCAGTATCCAGGGCGTGTCGGGGTCCACATCGGCTATGAGGAAGATCTTGCTCATTTGTTGCACGCGGGCGGCGACATGCTGTTGCACGGCAGTCGCTTCGAACCCTTCGGTCTCACGCCGGTCTATGCAATGAGGTACGGCACCGTCCCGATCGCCTCGCGAGTGGGTGGCATGATCGATACGGTGCGCGATATGGGCTTCAACGGTAAACCCGTTAGCGGCGCGACCGGTTTCCTGTTCGACGGCGAGACGGTGTCCGACATGGCGGCGGCGATACGCCGCGCTGTGGCGGTCTACGAACAAGAGCAAGTGTGGCAAGTGCTGTTGCGCAATGGCATGCGCGGCGAGTTCAGTTGGGATGCATCGGGTTCGGAGTACGTGCACATGTATGCGAGCTTGACTACCGGTGCCGTGAGCCGAGCCTTCGCGCAGATCGAGGAAACGGCCTTGCAAGCTGCGGCCGCCATGCACCCGAGTGCCGTCGTTGCGGAAGTCGACGCGGAAGTCGCTGCTGGGGTTACCGCTGCGGTTACGGCCGGGGTTACAGAGGGAGCCACAGCCGCGGCCACTGGACCTCGCGCGCGCACGCGTAAGCCGCGTCGCACCCCGGCTTCGGCTGGCAATGAAGTTTTCGGCAACCTGAAGCTGGCGTAATCCGGCGTCGCTTGAGGAGGAGAACCAGGGCTTTCCTCCCCAAACGGCTCACTCTTAGCGGCTTACCTCGTTTCGTGTCGCCTCATAGGAAACGCTTTGAGAATCTATTGTGTCGATACCATCCCCCACTCCTATGCCGAAGGGTTTGGCGCAGCGCTTGGCCATCTGGAACAACAGATAAGCCGCAGCGCCGAGCTCGGGTTCGGTCACTTCCTGGTAGGGGCCGCGAGCGCCACGTTATTTGCCAGCGCCGAGGTACGGGAAAGCGCTGCGACGGCGGACTCGCGCCATCATGCGCTGGTGCAACTAAGCCAACTCTGCAAAAAGCACGGACTAGCGCTGCTGCTCGATCTTGCACCGGCTGCGCTACCCGGCATCGCAACGGCCGATCCTGCCGACGGCGCGCAGCACGACGCGCCGTGGGCCGACTCATTGGGCGCGCTAGTGGCCGCGGGAGTGGACGGCTTTCGCTGTCCCCTTCCGGCCAGCCTGCCAGCGCAGCAATGGCGCGAGCTGTTGAGCACGACGCGCGAACGCGCGGGCCGCCCTCTGCTGTTTCTTGCCTGGACTCCCGGTTTGAGCCCCGCACAATTGCAGGCGATCTCGACATGCGGTTTCGATGGCGTCTTTTCTTCGCTACCTTGGTGGGACTTTCGCGGTGCTTGGTTCGCGCAAGAGCAGCAACGACTGCGCGCGCTCGACGCGGTGCTGATCAATCCGCTGTCGGATCTTGCGCCTCACGAATTCCCGCTTAGCGAAATGGCCGCTCGACGCTTGCTGTTCTGTGCGGCCGCCTGCGCAGATGCGCTGCTGATGCCGGCCGGGTTCGAGTTCGGTGGTGAGCAGCGTTACGATTTATCGCAAGACGTCATCGCAGCCAACGCGTGGCTCGCCGCGCATAGCGCACTCCCGAGCGTGGGCAGCGCACTTCCAGATGGCGCACGTTCAGGCGGCGCACTTCCAGGCGGCGCATCTGAGAAAGCAGTCGATATGCCGACACAACCGGCCTTGCAACTGCTCGGCGGTGTAGACAGCACAATGGCCTTGCTCGCACGCACGCTAACGTATTCGCGCGACTCCATCAGCAATCCGACACCCGTTCAAACGCGCGACACGACAAAGCGGTCAACGCAAGGAACGGTGAACGGGACAACGCACACCGAACCGGTGTTGATCGCGATCAACCCGTCGCTTGACGCGGCGGCACACTATCCGGTCGAGCGGATTTTGTCGGGCCTCGCGCCTCGTACCGGCGCTGCCGGATTGATCGAATTGACGGGCGAAACCTCGGGGCTGGAAACCGAAGCCGCGCATGCGCACCATAGCTATACCCCAGTGGATACGCTATCGCTCGCGCCCGGCGAGGCGCGCCTGTTTCGCGTCGCCGCCGCGTCGCCCGTGCGTCGTCAGGTGCAACGGACCAAAGCCAGCGAGCGCAAAGCCGCGCAAACGGCGTTGGAATCGGCACTGCGCGCGCCGCGTATCGCCATCGAAAACGTGCAACCGACCTGCGACGCCGGCCGCTTCGCCGTCAGGCGCGTGGTGGGCGCATGCGTCACGGTGGAAGCCGACGCCTGGATGGACGGCCACGACATGCTGCAGGTAGCGGTACGCTGGCGTCCCGTGGGCGCCAAGACCTGGCAGGAAGCGCCGATGCGTTTGCTCGGCAACGACCGCTGGCGCGGCGAGTTTGCACTCGAACACCTGGGCCGCTACGAATTCACCGTGCATGCCTGGCATGACCCGTTCGCGACCTGGCTCGACGAACTCGAGAAAAAGCGCGCCGCCGGACAGGACTTGATACTCGAAACCGAAGAAGGCAGGCTGCTCGCGCTCAAGCTGATCGAAAGCGCCGCCGCCGGCCCCCACCTCACCGCCGAACTCACACAGACGCTCGGCGCCCTGGCAGTGGCGCTGACCCGCACCGACTCCGGTCCACCGAATCGTGAAACCCGTGACACCTATCTGGACTTGCTGCTCGATCCGGCTACCTGCGACGCGCTCGAGGCCGGCGGCAGCAGACCGTTCGGCGTGCTGCATGACCGTGCCTACCCGGTCGAAGCGGAACGGCTCACTGCACAATTCGGTAGCTGGTACGAACTGTTTCCGCGCTCGCAAACCAGCGACCCCAGCCAGCACGGCACCTTCGACGACGTGATCGCACGCTTGCCGGCAATCAGCGCGATGGGCTTCGACGTCCTGTATTTCCCGCCTATCCATCCGATCGGTAAAACCCATCGCAAAGGCCGCAACAATAAGCTGAAGGCGGCGCCTGACGAACCGGGCAGTCCGTACGCAATCGGTTCACACGAAGGCGGCCACGACGCGCTGCATTCCGAACTGGGCGACTTCGAAAGCTTCGAGCGCTTGCTGGCTGCCGCCGCAGAACACGGGCTGGAAATCGCACTCGACTTCGCGATCCAATGTTCGCCTGATCACCCGTGGTTGCGCGAGCATCCCGAATGGTTTTCTTATCGACCCGACGGCACGGTGCGCTATGCGGAAAATCCGCCGAAGAAGTACCAGGATATCGTCAACGTCGATTTCTACGCCGGCGGGGCGGACGGCAGCGTATGGCAAGCGCTGCGCGACACGGTCGTATTCTGGGCCGCGCGCGGCGTACGGATTTTCCGCGTCGACAACCCGCACACCAAACCGCTGCCGTTCTGGGAATGGATGATCGCCGATGTTCGCGCGGTGTATCCCGACGCGATCTTCCTGGCCGAAGCCTTTACGCGGCCCAAACCGATGGCCAGATTGGGCAAGCTCGGCTTCTCGCAGTCGTACACGTATTTCACTTGGCGTAACGACAAGTACGAACTGAGCGCCTACCTCACCGAGCTGACGCAAACCCCGTTGCGCGAATATTTTCGCCCGAATTTTTTCGTCAATACGCCGGACATCAACCCGTATTTCCTGCATCGCTCGGGGCGTCCCGGTTTCCTGATCCGCGCCGCGCTCGCAGCACTCCTTTCGGGCTTGTGGGGCATGTATAGCGGCTTCGAATTGTGCGAATCCGAACCGCTGGTCGTAGGCGACCAGGTTAAAGAGGAGTATGTGGATTCGGAAAAATTCGAAATCCGCCCGCGGGACTGGCAGCAGCCGGGCAATATCGTCACTGAGATCAGCAAGCTCAACGCCTTGCGACGCAATTATCCGGCGCTGCGGCATCACCTGGGCGTGCGGTTCTACTTTGCCTCCAACGACCAGGTGCTGTACTTCGCACGCTTTACCGAACCGCTGGACGAAACAACGCCGGGCCGATTCGGCGACAGCGTATTGCTGATCGCCATCAATCTCGACCCGTTCAATACACAGCAGGCAAACATCGAGTTGCCATTGTGGGAATGGGATCTGCCCGATGACGCGGCTTTGCAGGTTGAAGATCTGATGCAGGGCTATCGCTTCGTTTGGAGCGGCAAGGTGCAGCAGATCACGCTCAACCCGCAGCAGTTGCCGTTCGCGGTCTGGCAAGTCAGCCCCATCGCCCATACCCGTGCGGAGGTAACCGTATGATTCGAGACTTACCGGACATGAACCCGCCTAGCGTCGAGCTGCACGACCCGCTCTGGTACAAAGACGCCGTCATCTATCAAGTTCATGTGAAATCGTTTTTCGACGTGAACGGCGACGGCATAGGCGACTTCCCCGGGCTGATCGCGAAGCTCGACTATATTGCCGCGCTCGGCGTCAATACGGTCTGGCTCTTGCCGTTTTACCCAAGCCCGCGCCGCGACGACGGTTATGACATTTCGGAATATCGTGACGTCCATCCCGACTACGGCACGCTGGCCGACGTGCGCCGCTTCGTGGCCGAAGCCCACAAGCGCCGGCTGCGTGTGATCACCGAGCTGGTCATCAACCACACCTCCGACCAGCACCCGTGGTTCCAGCGCGCTCGCGAGGCCAAAGCCGGCTCGGCCACGCGCAATTACTATGTGTGGTCCGATAACGATCAAGCCTACGCCGGCACTCGCGTCATCTTCTGCGACACCGAAAAGTCGAACTGGACCTGGGATCCGGTCGCCAACGCGTATTACTGGCATCGCTTTTATTCGCATCAGCCCGATCTGAATTTCGATCATCCACAAGTGTTAAAAGCCGTGCTCGCCGTGATGCGCTTCTGGCTCGATCTCGGCGTGGATGGCCTGCGGCTCGATGCCGTGCCTTATCTGGTCGAACGCGAAGGCACGTCCAACGAGAATCTTCCGGAAACCCACGCGATCCTGAAAACGATACGCGCCGAGCTCGATCGCCTATACCCCGACCGCTTGCTGCTGGCCGAAGCCAATATGTGGCCCGAGGACGTGCAGCCGTATTTCGGCGGCGACCCCGAAGCGCGCTCCGTTCCCGGCGATGAGTGCCATATGGCGTTCCATTTCCCGCTGATGCCGCGCATGTATATGGCGCTGGCTCAGGAAGACCGCTTTCCGATCACCGATATCCTGCGGCAGACACCGGAGATTCCGCCCAATTGCCAATGGGCGATTTTCCTGCGCAACCACGACGAGCTGACGCTCGAAATGGTCACCGACAAAGAGCGCGACTATCTGTGGAACTACTACGCATCGGATCGGCGCGCCCGCATCAACCTGGGCATCCGCCGCCGGCTCGCCCCGCTGGTGGAACGCGACCGGCGCCGCGTCGAGCTGCTCAACACGCTGCTGCTGTCGATGCCGGGCA
>Ga0302220_10001298_pt1 | contig 19555 bp, 14 predicted proteins | sample II_Palsa_E1_3_FD_194572 | JGI IMG/M metagenome (GOLD analysis project Ga0302220, IMG submission 194572) | Peat permafrost microbial communities from Stordalen Mire near Abisko, Sweden - II_Palsa_E1_3 | ecosystem: Environmental > Terrestrial > Soil > Palsa > Peat permafrost | place: Sweden...
AATGATTTCCATCGCAATTGCGTTGTAGAGGTGACTTCAGGATTCGGGCGAAAACGTCCGTTACCTACCCGAAAAGCCTTACTGGGAAAGAATGACGCCTCCCCTCAAAACGGCAACCATGAAGCCTACGCGATCCAACGTTAAGCCTTTGATTTCATTGATTGTGCACAACGGCTACCGTACGAAAAAGTCCGAATCCTAAGTCCCCCTCATCTCACTCACCACTCTCATGATATACAACGAAGGCTGTCAAGAGGGCCCTCGACGTCAGTTTTTCGACTCCGACCATACCTGCCTGCACTCCCACGCATTAAACAGCGCCCCTGCTCGTGAGTTGAGCGGGATTTCTAATAACGGGCCATGCAACGCGCTTTATTTCACTTTTTTCATAACAATAGATTATTAACCACTCGATATATGAGGACTCAATGGATTCGTGGCTCGGCGATTTATTTCTCTCAATCACCTCCGCATCAACTTCACTGGAGATATTTTCTGAATTAAAAAAATGTGCATATGAATTGGAATTCGATTATTGCGCATATGGACTTCGTTACCCCATTCCATTTACCAAACCTCGCATCATCACAATAAATAATTATCCGCCGGCGTGGCGCGAGCGATATGAAAAGTTGGGATACGCGAACATAGATCCAACCGTATTGCATGCACAACAAAGCCAATCTCCATTCGCGTGGAGCGAGTTGCCGCTTGACGATGCGCGTCCGTTCTGGGAGGAGGCAAAGACATACGGCCTGGCTGTCGGATGGGCGAAATCGACACTTGACGCCAGCGGCGGCGGAGGGATGTTGAGCCTCGCGCGTTCCAGTGAAGATTTAAGCGCCAAGGAACTCAAGGCTAAGGAGTTACGGATGAGATTGTTGGCTGATTTCGCCCATATGGCTTTGAGCAACGTGCACCGCGAAGAGATGGCTACGTCGGCGGCAAAACTTAGCATCCGGGAAGTGGAAATTTTAAGATGGCATGCCGATGGCAAGACCGCGAACGACATCGGGCGAATCTTGAGCATTTCCATTGACACCGTAAAATTTCATACTAAAAATGCGGTCGTAAAACTAGGCGCATCGAATAAAACGGCGGCAGTGGCGCGCGCTGCAATCATGGGTCTATTGGTCTAGCGGGCGATCGAGCCTCCACCTCCACGGCCATCATTCACGGGTCGGCTTCAAAACGTGACAGGTGATCCCGCTTCAGCAGCGGCCGGTCGATCTTGCCGTTCGGATTGCGCGGCAGCGGCACACCGACGATCTCGATGTGTTGCGGCACCATGTACGATGGTAGCCGGAGGCTGCATGCATCCATGAGCGCCTGTCGGCACTGCGCGGGATCGCCGCTGCTGTACACGCAGGCGACGATCGCCTGTCCGAGCTTCGGATGCGGCACGCCGAATGCGACAGCTTCGCGCGTTTCCGCGCATTCGAACAGGATGTCTTCTACCTCGGTCGGGCTCACGCGATAGCCAGACGTCTTGATCATCTCGTCGGCACGCGACACAAAGTAAAGAAAGCCGTCCGCGTCGCGCTTCACGATGTCGCCCGACCATACCGCGACGTCCGCGAGCTGAATCGGAAGGCGCGTGTGCGGCAGCGGACGGAAACGCTGCGCAGTCAGTTCCGGCGCGTTCCAGTAACCGAGCGTCACGAACGCGCCGCGATGCACGAGTTCGCCCGGCTCGTCGGCGTCGCATTCGCTGCCATCGGAGCGTAGCACGAGGATCTGCGCGTTCGGCACCGCCTTGCCGATCGAGCCGGGGCGCGCCGCCGCTTCGTCGGGTGGTAGATACGTCGAACGAAACGCCTCGGTAAGGCCGTACATCAGATACGGCTCGGCGTTCGGAAAAATCTTTCGCAGCCGGTGCAGTAGCGGCGCCGGCATCGTCCCGCCCGTGTTCGCCAAGCGGCGCACTGGAAGGCGCGCATCGTCGGGCCACGTGACTGCGGCGAGTTGCATCCATAGAGGCGGTACGCCGGTGATCGAGGTAACGCCGGCTTGCGCACACCACTCAGGCACCTCCTCGGCGCGCAGGAAGTCGAGCGGCGCGTAGCACGCGTGAGCGGCGAGCGCGCTCGCCAATTGATTCAATCCCACGTCAAAGCTGAGCGGCAGCGCGCCGAGAATCACGTCGTCGTGCGCGAGTTGCTGGAACGCGGCGACGCTGTCGGCGCCGGCCGTGAGATTGCGGTGCGACAGCACGACGCCCTTCGGGCGGCCGGTGGACCCGGAGGTGTAGAGAATGGCCGCCGGATCGGAATCAACGACAAACGCGTGACCCGCGTAGCCGTTTACGTCCGGCAACGCGGCGATGTCGTCGAGAAGCCAGCAGACGAGCGAGGTCGGTCGCGCCGCGAGCCGGGCAAGGCGAGGCGCCGTGGTGAGCAGCAGGCGCGCGCCGCAATCGGCGAGAATGTGCAGAACCTGATGATCGCGCAATTGCGGATTGATCGGCACAACGATTGCGCCCACGAGATTTGCGGCCAGAATCATCGTGATCGTTCCGTACGCTTTCGCCGCGTAGATCGCGACGCGCTCGCCCGGCGCGATGCCGGCCTCGGCTAGCGCGGCGGCGACCCGGCGCACGTCGGCGGCAAGCTGCGCGTAACGGACTCGCCGCTGTGGATCCGCGATCGCGATACCGTCGGGCCGCTGTGCAGCGGCGGAGTCAAGGAGGTCGACAAGTCGGATGTGTGGATTCATGATGCTCTCATGCGTGACGAACGTGGACCTGAGCCGGCCTGCGGGACGGGGCGCCGCTCATAATGGTGAGCGACTGGCGACAGGCGTCGCACGGCGCGGACACGACGGAAAGGCCCGGCGGCGGGGCTACATGTTCCGGAGGAACGATGGGCTCGATCATCGGCGGCCTCGGTCACTGCTTCGCGCCATGGGTCAACTGGCCGCTTGCAACACACGCAGCTCGGCGTCGAGTTGCTCGAGCGTCGTGCGCTGCGTAACGCTCAACGCTTCGGTATCCGCTGGGCTGTACAGTTGCTCACAAAAGGTGATCAACTCGGCGATGCTCATTGAGTCGATACCGAGCTCGCCGATGCCGATGCCAGTCTCGACAGCCTCGACGTGCAGGATCTTCGCGACCTCGCGTGCGAGAAGTGGCAGGGTCTCAGCGGCTGGCGTGCTCATTGCAGCTTCCTTTTCAAGTAGCAAGACAAACGACGAATAACGAACAACGGCGAACCACATGTCAGGCGCGTTTCGCGTCAATCCGGCGTGCCCAGCGGCATGCGCTATTTTCCAAACAGGACTTTCGCTCCGTCCGCCTGAACTGACGAACGCCGTCGCGCTAACGCTAATGGATGCTCGTTCCGCACGATACGTTGAGGATGGCTCCGGTCATCGCCGCGCACCGCTCCAAAAACAGCACCGCATCCGCGATCTCGTCCGCCTGCACCCAGCGTCCAAGCGCGGAGCGCGCCGCCACCTCCCGCCATGCCGATTCCGGCTCGGCGTCATTGCCCCGCCCCCTCGCCACCAGTGCCCGCTCCGTGTCGGTCGCGACGTCGCCCGGCGCGATGCAGTTGACGCGAATCAACGGCCCGTACTCCCTCGCCAGCGGCCCCATCGCCGCATGCATCGCCCCTTTTGACGCCGCGTACAGCACATTCGCTTCCCCCGCGCCAGGCAGCGCCGCTTGCGAACCGATCATCACGATATGGCCGGGCCGATGCGCGGCGGTCCAGTATCGCAGCGCCTCGCGCGCGAGCATCAGCGCGCCGAACACATTCAGATCGAAGCAACGCGTCACATCGTCCGGCTCCGCCTCCACAAACGTCCCGTCACAGCTCGCGCCGGCGTTCAACACTAGCAGGTCGACGCCGTGCGGAGCCAATTTCATCGCTCTTGCCCATGTGTCGGGCGCTTTCTGCCATTGCCCCAGATCAGCCGGTACATGGGACGACGTGCGCTGAATCTCGATCACCGAATACGCGCAGAGCCTAAGCCGATTTGCTATAGCGGCGCCGATCCCACGGGAACACCCGGTGACAACTGCCGTTCGTGTATCCATCTTGTCCTCTTCCCCCGAACTCGTCCGCATATGCAGCGTCATGAGAAGACGTAATACCCGCCCTCGTGTTCGACGCGCGTTTGGCCCAGCATCGTCAGCCCGGTGTCGTGCAAGATCTGACCGACGACGACCGCGGCTTCGATGAACGGTCTCGACCAACCGACCGTGGTCGGGACGTAGGTGTTGTAATAGACGCTGCCTTCGCACAACGGCCCCAGGACGAAGAGCGATGTCTCGACTTGCCCCAATCGCCCGATCGGATGATGCCATCGATCGATCTCGACGCCTCCGTCGAACCGCACGTCGTCGCGATGCTTTCGAACGCGACCTGCGCGCGCGAGATCGGTCAAAAGCAACGAATCCGATTGCTCGATCGACGGAAAAGATGATTGCGCCTGGATCAGCGTCGATACGACGCACGACGTGGCGCGAGCGAGATTCCGGCTCGCTATGTCGAAGGCGCCATCCGCCCGCCGCTTCACGACAGGATTCGGTCCCAGCTCGACCTTAACGACTCCGGCTCGGATCAGCGCAACCAGTTCCTCGCTTCGTTCCGGTTGAGGTCCGATTGCCAACCGGCGCAGCATCCCCGCGAAATCTCCAAAAAAATAATCGTGGGATCGCGCCTCCAGTCCGCCGAAATCGACCGCCGCGTTCAATCCTTCGCGGAGATGGAGGAGGACCTCGGCCAGATATTTTTGTTCGCTTCGCTCCACGCCCAGCCTGGATTCACGCAAATCCTCCTCCAACAAGTCGACGAAGCGTTGCTGATACTCCGTCGCGCCGCCCTCGAGCGCCAGATCGCGTGCGCCCAGAAAAGCGGCGACGTCGAATGCTCCGATCGCATGCTCCACTTCGGCCACCCACCGTTCGATCTCCGTCTGATCGCCTGCTCGCAATCCGGCCCATTCGTCATCGCTGACCGGCCGCCCCGCGGTTTTCAGCTTCATTCTGCAGCGGGCCGCCCGCAATTCGATCGCCAGGAGCGGCAGCAACGTTGAGAGGAAGTCCAGCCCTCCACCGCCATTCGCGCTGCGAATCGAATGAATTCGATTCGCATCAAATATCAGCGGATCGTAGCAAAACATTCCGCAATCCCGATACGGTCGCGCGACATACGGGAACCCGCTGCGCGAAAACATGTAAATGAGCGGCTCCCATCCATTCCTTTGATACCGCAGCCCGCCGTCGGGCTCTTTGGAAAACGTTCCGCCGCGTCCCACGGTCAAGCCTGTCAGCACATCAAACGAACTCAACCCGAATCCGGCGAGACCGATGCTGTCATTGGCGTCGAGCGCGCGTTCTTCGAGATTCGCCAAAAAGCCGTATGGATCATGGACCGCTCCATCGCCCGGCACACTATTGCTTGTATGGCCGGTTGTCAGAACGACGAACCGGGCGCGCACCCGGGTTCCGTCCGAACACTCGACACATTCGCCGTCCTTGTCACGCCAAAGCTTGACCGCCTCGCATGTACGCACAATGATTTCGACATTCGAAGGCGTTTGCCGCTCGATCTGCTCGAAACACGCCGTCAGGTACGCCCCGAACAACGCCCTCGGCAGATAACTGGATCTCGAAGGTCCGTCGTCGCCCGCTTCGTCGTTGCCGTCCGCTCGTTTCGCGTGCGCCTGCCTCCGCACCCATGCAAAGAAGGTCTCGCCTTCGATGTCCGCGGCATGTTGGCGCGGAGGGAACATCGTCGGCAACCCGCACACGGTGTTCAGGAGGAGATAATTCGGCTGAAGCAACCGGTGCACGCCGCACCCCATCACACCGGGGTCGATGACATGGATAGTCAGCGGCAGGCGGGGAAAACGACGCCCCATGCTCACCAGTCGTTCGAGCACGGTCATCCCTCTCGGGCCCATGCCGATGATCGCTATGGCAATGGCGTTCATTCCGTTTTCCTATCCGTCGAAATGGGGGATATCGACAGCCCTGAACTCGACTCCCAGATCCTGTAATAGCCGGCCACATTGAGCGCCCTGCCATAATAGTCGTAGAGATGGAACACCTGCTCCATCCGCCTGAGCGGCATCTCAGCGCACATTCGTTTCAGACATGCGCGAACTTCCGCGCGGCTAGAGTCCGAATTCCAAAGACCGTTTTGTTCACATAGCCTCACCTCTGAAAACCCACCGAACGCCGCCATGTCGCCTATCGCGTGCAAGATGCAGCGCACGAGTTCGTCTACGCCGTGGTTCACGCAAAACCCCTGGATAGGATTGATGCCTCGCACCATCAGAAATCGTCCGCCGGCGCCCTCACCCCTGTATAACTGGACGTTGCCGGCGGCACGGCCGTCGTCGGCATCGACGATGTTGACGTGATAGTGATCGGGGCGGTTGAACAGCTCGACATTGATATCAGTGCAGATTCCAGCCGTCGATTTCGCAAAGAATGATCCGACGTTCTTGGATCCGTACAGCCGCACTTTTCCGACCCGGCCCGTTCCTCGATCGAGACAGTACTCATAGCATCTCAGGGTAGCGTTCCAGAACTCGCCATGTCCGCCGACGCCCCACGCCGTCCAGTCTTGGGTGCGATCGCTCAACTGGTTCAACATGTCACGAAACATCGCATAGTCCATCGTGACCGGGCGATACAGGTAATACAGAACCTCTTGGCCTAGCTGGTCAGACGAGGGCAATCCAGTGCGCCGCAGGGAGTCGACGATGTCGCGCGGACAAGCGTCGAGGAAAACCGCGGCGACATCGGCCGACTGCCGCGCCTCATTGGGAAACACTGCCTCACCGGTCTTGCGCAACGCGTTCAGCATCTGTTTCAGCGAGCCGTGATCGTCGCCCAAACCCGACGTCAGCCTAGCCAGCAGCGGCGTCGCGATGCCGAGTTCCACGCTCCGAAGCAGACCTTCGAAGGCTTGGTGTGAATGTCCGCCGCGAGGCTCCCCGCTTGCCGCCAACGTTTGGACCGCCGTAGCGAACAAGGTTGGACGTTGCGCCATCAACGTGCGTAGCTGAACGATCAACGCGGCGCGTTCGTCACCCGTCCAGTCGCTCAACAATCCGTCGATCGCTGGCAGCACCGCCGGGTACACGTAAAGCAACTGCTTCTTGTCGCTGATGATCCGGTGCTCGATCAGTCGCTGAACGCCGTTCATGATGAGTGACGAACCCTCGAGCAGCGATTTGACGGATGCGCTGCCGAGCAGGGTCCACAGCATCTGAAAAAGATCCACCGGCCGCTCGACCCGCCATTCCGGATGAATGCGCCGACACAGGCCGAGCAAACGGTACACGAGATTCAATGGAAGATTGTACGCAGGCAGCACCGACTCGATGGCCTGCAGTGCTGCTTCGAGCGCCATCGGCGACGTGATTTCGCCCACCTCGGGCGCGTGTCCGCGCAATATCTCGAGTTCGACCCGAAGTTGTTCTGTCTCCGCAAGCTGCGCTACATGGGCAGCGCGGGCCCGATTGAGACTGTCGCCGTCCGTCAGGTCAACGGATGGAGCGAACGCCGCTTTTGACCACGCCCCGCCCTGCTTCCAGGCGGCCCCGCGCGCGCCGTCCAACGGGTCATCGATCACCAACGTCAGCATGCCCATTCGAGGAATCGGCTGGGGCACGCTCGCATGAAAGATGCGCCGCCACGCCGCAACCGAAGACGCCGCGTGGCCGAGCGTTGCCGCCATCAATTCCGTCGCGACAAAGTCTTGGGTTAGCACGCAACTATGTGCAATCGTCGTCCCGTTCCGGTAAAAGATTCGTCTTTCCGAAAGCCCGAAACCCGCACTCAATTGCCGATCGCGGACTGTCGAAGCGGCATCCACGTCCAACTCCGCGTCCACGCCGCCGGGCCGCTCCATCGACTGCCGAGCGGCTGCCGGATGCCCGTCGTTTGGTTCGACGGAATGCATGCCGACTGGCGAACAGTTCCCCGCGATCGCTTCGCCGTCTTTCGACTGCCGACCGTCCACGCCGCCGCCGAAAATCACCCCGGCAAGCTCGTCAAATATGGCCAGCATCTCGCCGGAGCCGGGCCGGCACACGGCAATATGCAATAGCTGCCGCCCGGACGCGGTGCTCGAAAAGAACGCGAAGCGATACAGCCCGCCCGCCGCCAGGAATCGCGAATAGATGTGAAACGGTGGGTGCGGGCAGTACCGCGGCTCCCGGGCCGTCGAACCGTCCCCGCGCCCGAGTCCCGCCAGCGCTTGCATATCGGGAAACGGCAGGGCATCGGGGGACGGCAACTCGGTAACCCCCCACGCGTCCAGCACCTTTCTCGCCGCTCCGATCAGCCTGGCCTCCTGCACGATCGGCTCGACGCACTTGAATATCTCCTGCGCGCCGGACGAACCACTCGCAAAACCGGGCGAGCGCATCTCGTCGCGGCCAACCCGCGTCAACATCTTCGCATTCAGTTCGTGCTCAAGTCTGACCTGCCCGCCCCGGCGCTGCTTTTCCTGAACGACCCCGGTGACTTCGACGAGCGAGTATTCCTCGATGGCGCGGAGTTCATCGATGACGCTTCTGGCGGTGCACACCACTTGCAAACTGGACGTCTGAGACCGCAGCGTAAAGAATGCCAATCTCCCCAGATCCCGCACGTTGACGCAGTGACCCACCATCGTCTCCGAACACCCGACAACGAATGGCTTCTGGGCACGGGCGCGCGCCTCGGGCAAAGTACGATTCATCGGTACGTTCCCGTTCACTTACCAAGCAACGCTAAACGGTTGCCAAAACGGCTCCGAGTGTGCGGACATTCCCGGATCGGTGTGCGCCACGTTCGTGCATTTCTTGCATATGTCAGTAACGGATCGATCGCCCGCCGCGAGCCGGCTCCGGAGCGTGGCAAACGGCTCGCCGAACCAGATGTCCGCGAGCGATTGGGTGGCAATCGATCCCATCATATGCTTGCGGAACGCATCTTCGTAGCACAGCACGACGTCGCCCGTTACCGTGACGATCAGCATTTCCGAGGGGGCGAAGCAACGACCCACATTAACGTCGTCCGAATCCGAGCCAATATGTTCCATCGCCCCGCCGCGGTTCGTCAATTCGAGATCGTTGCTGAACTGGACCACCTGATACTCGCGCTCTGGATGTGGTTTTCCATCGTGGGACGTGATGACGATGAACTCGATTCCGGCTTCGCGAAGCGTGTCGTAACGCCCATCCGTCAGATAGTCGCCGTTCGTGTATAGGACTTGGTGCGCGCCGGGAACACCGGTGCGGACGCGCGCTACAATCAATTCTAGATCCTTCCGCAACAGCGGCTCGTTATAGAAGTGATAAGACACTCGGCCGACATAATCAATCGAGCTCAGTTCATCGATGATTCGATCGAGGATCCTGTCGGACATGAACTTCGGCACATCCGGATTGGGCAGAATGGAAACGGGGCAATACGAGCAGCGACGATTGCACCGCGAATTAATTTCGATCTCGACATTTTTCAACTGCACCGCCAAATGCTCCATCTCAACTGTATTCATGTCGCCCTCCAATCGATCGATACCATGCCGGAAACGGCGGACCAGATCTTACCGGTCGCCAATCATCTTCAAAGTTTCAAGGTCTCTTTGCACATCGAGGCCTCGCGCTTTTCCATAATCATTCTCGAGAACGAACGTCCCATCGAACCCGCGCCGCAGCAGTTCCCGGACGATCTCGAGCGCGTTTCCGTCACCCTCGCCCAACGGCGCATTTCCGTAGCCCGGCAACCAGCCGTCCTTGACATGTATCTGAGCGGCCAACGAGTCGAATTCCGCCGCGATGATCTCCATTGGGGAATGGCCCCAGCGGAGCGGGTTGTAGACGTCAAACAGAATCTTGAAATTGTCCAGGCCAACCAGATCGATCAGACGCGTGGTATCCGCAGGCCCGAGAGAGTTCTCCGACGCCACATCGATCTGGAGTGGACGCGCGGCTTCCGCGGCGCGTCCGACGAGTTCCGCCGTTTCGCACAGACACGCGTCCGACGTGATTTCGGCCAAACCGAACGACGGCACATAGATGAGCGGCGCAGCCACCTCGTCGGCAAACTCGAGCGCGGCGAGGAAGATGTCCCGAAACTGTCGCCGGCTCAGGTCATCTCCGTACGCGCCGCAAACGGCCATCTGCTCGACGATGTTAAGCGCGAGACACGATATGCGAACGCCGCTCTCGCCACATCGACGCCCGACGCCAGCCCTCCAGGCGGAACGCTTGAGGCTCGCCACATCGTCGGCCGAACCGATCGCGAGATGCACTGTGGCCAGCCCATGCCGCTCGGCAACGCCGAACACGTCCCGATCGACGCCAGCCGGATCAACACACCAAGCGGCAATCCCGTAGTGCGGCACTGCGATCCTCCAGGTAGTTCACAGCGGCCTTGATGTCACGAATCAACACGTCCGACGCGGCATGGATGAACTCGTACGCGCCGATTCCGTTCGGAACAACCAGATTGAGGGCACCATTGCGATGCGCGACGATGCCCTTCAGCGACTGATGCAACTCCTCCGTCCGAAGTGTGCTTTCGTGGAAAATTGGCAGATCCAGCGCGTGCATGAGTCGCAGGATGCGCTCCAAATCGTCTTCATCGAGCAATCCGAATTGGCTTGCCAAGGTCGCGCTGATTGCCATGTCAATGGCGACCGCCTGTCCGTGCGTAACATGATAAGACGTCGCCGACTCGATGAATGGGCTGAATGTATGGCCGAAGTCGACCATCCGGCAATAGCCATCGAGTTCGTAAAGGTTTTCCGACAGCGCCGCGAGCATGCCCTTGACCGACCTCGAGATCACTTCATGGCCCGCCTGCGTGCCAAGACGGGTCGGCAGCAAAGTCCCCGCATTCGTTTCCATCAGCTCGAACAATGCGCGGTCGTTGACGATCGCCATCTTAAGTGCCTCGGACAGTCCGTCCTTGACGTGCGGCTCAGGCAGCGTCTTCAAAAACTCGGGATCGAGCAACGTGAGTTCAGGTGGATAGAAACTTCCCAGCGCACTCTTCTTATGCTTGAAGTTGACGCCGTTCTTGATGCCGATTCCAGCGTCGATGAGCCCGATGAGCGTCGTCGGAACATTGATATGACGTACGCCGCGACGGTAGATCGCGGAGGCGAGCCCAGCAACGTCGAGGCAGACGCCTCCGCCAACCGCCACGATCGTTCCGCCGCGCCGTAGATTCGCCTCGAGGGCGATCTCGCATATCTTTAAAGACTGCTGAATGTCTTTCGATTGCTCGCGGCACTCGAGCACGTGATAGCCGCACGGATTCTCACCGCCGAATCTACGGACCACCTGACGCAGCATCGCACCATAATGCCGATCCACGGAAGGCGTCGTAAAAATCATCGTCGGCGCGTTGGCAAGCGCGTTGTACAGCGGTTCTCCGTCGTCGCTCAAGAGCGTTGGCGCGAACTTGACTTCGTGGCGCCTGCGGAGGTTCGACTCCAGCACGATGCCTCCCGGCGCCTCTACGTAGCGCGTGCTGGACGCCCAATGTACGAGAGGGGTTGAACTTTGAGCCATCTTCGTCCTCATGTATGCAGTTGTCGTATATGCAAATCGGTCGTGCCAAGCCGGATCAGAACGCCTGTGGCGACGCGCCCTGCTCTAGGTTGCGCAAATCTTCCCCGCGAACCGCGACTTTCCGCAGCGCGGTCAGAATGTCCTCGACGCCCTGCTCCCCCGCCAGCAGCACCCAGTTGGGAAAGGTGATGAACCTGCCGCGCGCCGCTTCCGCGTTGGGGAGCACGAAGCGGGCGGGATTCAGCGCCGCGGCGCGCGCCGTATCTCCGCGATATCGCGGAGACAGAAGCGGCTGGTACAGCGGGTGTTGATTCGTCGGTCGATAGATGGGGCTCACCTGAACCCCGAGCTCCGCCGTCATCGCGCGCGCCAAGGCGTCCACGGAATTCCCACCGAACTGGTTCATATTGAGTTCCAGGACCAAGTTGTAGTAGGTCGGCTCGGAGCGAGAATCTTCCGGTGGAAGGCGGGCCATGGTCGAGGACTGAAGCCGCTGCCGGAGCACCTCGGCAAACTGTCGCCGCTGCATGTTCTGCGCGTCCAGATGAGCCAAACGGTCCATCAGGATGGCGGACTGGAACTCGCTGAGGCAGAAATTGTGTCCCTGCACGAGGCCCACCTCCTCCATCTCCAGCGAACCCTGCTTCGGTTTCGAACTGAACATGCGGCCATCCGCGCGCAGTTGTTCCAGGCGTTCGTACAATGTGCGGTCACTCGTTACGACCGCGCCCCCCTCGCCAGACGTCAATACTTTGGACTGCTGCATGCTGAAGCAGCCGAGCGCCCCCAGCGAACCGACACGCCGCCCCCGCCACCGTGCGCCGTGGGCCTGCGAGCAATCTTCCACCAACGGCACACCGATTTCCTTCGAGAGCGCGAGAAAGCCGTCGAGATCCGCCACCCGGCAGTACGGATGCACGACCATTATCGCGGCGGTCCTGTCGGACACGGCGCGGCGAGCCTCATCGACCGACAGGGCCAGGGTTGCGGAATCGATATCCACCATGACCGGAACGGCGCCCACCGCCATCGTCGCCGACGCGCACGCCACCCACGTAAGACCGGGGATCAACACCTCGTCGCCAGCGCCGACGCCAATGGCAAGTAGAGCGATCGTGAGCGACGCTGTACCGCTCGTCACCGGCGTGCAGTATTTCGAGTCGCAGTATTCCGCAAATTGCCGCGAGAATGATCTTTCTCGTGAGCTCTCCCCGGTAAACGGTCCGCTTATCGTCCATCGCCCCGACCGCAATACCGCATGCAGCGCACGCTCCGTACCTTCATCGTGACTCGGCCATTCAGGCCAGCCCCGCTCGCGAACCTTTGGGCCGCCTCCCAGCGCGAGTCTTTGGTCAGATCGAGATTCCATCCCTCTTGCTCCAGAGTAGATTAGCCCCATCGCTAACCTTATCTTTTCAATTAGCGACTGTTTGCCAATTTGACATCCTCGAGTGGGTATCGCGAAACTACCCTAAAGGGTAGGACAAATCGTTTGAACGCTGGTGTTAAATCAGAGCTGACTCAATCCGCAAATTTGACGAGAACGCATATCGTGATGAACGACTATTGGACTATCGACGCCAAGCGTCACAGCACGCATTACAGGACAGAAACGTGTGGGCAACTCCGTGCCGCCGACGTCGGACGGACGACTCGGCTGGCTGGATGGATCCATCGCGTTCGCGATCACGGCAATGTGATTTTTCTCGATCTGCGCGATCATTACGGAATCACGCAAGCCGTCATCTCATTCGAGTCTCAAGCGTTTCCGGTCGCCCAGCGCCTGCGGCCTGAATCGGTGGTCAATCTGTCCGGTACGGTGCGTTCGCGTCCATCCGGCACCTTGAATGGTGATCTGGCGACGGGTGGCATCGAAGTGCTCGTCGAGCGCATCGACGTGCTTTCTGATTGCGCGGATCTCCCGCTTCCAGTGTTCGGTGAGCCTGATTTCCCCGAAGAAACCCGCCTCAAATATCGATTCCTGGAATTACGCAGACACACGCTGCATCGAAATATCATGCTGCGTTCCGCGGTTGTGGCCGAGCTGCGTCAGGCGATGTGGAAAGCGGGCTTCACCGAATTTCAGACTCCGATCTTGACCGCATCGTCGCCGGAGGGTGCGCGTGATTTCCTCGTGCCGTCTCGGATGCATCCGGGGAAATTCTATGCGTTGCCGCAGGCGCCGCAGCAGTTTAAGCAGCTCGCCATGGTCTCCGGCTTCGACCGATATTTTCAGATCGCCCCCTGCTTTCGCGATGAAGACGCGCGCTCGGACCGCTCCCCTGGCGAGTTCTATCAGCTCGATATCGAAATGAGCTTCGTCGACCAGGAGGACGTGTTTTCCATCATCGAGCCGGTTATCCGGGGGCTTTTTCAGAAATTCGGAAACGGTTTTGCCGTCACTGAGAAATTCCATCGCATCCCATACCGTGAAGCCATTCGCCGTTATGGAAGCGACAAGCCCGACTTGCGCAATCCATTGCTTCTCAAGGACGTGACCGATGCTTTCCGCGGGTCGTCGTTCCGGCTGTTTTCCGACATGCTGCTGCAAAACGCCCAGACCGAGGTCTGGGCCATCCGCGCGCCCGGCGGCGGCACGCGCGCGTTCTGCGAGCATGTCAACCAATGGGCCCGCGAACAGGGCAAAACTGGCGTGGCCTATGTCATTGACGGGCCGTCTGGATTCTCCGGGCCGATCGCCAAGGCGTTGTCCAACGACGTCATCTCAGGCGTCACTTCGGAGCTGGGGAGCGCAGCCGGCGACAGCCTATTTTTCATCGCGGGGGCGCCCCGCGACTTCTACAAATTCGCGGGCGAGCTGCGTAAGCATCTGGCGGAGAAATTGGACTTGATTGCGAAGGAGCGATTTGAGTTCTGTTGGATCACCGACTTTCCAATGTATGAATGGGATGAGAAGGAACAGCGTGTCGACTTTTGCCACAATCCCTTCTCGTTGCCTCAAGGCGGGCTGGATGCCCTCGAAGCTGCGGTCACCGTCGAGCAGCAACTTGCGCTGAAAGCCTACCAGTACGATATCGTCTGTAATGGCATCGAGTTATCGTCCGGAGCGATCAGGAACCACCTCCCTCAGATTATGTACAAGGCTTTCGAAATTGCCGGCCATCGCCCTGCTGATCTCGAGGAAGAATTCGGGGGCATGTTGCGCGCGCTGCAGTTTGGTGCACCTCCGCATGGCGGTATCGCGCCGGGCATCGACCGGATGGTGATGCTGCTGGCCGGCGCCAGCAATCTGCGAGACGTGGTCATGTTCCCGATGAACCAGCACGGGGAGGATCTCATGATGGGCGCACCCGGCGCGGTGACCGCTAGGCAACTGAAGGATCTGCACATTGAGATCGCGTCGCCTTCGCCAGTCGGGCGAGTGTGATATCGGCCTCGTGCGGCCGGCCCGCGTCGATCTCCGAAGGATCAGGGTTGTTTCAGCGCCGGACGCGCAATCAGCCGGTGACAAGCGATCGCGAGGAAACTGCAGCCTCCCATCACCAACGCCAACGGAAGCGCCGAAGTTACCTTGAAGAAGCTCGTCATGAAGATCGTCGCGATACCCAAGCCGTTTTGAACAGCGCCCATGACCGCGGATGCGGTTCCGGCCTGCGCCCCGTGTTTCGAGAGCGCCAGCGCGGAAGCGTTGGGGCTGATGAAACCGTGCCCCACGAGAAATCCAAACAGCACGGCTAGCACTGCGTACAGTGACGAAAAACCGAGGAAAAGCGCCGTGATCAGCATGATCGACAACCCCGCTGGCCATAGTAGCGCGACGCCGAGTATCCGATCCGGGTCGAATCTCCCGACGATCGCCGCATTGATCTGAGAGGCGACGATGAGGCCGGCCGTATTGGCGAAGAAAACCATTCCGAAATACTGCGGGGGGATGCCATACACTTCCATCAGCACAAATGGCGCGCTGACGACGTAGGCAAATAGCGCTGACTGCATTAACCCGGACACGACGGTGTACGCGAGCAGTTGGGTGCTACTCAGCAGCGTCCGGTATTGCCCCAAGACAGTCAACGTCTCACTAGGGACTCTGCGCTCCAATGGGAGCGTTTCATTGATTGAGTAAAAGGCGCCCACCAAAAGCAGGACAGCAAAGACAGCCAAGACCGCGAATATGGCTCGCCAGCCAAAACCTGCCATCCACCCGCCGATCAATGGCGCAATCATTGGCGCCACGGCGACGATCGTCACCATCAGCGAGAACGCCTTGGCGGACCCGGTGGACCCGAAGCGGTCCCGCACCATCGCACGCCCGATCACGATCCCCGCACAGCCGCCCACGCCTTGCACGAATCGCCACGCAATCAAGATCCATATGTCTTGCGCCAGCCCGCATCCGATGGACGCAACGATGTATAGAAGAATACCCATGCACAACGGAAGCTTCCTTCCGATCCGATCGCTTACCGGGCCATGCAGCAATTGGCCAATGACCACGCCGGCCAGGAAGGCCGTCACGGTGTACTGGACGAGACTGTGGGGCGCGCCGAATTCGGCGGAGATGGCGGGAAATCCCGGGAGGTACATATCGGTCGATATTGGGCCGAGCGCGGTCACGAGGCCAACAAAAATCAGCCAGCCCGTGTAAAGCGAACCACTTGATTTCGCACGAACATTCATGACCACTCCCTGACCGTCCGGTTTTTCCCTTGAGACCGGTTCAAAGAGGTCGTTTTGAACCGCCCCGGGTTGGATGGAGATTCCTCCCACTGCTCAACCGCGAGTTCGCCCTTCCCCTACTCGGCAGTTTCGGAGCGTTCCATCGCGATCCATTCGGGCCTTCATTCGACGACCGCTTTCTCTGGATTAGCAATCATCTCCTCTATTATCTTCAAATAATCTGAAGCCAATATTTCCATATCGCTTGGACGGAAAATTCCAGAGTAATAGCCGAATGCACCGGAAAGCGATTTCTCCCCTTGAGAAATGGAAAGTGACAGATCGGTTTTGACGCCCTGCAATGGCACGCCCAATTTCCTAACATCCACGCCATCCAACCTCAGCAAATCCGGCGAGAACGGCTGATAGTTGAAATGAAGCTGGAATGGCGACACATAACTCCTGCCCGCGGTCACACCGGCGCATGCCTCGAAGAACTGCGGCGGCAGCTCAGCGTTCGCCCATACATCCAGGCTTGATCTATTCAACCTTCTCACCACATCTACATACGTAACGCCAGCATTCAGAACCACTCGATACGCGCCCGGCTGGACAAAATATCCGACAATACCTTCCCGGCTGGAGTTCTTCCTATTCGCCATCGGCGACCTGATGCATATGTCGCGTTGTCCGGTACGCCGCTCAAAGAGCACAAAAAAGGCGGCAAGTAGCAGATAGTTCGAACTGCAAGAATTTGCACGGGAGAATGCATCGATGGCCGACCGGTGCGATTCGATTGAAAATTCGAACTGGTCGCCCCGGAAAGAAAATGCTGTCGGTCGATCTCGTCCCCATGGCATCGATAACGGAAAGCACAGCGACGCGAAGGTCTCGCGCCAATAGTCTTCGTGGACCTGGAAGCCGCCGCGTTCCCACTTGCGCCGCTGTACGGTCACACAGTCGTGGTAACTGCGGGCCAGCTTCGGAAACTCGGGTTGATGGTCTTTTATCAACGCGCCGTAAGCCTCGGAGATCTCACGTTGAAAGACCGTTTTCGACCAACCATCAAACACAATATGATGGACCGTGACAAGCAACAGCCACTCCGAATCTCTTGAGATCGGTATCAACCGATACCGCAGGATCGGACCGACCGAAAGTTCAATGGGATTGAACGCTTCGCGACGGATCTCGGCGGCCACCCACTCCGAGTCGCGAGCGGTGGTCGAATCACGTTCGGGGCTTTCCGGAACGAAATGGTAGCGGGCGAGCGGTTCCCGTACGAAGCGACTAAAATCCCCTCCTTCGTTTCCACGAAATGTCACGCGAATTTCCTCGTGTCGTCGGGAAATCACATCAAAGGCAGCATGAAGTGCATCGACATCCAGCCTTCCTTTGATCTGGTAGGCCAGCGTCACATTTTCCAGATACTTGGGTATGTAATCAGGCTTTTTTAGAATTTCGATTTGCCCCAATCCCGGCTCGGTGCATCCATGATTGATTGCGTCCACGGTTTGGTCATCTCCTTGTCTGATCCGAACGGTCTGTCGAACTATCTATATTGCATGCCAACTCGGATGGGGTTCGCCGACATTCCGCCGCCATCTCCGATCTGCTTGGAACTTTCCGACACCAACGCTTGCACCAGTCTAAAATGGCGCGGGATGCCGAAAGGCTCGATGCAACTGCCCCGGAGCGAGCGGAGGTCAGCGCTTGCACGTCGTGCGGACGGCGTCGAATCCGAGCCGTGTCCCATTGATATCGCCCCAGCGCCTCCAAGCTTCGACCCTGCCTCGTCAATGCCAGTCGCCGGAGCGGACATGAGCAACGAATGGGGAGGATCCACAACAGCTGCAAGCGAAACATCTCACGCATGCTGGAATCCCGATCTTGCGCGAGATAGGCGCACAATCGCGCGGTTACCGGACGATCAACATCTGCCGCCTGGAAATCTCCTTGGACGCAAGCGTACTGCGTCGCACCGTGGACGGACGTCCACAAACGTCGATCCAGCACGCGAACAACGACTCCCCCTCGACGTCTATTGGCGGAAACGCCGGGTAGGCTTCAAAGCCCGCGCGATCCAGAAGGCGCTCCATACCGGCAGGCGACACGGTGATCAACCGCTCTACCTGATGCTTGGCCGCCACGCCCAGTACTTCGTTCATGAGACCAATCGCCTGCCTCGACGAAAACTGTCCGGCCGCCCGCCCCACGCCTCCGGTAAGGTCAACCGCCGCGAAACGTGACAGTTCCCATACCCGACTCGAATTTGGCAGCGGAAATCCCGCCATCAGTTGCGGAAATATTTCCCGAAGTAGATACGGGCGATCAGTCGGCAACAGTCTCGCGGCAGCGCCAATGTTTCCGCGAGCATCCCATCCGATCACATAGATCGTATCCGGACCATCAAACTGGTCGACTTCGTTACCTGCCGGGCAGATCAGATTCCAGCCGAGCATTTCGACAAACACGCGATGACGATATTGTCCCAATTCGACAAAAATTTCCTCACTGAGGAAATTTTTCTTTCCGCTAACAAAATTCACGCCATTCCTCTATCGACAACACTACAGATCTCCATTTAACAGAAACGGGAACGCTCTCGAAACTACCCGAAAGTGTAGGTCTCCCTGCGCCACAGTATTCGCGCAAAGAAGCACAAACGTTTGACAGCCCCCCCGTCAACGAAAAGCTTTGCAGACAAGGTTCGACGCCGGGTCCAACCCAACATCATTTGGACAGGCCCCAAACTGGACACCGCAACGACGATCCAAGTGCGCTGTTCTCCGAATGGAGATGTGTTGTCGGCTACGGTCCTCGCCTCTAGCGGCAACCCGTCTTGGGATGCGGCAACACTGCGGGCGATTGAACGCTCGAATCCGATGCCCTCGAATGCCGACGGGCAAACGCCCGCGATATTCACGATCGTTTTTCGTCCTTAATGCGGGATTTTTTTCCGGCCCGACTAAAGAAAAGGTACAGACCGACCGTTAACTAGCTCAAATACGGGCTAGCCTCCTGCAGGCCAACGATCCGATACCGACCAAAGCCAGCACCCGAGGGGGACGGCGGTCTACCTTATTCTTTTAAAGGCAGATTAAATGACGAGCATTTCCAATCCCATCTCGGGAACGCAGCAGAATACCCTTTTGCCCGGATCCACCTTCAATGGCACGTTTGTAGTAGCGGGCGCTGAACAGACGACCGAGACTGCCAACGCTGCCGTATCGCTGAACGCCAACCTCAAGGGCGTGACGGCCGCCACCGGTACCGGTGAGCTGGCTCTGGAATTTGCCCAAGCAATCCAAGGCGCCACCGAGGTCGATCCTGCTACCGGCAATCGCGAAATCATCGCCGGCGCCGGCGCCCAATTGACGACGACGATCAATAATCTGCTGGTCCAAAA
>Ga0302220_10001300_pt1 | contig 19545 bp, 20 predicted proteins | sample II_Palsa_E1_3_FD_194572 | JGI IMG/M metagenome (GOLD analysis project Ga0302220, IMG submission 194572) | Peat permafrost microbial communities from Stordalen Mire near Abisko, Sweden - II_Palsa_E1_3 | ecosystem: Environmental > Terrestrial > Soil > Palsa > Peat permafrost | place: Sweden...
CCCCCTCGAAACAATTCAGCTCCGGATATTCTTCCGCCGCCTTGAATTCGTGGATCGAGGGGGCGATTTTTTTCTCGCTACCTGCACAACGTCTCCTCCCGCGATCCCCGACCCACCCAAAACCCCGTCATCCTCGACCCGCCCAAAAATCCCGTCATCCTCGAGCGAAGCGAAGGATCCCTGTATCTCCCCCGGCTGCCCCAGGTCTCGCTTCTGAGACCTGGGTTCACAAAAGCTCGCCGTCCCACAAACGACTGGGTGCCCCATCCGTACGCGCTTTTGCGGACGGGTGGGAACGCAAAACTTCAACACCGCTTTTCGCCCCCGTAGTGCTTCGAACGAGAAGCCTGGCAGCTAGAAGCTCGTTTCTACTCCTTGAAACTCCAGATACCGCGTCGCGTTTTTACCCCAACGCTGCAGCGCTACGTGCTACTCCTGCTTCATGCGCGTTCTAGCCCTTCTCCTCCTCTCAACCACCTTCACCACCGCCCAAGCCCCCCTCCAGAACCGCCTAGCCACGCTAGCCCAGCCAGCGCAAGGCCAGGTCTACGTCGCCTGTTCACTACCCGGCGTCCCCCTCGACTGCGACCTCAATCCCCACGGCCACCCACCCATGCAATCGACCTTCAAATTCCCCCTCGCTCTCGCCGTCCTCCACCAGGTAGAGCTCGGCAAACTGCAACTCGATCAGCCCGTCCGCTTCCTCCCATCCGACCGCTACCCCACCTACAGCCCCTTGCAGGATCAATATCCCAACGCCGACGTCGACGTTCCTCTGCGTCAGCTCCTCAAGCTAACCGCCACCGAGTCCGACAACATCGCCTCCAACCTACTGCTCCGCGCCATCGGTGGCCCCGCCGTCCTCCAGCAATATCTCGACGCGCTCGGCTTCAGCGCCATTCATGAACAGGACAGCGAGCAGGCCCTCCACGGCGATCAAACCCTCCAATACCGCGACTACGCTGAGCCCGCCGCCATGGTCGCCCTCCTCCGCCTCTTCGCCGACCACTCCCCCCTCAACCCCGAACACACCGCTCTCCTCAACACCTGGATGCTCGAAACCACCAGCGGTTCCAACCGCATCAAGGGCTTCCTCCCCCCAGGCACCCCCGTAGCCCACAAGACCGGCTCTTCCGGCGAAGAGTGGGGCTTCATCCCCGCCACCAACGACGTCGGCCTCATCACCCTCCCCAACGGCCAGCGCCTCGCCCTCGCCGTCTTCGTAACCAACGCCCACGCCGACCAAGACACCTGCGACCACGTCATCGCCACCATCGCCCAAGCCATCTACAACGAAGCCCTCATCAAACCGTGATCGAGCACCGAGAATCCACGTACCGCTCGCAGTCCGAAAACTAACAACGGACAACTGATAACTGAGAACTAAAAACGCCTTCCCCCACGTCGCCGCACAACCCGCCCTCCATTCCACGCCTCTGACTACCTGTCCCATCAAATCTCAGGAGCCACGCATGCACCCCTCCAACCACATCCAAGGCCTCAACGTCTCCAGTCACACCCTCCTCGTCTGGATCCTCATCGGTCTTGTCGCCGGCTACCTCACCGGCAAGCTGATGCGCGGCGCCGGCTTCGGTCCCCTCATGGACATCGTCGTCGGCATCCTCGGTGCCCTCATCGGCGGCTTCCTGATGACCCACCTCGGCTACGCCGGCTCCGGCGGCTTCTTCTACACCGTCTTCGTCGCCGTCATCGGAGCCGTCCTCCTCACCTTCCTCATCCGTCTCGTCACCGGCGCCCGCAACCGCCTCTAGCCAAACCTGCGCTACCCGAAACCCACCTCAAGCTGTCGCCGCGTAACCCGAAACCCACCTAAAGCGCGCGCAAAATCAACGAAAGCCCGCGGAATCCTTCATTCCACGCCCAATCCGCAAAAATTCACGCCCACCGAATCCCCGCAGCGCTATACTCAACTTCGCACCTGAAAGCACTCCCCGAGGTCTCTCTATGAAGAAGCTTCTCGCCGTCTGTACCCTAAGTCTCTCATTCCTTTCAGTCAACGCCCTCGCCGAAACCTTCCACGGTGTCGTCTCCGACGAGATGTGCGCCAAGAACGATGTCGCCAAAGCCGGCACCCCCGGTCACGCCGACTGCGCCAAGAAGTGCATCGGCATGGGCTCCCCCGCCGTCCTGGTCGTAGGCACGAAGCTCTACAAAGTCTCTAACCCAGACAAACTAAACGCTTTCGCCGGCAAGGCCGTTACCGTCGACGGCTCGCTCGCCGGTGACACCATCACCGTAGCCTCCGTAAAGTAAGGCTAACGTCCTGCCGCGCCCGCGGCAGGACCACGCCTTCCCCGCCACCATTCCCGCCGCTTTCAACCCCCCATCCGCCCCGGCCCCAAGCCGCGATTCCCGTTCAGGTCGCTCCTGAACAGAACCCTCCTGCCTGTCCCAATTCGGTATCTAAAGCAAACAAGGGTGCTCAATCCTCCTGCTCTCGGTCGCATATTTGCCGATCCGAAAAGAGTGGTATCTACATACACTCCTCCTCAACTTTCCCCGTCTAAACTCTTGAATTCGACTAGGATAGTCTCGAGTGAGCCTAGCCGCCAAGGAGTCCGATTGAAGACCGCGTTTCGCGCCCTCACACTGCTTTGCTTTGTTCTTCTTACCCCCTCCCTCGTTCGCGCCCAGGCTATGCCGACCGCCTCCAGACTCTTCTCCCTCTCCGCATTCGGCGGCGCCACCGGCACCTTTACCGGCCTCGACGGCGGCAGGAATATCGGCATCACCGCCGGCGGCGACATTGGCTTCCGCCCCTTCCACGCCTTCTATCCCTCCGTCGAAGTCCGCGGAACCTACCCTTTCGACGATGGCCAGGTCGATTCCCAAAAGAACATCCTCGTCGGTGGCAAAGTGGAGCGCTACTTCGGCTACTTCCGCCCCTATGCTGACTTCTTCTGGGGCCGCGGCAAAATCGACTACCTCCACGGCGGATACCCCAATCCCGAGGGAACGCTGCTCTATCTTGATTCCGTCTCCAACGTCTTCGCTGCCGGCGGCGGCCTCGATTTCACCCTCACCGACCACTTCGCCCTCAAGATTGACGCCCAGTTTCAGCGCTATGCCACCCCCGTCACCACCAGCGGCAGCATCTACGCCACCCCCATCATCATCGGCGTCGTCTATCGCTTCGGCGGCTTCTACCCCACCAAGGCTTTCATCCACTAGCGCTCAATTCACTAGTAGTGCTGCACTACCTCCCGATGCCGCTCCACCCACCAGCAGGGATTACTGCCTTCCTGCGGGTAAATGGACTTCGTGCACGGCATCGCGACCGTCCCATTCGCGTAATAGTCTTCCTTCCCACCCTTCAGATCCGCCACCGTATACAAGTCCACCGTCACCGAGCCCCTCCCTCCGCCCCGCGCCACCCTCACCCGCCATACCGCAAAGTCCACTGGATAAAGCAGCGCCGCGATCAGCAAGACGATCCCGATCCCGCGCAGCAACATCTTGAACGCAAACTTCTCGATCACAAAATCTTCTGCCATACGCTCCTCGGCTCTCCCGCAGACTAGCAGACCACCCTCCCTCTACCTCAATTTCACACTCTTTTCAGTGCCTGCATCGATTCCTCTCCAACCCTCACTTTCCTTGCCTGCATCACCGATTCAGCACCCCGCCTATGGGAAAATAGAAGTTGGGTAAACTCATCATCGTGTCGAAACAAACCGCGCCGTTCTTGGTAATTTCTGTAGTCTTTGCAAGTCTCACTCTCGCTGCTCCCCTACGTGCCCAGCAGTACGTCGCGACAGCTAACGATCCTGTCACCTTGCCGGATGCCCCTACCCCGCAGCTTCCCCCCTCCAACTCTCCGGACACGTTCAGTTCCTCTCAGTCTCCTGACCAGCAGCAGACAACCCCTCCCTCTCCAACTCCCGGGCAGCAGACAACCACGCCTCCCCAGGCAGAAACTCCTGAGCAGATCAAAGCCCGTGCCGCCGCCGAACTCAAGCTGGAAACGAAACAGCGCATGGCCGGAGTGATCCCGAACTTTAACACCGTCAACAACGGCAAGGCAGCACCGCTCAGCCCTGGCCAAAAGTTCCATCTCTTCTTTAAGGGTGCGTTTGACCCCTACCAGTTCGTGCTGGCCGGCATCGATGCTGGCATCGGTCAGGCGGAAAACGAGAACCCCGGCTACGGCCAGGGCTTCGAAGGCTACGCCAAGCGCTATGGCGCCAACTATGCCGATAACTTCAGCGGCAACTTCTTCGGCAACGCTGTCCTGCCGGTTGTTCTCCACCAGGATCCGCGCTACTTCCGCCTGGGCCATGGATCCGTCCTCCATCGCGCGCTGTATTCCATCTCCACAACCTTCCGCACCTACGGCGATAACGGCAAGTGGCAGCCCGCGTATTCGAACCTGACGGGTAATCTCATCGGCGCCTCCATCTCGAACCTCTACTACCCCGAAGGCGATCGTGGCCTCTACCCGACCCTTCGCCGTGCCCTCAGCGTCACGTATCAGGGCACCATCGGCGGCATGTTGCAGGAGTTCTACCCCGACATCGCTCAGAAATACAAAAACCACCGCGCCCGAGTGGCTGCAGCCAAAGCAGCAGCGGATGGCACCACCCCTGAAGTCACAACCCCCGCACCCACCACGCCACTACCGCCTACTCCCCCGGCCCCTGTACCCCAAACCTAGCCGCAGCTACAAATTGAACAGCTCCCGCAGCCTCTTCGTCTGCGACCGGCTAACCGGCACCTCTGTCTGTTTGCGATCATCCATGCGCAGCTGGTAGCTCGACTTGAACCAAGGCACCACCTCGCGTATGTGCTGAATGTTCACCACGAACGATCGATGCACGCGCCAGAACTGCTCCGGGTCCAGCTGATCGGTCAGCTCCTCCAGCGTCCGGCAATTGGAATCGCCTTCGAGCGCCTTCGTGACGACAGAAATCCGTCCTTCGTCGATCGTGGCAAAACACAAGTCCCTCTGATCCACCAGCAGCAGCCGGCTCTGCGCCCGCACCACCACCTTGCCTGACCGGCCGCCCACCACCGCTGCCGGCACCGCTCCCGCCCCCGAAATCCCCGTGCGTTCTTCCACCATGCGCAACAACGCATCGAGCTTCGCCTCCGCGCCCGCCACCCGGCTCGCCACCCGCCCGTCGCCCGCGCCTGCACTCGCAGCCAAACTGCCCGGGCTCTCCGCCACCAGCTCGCTCGAACTCATCCGCCCGCGAACCTTCTCCAGCGTCCGGTTCACCCGCTTGCTGTCAAACGGCTTTAGCAAATAATCCACCGCGTTCACCTCGAACGCCTTCACCGCATACTGATCGAACGCCGTCGCAAACACCACCTGCGGCAGCTTCATCTTCTTGTCCTGTGCCAGCACTTTTTTCAGTACCGCGAACCCGTCCAACCCGGGCATCCGCACATCCAGAAAGATCACATCTGGCTTATGCGTCCGAATCAGCTCCACGGCCTCAATCCCATTGGTCCCCTGAGCCACCACCGACACATCCCCCGCGGCATCCAGCAGGTACTGCAGTTCCTGCCGTGCCAGCGGCTCGTCATCAATAATCAGCGCTGTCAGCGGAGTTGCCATGGCTGCGAGTAGTGTACGCGCTGTAGGCTTTCTCTACGCTCTACACTCTATCCCCTACACCCTGCTCTAATCGCTATAAACCCGCAACCGCGCCGGAGCCCCATCCTGCGCCAAATCATGCCCACAGCAAGTGCAAAACGCATCCGTAAGCTTCACTCCACGATGACAAGCACCACACACCGGCGACATCTGGAACTGGCACTGCGGACAGTAGTGATAACTCGCCGCCAGCGTCGTAGAACAGTTCGGGCACTTGGAAAGCACCGGCTGCCGCAGCAGGAAGTACACCACCGCGCCAATCCCTCCCGGCAGCAGCACGCACACCAGCATCCACAACCCGGCCGACATTCCGCGCCGCTTCACATCTCTGCTCACATATCCCAGCAACAGCGCATAGCTCGCCACCAACGAGCCCCACGCATACCCCATCATCAGCCGCAGCGGCAGCAGCTCATGCTTGTGGTGCGGCATCACCCAGTGGAAGATCACCTGCATGCCAGCGAACAGCAACACCGCCAGCACCATCGACCACCGCGGAATCATCCGCAGCTCATCATCTCCCGCAGACAGTGCGTCGCTCGCTCCCGATCCCGTCCCCATCCACTTCGGCATCATAGCTGCGCCTCGCTATCGGAACGCGTGCGTGCCCGCTTGAACCACACCAACCCCATCACCGCCGCCGTCACCGGCAACGACCACAGCAGCAAAATCATCAACTGATCGCTCGCATCCGGAATCCCATTCGGCGTCAAATCGTATCCGTCAAGCATGCCCCACAGCGCATAGCAGATCGCCACCATCAAAATCGAAGAAATCCCCAGCGGCACCCACAAGCTGCGTGTCTTGCTCTTCTGCTCGCGCATCGTCAACGCCTGTTCGCGCACAACGCGATGTGTGCGGTTCACCACCACGCTGCGCGCCCCGCCGGCCATTACCGTGCCCCGAAACGCCTGCGTTACTTCATTCTCCTGGTCCTCTGGACGACGCAAAGTCAAACGTCCACCTCCGTGCCGCGGCCGTTTCCACGACCACCGCCCGCGCGCAGCTTCAGCAACTCAGGCTTCAGCGCGGCCAGCCCACGATACAGCCTCGACTTCACCGTCGACAACGGCGCCCGCGTCACCGTCGCAATCTCCTCAAGCGACATCTCTTCATGAAACCGCAGCGTCAGCACTTCGCGGTACGCTGGATCGAGGGTCAGAAGCACCGTCGCCACCTCCGAAGCATTCTCGCGATACTGAAATTGCTCGAGCGGCGACGGCCCTTCCTGCACAATCTCAAATGGCCGGGAGTCAGACTCCTCGCTGCCCTCGCGCATCTCGTCCAGCGACGCCATCGTCCGCTTGCGCGATAGATCAATCACCAAATTGCGCGCAATCGTAAAAATCCATGTGTCGAACCGCGCCTTCCCGTTGTACTGCGAACCCCTCCGCAGCACCCGGATCCAGACCTCCTGGAACAGGTCTTCGGCCACCTCGCGCTTGCTCGTCAGAAACATCAGGTACCGCATCAGCCGATGCTGGTAGGTCTCAATCAGCTGGTCCATCAATTCCGGGTCCTGGCGCTTCAGCCCGCGCGCAATCGCCGCGTTTTCACGCTCAACCTGCTTCGCCGCCTCGGCCGTCAGTACTGTCGGAGTTCTCACGCTCATATGGACGCTAACTTGGGCCGAAAAGTCTCGGTCAATCCAACCTATATTCTATGTCGGACCACCCTCCCCCCACCCGAAAAAGTCACTATCCCGCTACTCCCCCGCAATTCACAACCCCTCGCCCGGAACTTCTCCGGTAGTCTCGGGTTAGAAAAACTGCACAACTGTTTCCGATTCTTCCGAACGCTTTCCCCCCTGGGCGCATCCCACTGTACAACAGGTCCTGCGCCCTTCAGCCAAGCCCTCTAAGTTGATAAACCCATGAGTTTCATACTGCCTGCAACACTTCTTTTCCTGCTCGTGGCTGCCTATCTCTACCTCTGGCGCTCCAGTCGCGCCGCGGCCAAATTTGCCCGAGAATACCAGGACCGCGGCGGCCTGCTGATCGACGTCCGCCCTGCCGCCGAGTTCAAATCCGGCCATCTTCCCAACGCTATCAACCTGCAGCTCAATGAGTTGGATAGCACGGTGCCGCAGCTCGCTCAACGCAAGGACCAGATCCTGCTCCTGCACTGCAAGTCCGGCCTGCGCAGCGAACTCGCCGCCCAGCGCCTCAAGCGCCAGGGCTACGCCAACGCCTTCAATCTAGGCTCCTACGGCCGCGCCGCCCGCCTCCTCCTCCGCCGCCAGGTCCAGGCCTAGGCCTCTCCGATTACACTGAAACAATGGATGTTTTGTACGGCCTGCACCCGGTCGAGGAGGCCCTCCGCGCCGGCACCCGACCCCTCGACCACCTCTCCGTCTCCCGCGAGCGCGACGCCCGCCGCGATCCCCGCATGGACGCCGTCCTCGAGCTAGCCCGCGCCAAGGGCATCCGCATCTCTACCGAACCCCGCGACCAGCTCACCCGCCACTGCAAAACCGACGCCCACCAGGGCATCGTCGCCTTCGTCCGCGAACGCAAATTCCTCCCCCTCGAAGACCTCCTCCAGCCCACCTCCGGCCCCAAGTTTCTCCTCGCCCTCGACGGCGTAGAAGACCCCCACAACCTCGGCGCCCTCCTCCGCTCGGCCGACGGCTCCGGCATCGACGGCGTCGTCCTCCCCGAACGCCGATCGGCCCCCCTCAGCGCGGTCACCGCAAAATCTTCCGCAGGAGCCAGCGAGCACGTCCGCATCGCCCAGGTCGTTAACATCACCCGCGCCCTCGAAGCCATGAAGAAGAACCACATCTGGATCGTAGGCCTCGACGAGCGCGGCACCCCCGACTACACCGACTTCGACTTCCGCCAGGACGTCTGCCTTGTTCTTGGCAGCGAAGGCAGCGGCCTCCACGACCTCGTTAAGCGCACCTGCGACCACCTCCTCCGCATCCCCATGGCTGGCAGCGTCAGCTCGCTCAACGTCTCAGTAGCCGGCGCCGTAGTCATGTACGAAGCGATGCGCCAACGCCGCTCAGGCAGTACCCAACCACCGCCCGCAGAGTCTAAACCCACAAAGCCCCGCAAAGGCCTGGGCTCCTGACAATCAGTGGCCCCCTCGCCTTCGCCGTTGTCCTTGCCTTTGCTTTTCTTTCTGTCATTCCCTCTGGGAATCTGCTTCTTCTTTGCCTTACCCTGCTCTCTCCAAAAGGAATCCGTTTCTTGCCAACTCACCCAGAACCAGCGTCATCTCGACCGAAGCGCAGCGTAGTGGAGAGGCCCCTGTATTTCGCTTTCCCCGTCGCCCTCCTCCTGGCGAGCCTGACGGCGCAAGCCCAAACCACCCCCACCCAACCCGCGCCAGCGACACCCGCCGCCCCCACCGGCCAGATCCTCTTCGAAAGTCACGGCGCCCCGCCCCCTACCCCTGATTCCGACACCGCCCCACCCCCCGAAACCCTTCCCCCCGGCCCCACCCCCACCGGCCCGGTCCTCACCGACGAGCAGCGCTCCAGCCTCCTCTTCACCGCCTACGATCTCGACGCCCGCATGGCCCCCGCCACCGGCCATCTCACCATGCGCGCCCGCGTCACCCTGCGTAACATCACCAGCCAGCCTCTCTCCCGCGTCGCCATGCAAATCTCCTCCACTCTCCACTGGGAATCCGCAAGCATCCTCAACGCCACGACCTCCACGCCCCTCACCGTAACCCAGCACCTCATCGACACCGACGCCGACCACACCGGAAAATCCTCCGAAGCCGTCCTCGACCTCCCCGCGCCCCTCGCCCCTGGCGCCACCCTCACCCTCGACACCCTCTACTCCGGCAACCTCTCCGCCGACACCTCCCGCCTCGAGCGCCTCGGCGCCGCCCCCACCCAGGCCCTCACCACCGACTGGGACGCCATCGGCTACATCTCCTCCGCCACCAGCAGCTCCAGCTCTTCCGACAACTCGCAGCAGACCTCCGTCCTCTCCGTCGCTCTCCGCGGCTTCGGCAATGTCCTCTGGTATCCAACAGCATCCCCACAGCTTTTCCTCGGCGACGGCGCCAAGCTCTTCCAGGCCATCGGCCAGCAGCGTCTCGCGCAGCGTGCCACCACCATCCACCTCCACCTGGCCATCGAATATCGCGGCACGCCTCCCGTAGCCGCGTACTTCTGTAGCCGCCGCCAGCCCCTCGTCGCCCATCCCGACGACCCCGCCGCACCTCCAGCCACCGCCACTGGCATCGCCACGGCCGACTTTGCAGCCCAACCCATCGGCTTCCGCCAGCCCAACCTCTTCGTCGTCCAACAGCCCGAAGCTTCCATCGCCCCCCTCCCCGAAGTCTTCTCCTCCAGCCTCCCCGCCCAACCCGGCAAACCCTCCGACTCCGAAACCCCCACCGAACTCTCCACCTCCTCTTCGTCCAACACCCCCACCCAACCGGGTGCCCCATCTTCGCAGACGGTTTCATCGTCGGCTAAGGTGGGTGATAGCGATGCCGCTCAGTTCGGCCCCGCCATGCTAACCGTAGCCACCACCGGCACCGCCTTCATCTCCCCCCTCGCCGACTCAGCCGAGCGCGTCGCCCCCCTCCTCCAAACCTGGTTCGGCCCCAAGCCCCTCGGCCCTCTCACCCTCCTCGACAACCCCGGCGACCCCTTCGAGGACGAAGCTCTCCTCATCGCCCCCATCGACAAACTTGCCTCCAGGACCTCCACCGCCGCCCTCGCCCACTCCCTCACCCACGCCTGGATCCAGACCGGCCAGCCCTGGTTCGACGAAGGCCTCGCCCAGTTCGCCGCCCTCCTCTGGGTTGAGCAGGATCAAGGCCGCCCCGCCGCCATCCTGGAGCTCAACAACCTCATGCAGCCGCTCAACATCGCCGAGGTAGGCTTCGAAACTCAGCAGGAAGCCGACGCCGCCACCGCCCCCATCGGCGAGCCGCTCATCTCCGCTACCGACGAACTCTACTACCGCCGCAAAGCCGCCGCCGTCTGGTGGATGCTCCGCGGCATCGTCGGCGACAAACCCCTCCAGCAAGCCCTCACCGAATTCCGCGACCAGCCTATCACCTCCACCGACCCCACCGTCCCGGCCGTAGCCTTCGAGAAGCTCCTCGAAAAAACCAGCGGCAAAGATCTCGGCTGGTTCTTCGCCGACTGGGTCTTCCGCGATCGCGGCCTCCCCGACCTTTCCATCGTCGACGTCCAGCCCCGCCTCATTGCCGCCGGCAAGGGTCACGACGCCGGCTGGCTCGTCTCCGTCACCGTCCGCAACGAAGGCGCCCCCGCCGTCGACGTCCCCCTCAACATCCTCTCCGGAGCCTTCACCACCAACACCCGCATCCACATCCCCGGCTTCTCAAACGCCACCACCCGCGTCATCGTGAACTCCCCACCAAGCGAAGTCATCCTCAACGACGGCGCTACCCCCGAAGTCCGCACCGCCACCCACACCCGCGAAGTAGTCCTCCAACCCCCCACCCCTCAACACTGATCCAGCGTTAGCGTTCCGACCTACGTCTCCGCTTCGCCACCGTCGCCCCACTCGCCACGCACGTCTGCCCCGCACCCCAAGCCCGCGTGCAAGTAGCCTCCACCTTCAAACCCCGCGCGCCCGTCACCCCATCCCCCTTGAGCACTTCCTCCAGCCCATCGCCCAGCGGCGGGGCCAGCGCCCTCAACCCCTGCACCTGCGCCTCCGTAGCCGTCCCCGCGAGCCGCAGCGTGTATCCAGACTGCGTCGCCACCCCACTCATCACCAATCCCGAACCCTTTCCCGGCGGCGTCAAATTCACCGGCGCCAGCACAAACCCCTCGTCGCCTGCCTTGCTGGTCAGCGTAACCGTATGCACCAGGTAGCCACTCTCTGCTTCGCGCATCCACGGCAACAACCCAATAATCTCTCCATAAAACTCACCCTCCCACCGGGCAGCCTCACCCTTCCGCGCCTTCCCCAACGCCACACTACCCGCCACCGTTCCCTCAGGATGCTCTCCCGCTGGAATCCGCTGCGAAAATAGCCGCGCCCAATCCAGCAGCCAGGCATTCGGAACATTCGTCATCCCCACCCGCACCCCGCCACTCTCCAGCCCCGACAAATCCGACAGCGTCGACAAATCCACCCTATCCGCAATCGCCACCACCCGCCCCGAGATCTTCATCCCATCCGCAAACGGCGTAGCCACCGCGCAATCCGGATCCGTCACCACCGCCGCCGTCACATCCAGCGTCCCTCGGCAATCCGCCCGAACCTCCATTGCCTCCACCGGCACAAACTCACTTCGCCGCAGCTCTTCCAAGCGCACAATCGTTGTCAGCTTCGCCGCCCCCAGCAATCCCCGCAGCGTCGCCTCCACACTCAAATTCCCCCGCCAACCCGCATCCCGCCCACTCACCAACTTGCTCGCCTCGCCCATCGGCGCCCCCGTCCAACTCGCCGTCAAATCCACCGGAACCTCCGCCATCGTGGCCGCCCGTTGCAACGACCCCTCCAGCTTCACCACACCCGGATCAGAAATATTCGTGTCCGTCCGGTTCGGCGTCCCCTTCGCCCTAACCCTCCACTCATTCGGACTCGTCAGCCACAACCCAAAGTCCGCATCCGTCAGCGAGAACGGAGTCTTCTCTTGCCCCAGCTTCACATTCACCCGCGCCCCGGTCGCCTCGATATACGGAAACCGCGGCTCCGGCCCAGCCTTCTGTTGCGCCGTAGGAGCCGTCGTCACGCTCGCCGCATGCATCAACAAACTCTGCACATTCCACTCGCCCCCAGCATTCCGCACCAGGTTCAAACTAGGCGACTCAAACGTCATCGACGAAAACTCCACATGCCGCCGCCACAACGAGCTCGGCCGCAGCGTCACGTCCACCACGTTCGCCCGAATAATCGGCTCCGACCCAAACGCCGGATCCTCGCTCACCACCAGATTCTGCAGCGTGAATCCCGGCACCGGCAGCAGGTGCATCGTCACGCCGTCCAGCTGCACCGGCCTTCCCAAACTCGCGCTGATGCTCGTAGCCACCCGCCGCTTCAGCCGATTCACATTCAGCAACGGAGGCGTCAGCAACAGCAGCATCACTGCCGCCACCACGCACGCCCACACCAGCCAGCGTCGCCGCCGTCGCGGGTGTTCGATCTCCACGCCCTCGTCTGTACGTTCTATGCTCAAGTCGCCCGCAGCTTCGAAGTCCCTAATCCCTGCCTCTACCGCACCACGTGGAACGTCCGCGACCACCGCGTCTCGGTCAGGATATGCGTCACAATGTGGAACATAAACGCAATCCGGTCACCCGTCGACGTCTTGTATTCCTGGTCAGCCGGCGTCTCAAACGACCAATACACAAACAGCGGCCGCCCCAGAATATGCTGCTGCGGCACAAATCCCCAGTACCGCCCATCCAGGCTCTGCGTCCGGTTGTCGCCCATCGCAAACACATATCCCGGAGGCACCACCAGATCATCGCCCTGGATATGCTGCGGCAGCTCCTCGCGCCACACCTCGGTCACCTGCTCATCCGGCCCCGGCGTCACCGACGGAAAATCATCCCGATACGCATTGAATCCGCTGCTCATCGGCCCATCGTCGCTCGGCTGGATCGCATACGGCTCATTCTGCGCCACGCCATTCAGATACACCACGCCATGCCGCAGATGAATCCGGTCTCCCGGAATCCCAATCGTGCGCTTCACCAAAATCAAATCCGGCGACTCCGGGTTCGGCTTATAAAACACCACAATGTCGCCCCGCTGCACCGGCCGATAATGCACAAACGGAGCCCACTTCGTCGGCGGCGCCAGCGTGATCCGGTCCACCACCACGTGATCACCAATCAACAGCGAATTCAGCATCGAGCCCGACGGAATCTCAAAGTTCTGAAAGATGAACCCGAACACAAACATCCCCAGCGCCAGGATCGTGCAAATGGAAGCCAGCGCCTCCATCGGCGTCTCCGCGACTTCGTCCTTCACCTTCACCAGAACAACCGGCCCGGCAACGGCGCTCTCCACCTGCAATGGTCTTTGGGTACTCAACGAAAGCGTCTCCTCACTCGACCGCGCCAGCGCAAACACACGCCTGCTAGCGGCACCCCCAGTGTACCCCGCCACCGAACCCGCCTTCTCTACGCTCTATCCCCTATCCCCTGCTTCACCGCGTCACGTGGAACGTCCGCCCCCACCGCGTGTCATCCAGAAAGTGCGTCGCCTCATGCACCAGGAACTTCAGCTTATCCGCGACCGTCGTCTTATCCACCTGGTCATCCGGCGTCTTGAACGACCAATACACAAATAGCGGCCGCCCTAAAATATTCCGCTCCGGCACAAACCCCCAGAACCGCCCATCCAGGCTCTCAGCCCGGTTATCTCCCATGGCAAACACCATCCCCGGCGGCACCACCAAATCATCTCCCTGGATATATTTGGGCAACTCATCCGCCCAATCCACCACGCGGTTGTCGATCGCCTCCTGCTCCACGCACGTCTTATCCCGGCACTCCCCGCGCTGCACCAGGTCATCGCTCCCATACCGCCGCAGCCCCACCAAATCAGAAGGGAAGTCATCCCGATAAGAAATCAAATTGGCATCGGTAGGCTGGACAGCATACGGCTCCGTCTGCGCGACGCCATTCAGATACACCACGCCCTTGCGCAGATGGATCCGGTCTCCCGGAATCCCAATCGCCCGCTTCACCAGGATCATGTCCGGCACTTCGCTATGCGGCTTCATGAACACGATAATGTCGCCCCGCTGCACTGGCCGATCCGGCAACAACGGCATACCCTTCGGCGCCGGAGCCAGCGTCGTCCGATCCACCAGCACATGATCCCCCACCAGCAGCGTCCCCACCATCGACGGCGATGGAATCTCAAAATTCTGAAACATGAACCCGATCACAAACAAGTAAACGCACATCATCACGCACAGCGAAGCAAACGCCTCCAGCGAAGTCTCCGAAGCATCCTCCGTCGCCGCACTCGTACGCTTGACCCGCACCACCTGCCCAGAACTCAAAAACCCTCCCGCAAACCCAACCCCACCCATTTCAACGCCAAACCAAAAACGCTCTGCCAGTGTATCCCGCCCCACGCGAAGCCCCTCGCCGTCCGCGCAGGACCAGGACCTACCGCAGCACCCGCCAGCTCCGCCGGGCACTCCCAAACACGTCCCGCACCCGATCCCACACCGACCCATGAACGTCCTCGGCCGGCGGAATCGTGAAGTACACCAGCAGCGGCCGCCCCACAATCGCGGTCCGCGGCACGAACCCCCAATACCGGCTGTCCTCGCTGTCATTGCGATTGTCGCCCAGAACAAAATAAGAATCCGCCGGCACAATCACATCGCGGTCCACCACTGAGCTCCGCAGCCGGATCCACCACCGCAGATCCACATTCGGGTCCGCCTCCAACAGGGAAGGGAACTCATCCCGAAACCCATTCGGCCGGCTAGCCGAGTAGAAAGCATAAGGCTCCGCCAGCTCCACGCCATTCACCAGCACCCGCCCGCCACGCATCCGTAGCCGATCCCCCGGCACCCCCACCACCCGCTTCACCAAATGCAGCCGAGGGTCAACCGGATAATGAAACACCACTAGGTCGCCACGATCCACCCGCGCCGGCGGCAGCACCGCCCGATCCAGCGCACCGCTCCGCGCAAACGACTGCTTGTCCACCAGCAAAAAATCGCCCACCCGCAACGTAGGCTCCATCGACCCCGAAGGAATCCGAAACGGCTGCGCAATGAACGTAATAATGAAGATCGCAAACACAATAATCTCGAGGACCGACTTCAGCGTGGTCAACAATCCATCCTGCTCCGCCGTCGGATGATGCGCCGCTCGCCCCGAACTCAATGCTTGCTCCGCGCAGCAGCCTCATCCGGGGCGCAAGCAACGCTCCACCGCAGCAGCGCCAACTCCGCCGCCCGCTGCTGAGCCTCCTTCTTGCTCGACCCCTCAGCCGCCGCCAACACCCGCTCGCCCGCCTCGTTCTCCAGCCGCGCCTCCACCGAAAACGTCCGGTCATGCGGCGGCCCATCCTGCGCTGTGTCGATATACCGCAGCTTGCCCGCACCCTCAGCCTGCACCCGCTCCTGCAGCAGCGTCTTGTGATCGCGCATCGCCCCGCGCCCCGCACCCTCGGCCAGCGCGGCCCGCATCGCGTCCATCTCCGGCTGCACCAGGTAGCGTTCGGCAATGGCCCGCAGCTTGGCCAACCCTTCCTCGCCCGCATCCAGATACACCGCCGCGATCACCGCCTCGGACGCGTTCGCCAACAATGCCGGCTTGCGGCGACCTCCATTCTGCTCCGCACTCTTGCCCATCAGCAGCGCGTCGCCCAACCCCAGCTCCACGCCCATATCGGCCATCCGCTTACGGCTAACCAGGTTCGACCGCAGCCGCGTCAACTCGCCTTCGCTGCACTGCGGAAACTCCCGAAATAGCGCCTCGGTCACCACCAGCCCAAGCACTGCATCCCCCAGGAACTCCAGCTGCTCATTGTCCGTTCCCGGAGCGTTCCGTTGGTCGCGCTGCTCCGGATGCGCCGGCAGAATCACCGCCGGAACTCCATGCCGCGCTTCGTACGTATACGACCGATGCGTCAACGCCAGGCTCAGCAGCTCCGGACGCTCAAACCGATGCCCGAGCTTCTCCTCCAGCTCGCGCCATTCAGTCCTCATCTCCGGTGCTTCAGCAGTCGGTTCCCGCTTCGTCCTCTGCCTTTTGCGCGCCGTGGTCATCGCCCTTCACCCTCAGACCCCATCCTGCGAGCCCTGACCTCTACTCTACTCGGGCGTTCGCAGCCTCTCCACACACGCGAACCTAAGGCGGAACAGCCTACTGAGGAGCTGGCGGTTTGTACGACTGCTTCTCCGCCTTGCCCGTAGGATCGAACGGCTGATCATCATCTGCCGGCTTCTGCCGCTGCGGCAGCAGGAACGGCTTGGCAATCCCGGTCTGCGCCGCCTGCCTGGTATCGGGCAAGCTATCCCGCGTCGCCAGCGCCAACTTGTACTCCGCCACCGCCTTCGCCCGGTCCGGAGGGTCCATCGTGTCATACAGCCGCCCCAGGTAGATGTGGCTCCATGCCACCGTCCGCGGATCCTTGCTCAGCGCCAGCGTCTGCTCGAATCCCTTCGACGCCTTCTCCGGGTCCCCTTCCATCAAGTCGATCCGCGCCAGCACGTACGTTGCATCCGCGTGATTCCCGTGCGGATCCGCCAGCGCCTTCTCAGCGATATCGGCCGCGTCATCCTTATCGCCCTTCAGCAGGTCGAGCTCCGCAAGCTCCATCCCCTCGATCTTGTGGGGCGCGACTTCCTGCCGCAACGGATCCGGCGGAATGCTCTTCACGAACAGAATCTGCTGCGCAGCTTTCTTCTGCCGCTGCACATCCATGCCATAGATCAGCGGCGCCATCTCATCGCGCAGTCCATCGCCATTGTGCTGCATCTTCGTCAGCCCGTCGTAGAAATACCGCGTCAACACCCAACCCTGCCGCTCATCCAGCGTCACCAGCGCGTCGCGGGCAACATTCGTCTTCGAGTCATACGCGGCCTTCTCGACATCGTAGTTCGCGTCCACTTCACGCGACCTGTTCCCCCCCGCCTTCTTCGGTGCAGGATCCGGGATCACGTACATATGCGCTTCAATAGCCTTGATCACGCACTCCGACATCAGCGCCACAATGTCACTCTTGTAGAAAAACTCAAGCGGCGCATCCTGGACCGTCTCCAGCAACGGCTGCATACGCTCCATCGCAACGCCGCGACTGTAAACCAGCGGCTCCACAACGTAGTGCAAATAAATATGCCGAATCTGCGCCATGCTCACTGGATCCCCAGACGTGCTGTTATCCGGCGACATCACAATGATGTAGTCGTAGCCATACACGCGCGCGTTCGTCAGGTTCGGCGACAGCATCGGCTCCAGCAGCACCAGGAACCGCCGGCCATCGAAGGTGCTCACCGGCTGATGCAGATACAGATTCGTAGCCAGGATCATGTCCGTCATCGGATCATGCACGCGCGCAGTCAACGCCTCATACTCGGGACGATGCTTCAGCCACAGGTAGTGCAGCTCAATATCGTCAGAAAACGTTCGCAGCAGCGGCAACACGTTCACCACGGCCGCGGCTTGCGGTGGCAGCTGCGTCAGATCCACATTCGGCGTGAGTTCCGGAGGCGGCGATAAGTAGAGCGCCAGAGATACATACTGCCCAACATCCAGCCCCATGTCATTCAGGTGATGCTTGGAGATGTAAGCGCACAATTCGTCGCGACTCTTGCGCGCATCTTCTGAAGCCGCCAGCGCGGTATTCATATCTGCGCGCACCGCCGCGCGCACCGCTGCGGACTTATCCAGGTCCGCATCATAGCCGCAGGCATTCAGCGCCGCGGCAATCTGAAACAGCGGCTCGCTTGTCTCTAGTGTGACGGCCGCGCCGCCGCGCTCGATCTTTGCGGCCTGTGGCCGATCCAGCGGGTTCACGTCAAGCTGGTGGCTTGCGGGCGCCTGCGGCTGCACTGGCTCGCTAGCCGGCGCCGAAGGCGAGGACGACGACGAAGAGCTCTGTGCCTGCGCATCACCGCAAAGCGCTGACGTAACACCCAGCAGCAGGATCGCGATCGCACAAAGCGGCAATCGCACCGCATGCTTGGAAACGGATTGCGTTGTCGGGCAAGGACGAAAAGAGGGCGAGAGTTTCACGATACGGATTCGACGCACAGCTACAGTCTATGGAAGCCGACACAGCCTGCGCAATCCGTCCCCCGGCGCGCTCGGCCTACCCTCGAACCGAGACCCCGGTGTAGGTGATCACCACATGGCCACGCACCGGAACGCCAAACACGGTTGCCGGCGCGAATACGCTCGTGAGCAGGTTGTTCTCTACCCGAACCTTCACCTCGTTATCCGTAGGCCCCTCGAGGATCGTGTACCGATACACGCGCCCGCTGCTATCCACCATCGCATCCACAACGATCGGCACATCGCGCTCCGTGCTGATCGGCTCCGGCGGCACTTCCGAGTACATGTAGCGTGGCGCCACCAAGTGCGCCATCGCGTCATCATTCGCCAGCACGGCCATCGGCGCTCCAAACATCCAGAACAAGCCACCCGCCAACACGAGCGTCACCGCGAAGCCACCACTCAGCCGCAGGGCCATCGGAGCGAGCGAACTCCTCCAGATCAAAAGCATTCGCTGGAAGAACGGAAGGTGCGCTCCTCGCTCCCGTTCCGCAGCAATCGCCGCTCTCAAGCGGGCCTGAAGCCTCGCTGGCGCCGGTAGCGGCCTCAACTCCCCTAACGACCGCTGCACCTGCCGCCAGACATTGAAGTCCTTCGCGCAATCATCGCAATCCTTCAGATGACGAGAAATCGCCGCCATCTCTACCCCGGTGACCGCGCCATCCAGATACGAGGAGAAACCTGACCGCACAGCCGCGCACTCGTCCACAGGAGTGTCCGTAGCCTGCGAGTGCGACCGCTTCGACATCTGACCGGGCCACTTCATCGTGTCACCAGCCGCGCAGGCTCAACCCTGCGCGATCCCAAAGCCTTTGCCTCATCCGCGTCATCCCGCAGCGCTTCCCGCAGGGCAGCGCGCCCACGCATCAGCCGGCTCTTTACTGTGCCCAGATGAACGTTCAGCATCTCGGCAATCTCCTCATAGCCAAACCCTTCAATCTCTCTCAGCACGACAACCTCGCGGTACGCCTCAGGAAGAGTACGTAAAGCGGCCACAACTCGTTCCCCAAGCTGCGCATGAGCCGCGCAATCAAACGGGGACGCATCCCGCGCTGCCAGCGCGTCAGCCATGCAAAATGTCTCGCCTTCGTCATTCTCCAGCTGCGCGTCGATGGTCAATTCCTGCCGTTTGTGCCGGCTCCACCAGCGCCGCTGATTGCTCGCCTCATGCAGCGCAATCCTGTAAATCCATGTCCGCAGGCTCGCCTCGCCATGA
>Ga0302220_10001303_pt1 | contig 19520 bp, 18 predicted proteins | sample II_Palsa_E1_3_FD_194572 | JGI IMG/M metagenome (GOLD analysis project Ga0302220, IMG submission 194572) | Peat permafrost microbial communities from Stordalen Mire near Abisko, Sweden - II_Palsa_E1_3 | ecosystem: Environmental > Terrestrial > Soil > Palsa > Peat permafrost | place: Sweden...
GAGATTGCGCGCCGCCGCCGTCCTTCGCTTGAACGGGAGAACCACCATGCCTGAACAACTCTTCCTCTACGGCGTTTATTCCATCCACGTTCGGCCCATCGAACTACAGGGGACGCGCTGGGACGCCGAATACGAAATCCGCCATCTCGACAAAGCTGTGCAGCCGTGGAAAACCATTGGCGGCGATAACGGCTTGTCGAGCCCCACCGACGCCGTCGATGCCGCGCATGTGCAAGCCGTCGCGGACATTGAGGCTGGCGCGGGCATTCCCAAGCCGAAGACCTTTCCTTAAGCCTTGATCCGAACGGACCTCAGGGCTTCAGACTAACCGTGCCCGTCTGCTGCTGCGAGGCCGCTGACGGCACCTTCTGCGCTTCCTCTTTATCGATCAGTGCCGCGCGTTCGTGTGCGTCCCGTGACGTCGCCCGCGCGACATACTCCGACAACACCCCGCCCGGCTCGATCAGCTTCGCCATATAGGCAATTTGCAGCGTACTCGAAACGAGGATATCGGCGGCGGTGAAGCGCTCGCCGAGCAGCCACGGCCCGTCGGCCAACGCCGATTCGATCGCCTTTTCCACGCGCCCTAGATCGCCCCAGCCGAAACTCACGCTATTGCCCGGTGCACCCGTCATTTTTTCGGCCATGGCCGGCTCAAGACAAGCGCCCGTGAAAAACATCCATTGCAGAAAACGGCCTCGCAACGGATCGTCAGGCGGAACGCCCAGCCGAGCTTGCGGGTATTTATCGGCGAGATAGAGCAGCACCGCACCCGACTCCGCGACGCACACCCCGTTGTCATCCAGCGCGGGCAACTTTGACATCGGATTGACCGAGCAAAACGCCGGCGCATTCTGCTCGCCTGCCCGGATGTTCACGTAGGCGAACTCATACGGCACGCGCAATTCCTCGAGCATCCATAACGCGCGAAACGCTCGCGTTTTCGGCCAGTAGTAGAGCTTCATGGGCGGATTCCTTTTCGTGGCGCGGCATTGTCAGAGAGCGTCCAGATTACCCGCTCCCAGCGGTTTCGAGACGCGGGTTAACCACACGTTAGCCATTCGGCAGGTGATTTTCGCTCACTCATCTCAATAAAGATCGATTTTGTTTCTGGTACGAGCGTTCGATCGCAGAGAACGCAAAAACCTTCCGGTTATGTCGAGCAAGAATGGCGACATCCTCTAAATTCCCCAGATAAAACGCCGGAGACTCATTCATGAACGCGCGTGTGCCTTTTTCAGATAGTCCTCCCCTCGCAAGCTACCAACTCACCGATAACCTCAACGCCGCGCACGGCCGGATTTTCCTCACCGGCACGCAGGCCTTGGTTCGGCTGGTGCTGATGCAGCGCCAGCTCGATCGCGCCGCCGGGCTGAATACAGCGGGTTTTGTCAGCGGTTATCGGGGCTCGCCGCTGGGTATGGTCGATCAGCAATTGTGGAAAGCAAAAAAACTCCTCGCGTCGCATGACGTGCGTTTTCTGCCCGCGATCAACGAGGAGCTCGGCGGCACGGCTGTGCTTGGTACGCAGCGGGTGGAATCGGATCCCGAGCGGACTGTGGAAGGCGTCTTTGCGATGTGGTACGGCAAAGGCCCGGGCGTGGATCGAGCTGGCGATGCGCTCAAGCACGGCAACGCGTACGGTTCGTCACCGCACGGCGGCGTGCTGGTCGTGGCGGGCGACGATCACGGCTGCGTGTCGTCGTCCATGCCGCATCAGTCGGATCAGGCGCTGATCGCCTGGCACATGCCGGTGGTGAACCCTGCGAATATTGCCGATATGCTCGAGTTCGGTCTCTACGGCTGGGCGTTGTCGCGTTTTTCCGGCGCGTGGGTGGGGTACAAGGCGATATCGGAGACGGTGGAATCCGGGTCGACTGTGGACCTCGACGCGTTCCAGACCGTGTGGCCCGCGCCGGAGGGTTTCGTCGCGCCCGAGGGCGGTTTGCACAATCGCTGGCCCGATTTGCCGAGCTTGACGATCGAGGCGCGACTTGCCGCGAAACTCGACGCCGTGCGGTACTTTTCCCGTGTTCACTCCATCGATAAATGGATCGCTCCGAGTCAACACGCGAACGTCGGCATCGTCACGTGCGGCAAGGCCCATCTCGACCTGATGGAAACGCTGCGCCGCCTGGATCTCACCATCGATGACCTCGATGCCGCCGGCGTGCGCATCTATAAGGTGGGCCTGTCGTTTCCGCTGGAAACCACGCGTCTCGATACCTTCGTGGAAGGCCTGTCCGAGGTGCTGGTGATCGAGGAAAAAGGCCCGGTGATCGAGCAGCAGATCAAGGACCATTTGTATAACCGGACCCAAGGCGCGCGGCCGATCGTGGTCGGCAAGAACGCGCAGGACGGGGCAATGCTGCTGAGCGCGCTAGGCGAATTGCGCCCATCGCGCGTATTGCCCGTGTTCGCGGACTGGCTCGCGCGGCACAAGCCGGAGCTGGATCGTCGCGATAAAGTCGTGGATCTTGTCGCGCCACAAATCCTGTCGAATGCTGCCGATGCCGTCAAACGCACGCCGTATTTTTGCTCGGGCTGTCCGCACAATACATCGACGAAAGTGCCTGAGGGCTCGATCGCGCAGGCTGGGATTGGCTGCCATTTCATGGCGTCGTGGATGGAGCGCGATACAACGGGCCTGATTCAAATGGGCGGAGAAGGCGTGGATTGGGCGTCGCATTCCATGTTCACGAAAACGCCCCACGTGTTCCAGAATCTCGGCGATGGCACCTACTTCCACTCAGGAATCCTGGCTATTCGCCAGGCGGCCGCGGCGAAGGCCAACATCACCTACAAGATCCTGTACAACGACGCCGTCGCGATGACCGGCGGCCAGCCCGTCGACGGCAGCATTTCTGTGCCGCAAATCGCGCGGCAAGTCGAGGCGGAAGGTATCGCGACGCTGGTAGTCGTCAGCGATGAACCCGAGAAATACGACGGCCATCACGATCAGTTTCCGAAGGGCACGACGTTCCATCATCGGCGCGAACTCGACGAAGTCCAGCGGCGCTTACGCGATATCAAGGGCGTGACCGTACTCATCTACGATCAAACCTGCGCGGCGGAAAAACGCCGTCGCCGTAAAAAAGGCGAGTTTCCCGATCCGGACAAGCGCTTGTTCATCAATGAAGCCGTGTGCGAAGGCTGTGGCGATTGCGGCGTGCAGAGCAATTGTTTATCGGTGGAACCGGTTGAAACCGAACTCGGACGCAAGCGCCGCATCGACCAATCGTCGTGCAACAAGGACTACTCGTGCGTGAACGGCTTCTGCCCGAGCTTCGTCACGCTCGAAGGCGCGAAGCTCAAGAAAACCGCCGGGAATGTCTTCGATCCTGAAGCGCTCGCGGCACGTGTGGGTGCGTTGCAAGAACCCAGGCTCGAACTCGATAACGCGCCGTACGACATTCTGATCACCGGCGTCGGCGGCACGGGTGTGGTGACGGTTGGCGCGCTGATCAGCATGGCCGCGCATCTGGAGGGCAAGAGCGCGTCGGTGCTCGACTTCATGGGCTTTGCGCAGAAAGGCGGTGCGGTGCTGTCGTTCGTGCGCTTCGCTTCCACCGATGCATTGCTGAACCAGGTGCGCATCGATACCCAGCAAGCCGACGTGCTGCTCGCCTGCGACATGGTCGTCGGCGCGAGCGCTGACGCGCTGCAAACGGTGCGGCATGGGCGTACGCGGATTGTCGTAAACACTCATGCGATACCGAATGCGACCTTTGTACAGAACCCCGATGCGAACCTTCACGCCGGGTCGCTGCTGGAAAAGATGCGACACGCGGCGGGCGCTGAGCGCATGAACACGTGCGACGCGCAGGCTTTGGCGACGCGTTTTCTCGGCGACACCATCGGCGCGAATATTTTGATGTTGGGTTATGCGTGGCAGCTTGGACTGGTGCCGGTATCGCATGCCGCGTTGATGCGTGCAATCGAGTTGAACAATGTCGCGGTGCCGATGAACAAGCTGGCGTTTGCTATCGGTCGACTGGCTGCGGCGGATATGGATGCGCTGGAAGCGCTGCGCAAAGCTGCTGTTGCCCCGCGTGTCGAGATGAATGCAATGTCGTTGGATGCGTTGATCGGGGATCGAGAAGCGCGGTTGCTGGCTTATGGTGGTTCGAGTTATGTGACGCGATATCGGGCGCTGGTTTCGGCCGCAGCGGCACATCACGACGATGCCGTGACGCGAGCGGTGGCGTCGACGTTTTATCGGCTGCTGGCGGTGAAGGACGAATACGAAGTCGCGCGGCTTCACACCGATCCGGCATTTCGCGCCGCCCTGGAAGCGCAGTTCGAAGGCACGGCGGGTCAGGATTTCACGGTGAAATTTAATATGGCTCCGCCGGTTTTATCGAAGGCGAAGAACGGTGGCCAACCGCGGAAAATGACGTTTGGACAATGGCTCTGGCCAGTGCTTGGGGTGCTGTCGAAGGTTCGTGGATTGCGGGGGACGGTCGTCGATCCGTTCGGCAAGTCGCTCGAGCGAAAGATGGAGCGCGAGCTTCCTGGAGACTATGAAATAACCATTCGACGCGCGCTTGAAGCGATGACGCCGGATAACGCAAAGGATGTGGAAACGCTTGCGCTGCTGCACGAACGCATTCGCGGTTATGGACACGTGAAGCTGGCGAATCTGTCGATGGTGAAACGTAGGGAGAGGGAGCTTGGGGTGAAACTGGGAATCGAGGTGAAGACTGGGCGTCATGTAAAGGCATCGCTTGAGGAGGTGAAAGGTGCCGGGGCGTTGAGGGGGATTCCCGTGGTGGTGGCGAAGTGAAGACCGCGCCCAAAGCGATTGGATAGCCGCTTCGTAGGCTTTATCCCGCCAAAATGAAAAAGCCCGCGAGCGATTCGCGGGCTTTTTCGTGATGTCGTGGAAACGCCCCCTACTCTTCGTCCTCCGCCATCCAGTCGATATCCCCGCACAGCACGCACCGTTGCCCGCCCATGAGCGTCTCGACCGACAGCGTGACACACGGCAGCGCCTCATTAATCGACAAGTACGGCTTCGTCACATGCACCCTATCCGGGTCGCCCAGAGCCGCCCGAAAATACGGCCGCCTTAACCAGTTCGCCCCTTGCGCATCGATAAGCGGTAGCAACCTCGCCTCATGCGCCGCGCGATCGGCCCTGAGCACCACGTTGCGCCCAGCCTGGCGCCCGTTGGCGTCGAGGAGGAAACACCGCGCGGCGTTATCCAGCGCCAGGAAATTCCAGCACACCTCCTCCAGTGGCTCCCCCGCCGCCAGCCGTTCCGCCGCGCGCTCGAACGCCCGCACGTACGGCTGCAGCCGCGCCGCCACGCGACGTTCCTTAGCCTCCGTCTGCAACCGGAAACGCTCGGTCAACTCGCTCATCAACGTGTGCGCCTGGGCGGCATCGGCGAGTCCGGGATTTGGCCGGCCAAAGAAGAATCCCTGCACGAAGTCGGCACCGCTAGAGAGCGCCAGTTGCGCCTCGTGCTCGGTCTCCACGCCTTCGATCAACACCAGCTTGCCGGCTTCATGCAGCAGCGACACCACCCCGCACAGAATCGCTTCCATGTTGCGCCGATGCTTCAGGTGGCTCGTCCCATGCACGGAATGCGCGGAGTGCGCGGCATGCGACAACATCACGCGATCCAGCTTGACGATATCCGGATCGAGTTGCCAGATCCGTTCGATATTGGAATGTCCCGCGCCGAAGTCATCGAGCGCGATCAGAAAGCCATGCTCGCGAAAATGCTGCACGGCGTCCGCGAGCTTTTCGATATCGTCGGCGCGTTGCTCCAACACCTCCAGCACCACGCGGCGCGGCTCGATCTGCAAGCGCTTGAGATTCGCCAGCAACGCGGCCATGTGATACGGCTCGGTCAACGCCCCCGGATGCACGTTGAGAAACAACCACTCGTTCTCCGTGCCGAGCACATTGAAATTCTCCAGATGCAGCGCCTGTGACAACCGGTCGACCTGCATCGCCTCGCCCACGCGCGCGGCCTGGCCGAATACATCGAGCGGCGACACCACCCGATCAAGCGCGTCATGCGCCCGCAACAACCCTTCGTAGCCGACCGCCCGCATGTGCGACAGGCTGAATACCGGCTGAAACACGCTCGATAGCGTCCAACCGCCGTGTTCGACCGAATACCGGTCGAATCCCGATGTCACGCTCAGTTCGAATGTCCGCGGCGAGACCGGCTTCACCTTGTCAGGATTCGCTATTGCCATTTTGCCTTCCCCGTCCGGATGTCCGCATTCGATCCTGGTTCCTGCCACCGGTCATGGTCGCGGTCTTGGTCGCGGTCTTGGTCGCGGTCTTGGTCGATTAACGCAATCGATTGCGCTCGACGTCGCGCAACCGGCGCCCTCAATCCTGGTTTCATACACTGCCCTCGTTTATCTTCAAGCGGAATCTACTCGTCCCGTCGCCTTCGATAAAGCAAGCTCCGTGCTCACGCAAGTCCAAGCGTTTCGTGACTGCCCAACGGCATGTGCACCGCCGCGAGACGCCGGCTTCACGGCGCAGCGTGCGAATGCACCAACACAGTGCGGATCGTGGCACAAGCTCCAGCACAGCCCGAGTCGTCAATACACCTTCGAATCACGTCCAAGCTAAACTTTGCCCCTTCCCCGTTAAAAAGGAGCGCCGCTGTCGACTCGCCGCGCTCCTGCCAGATCGCATAAATCTATGGAAATCGTTTTCACTGTCTTGATCCTGATGCTGGCGGTCGCCCTGTCCGGGTTTGTCACCAGCCTGTTGCCCAACGCGTTGCCCTTCACGCTGCCACTGCCGCTGATCCAGATCGCGATAGGCGCGTGTCTCGCGTGGCCGGGATTCGGCCTGCACGTCTCCTTCGATCCCGAGTTGTTCATGATGCTCTTCATCCCGCCGCTTTTGTTTGCCGACGGCTGGCGCATCCCCAAACGCGAATTTTTCATGCAACGCCGCGCGATCCTGCTGCTCGCGCTCGGCCTCGTATTCATGACGGTGGGCGCGCTCGGCTGGTTCCTGCACGTCATGATCCCCGTGATGCCGCTGCCGGTCGCGTTCGCGCTGGCTGCGGTGTTATCGCCGACAGATGCCGTTGCGCTCAGCGGCATCGCCGGCAAGGGCCGCATTCCGGCGAACCTGATGCACATCCTGGAAGGCGAGGCGCTGATGAACGACGCGTCCGGCCTGGTCGCGCTGAAATTTGCCATCGCGGCGGCACTGACGGGCGTGTTCTCGTTGCGCGCGGCGGCGATCAGTTTCGTGCTGATTGCGGTGGGCGGTCTGGTGATAGGCGCGGCAATCAGTTGGCTCGTGACATCGATTCCAGGACGGGTCGTCAAACTGTCCGAAGACGACGATCCCGCCGCCGGCGTCATCCTGACGCTGCTGATTCCGTTCGCGGCGTATCTCATTGCCGAGCGGTTCGGTTGCTCGGGCATTCTCGCGGCCGTGTCGGCCGGGATGATGATGAACTTCCAGAGCCTGCGCGAGGGCATTCCGACGGCAGCACGAATCCGCATGACCAGCACGTGGACGATGATCGAATTCGTGTTCAACGGCATGGTGTTCATCCTGCTCGGGCTGCAGTTTCCGCACATTATTGGACGCGCGTTGATCGAGGCACATCACGATGGTCTTCAGCAGGTCGGCTTGCTGCTCGGCTATGTGGCAGCCGTCGTCATCGCACTGTACGGACTGCGTTTCGCCTGGGTCTGGGTGCTGCGCTGGGTCGCGAGCCGAGGTGCCGCGAAACAAGGCGTTGCGAACGCGGTGCCGGGCGTGCGCACGGTCGCGATGACGACTATCGGCGGCGTGCGCGGAGCAATCACCCTCGCGGGCGTGCTGTCGTTGCCCGAGGTGCTGCCGAATGGGTCCGAACTACCCGGACGCGACCTCGCGGTCTTCATTGCATCGGCGACTATCCTGATGTCATTGCTGATCGGCGTGGTCGGCTTGCCTTTGCTGCTGAACGGCCTGAAAAAACGCGGTGATCCGCACGCCGCCGAGGAACGCATCGCGCGCCGGCATACGGCGCAGGCCGCAATTCGCGCTATCGATACCGCCCAGGAAAATCTCAGCGAACAGATGGACGAAGCGGCGTCGGCACGTTGCACGGATACGGCGGCGCGCGTGATGAGTTTGTATCGTCGGCGTCTTGAAGGGCTCGGCGAAGACGAGGAACCACGCCGGGCCGCGCGTCAAAGCGAGATGGTGGAAACGAAGCTGAAAATGGCCGCATTGAGGGCGGAGCGCTCGGAATTGCTCAAGATGCGCGCACGGCAAGCGATCAACGACGAAACCTTGAACAAGCTGATGCGGGAGATCGATTTGTCGGAGACGGCGATTGTGAATCGGAAGAAAGGAAGCACTGCGTAAACGAAATTTCGACGTTTCGACATTTTCTTGTTCGTTGCTTCACGGCGATCCGCCACACGGGGAACCGCTGCGTTCCGGGCTTCGACACAATGTACGCAAACGGATCAACCCACCGAATTTTAAGAGTTTTCGTATTCGCCGCCGACGCCCAGCGCCGCATACTTCATCTCATGCGCAATCCATGAATGTGCATGATGTCGTTGTAACTCTCCGATCTTGTCCGCTCACAGCCACCGGCTCTGGGCGGTTTTTTTTGGCGTTTTTTCTGGATAACGAACGAGTTCTGGCTTGAACTCACGTCGCGCCGACTCGACTCTGCAGTTGCCGCTCTCCAAAGCCGGCTTAAGTTTTTCGAGAGAACGTGTTCACGGACTATCGAGCGTGGCTAATGTGTCGCGTCGAGAAATGTCACGGGCGCAGGATCGAATCCGGCGGTCCAAGTCAGGGGCCGCAAAACAAAGAAGCCCGCACAGCTTGCGCCGTGCGGGCTTCTTAACATCCATGTACCGTGAAATTAACCGTGGTGGAGAGGAGGAGGATCGAACTCCCGACCTTCGCATTGCGAACGCGACGCTCTCCCAGCTGAGCTACCCCCCCAACGTTTCCTGATAATAGCACAGCCTTAAGACCGTCTGACAAGGCCTAAAAGTCGCCTGCAGCGCGCCTTATTTCGACGGCGCACCCGCGAGAATCCAGCCCACAACCGCCTTGATATCCGCCCCATCCATGGTTCGATGCGACGGCATGGGCAAGACGCCCCACACTCCACTACCGCCGTCCCTCACCTTGGTTTCAAGCCGCGCTTGCGCCTGCGCGTCGCCCTTGTACTTCGCGGCGATCTGCTGAAACGATGGCCCCACAATCTTGCGATCCACCGCGTGACATCCCATGCAGGCATTCTTGCCAGCGATGTTCATGGCATCGGCGGGGGAAAAAGCGGCCGGAGCGTCGACCGCGAGCGCGGCGTGGCCAGTCGCGACCGTGATCGCGATTGCGATCACGGTCATGGAGAGCCACCGCTTCATTTCGCTGCGGGCGCAGGATTACCCGGATGCACAGCGGAGTTCACGACCGGCGCGGGCGACTGCCCATCGAGCGGTTTTGAGCTTACCGACGAATCCGGCACCGCGCCGACGGTTGGATCACTGTCGATGGGTGTTACCACCGGCGCGCTCGCACCCGATGCAGCCGCGGCCGACAACGCCTGAGCATCTTCCGGCTTGATGTACTGGAATACCTTGACCACCTGTGCAACACCCGGGACCTGCGCCGCCACATTCGCGCCGGCGGCGCCTTCGTCACGCGTGACCAGGCCCATCAGATACACCGTGTCGCGCTCGCACACCACCTTGTAGAAGTTCGCCCGCATATCCTTCTCGCCGACCATCGCACCTTTCACGCGACTCTCGAGATAGGCATCGTTAGTACGCGATGACAGCGAACTCGCGCCTTGGACAGCGAGCTCATTCACAATGCTGTTCACATTGTTGATGCCGCGCACCACTTCTTCGGCCTTCTGTTTCCATTGATCAGTCGGCACTTCGCCGGTCAACAACACACGCCGGTTGAACACGGTCACGCTGACGTGCGCCTGATCGGGCAGGCTTTCATTGATGCGCGACTTGGCTTTCACCTGAATCTCGCGGTCCTCGGTCTGCGCGCCGAGCGTACGCCGGTCAGTGGCGACCAACGTGCCGCCGCCCACTGCCCCCCCCATTGCACCGATGACCACAAGCGGGCAACCTTGCAGGGTCAGCACAACGCCTGATAACAGGCTCGCCAGCAACGTGGCTCTGGCTAGCGTCGACCTGACGCGTGTCTTTTTCATCAACTCTTTCCCCTTAAGAATCATTCGTCGCCCAGCAGCATCGCGTCGATGCCATCGCACAGACAGTGAATGGTTAGCAGATGGACTTCCTGGATTCGCGCCGGCCGTTCGGACGGCACGCAGATATGGATGTCGGTATCGGCGAGCACTTCGCTGATCACGCCGCCGCCCGCGCCCGTCATTGCGATCACGAACATCTCGCGCTCATGCGCGGCCTGGATCGCCGAGAGCAGGTTGACCGAGTTGCCCGACGTTGACATGACGACCAAGACGTCGCCGGCCTGCCCGAGTGAGCGGATCTGCTTCGAATAGATCTCTTCGAACGCCGAGTTATTGCCAATGCCCGTAAGCGTCAGGACATTCGCGTCCAGAGCAATAGCCGGCAAGCCAGGGCGCTCGCGCTCGAAATGCCCTACCAGCGCAGACGCGAGCCTCTGTGAGTTAGCCGCTGATCCACCGTTGCCACAGGTGAGGATTCGCGAGCCGTTGGCGAGCGCGCCGAACAGCACGTCAATGGCTGCGGCGACGGGGAAAGCAAGCGTGTCGAGTGCTTCACGATGGACTGCCGCATTTTCGCGGAAATGTTGCTGGATACGTTCGACGGACATCGACTCTCGGTTATCGGCCGCGCCATGCGCGGTGGTTCATTGACGGGCTGCTTCGATGATTTGCTTCAACAGCTAGCTTCAACGGCTGGCTTCGACGGCTGGCTTCGACGACTTGCTGCCAAGGTCCCCGAAGCCGATGCTTCACCAGTTCAATAGTTAAGCTCCGGCGCCTGACGATTCACGATTCGCCGCAACGCGCGCTCTCGCAGCGGTTGAACATAAGACCATAAGACCTCGATCAACCCGGCGCGCAGGCTCCGCGCAGTTTACCGCACTCGCTGTCCGCGTCACTCAAGATGCAGCCATTTTCACGACGTATCGGCGCGAAAAGCATCGCGTAACCACACGATACGGCCCGCATCGAACGCGATCACGTCGAAGCGGCACACAGGCAATGCCCCGCGCCACGTCGTCAGGTAGTACTGCGCCGCGAGCACCAGCCGCCGCTGTTTATGCACGCCAACACTCGCCGCCGCTGCCGCGAACTGGCGGCTGCGCCGCGCGCGCACTTCCACGAATACGAGTGCACGCTGACTGCCGGTTTCACGCATCACGAGATCGATTTCGCCGCCGCGACAGGCGAAATTGCGGGCGACAAAATGCAGGCGCTGCCGCTGCAGATATTCAAGCGCGCGTTGCTCGAACGCGCTTCCGATCGTTTTCGACATCCCGTTTCCCAAAAAGTTGTCCCTCATCGCATGGCACAATGACGTCCTCCGCATGCCACCCGCCCTCATGACTCCACTCTCCGAATTGGCCCTTGGCCAGCAGTTTCCGGCTGGCGCGCTTTATATAGTCGCGACGCCGATCGGCAATGTCGCGGACATCACGGTGCGCGCGCTGCATGTGCTGGGTCTCGTCGACCGAGTGGCTGCCGAGGACACCCGCAACACTTCGCAACTGCTCTCGCGCTACGGCATTTCGAAGCCGACCATCGCGGTACACGAGCACAACGAGCGCAGCGCCGCCGAGAACGTGATCGCGCATCTGCGCAACGGCGAACGCATTGCATGCGTGTCCGACGCAGGCACCCCAGGCATTTCCGACCCCGGCGCGAAACTGGTCGATGCGGTGCGAGAAGCGGGCTTTCCCGTTATTCCTTTGCCGGGCGCAAGCGCCCTCACCACCGCGCTCAGCGTAGCCGGCTCATGGGTTCACACGTTTTCGTTCATCGGCTTTCTTGCGACCAAACCGAAGCAGCGCGACACGCAATTGCAGTCGCTGCTCACGCACACGCCGGCGCTCGTGTTCTACGAAGCGCCACACAGGATTGTGGAAACGGTGCAAGCGCTCGAGCGCGCATTCGGTGGCGAGCGGCAATTGCTGATTGCTCGTGAGCTGACCAAGTTACATGAGAGCATCCATCGTTGCACCCTGGCCGAAGGGCCAACGTGGCTATCCGGCGATGCAAACCGGCAACGCGGCGAGTTCGTTCTTGTAGTGGAAGGCGCACCGCAGAAGGAGGCGGCGGAAGACGCTCACGATGCGTTGCTCGCGACCTTGCTGGAGGAGTTATCGGTAAGCAGCGCTGCAAGACTGGCCGCAACGCTGACGGGCGCATCACGCAACGCGCTTTACACAAGGGCGCTGGCAATGGATAAGGCCCGCGGAGAACAGGGCGAAAACGAGCAGGAGTGACGAGCAGGAATTAGGCAGGCAAACGCGCTGGGCAATAAAAAACGGGCCGTCGAAACGGCCCGTTTTTCTTAAGCAACAAACTGACGATGATCAGTCGACTGGGTTGATTGACGCCAGCGATTGATCTCGTGCCGCCGCCCGCGCTTCCTGCGGCGTCAAGCCTTCGATCTTCACCTTTCCGACACCCGCGCCACGCATGCCCAGTACCGCGGCTGCCGCATAGGAAAGATCAATCACGCGGCCACGCGCGTACGGGCCGCGGTCGTTGATCTTGACGACCACTGTTTTCTGATTCGCCTCATTGGTCACACGAACCCACGAAGCAAGCGGTAACGTGCGATGCGCTGCCGTCAGCGCGTGCATGTCGTAACGTTCGCCGCTCGCCGTCTTGCGACCGTGGAAGCCGCGGCCATACCAAGAGGCGCGCCCCTGCTGCTCGAAGTCGCTGACATCGGGTCCGGCAGTAATGGGCTTCGCGTTGGCGAGCGAGGAGGTATCAGACGAATTGCTGGCTGACGAAGGCAACGCGTTGAGCTGGGAATCATAGGCGAGCGGCACCGACCCTCGGCCCTGGTTCGCAGCGTTGTTTGCGGTGGTAAGCTGCGAGCCGGTTTTCAGCGCGCTGGCCTGATCGCCGCCGCTTGGCGGCATGGCGCAACCGGTGAGGATTGCAAATACCAAAAGACTCCCGAGACGTCGGGTTAGTCGTACATTCATAGACGTGTAATCAACGGTTAGAGCCACCTAACCATCCGACAAAACGCGGACGTGCGTAGGCAGCTCAAGGCTTTTTTCCGCGCAAAGGTACACACCGCTCGAAAAATCGAACGGCGAGCCAGTGCTCGGGTGCGGCGTACCTCGCCACAAATGCCCGGTTAGTTTTCACGTCTGGCGCAACCTGTCCCCGGCAGCCTGACCAGACCCCACATGCCGCCATCGAACGTGGATCACACATTCTTGCGCGTTGAACTGCGCAGGAACGGCGGCGTAGGCCCCATCCAGCGTAACGGCAGCTAAGGCCGTTGGCAGGCGCATCGCACCTGGCTGGACAAGACGTGCACATCGGCCGAAACCGATGCTTGATTGCGATTTCGAAGCATCTCTGCTCCGAATTGCGTACTTGATGACAATTGTAAAAACGCGCTACTCGTGTTTCTCATTGCCCATTGATGGCATGGTCAAACCATGCACAACTGGACCGGATTATACCCAAACCCACGGGCGAGCCGCCCGGAGACGAACAGAATGTTACTTATTTTCTCTGTTAACGTAAAAATTGCGGATTCCGCCTGTTTTTTGAGCACACCTCGACCGTTTGACTAACGCCCGGCGTGCTACCGCAGCGCGAGTTTTCGCCCGTTACAATGGACGTTTTTACACGCCCCGGTTGCCCAGCCATGAAGGTCACCCTTATCCCAGTGACACCATTCCAGCAAAATTGTTCGATCGTTGTGTGCGAGACAACGGGTCGTGCGGTCGTTGTCGATCCAGGCGGCGACGTCGAACGGATCATCAGTGCGGTCGGACAACTCGAAGTGAGCGTCGACAAGGTGCTCCTCACGCACGGGCACCTGGATCACTGCGGCGGAGCAAAGGCGCTCGCGGATCACTACGGCGTAGAGATCCATGGACCACACGCCGAAGACGCTTTCTGGATTGAACAGTTGCCGGCTCAAAGCAAACGCTTCGGCTTCGGTGACGCGCAGGCCTTCACGCCCGACCGGTGGCTGCAAGATGGCGACTCGGTTCAGTTTGGCGACGAAACCATGGAGGTCTATCACTGCCCCGGACATACGCCGGGCCATGTGATCTTCTTCAGCCGCGTGAATCGCGTGGCGCTGGTAGGTGACGTGCTGTTCGCGGGCTCGATCGGCCGTACGGATTTTCCGCGTGGCAACCATTCCGACCTTGTGCGCTCCGTGAAGGAAAAGCTTTGGCCACTGGGCGATGACGTCACGTTCGTACCGGGTCACGGACCCACATCCACGTTCGGGCATGAACGCCGAACCAACCCGTTTGTCGCCGACCGGATGACCGCATGAACACCGCTACCGCCATTCCTGAAATTTACGTCAGCACGGATGTCGAAGCTGATGGCCCTATCCCCGGACCGCACTCCATGCTGAGTTTTGCGTCGGCGGCCTACACGGAACACAAGGAGCTGATCGGCACGTTTTCAGCGAATCTGGAGACGCTGGAAGGTGCGGCGCCTCACCCGATTCAGGCCGCTTGGTGGAAAACCCAGCCCGACGCATGGGCCGCATGCCGGACCGACCTGCAGCAACCGCTCATTGCATTGCGCGCGTACGTGGAATGGGTCGAGGCGTTGCCTGGCAAGCCGGTGTTCGTCGCGTATCCGGCAGGCTTCGACTTCACTTATATGTTCTGGTACATGATGCGTTTCGCTGAACGCTGTCCGTTCTCCTGGTCGGCGCTCGACATCAAGACGCTTGCGTTCGCACTGACCGATCTGCCATACCGGAAGGCGATCAAACCGCGTTTGCCGAAACACTGGTTCGATGAACTCCCGCATACTCACGTCGCGCTCGATGATGCCGTTGAACAAGGGGCTCTCTTCTGCAACATGCTTGCCGAATTGCGGACTCAACGGACATTGCTGGCGTCGCTAAAAGCGGCTGTCGAAACGCCGGGCGGTACTGACATCGAAGGACAAAACGCGCAGTCTGGGCGTTGAGTTAGGCAATATTGCTCAGAGTTGGCGTTTGACATTGCGCTTCCTTTCTGCCCCCTCTACTATTGGACTTGGTAGCGACCGACAGGAGGCGCAGTTGACTCTCGACACGTTTTCACAAAAAATCCTGCGACTTCTGCAACTGGACGCCCGCCGTTCGGTTCAGGAGATATCCGACCAAGTCGGGCTTTCGAGCACTCCGTGCTGGCGGCGTATCAAGGACATGGAGCAATCGGGCGTGATCCAGCGGTACACCGCGTTGCTCGATCGCGAAAAGCTTGGCTTGCATGTCTGCGCACTCGCTCATATTCATCTCACGCGTCACACAGAAGGCGGCGTCGAGCAATTTGAACGCGAGATCATTACGTGCCCGGAAGTCACCGAGTGCTACAGCACCACCGGCGAGGCCGATTACATCTTGAAAATTGTTGCGCCGGACATCAAGTCGTATGACGCTTTTCTCCACGACCGCATTTTCAAGATTCCAGCGGTCGCGCAAGTGAGGACCAGCGTAGTCCTGCGCGAAATCAAATTCGATACACAATTGCCGCTTTAAGGCAGCTTTCAAATACATTAATTCCGTCGCGCTAATCCAGGCGTGAAACGGCAATAGATTCAGTAATGACAATGCCCGGCCCGTTTCTTACAGTTCGCGAAAACCGAATTTCACGCGCACCTAGCTTTCGCTTGAGTGCGTCAAAGTCGCCGAGTTCTAGACTGGCCAGTTGACCGTCGCTTAAGTCTGCGGGAAGCGTCACGTCGATATCAAGGCCGCTACTCAGATAATGCAGGTTCAGCGCGCTGTAGGTGAGACCATGAGCCCCCAATACGGCGCTAATGGCATCACTGACTGTCGAACGCGTTGGCATTCTGGGCGGCGGCGGGTTGATTTCATCATTTTCCGGATCGACGTGAATCAATGCATCCAAAATGTGGGTATTCGTCAACAAGCGCGCTCGCGCCAATTCCGCAATGTAGTGACCCTCTGAAACTGAAATGAGGGGATCGACGAGAATATGCGCATCGACAATGGCGAGATCGCCCATTTTCCGCGTACGCAATTCATGCACGTCGCGAACACCCGGAGTGGCGCGTAACAATATGCGTAACTTCTCGGTTTCGGCCTGATCCAGTGCGCGATCAGACAAATCCTGCAGGGCATCCCATCCGAACGTCCATCCCATCCGAGCGACCATAAAACCGACGATTGCGGCCGCGATAGGGTCGAGCAAACGCCAGCCGGCCATACTCCCAATAATGCCGATAGCGACGACCAGCGACGACGCCGCGTCCGAGCGAGCGTGCCACGCATTTGCGATCAGCAGTGCCGATCTCACGCGTTCGGCCGCGCGGAGCATATAGCGGAACAATAGTTCCTTAGAAATCAGAACGAACACCGCGACAATCAGTGCACTTGCGTGAACCTCCGGGATGTCTTGAAGATTGGTAATACGTTCACCTGCTCGCCATAACATCCCCACGCCGACGGTAATTAAAAGTGCGCCGAGAAATAATGAAGCGACTGTTTCATAACGGTTGTGACCATAATTGTGATCGTCGTCAGGAGCAGCGGTGCTATGCCGATTGGCCAGGAGCACGATGAAGTCCGACACCAGGTCAGACAGTGAATGAATACCGTCGGCTATCAGGGCCTGGGAATGCGCAAACATGCCGACGAAAATCTGTGCCACCATCAGCACAGAATTCACCGCGATACTAGCGAAGGTTGTTTTTCGGGCTACGTCCTGCTTTTCTGCGGCGCGCGCCGTTGATTGCGACATGTCATCACTCGAAGTCATCGTTTGACTGAATTTTACCAAGCTGCACTGCCACATATTCGATCAAAAACGAAAAACTCTATAAAAATCATAGATTTATGTTGAACGCGACGTGTTCTCATGTCATACCGTGAATTCTGTCGCCATACCGCACGGCCGGTTGATTTCAACCGTGCCGACTATCGGCCGACCGCCACGCAGGCGCAAAAAAGCCGCACCGTTTTAATGGTGCGGCTTTTTCAAACAATCCACCTCTTACTTCTGAATCAGGAAGTTATCGCGCTCCTGACCGGCAATCCATTTCGGCGGCTTACCGCGGCCCGACCACGTGCTGCCGCTGTCCGGGTCGCGATACTTCGGGGCAACACCGGCACGCGGACGCCCGGCGTTTTTCAAATTCTTGCCGCCGCGGCCACCTGCCAATTCAGCAAGCGTGATCCCATAGTCGGCCATCTTCTGCTTGATTTCATTGAGAACTTCGGCATATTCCCGCGACTTCGCTTCTTCAATCTGTCGTTCGAGATTTTCGCGCTGCGCGAGAAGTTCCTTGTAAGACGGCATGATCTGTTCCTTGTGGTTTGCAGTGTACGAGTCGTCGCCCGTTCCGGTTATAACGTTAAGCCTCTCAATGAATCGCAGATTAACACAAGTAGGATTCTGCGCGCGTTTCTACGCTATCGATTTAAATCAGTTCAGTCGAACGGGCGTACGTAACAATTCGTGATATTCCGTGAAAATTAGCGTGCTTACGCATTCATCTTACTTACATCGTTAAATTAACCTGCAAAGTCTTTCATGGAATGAAAATAACCCGAAACGTACCGACTAAACCTTCCATCCCGTGCGAGTTTGCCCAAATTCTCCCGTCGTCGTAACACCATCTCGTAATTTAGCGACATAAAGACGCGTATCGGGTGATCACAAGTTCAGACAATCACCTATGCCGTTCAATACAATCGATCAACGCAGCATTCAGTTCTGTGCGAGTTTGTTTCGGTTTATCGAAGGTGAAACGATTGCGCGCTCCGGGCGTCCTCAGATCGCAACCATATTTGTCGATACCCATTAGTTCGAGCTCTGCCGGCCGCGCGGGAGAATCGGCAAATAATTCCAGGAGCCGATGCTCATTCTGTTCGGATAACGGTTCGAGTGGATCAAGCGCCGTTGCATCCAGCCAACCCATTGCACCAAAACCGCCTATATACCTCATGCGTTCCAGCGACATGATCCAGAACGTGAAGTCTCCCAATTCGAGATAACGCGCGGCATCCGGGTGATATCGCAGATAGCGGCGCGCCAGTTCATCGACGGATTCAGGCGGCGCCGGAGAAAACGAGCCGAGCATGGTAAGACGCTGGCCTTCGAGAATGGCATCGCTGGCCGTCTGGGTAATCAGAAAACCCGCCCGCGCGTCCAGTTGCAGATTGCGCGTGTGTTCGGCCAGATGGCTAATGAGCACCATTGGCACGTGACGGGAAGTCGGCGCGAACGGTAATGCGGTCGGGTAAGGGAAACCGCGTGGCTCACGCGAGTGCGTGGCAAGCGTGCCGTGCGGCACTTGATGCAACAGATGCAACGGAGCATGCGACGGGATATTCAAAGCGGGACCTCACGAGGAAATTCACCAGCGGCCCTGCAGGCGAACCAGATAAGCGCAGCGAGCGGCCCTTGCGATCTTAAAGCACTAAAACCAGGTCCGTCCGCAACCCGTTAGAATTGAAAGCTTCGCCGGCCAATGAAAGGGCCGGCCGTTAAAACAAGAAAGCAAAGAGAGCAATTCCTGTGTCCGAATCTGTCTCAAGTGCCCGCGCCGTCGGGCACGACACCCCGAATGCCGTGCATCGGCGGCTTCCCGCGGCAAAACGCGAGCGTGCGCGCTACGCGACCATGGCCGTGTTTTTCATCGCCGGGATGCTGTACGCCTCCTGGGGCGTGCACGTGCCCACGGTGCGCGACAAATTTCACCTGAGTCCCGGATCGCTGTCCATTGCGCTCCTGGCGGTTGCCCTCGGCTCGATTGTCGCGATGCTCACCAACGCGCCGTGGATCGCGCGCGTCGGCACTCGTCGCGCGTGCCTCGCCGGCGGTATCGGCATGACGATTTGCGGCGCGCTGATCCTGGTCGCGCCGTTCTACTGGCTGCTGCTGGTCGTGCTGGCGCTGTTCGGCTTCAGCATGGCCACACTCGATGTCGCCATGAACGCGGAAGCCAGCGCCGTTGAAGAAGCGCTCGAGCGGCCCATCATGTCGTCGCTGCACGGCATGTTCAGTGTCGGCGGGATGGCCGGTGCGGCCGCCGGCGGCGCGTTGCTCGCGCACGGCATGCCGCCGGCCGCGCATCTCGCGCTCGCTTCAGTGGTCAGCTTGATCGTGCTGCTGGTGTCGATGCCCGCCGTGCTGCCGCACGTCCCTCACGCGGACCATGTACATGGCGGGTCGTCGTCGAATCGCTGGCGCTCCAGGGCCTTGTGGGCGCTCGGCGGCATGGCGTTGGTCGCGTTGATCGCCGAAGGGGCCATGTACGACTGGGCAACGGTCTACATGCGCGACGTTGTGCTTGCCACGCCTGCGCTGTCCAGCGCGGCCTACGCGGCCTTCACCGGCGGCATGGCGGCCGGACG
>Ga0302220_10001309_pt1 | contig 19482 bp, 14 predicted proteins | sample II_Palsa_E1_3_FD_194572 | JGI IMG/M metagenome (GOLD analysis project Ga0302220, IMG submission 194572) | Peat permafrost microbial communities from Stordalen Mire near Abisko, Sweden - II_Palsa_E1_3 | ecosystem: Environmental > Terrestrial > Soil > Palsa > Peat permafrost | place: Sweden...
GACGCCGTTGCATCATTTCCGGCGTTTTAACGTCTAATTGGAGAGAGATGACAAATCAACCAAAAAAAGCGCTAAGCGGCGATGTTCGCAAGCTTCCTATGATGCCCATTCGTGACATGGTCATCTTCCCTCATATGATGACGCCGTTTGTCGTTGGACGGGAATCAAGCGTTCGGGCGTTGGAAGAGGCTCTGTCCGGCGATCGCAAGATTTTTCTTGCAACCCAGCATGACGCTTCTGTGGATGAGCCAAGTGCCGACGACATCTACGAGACTGGCACGATAGGTAATATCGTTCAAAGCGTGAAGATGCCGGACGGGAATATTAAAGTATTGGTTGAAGGTGTAGAGCGCGCCCACGCCACGGAGATCAATGATGTCGATGGGTTCTTCGTTGCGACCGTACGGACTGGCCATACCCATCTAGAGACGACCCCTCAGGTTGAACAACTGATGCAGCGGGTCCACTCGCTCTTTGAGCAGTATGTGAAGCTGCAGCAGTCGTTGAACTACGAAACCATGGCGGCGAGTGTTCGTGCAGATGAACCGGCTAAACTCGCGGACACCATCGCTGCAAATCTGCAGCTCTCGATTGAGGAGAAGCAGGAACTGCTCGAGGTCTTTGATCCTGAAAACCGACTGACCAAGGTCGCGGATGTGTTGGATGTGGCGATCGAAAAGCTGAATATGGATCGCACCATTCAGTCGCGTGTGAAACGTCAGATGGAGAAGGCTCAGAAGGAGTACTACCTCAACGAGAAGATCAAAGCTATCCAAAAGGAGCTTGGTCGCGGCGAGAAGTCTGAGTTCGACGAGCTGAAGAAGAAGATTGAAGCTGCGGCGATGCCGAAGGACGTTCTGGAGAAGTCGCTTCAGGAGCTGAAGAAGCTCGAGGCGATGCCTCCGATGTCGGCTGAGTCGACTGTTTCGAGGAACTATCTGGATTGGCTCCTGGCAGTGCCGTGGAAGAAGAGGTCAAAGGAGATTCGTTCGATCGAGCACGCGGAGCAGATTCTGAATGAAGATCACTATGGATTGGAAAAGATCAAGGAGCGGATCCTTGAATTTCTCGCTGTTCGTCAGTTGGTAAAAAATCCGAAGGGGTCCATTCTCTGCTTTGTCGGACCTCCGGGTGTCGGTAAGACTTCGCTGGGAATGTCGATCGCTAAGGCTACAGGCCGCAAGTTTGTGCGGATGTCATTGGGCGGCGTTCGGGACGAGGCGGAGATTCGTGGGCATCGTCGGACATACATTGGTGCTCTGCCGGGCCAGATTATTCAATCGATGAAGAAGGCCGGAACGAAGAATCCGGTGTTCATGCTGGATGAGATCGACAAGATGGCTTCGGACTTCCGCGGCGATCCTGCGAGTGCGCTGCTTGAGGTGCTGGATCCTGAGCAGAATGCTTCGTTCCAAGATCATTACCTCGACGTCGAGTACGACTTGTCGCAGGTTCTGTTTGTGGCCACGGCAAATGTGCTGCACACCATCCCTGGACCGTTGCAGGATCGCATGGAGATTTTGCGGCTGCATGGTTATACCGAGATCGAGAAGCTGGAGATCGCCAAGCAGTACCTGGTGAAGAAGCAGCGTGAAGGCACTGGTCTAACCGAGGAGCAGATCGTCTTCGAAGATGCCGCCTTGAAGCAGATCATTCGCGGCTACACACGCGAGGCCGGCGTCAGGAATCTCGAGCGAGAGATCGGAAACGTGTGTCGTAAGGTTGCGCGACGCGTGGTGAAGAATGGCGCGGAGCACAAAGAGACGATCACCGGGGAGAACCTTGGCGACATTCTCGGCGTTGCGAAGTTCCGCGACTCCCAGGTGCACGAGAAGAGCGAAGTCGGTCTCGTCACTGGTCTCGCGTGGACCGAGATGGGCGGAACAATTTTGCAAACCGAAGTTCAAGTGCTGGACGGCAAGGGCAAGATGACAGCGACCGGGCAGCTTGGCGACGTGATGCAGGAGTCGGCTCAGGCTGCGCTTACATATATTCGTTCACGTTCGCATCATCTTGGGTTGGCGAAGGACTTCTATAAGAATGTCGACATCCATGTTCACGTGCCGGAGGGGGCGATTCCGAAGGACGGTCCGTCGGCTGGCATTACGCTGGCTACCGGACTTGCGAGTGCGCTCACCAAGATCAAGGTACGACGTGATATCGCCATGACCGGCGAGATCACGCTGCGTGGCAAGGTGCTTCCGATCGGCGGCTTGAAGGAGAAGCTGCTGGCAGCGCATCGTGCAGGCATCTTCGAGGCTATTTTGCCCGAGGAGAACCGTAAGGATCTTGCTGATCTTCCGGAGCTGCTGAAGACAAGCATGAAGCTGCACTTTGTCGAGGAGATGGATCAAGTGCTGAAGTTGGCGCTTGAGGGCAATCTGCCGGAACTGCAGGAAGAGACGCCAGAGGCTCTTGCGAACGTGATACCTGCAGCTGGAATCGAGATTCCTCAGCCTGTTGCTCATCAGTAGAAGCCCATCAACCCAAAGACGAAGGCCGAACCCATGTGGGTTCGGCCTTTTGCTCTTGGAAGGCAAGTTAATGCCTGAACTAGACGGAGCGTCTGCCGCTCACGAAGTTCATAATGATAGAGATCAGCGCGAAGATCAGGAGTAAGTGAATCAGAAAGCTGCTGATATGCAGGACGAAAAACCCTCCCAGCCAAAGCAAGACCAGTACAACAGCAAGAATGAGAAACATGAATACCTACTTTCTTAGTTCAAAGTGACGCGCCAAGCGCGAATGATTACAGGACATATGAACCTTTGCGCAGGCAATTCGTTGCTCCACCAGGGAGAATATCCGTCTTGCATATGTCTTGCATGTATCAACGGAGGTATCCCTTCAACTCGTTAATCGATCGATTTCAGCCGAGTTGGAGCCGCCTCACAGGATGCCTCCCCACCACCCCCTTACTGGAGGGTAAAGTATCTTATAGCAATAACTTACAGCAAAGCTTCCGATGCAAAGTATTCATATCAAGGACTTTATGCCTAAAGTCTCCCAAATGAAAGAGTTAGCGCGTCTTTCTGTTCTTTTGCCCCTTGCATCGGAAGATCTGGCCTCGGAGCCGCTTGTTTAAGCATAGCTCAGTAGCCACACCCAATACGCAAGCTGCATGGTTCTGTAAATAGGGCAGTTAGGCCCTGGAAGGACTTGACAGACATATTTGGCCCAAAACTTGGATATTTCTTAGCAGATATTTCTTTCTGAGGGTGACTACTCCGCTCTGAGGGCCTGCATGGGCTCGACGGATGCGGCGCGGTGGGCGGGAATGAGGCATGCGACGACTGCTGCGGCCAGTAAGACGAGAGCCACGGAAGCAAAGACGGAGAGGTCCAGTTTACCGATTCCGTATAGCGTGCTCTGCATGCCGCGGCCAACGAAGTACGCACCAACGAGGCCAAGGGTGAGGCCGATACCGGCAAGAGCAAGACCCTCCCGTACGATCAGAGCGACGACGCGGCTTCGGTTTGCTCCTAGGGCCATGCGGAGAGCAATCTCGTGCGAACGTTGCGCCACGGAGAAGGACATGACGCCGTAGACGCCGAGCGCTGCGAGCAAGAGGGCGACGGCGGCGAAGCTGACAAAGAGGACGAGAGTGAAGCGGTCGTTGGAGAGGACAAGCTCGCGGACCTCATCCATCGAGCGCGGTTCGGCGAGGGCGATCTCGGGATCTACGGAGTGGACAGCGGCAGCGATGCTTTTGACCATGGTCGCGGGATCATTGGCGGCGCGCACTCCTATGCCTGCACCTGACCATGGAATCTGCCAGAAAGGAATCTGCATCTCGGGTCGGTCGTTGCGAAGGTCGCCAGCGCGGACGTTGTGGTAGACGCCGACGATCTGCCACTCGACAGCCGGCCCGAGCTTTGTGACCCCGGGGATGAGCTGCTCGACGGAGACACGCTGCTGGAGTGGATCGACGTCTTTGAAGTACTTCTTCACGAAGTCCTCGTTGACGACGGCTACTTTGACGCTTGAGGCGGTGTCCTGATCGGTGAAGGTTCGACCGTTTACGAGACGAACCCCGAATGTCTTGAAGTATTCGGGTGTGACCATGCCAAAGCCGGTGTTAGGGCGCATGGAGGGATCGTTGAAGGCTGGCTTTCCGACGATAGTGAAGGGCATGCCAAAGCCAGCGCCGAAGAGTGGAAGGCCGGTCATTGCAGACACGGAGGTGACGCCGGGGACAGCACTGACGCTGGAGAGAATCTGCTTGTAGTACGCGATGATCTTTTCGGGGTCTTTGGGGCGCGAGTCGGGTACAGGGAGGTAGAAGGTGAGGACGTGGTCGGTGCGTAGCCCGAGGTCGACGCGAAGGAGATTAAGAAAGCTGTGGATGGCGAGGCCAGCTCCGGCCAGCAGTGCTAAAGCGAGGGTGAACTCGCCGATGACGAGGAACTGACGCAGACGATGGCGCCCTGCCCCAACTCCGGTACGATTGCCTTCTTTGAGCGCTTCGCCGGGATCGACGCGAGAGGCGTACCAAGCAGGTGCGCTGCCGAAGAGAAGGCCAGCAAGAGTGGTAGCGGCGAGGGTAAAGAGCAGGATGGGAATGTTGAGGTGAAGGTCTGCCTCATCCGGCAGGGTGCCGCGCGGCATGATGGCTACGAGTGCCTGCAGCATGGCGTAACCGACGCCGATACCGAGAAGGCCGCCTGCGATTGCAAGCAACAGACTTTCAGTGAGCAGCTGTTCGAAGATGGTTCGGCGACTCGCTCCAAGTGCGCTGCGGACAGCTAGTTCTTTTTGGCGGGCGAGGCCGCGAGCCAGGAGGAGATTGGCGACGTTGACACAGGCGATAAGCAGGATGAAGGCCACGGCGCCGAGAAGGAGCCAGAGCGTCTGTTTTCGTTCGCTGGGAAGGAAGTCATTTTTGAGCGGCTCAACGTATGCGCCCCATCCCTTGTTGCTCTTTGGATTCTCCTGCGCGATGTGGGTCGTGACAGAGTCCATATCGGCCTGTGCCTGCTGGATGGTGACGCCCGGCTTGAGACGGGCGACGGAGAGAAGCCAGTGGAAGTCGTGATTAAGTTGCTCCGGCTTGAAGACGAGCGGTACGGCAAGTTGGGAGTCGCCGCGATCGTCCAGACCGGGAGAGAGGACGCCGACGACGGTGTATGGTTCGCCGTTGATACGCATGGACTGGCCGACGAGTTTGGGATCGGCACCGAGGTGTGCCCAGAGTTTATGGGTGATGACGACGACGTGATCTCTGCCTGCGACTCCTTCTTCCGGCAGGAAGTCGCGTCCGAGGAAGAAGGGTCGGCCGAACATCTTGTAGTAGCCAGCGGTTACTTGCCTGCCTTCGATGTTTTCAGGCTGATCTTTGCTGGCGATGTTGAAAGATCCGCCAGTGAAGGCATTGATGTCCTCGAAGCTTTTGCTTTCTCGCTTCCAGTCGGTGAAGTCGCCGGCGGAGATACCGTTGTGGAAGGTTTGAATCTTCGACCATACGACGACGAGACGGTCAGGCTTAGGGTATGGCAGAGGGGCGAGCAGTGTGGCGTAGTCCACAGTGAAGATCGCGGTGTTTGCGCCGATGCCGAGTGCAAGTGTCAGCAGTACGGTGATGGTGAGACCGGGGTTCATCCACAACGTACGCACGGTATAGCGGAGATTACGCAGGAGACTCGACATCAAACGACCTCACGGCTGCGATTCGGGTTCATGTATGACCTCGAACTTTACAGATCGTGAGCAGGATATTTGATTACGAGTCTCGCAGGGTAAGTTTTATGAAGTCCCCAGATGATTTATTGGGAGCCGCCAGCGATGGAGGGGATAAGCATGATCTCGTCGCCGTCCTGGAAGGCGTAGGTTTCGCCGCCGAGAAAACGGATGTCCTCGTCGTTGACATAAATGTTGATAAAGCGGCGGAGCTTTCCCTCTTCGTCTTTGATCTGGGTGGAGAGCGCGGGAAAGGTCTGATCGATGTCGGCGATGAGGCCGGGGAGATTTGCTGCCGCAGAGTTGAATTGCTTGCGGCCATCGGTGTGGCGGACGAAGGCAGTGGGGAGGGTGACTTTGATGGACATTAGAGGGCTCCTGCTGTGGCCAGTTCTGGCTCTGTGATTCCGTCGAGTTCGCGGAGGTAGGCGTCGAAGTCTGCGAGACGCGGACGGACGGCGCGCTCCTGCTGATACCGGCCCGTGAGTGCGTCCGTGGTTTTGAGACCGTTGCCGGTGATGCAGGTTACCGTGATCTCGTCTGGGGAGATGCGGCCGTCAGCGTAGAGGCGCGCTGTGACTGCAGTGGTGACGCCACCCGCGGTTTCGGTGAAGATGCCTTCGGTTTCGGCGAGCTCCTGGATGCCGGAGACGATCTCGACGTCGGAGACATCTTCTGCCCAGCCGCCAGTGCTGCGAATCATCTTGGCGGCTGCGGGCCCGTCGGCGGGGTTGCCGATGGCGAGCGAGCGAGCGATGGTGTTAGGGCGCTGCGGCTCGATGTAGTCAGTTCCCTCTTTAACTGCGACGGAGATAGGCGAGCAACCGGAGGCTTGCGCTCCGAAGAAGCGGACTGGCTTTTCTTCGACGAGGCCGAGGTAGATGAGTTCGTTGAAGGCTTTGCGGATCTTGCGAATGAGCGAGCCGCCGGCCATTGGTACAACGACGTTGTCGGGGAGACGCCAGCCGAGTTGTTCGGCGATCTCGTAGCCTACGGTCTTCGAGCCTTCGGCGTAGTAGGGGCGAAGGTTTACGTTGACGAGGCCCCACGTGTATTCGTCGGCGATCTGGGTGCAGAGGCGGTTGACGTGGTCGTAGTTGCCGTCGATGCGGATGAGACGCGCACCGTAGACTAGGGTGTTGAGGATCTTGGCAGGCTCGAGGTCTGCCGGGACGAGGATGGTGGCCTTGAGCCCGAGGCGCGCGGCTTGCGCTGCGACCGAGTTGGCGAGGTTGCCAGTGGAGGAGCAGCCGACGATGTCGAAGCCGAACTTTTGCGCGTTAGCGAGGGCGACGGAGACGACGCGATCCTTGAAGCTGAGGGTGGGAAAGCAGACGGCGTCGTTCTTGATGTAGAGGTTGGCAGCGCCGATACGCTTACCGAGATTCTTTGCGCGGACAAGTGGCGTAAAGCCTACGGGGAGGTCGGGCTGGAAGCCTTCGGGGATGGGGAGGAGAGCGGCATAACGCCAGATGTTGGCCGGGCCGGCTGCGATGTTTTCCTTGGTGAAGATGCCTCGGGCGGCTTCGAGGTCATAGGCAATTTCCAGGGGGGCGAGGCAATCGGGGCAGGCGGAGAGGGGTTGGTTGCCGAACCGTTTTCCGCATTCGTTGCACTTCAGCTCGTACCGGCTACAGGAATAGTTCATCGTGCTCTTTCCGAGGGGAAAGGGTGAACTTTTGCGCTTACTCTCTTTTGGGGGATCGCCCAATAGGGCTGGGAAGGTGAAATACGGGGGGCAAACCTGGTATTCGGGCTTGCGTGCTCCGAATCTCATGTTCCCTGTAGCCTAAAAGGCTCCCAGGAGAGAGTTGACACCGGTACGCGTTTGTTCTGTCCGGTTGTCGTGGCGTCAAAGGGCTCGTCCCTCAACCACTCTGCATGAAATTCAAATCTGCCGAAGCAGACTGGAATATATCGGTTGTACCACAAGCTGGGCGGGGTCGCAACTTGTGGAGAAAATTCTGTATCGCCGTTTAGTGAGCAGCCGGGGGAACGATGTCGCTTACACCTCGTGCGAAGGCGGCCGGATCGAACTCGGTGCGCACGATCTCGTCGGGGCAGTCAGTAAGAATCGCTACACGCCAGTTGCAGACAAAGGCAACCAGCTGTTGATGCTGTGCAGTTTTGATCTCGGAGCACATGTGTTCGGCACGAGGAATTCCCTCTTCACCTTCCACATCGATCAGTACGAGATCGTACTGATTCCCCCAGAACATCGACAGGCCTGCGGCGTGGTCGAGGGTGGAGTCGACGTGAAATCCAGAAAGGCGTAGAACCTGGTCACGTAGAGGACGAATCGTTTCGCGAGTGCAGATATGCAAAATAGAGCGGGTGTTGCTACCGGGAGTTTCCATTGGTTCTCAAACTTTCACTAAGGCCATACGCCCGTCTTCTAATCTCGAAGAAACGCCTGTCGAGTAGGCGGCAAAAGGCGCTCCCACTCGACAGGTCTGAGGGTCACCCTTATTTTACTGGAGTTTAGTCGATTCCAAGGAGAAATCGGAGGCCGGTATGTCGTCTGAACGACAAGATCTATGCCTAGGTGCGACACGTTCCTGGACGGTTGCCGAGAGGCTCGGAAGAAGCAGTGTGTTCACGCGGCGGCACACTGCTTGGATGAGAGTTCAGTCCGGGTCGTAGTTGAGGTTTTGCCCCAGCCACCGCTCGACCTCGGCAACACTCATCCCTTTGCGTTGGTGGTAGTCGGCAACCTGATCGCGGTCGATCTTGCCCAGGCTGAAGTAGCGCGATTCAGGGTGAGCGAAGTAGAGCCCGCTCACGCTCGAACCAGGCCACATCGCATACGACTCGGTGATCTGCATTCCGGTGTTCGTCTGCACATCGAGCAAACTCCAGAGCGTGCCCTTTTCGGTGTGATCGGGGCATGCCGGGTATCCTGCGGCAGGTCGGATTCCGCGATACTTCTCCTGAATGAGCTCAGCGGGGCTCAACCCTTCGTCGCACCCGTAGCCCCATTCGTCCCGCACTCTCTTGTGCAGACATTCGGCAAAGGCTTCCGCGAGACGGTCGGCGATAGCCTCAGCCATGATCGCGTTGTAGTCATCGTTATCAGCTCGAAACTTGTCGCATACCTCTTTCAGGCCTATTCCGCTGGTCACGGCAAAAGCACCGATGTGATCGAGAAGTCCTGTCTCCTTCGGTGCGATGAAATCGGCTAAAGAACGGCACGGTTCGCTGCCTTCACGGTTTGCTTGCTGCCGCAGGAAGTGGAAACGATCCAATTGATTGCTGCGTGTGTTGTCGGTGTAGAGTTCGATGTCGTCGCCCACAGCGCTGGCAGCAAAGAAGCCATATACGCCGCGTGCGGTGATGAGGTTTTTCTCGATAATGCGATCCAGTAGAACGTTAGCGTCGGCGAAGATCTGGCGGGCCTGCTCTCCCTGTTGTTCGTGCTCGAAGATGCGAGGATAGACCCCCTTCAGGCCCCAAGCGTGGAAGAGCGGCGACCAGTCGATGAACTCGCGGAGGGTCGCAAGAGGAAAGTTGTCCAGCACCTTCACACCCGTAAACGCCGGCGTGGGCAGATCTTCAGCGCGCCATTCAATCGGAGTGCGTCTTGAGCGAGCGGTATCAAGGGAGACGACCTGCTGGCGCGGCGCCGCATGTGCCGTGCGAAGCGCTTCATATTCGGCTCGATGCTGTGCTACGAACGCAGGCTTACCTTCATCGCTGAGAAGGCTGGTCGTGACGGGTACTGCACGGCTGGCGTCCAGAATGTGGACCACTGGCTCGCTGTAGTGTGGGGCAATCTTGATTGCAGTGTGTCGTCGGCTCGTAGTGGCCCCGCCGATGAGCAGTGGCAGTTTGAAGTGCTGCCGCTCCATCTCGCGGGCCACATGCACCATCTCATCGAGAGACGGAGTGATCAATCCACTGAGACCGATCAGGTCGACCTTTTCCGTCTTTGCGCGTTCGAGAATCTTCTCCGACGACACCATCACGCCCATGTCAATGACTTCATAGTTATTGCAGGCGAGGACCACGCCGACGATATTTTTACCGATGTCGTGAACGTCCCCCTTGACCGTTGCGAGGAGGATCTTCCCCTGCGCCTTGACGACCTGTCCAGAGGCCTCCAACGCGGCCTTCTCGGCCTCCATAAAAGGCGTCAGATGCGCTACAGCCTTCTTCATCACGCGGGCCGACTTGACTACCTGGGGCAAAAACATCTTACCGGCTCCGAAGAGATCGCCCACCACGCCCATACCGTCCATCAGCGGCCCTTCGATGACCAACAAGGGGCGGCCCAGCTTCACGCGAGCTTCCTCGGCGTCGAGCTCGATATATGTGTCAATCCCCTTGACCAGTGCGTGAGAGAGGCGCTCCTCAACGGAGCCGTTGCGCCACTCTTCGGCCTTCTTTTCACTTGCCACAGAGTCCGCACCTGAAGCCTTCAGTGCCTCACCGTAATCCACCAAACGCTCTGTAGCATCCAAACGTCGGTTGAGCAGAACATCTTCAACTAAAACTTTAAGTTCTGGGTCTATCTCCTCGTAAACTTCTAAGATACCGGCGTTCACGATTCCCATATCCATGCCCGCCGCAATGGCGTGATAGAGAAACGCTGAGTGCATGGCCTCGCGAACTTTGTTGTTGCCGCGGAAGCTGAAAGAGATGTTCGAGACGCCGCCGCTGACCTTCGCATGCGGCAGATTGGCCTTGATCCAGCGCGTAGCGTTGATGAAGTCGACCGCGTAGTTGTTGTGCTCCTCCATGCCGGTGGCGACGGTGAGGATGTTTGGATCGAAGATGATGTCTTCCGCTGGAAAGCCCACTTCATCTACAAGAAGGCGGTAGGCGCGTTCGCAGATTCGAATCTTCTCGTCATACGTCGCTGCCTGGCCCTTTTCATCAAAGGCCATCACGACAACCGCCGCACCATATTTCAATACCGTCGCGGCGTTATGACGAAATTTGTCTTCACCCTCTTTGAGGGATATCGAGTTTACGATCCCCTTGCCCTGCAGGCACTTCAGCCCAGCCTCGATGACCTCCCATTTTGAGGAGTCGATCATAAAAGGAACTTTCGCGACTTCAGGCTCGCTTGCCAGTAGCTGCAGAAAACGCGTCATCGCCACGACGCCATCGATCATCCCTTCATCCATACAGATGTCGATGACATTAGCGCCATTCTCGACCTGCTGCCGCGCTATGCTGACTGCTTCTTCGTATTTGCCCTCTTTGACCAGCTTGGCAAACTTCGGCGAACCGGCTACGTTGGTCCGTTCGCCGATCATGATGAACACGCCGGACTGTTGAGTGAACGGCTGTGATCCTGACAAGCGCAGCGGCTTCGACTCTATTGCTTCTCCCATGCTCACGCTGCACGCTCGATCTGCCGAGCCAATTGTCGCGGCGGTTGGCCTTCGAGTGCTTTCGCGATCGCCGCGATGTGCTCGGGCGTGTTGCCGCAGCAGCCACCGGCAATATTGATGAGTCCGGCTCGCGCAAAGTCGCCCAGGTAACGGGCCATATCCTCAGGACCGAGATCGAAGCCAGTCTCAGAGAGAGGATTCGGTAAACCTGCATTCGGATAGCATGAGATCGCCACGTCAGCCTTGGTCGACAGCTCGTCGAGGAACGGGTACATGAGATCGGGACCAAGAGAGCAGTTGAGCCCAACAGACAACGGTTTTACGTGCTGCACAGCATTCCAGAACGCCTCGGTGGTCTGCGCGGAGATCAGTGTCTCGCCGCCACGCCCTACTGCCGCCGAGATCATCACAGGAAGTTCCTTGCCATCCTGATCGAAGACATCGCGGATCGCGACCAGCGCAGCCTTGGCGTTGAGTGAGTCGAAGATCGTTTCGACCAAAAGCAAATCTGAACCACCTGCGATGAGCGCACGCACCTGTTGCATATAAGCGGTCTTGACCTGATCGAACGTGACTACCCGAAATCCCGCATCATCGGCATCAGGAGAGTTCGAAAGAGAAACAGTCAGTGGTCCAATCGCACCTGCGACGAAGCGCTGACGGCCCGTTGCGGTCCCCACGCGATCGGCCCATTCACGACATTGCTGCGACGATTTTTCATTGATCTCCCAGGCGAGATCGCTGAGCATCGAATCGTCGATGATCTTCTGGTAGAACTCCGGATCTTTTCGGCCGCCGTGCTCCCGCGGATCGTCCACAAAAAATTCGCTCTGTGTGATGCTGGTCGCCCCGAAGGTGTTCGTCTCGATGATGTCCGCACCAGCCTCAAGAAATCGCCGATGGATATCGCAGATCATCTTCGGCTGCGTCAGGGAGAAGAGGTCGCCGTTGTTGAGCAGGTCCTTGGTTGAGCCCTTGAACCTATCCCCGCGTATGTCAGCTTCCTTCATGCCGTAGGTGCGGATCGTCGTACCCATCGCGCCGTCGATGATCGCAATTCGGTTCTCAAAGATCTTTTCTAGAGGGTGCTGGTTAGCTGTAGTCATGTCTGTTTGATGTCCTTCACTCGGCGCTCGGTGCACTGTGGCGCCCGTCGTAGTGAGGGGAGCCACCGAGGCTCCCCGTTTAGTGCTTCAAATCAACGTGAAAGCTTAGGCGAGAATCTCTGCTTGATCTTTGTCCGATCGTACGGCGTCGGGAAGCATCGGAGTCGGAATGAGAAGGTCTTCTTTGCGCATGACGAGAGTCGTGGCATTGAGGCTCGCAAGTTCAAAACCGTGGCCATGGGTAATGGCGTCGGTGGGGCAGGCCTCGACACAGTAGCCGCAGAAGATGCATCGGTTGTAGTCGATGTTGTAGACCTTGGCGTAGCGCTCTGCGGAGGAGATGCGCGTCTCTTCGGTGTTCTCTGCGGCCTCAATGTAGATGCAGTTCGAGGGGCAGGCGGCTGCGCAAAGAAAGCAAGCCACACACTTCTCCAGGCCGTTTTCGTCGCGCTGCAACTGGTGCTTGCCGCGGAAGCGCTCCTCAAACTTCGCTCCACGCATAGGACCTTTGCCGTCGGGATAGTTCTCGACTTCGGTCGGCTGGAAGGCCTGCTTCAGAGTGATGCTCATTCCCTTGGCGATAGCTGCGGCGTCGCGGACGATAGACATACCTTGAGTATACGACGGAGGCGCTATAGGCTGGAAGCCATGAAAAGAGCTGCCGTTTTCGCCCAATTCTTTATTGCTCTGTGTCTTGCGGGAATGACCGTCGCGAGTTTACAGGCTCAGACTGTTCCGATGGGGGTCATAGCAGAGCACTCCCATGTTCCTGCACAGCCCTCAACGAGCCTGGTTTTGACCGTGGACGGCAAAGCGACAACGCTGTCGGTTGCGGATCTGTCGGCGATGCCGCAGACGACGGTAACCGTGCACAACGAACACACCAAAGCGGATGAAACCTACTCCGGCGTGCTGTTGGGGGCTTTGCTGGCAAAGTACGGGCTACCGGTCGATAAGACGACCCACCAGAAGATGCTGAGGAGTTATGTTGTTGCAAAGGGGACTGATGAATACTGGGTGCTGTACTCAGTTACCGAGATCGAAGGTTCAGAGCATAACGGAACCGTGATCGTTGCAACCAGCATGGACGGCAAACCATTGGGAGAGGATGGGCAGTTCAAGATGGTTGCCAGTGAAGACAAAAAGCCGCAGCGTTGGGTGCGAAATCTCGCTGCCGTCACCGTAAAGAGCGCGGAGTAACTATGCTGTTGCTGCTTGGATGATGGCCCAAGTGGCGATGACGCTGGCGGCGGTGGTGAGGCCGCCATATTTCGCGTAGATCTGGGCGGCGGTCTTCGCGGCTTCGGTAATGTTATTGGCCGGGTTTGGAATCTGCGGATCGGATGCGTTGCGGACCGCGTGCCAGGAGAGGTTAGGAATTCCCTGGAGAGCGCTGGCGACCATGGCATCGCCCATGTCGCAAGCCTTCCCGAGACCCTGCAGCTTGTAGTGGTCAGTCGAGTCGTCGAAGGAGAAGAAATCTGTGGTGACGACGGCGTCGCTGGCGGCACTCCAAATCTTCGGCGCGGTTCTTGCGTTGGGGATACGCGAGGCATTCGGCTGCGTAAGTGCAGGGGTGATGGCGGTGAGTGCTCCAGCGGGTAGTTTCGATGGGGTAAAGACGGCGTCGTGCCAGGGCTCGCTCTTGAACTGTTCGGTGCAGTCGAAGCGTACACTTCCGGCGATGACAACGTCGCCAAGAAGAACGTCTGAGCCTATCCCTCCGCCGGTGCCGGTTGTGATGAACAGCTTTGGAGTGATCGTCTGGGCGATCTCGGTCATCAGCTTTTTGACCGGGGTGGCGGGGCCGTCGTAGTCCAGGTGAAGGCCGCTCTTTATGAGAAGAACCTTCGCGCTGCCAATGCGGCAGGGCATGTAGAGCCCAAGCGTGTGGTAGTAGCGCGACATGGAGGGTGTGTCGTCGTTGAAAGGCGAATCCTTGCCGGTGACGAGCGGGATGTATTCGGCAACGTTATAGCGGTAGGGGTACCAGGTGGAGATCGCATATCCCGGCGTAAGGAGGGTAGCTGTTGCGGCAGCTTCAGCTGCGGTCCAGGTGACGACAACAGCATCGTAGCCTTTGAAGCGCGAGAGGTCGTCGGTGTCCGCGGGCGGAGGAGTGAGTGGTGCGGCTGCGGGAGCGGCTCCGGACGGCCATGGGATCGCAGTGGGAAGCTGCGCCTCGGGATCGAGGAAAGCAGCTTCGAGTCCGGCGTCGCGAAAGCGCTGCTGTGGAGCGGAGGGATCGTAGTTGAGCCTTACGTCTCCCGGCTTGAACGATATCGACATGTTTTTAACCTCCTCGAAAATTGGGACTGGTCTGGGGCGACCGTGATGACATGCCTCCGGCTAGTCGATGCCTAATTTTTTCCAGAGTGCGTCGACTTTGTTCTTCACCTCTGCATCCATGGTGAGCATCGGGGGCCACGGGCGAGTGAAGCCTTCCGCGGCCCACTTGCGAGTAGCGTCAATACCCATCTTGCTGCCGAAGTTGGGCAGGCGGCTGGCATGATCGAGTGAGTCGACGGGTCCGAGAGTGAACTGAATGTCGCGTTCAGGGTCGATGTTATTTGCGGTGCGGAGCGTGACTTCGGCGAGATCCTGCACGTCGCAATCTTCATCGACGACGATGATGCATTTGGTGAACATCGCCTGGCCCATCGCCCAGATACCGTTCATGATCTTTCGTGCGTGGCCCGCATAGGACTTTTTTATCGAGACGATCATCAGATTGTGGAAGACGCCTTCGGCAGGAAGATTGACGTCGACGATCTCGGGCAGGGTGAGCTGCATGAGCGGCAGGAAGATCCGCTCGACGGCCTTACCCATCCAGGCATCTTCCATCGGCGGCTTGCCAACGATGGTGGCTGCGTAGATTGGATCTTTGCGGTGGGTAATACAGGTGATGTGGAAGACCGGATACTCATCCTGCATGGTGTAGAAGCCAGTGTGATCTCCGAAGGGGCCCTCGGTCTGGAGCTCGCCTAGTTGGACGTAGCCTTCGAGGATGTACTCCGCGTTGGCCGGGACTTCCAGATCAACCGTTTCGGCTTTGACAAGCTCGAGCGGCTTCTGCCTGAGAAAGCCCGAGATGAGGTACTCCTCTACGTCAGGTGGAGCAGGCACAATGGCACTGAAGGTGGTTGCAGGGTCGGTGCCGATGGCTACGGCGACCTCCATGCGGTCCTCGCGGATGCGGGTGACGGTGGTGGCCTTGAGAGTTTCAAGTGAGGATGCCGCGGTAGTTCCGCCAGCGGTGATCGCCATCAGATCGACGCGGGAGGCCAGGTCTGGCGACGCTTCACGGAGGCGCTCCCGCATGTGTTCGGCGGCGACCTTCTGACGCTGCCAGTGCATGCCAGTGGTCTTGCCGTCGTAGACCTGCATGCGATACATACCGACGTTGCGCTTGCCGGATTTGGGGTCGCGCGTGATGACGCAAGGAAGCGTGATGAAGGGACCGCCGTCCTGCGGCCACGTCTTGAGGATCGGCAGCTCGAGAAGATTAACCTCTTCGCCACGATGGATAACCTGCTTGCAGGGTGCGTCTTTTGCGGTGACTACTTTAGGGAAGAAGTTACCAACCTCAGCCAGTATGGGCAGCATTTTGAGCTTGTCCATAAAGCTGGTCGGAGTCTGGGGTTTGATAAGGGTGCGAATGCGATCGGCGATGGCATCAAGCGAGTCCGTCTCGAGTGCGAGGCGCATGCGGCGCTCGCTGCCGAACTGATTCATCAGGACACGAGCACCGGGATAGCCTTTTACATTCTCGAAGAGAAGCGCCGGGCCGCCGGCTTTGGATGTGCCTCGACCGAGCTTCGCCGTGCGGTCGGCGATCTCTGCTATCTCGAGATCTGGAGAGACCTCAACAGTGATGCGCTTGAGTTCTCCTGCTTTTTCCAGCTGCTTAATCCATTCACGTAGATCGTTGTAGGCCAATTCCTCTCCTTCCGCAGTCGATTGCGGTTGCTGTTCCATGGTAACGGGTTCGACTGTGCTGCGTTGGTCGAGAATCACCGCGATGAAGCTTTACGAAGAATTTCCTCGTCGCTTGAAACATGGCTGCTTGTAGTGGGCTCGGGAACATAAGTGATTCGGAGGTGTCTAACTGAGTACGGCCGCATCCCTCGCTAGATGCGCACCTGGATCCGAACGATTGAGGTGCTTCTATGTTTGAGGACAGTCTTGTAGAGTCGCGTATTGGCGAAATCTCTTTGCGCAAGCGTTGGACGACGGTCGCATCGATCAGCTTGCAGTTTACCGTCGCCGGTCTGGTGATCGCACTGCCACTACTGCATCCGGAGGCTCTGCCGTATCACATCGAAGCGCCAAAGATGCTATTGCCATTGCCACCGAAGCCGCCAGCAGCCCCAGTGCGGGTACAGCGCATCACGGAGTCCGCTTCGAGTTTTGCACCACCTGCGCCTTCGAGACCTGCATTCCACTCGACTATGCACGGCGGCTCTACAGCAACCGGAGAGCCGCCGCTTCTCTCTCAAGTTGGAATAGGAATGCGGGACGGGTTGCCAATAGGACTGGGTGCCGGAGAAGACGAGCCACATCCAAGCGTCTCGATCGCTTCGGGGGGACCCTCTCGTAAAGCAGTGGCTATCTCTTCAGGAGTGTCGCAAGGTCTGCTGCTTGCGCCGATTCACCCGGTATATCCGTCCATTGCCAGAGCAGCCCACGTCGAAGGGACGGTTGTCGTCGAGGCGGTTATCTCGCGAAACGGAAACATCGAGAGCTTGCACGTACTAAGCGGCCCGATGATGCTGCAAAGCGCCGCAATCGATGCAATACGAGCAGCAAAATATCGACCATACCGGTTGAACGGCGAGGCTGTCGATGTGCAGACAACGATTACGGTAAATTTTCGGATGGGCAGTTGAATGCCACGTTTCGAACGCCGAGAACGGCGTCTTACATCGACGGTACGGCTGTCTTTGAGTTCGCAGGAGTAATCTCCTGCACGACGGCAGTGCTAGGCGACTCGGAGACGTAGTCAACCAAGGGGAAACCAGCTTCTTTCCAGCCGTCGAACCCTCCACGAAGCGGTCGGACGCGGTAGACACCCATCTTGTGCAATTGCAAAGCGAGCTTGGCGCTGGTCTCTTCGCTGGGGCACGTGCAATAGAGGATGACATCGCGGTCGCGAGGGATGATCTCGCTGTGAGCCTTGAGCTCGTTCGGCCCGATGCGAAGCGCTCCGGGAAGCACACGCGGGTCTGGAAGATAGTCGAGAGGATGACGCAGATCGACGATAAAGGGTGGCTTCATACCGCTGGCCTCAGCAGCATCAAGCATCTCCTTCAGCTCTTTCGGTTCAAGGCGCAACTCGCGAACCTGCTGGAGGAACTTGCGTTGCTTCCAGATGCGGTGAGCCAGGAAGCCCATGACCATCAGGACGAAGATGAAGAACGCAAAGTGCCCAAGCCAGTGGAAGAAAGGAGCGCTCTTTTTGGCGAGATCGCCGAAGAAGCGACCGGCGAGGATAAAAGTCTCGCCCCAGATGAGAGACCCAGCGAGATCCCACATGAGGAACTTCGAGTACGGCATTCCCGTCTGGCCGGCGATGGGCGCTGCCACCGTGCTGAGCCCGGGGACGAACTTCGCGAAGAGCAGGGTAACAGGTCCGCGCTTGGTGAAATACCCTTCAGTCTTGCTCACACAGGTGGAGGCCTCAAAGGAGAGACGGCAGAGCAGCTTTAGGACGCTGTTCCCGAAGCGTCGGCCAAGAGCGAACCAGACGGTGTCCGCGATGAGGCACGCAAGTAGAACCGCAACGACGATATAAAAATGGCTGACGGTATGTGTCGCGCTGAGGGTTCCAGCAGTAAGCAGAACCGGAATGCTTGGAATCGGTATGCCGACCTGCTCCACCAATACCCAAAGAAAGACGATCAGGTAGGCGTAATGGACGAAGAATGCAAGAGCGATCGGCATAGGAGTGTACTTATTACAGATGATCGGAGCCGACAGTTGGATGCGGACTCGCTGCCTTTAACATACACAGCCCGGACGCTTCGCGCGACCGGGCTGTGTTGTGAAGCGTAGAAGCCGGATTTGAACTAACTTCCGGACGTCTTTCGATTATTTTTCAAGGATCAAAGGCATCTCCACCAGGTGCTGGCCAATGAACCACGACTGCAGTTCGTTGGGGCGGAGGATGTCGCTGATGACCAGATCGTTGGTGCCCTGATCGCCCGCTTTGTCAGCCAACTCCGAGATGTCCAGGCAGCTCTGAATGATGATCTTATGCGCTTCGAGCAGCCGGGAGATCTGGACTGGAACCTCTTCCCTGCCACGAGGCGGTTTTTGAATGCGAGTAATCTCGGCAACGTCCCCACCCATGGCGATGGTTACGCCGCCAAGAAGCTGAACCCGTTCAGCGATCGTGTCGACCATTTCGATCTGCTCATCGAAGTGTTTGTCGAAGAGAAGATGAAGCTGGTAGAAGGTTGGGCCGGTTACCTGCCAGTGATGCTTCTTGTACATATCCCGCAGAGCGATCGAGTCGGCCAGAAGCTGGTTGAGCTGTGCGACCATCTCGGCCCGAACCTTCGCGCTCAACGGGTGAGGCATATCCTCAACCACGGAGCCGTACTTCTGGATCTCCTTTGCATGTGCATGCCAATGCGGCGCTACGTTCGCGACGCTCGAAATCGATTTCTTGATTGCAACTGCCATCTTTTCCACCTCGTAAAATCAGCTTCCAGTTCTCAGATGCCGCAAGGTGCGAGTCGGTTTCCCTCGATTATTTGACCTCTACATCCGGCGTTACCGACATTCCGGGACGCAGGGCATAGTCGCCGTTTTCCTGTTGCAGATTCGTGAAATCGACACGAACGGGAATTCGCTGGACTACCTTTACGTAGTTCCCGGTAGCGTTTTCAGGAGGAAACAGAGACAGCCTGGAGCCGGTAGCGCCGCCGATCTGGGTCACCTTGCCATGGAACTTGCGTCCGCCCAGGGCATCGACCTTGAGGGTCACTGGCTGACCGGGCTTCATCTTGGAGAGCTGTGTCTCCTTGAAGTTTGCGGTCACCCAGAGGTTCGTAAGCGGAATAATCGTCAGGACGTCTTGTCCGATGCTGAGATTGGCGCCCACCTGAACGTTCTTTTTGTTGACGATACCGGTGGTCGGAGCAGTGATATGGGTGTAGCCGAGGTTGAGCATCGCCTGATCGACCTTAGCCTGCGCCTGTTTGACGTCTGCCAGAGCGGAGTTCGCCTTAGCCTGCTGAACGCGCACCTGGTCGGGTCCGGTTTTGACCGACTGGGCCGCCTGAAAGCGTGACTGGGCGAGCTTTTGAATTGCCTGATTCACTGCAGCTTCATATCCGATGACATTGGCTTCGGCT
>Ga0302220_10001313_pt1 | contig 19469 bp, 20 predicted proteins | sample II_Palsa_E1_3_FD_194572 | JGI IMG/M metagenome (GOLD analysis project Ga0302220, IMG submission 194572) | Peat permafrost microbial communities from Stordalen Mire near Abisko, Sweden - II_Palsa_E1_3 | ecosystem: Environmental > Terrestrial > Soil > Palsa > Peat permafrost | place: Sweden...
TGCGCGTGCCTCTTCGTTTTGATCAAGCGATTGCAAGGCGAGTCCGAGATTGACATGGGCTGCGGCGTTTTCCTCGTGGACATCTAGTGCTTGTCTAATCAGCTGTACGGCGAGATCGTGTCTCTGGGACTGGTATGCGATTACGCCGAGCAGGTGGAGTGCGTCGGGGTGCTGAGGATGTATGCGCAGCACAGCCTCGTATAAGGCTTGGGCTGCGGTGAGGTTGTTTCGCCGGTGGGCGTGGACGGCGTCTGCGAGTAATTGGGAGGTGGTTGGGTCGTCGGCCTCGATCTTTGGGGGAACCGGGGTTGGCCGTTTATCGTCGGTGGGGTTTTCGGGGCACATCGCACAATTCTACGAGTCTGGAAGCACCTTCGCGATAGTATCTTCGTCGAGCGTCAAAACATGGAGGACAAGACCTGGCTGAAGCGTGATTTTGACTCGCTACGGCGTTGGCTCGGGGCGTTGGGCGGCTTCCAGTACATCGCGGCGGCCGCTACCGACAAGCGATGCTCCTTCCTCGACTGTGGCAGTCGACGCGTCGATCAGTGCTTTAATTTCCTTGGCCGCAGTTGCAGAGCGCTGCGCCAGGTTACGCACTTCCGAGGCGACAACCGCGAATCCCCTTCCTTGTTCGCCCGCACGCGCAGCCTCGACTGCTGCGTTGAGCGCAAGGATGTTGGTCTGGAACGCGATCCCATCGATGACGCTCAAAATGTCAGCAATTTGATGTGGCCTGCTTGAGATTTCCCCATCGTCCTGACCACATTCCCCACAACCTCATTGCCCTGAGCGGCGATGGTCGCTGCCTGCTCCGCGAACTTCGCCGCACGCTGCGCGCTATCGGCATTTCCGCGTACGTTTGCCGTCATGTGATCCATACTGGACGCGGTTTGTACGAGCGCCGCCGCCTGTTCTTCAGTTCGCTGGGACAGATCCGTATTGCCTGCGGCAATCTCGTTTGCGCCGATGTTCACATTTTCCGCACGGGCACGGACCTGCCCGATCATGTCGATCAGTCGCACTTGCATTTCGTGGAGAGAGCGCAGGAGGCTATAGCGATCAGTGCCGGTGATAGACATAACAGTCGCAAGATCTCCGGCGACCATCCGTTGCGCGCACCGAAGCGCCACTTCAAGGTCGCCCCCAAGACTATTGCGTACGCTGCGGAGCACGATCACCATGATTAGTGCGGCTGCCCCCCTAGTATGACCGTGATGGTCAACCATTGGAGCAGGTCAGAATAGAAAGCGCGCTGGACGTCATCCATATACACACCAGTAACAACAAACCAGTCCCATGGCTCGAAATGGAGCGCATAGCCGGTCTTGGGGACTGCAACTTCGCCACCCGGTCTTGTCCAGACATAGCTAAAAAAGCCGCCCCCCGGTTCATCGCCAGCTCGCACTATGTCGATGAACATGTGATTGCCGGCTGCATCCACAAAGTTCGACATGTCCCGGTTTGCAAGCGACGGTTGCATCGGGTGCATTACGTTGTGTCGGCGCGAATCGCTAACGGTCACATAGCCGTCTGACCCGAATCTAAGGCTAGACATGACGAAGAGAGCTTGTTTCCTCGCATCATCTTCACTAAGGGCACCCTTCTGAGATAAGTCGTTGAAATGTCTGGCGACACTGCTTGCTTCCTGGACCAATTGCTTCAGTTGCTCGTGACGGTCGGCGATCATTTGTGCACGGCTATGCCACGCACCAAAACATCCGATCATTAGTAGTCCGGTCCAAAGCACCGCGACTAAGAGGGTAAGCTTCCTATTTAAGGACGCTTGCGCCGGAATGCGAGGCCATCGCCGAACATAGGGGCCGTGAAGCGCGATAGGCAACAGTGACAACCTTGGCGATATTTAACCCAGTCCCAGATTCCGCAGATATTGTTTAGCGAGCTACGTCCCAAAGGCGTCGAACTGAAACAAGGTCAATGCCGTCTCCCCGGGTTTTACCAGCACGAACCTCAACGGATACGCCGGCAGTGAGACCGTCGAGGAGGGCGCTCGCGAGGCGGTCCGGGTTGCGCTGCTGGGTCCGGACGGCCCCACAGGGACGTTTACGCGCTGGAACGGCGAAACAATCCCATGGTGATTCAAGTCTGGCGCGCGTCTTCGGAAGCGACCCTCTATCAAGACAGTCAGGGGAGTCGATTTTTGATCCTGTTGACAACTGAAAATACGGCGCTTTAAACTTTCCCCACACCTCGCGGCCTGACAATGACGTCCGCCCGGGGACACGGCACAGAAGCCCTCTGACGAACTGACGTTCGTCAGAGGGCTTTTTTTTGTCCGCACTTTCCCCCTGTCTAGCGCTCACTTCTGGAGAATCCGCATGTTGCTGAAGCCGTCGGGCTGGATGCTTCTCGCCCTTACCGCAGGACTTGCACTGACCTCGCTCGCATCGAGTGCCGCCGATCCCGTGAAAATCGGCTTGCTGGAAGACGCCTCGGGTAACTTCGCACTGGCGACCATTCCGAAGATCCACGCCACGCAGCTTGCGGTCGAAGAGATCAACGCGAAGGGCGGCATTCTCGGACGCCCCGTGCAGCTGATCGCCTACGACACCCAGTCGGACAACACCAAGTTTCAGGAACTTGCGCGGCGGCTTGTCCAGACGGACAAGCCGGATGTCATCTTCGGCGCATTTTCCAGCGCCTCGCGCGAAGCAATCCGCCCGATCATGGACCGCGCGCATCAGCTTTACTGGTACGACAACCAGTACGAGGGCGGCGTGTGCGACACCAACACCTTCGTGACCGGCGCGGTGCCCGAGCAGCAATTCTCGACGCTCATTCCCTGGATGATGCAGAAGTACGGCAAGAAGGTGTACACCATCGCCGCCGACTATAACTTCGGACAGATCTCCGCCGAGTGGGTGCGCAACATCGTCAAGGAAAATGGCGGCACGATGGTCGGCGAGGAGTTCATTCCGCTGTCGGTATCGCAGTTTGGCCAGACGATCCAGAACATCCAGAAAGCGAAACCCGACTTCGTGGTTACGCTGCTGGTCGGCGCGAACCAGTCGTCGTATTACGAGCAGCAGGCTTCGGCGCATCTGAATCTGCCGATGGCGAGCTCGGTGAACGTCGGTCAGGCGTACGAGCACAAGCGCTTCAAACCACCGGCACTCAAGGACATGTACGTCACGGCGAACTACGTCGAGGAAGTCGATACCCCCGCGAGCAATGACTTCAAGAAGCGCTTCCACGCGAAGTTCCCGAACGAGCCGTACATCAACCAGGAAGCGGCGAACGCTTACGACGCCATCTATCTGTACAAGGCCGCCGTCGAAAAAGCCGGCTCGACGAATCAGGACGCGGTGCGCAAGGCGCTTGAAACTGGCAGCATTTGCGTTGAAGGTGAGCAGGGTAAAGTCTGTATCGACCCGAAAAGCCATCACGCGAGCCACACCATCTTCCTGGTCCACGTGAAGGAGGATCACTCCGTCGAGATTCCCAAGGTGTGGGCCGACGTGCAGCCGTACTGGCTCGGCAAGGTCGGCTGCGATCTGCCGAACAAACCGGATCATCGTCAGTACACGCCGTCGAATCTCCCCAAGAAGTCCTGATTTGAGCCGGCGCGCGGCGGCAGATGCAATGCCGCCGCGCGCCCGTTCCTGAACGTGGAGCATGCATGGCCACCTTATCGGTTCTCTATTCGCTCATCTATCAGTTCGGCGACAGCTTCGCTTATCTGGTGCTCGCGGCACTCGGCCTCGCGGTGATTTTCGGCATGATGGGCGTCATCAATCTCGCGCATGGCGAGTTCATCATGTGCGGAGCCTACGTCACCATCATCGCGGCCAAGCGCGGCGTGCCGCTGCCTCTCGCGATGCTGCTAGGCGCGATCGCGGCTGCACTGGCGGGCGTGGTGATCGAACGGCTCGTGATCCGTCATCTGTATGACCGCCTGTTCGATTCCGTCGTCGCGACGTGGGCGATCAGCCTCATCGTGCAGCAGACCATGCTGCTCGTCGCCGGCCCTTCGCTCGAAGGCATTCGCACGCCGTTCGGGGCATTCTCTCTCGGCGAGTATTCCTTTTCGACGTATCGCGCCGTGCTGCCCGGCATCGCGCTGGCGATCCTGTTCGCGCTCTATCTGCTGTTCTTCAAGACCAATTACGGCGTCTGCGCGCGTGCGACGATCCTGAACGCCAGGATGGCGCAATGTCTCGGCCTGCGCACCGACCGGCTTTATACGCTGACCTTCGCGCTCGGCGCGGGCCTGGCGGGACTCACCGGCGCACTCTATGCTCCGACCATGACAGCGGTGCCGACGATGGGCAGCAACTTCATCGTGCAAGCGTTCGTGTCGGTGGTCGTGGGCGGCGCCAACGTGATCGCGGGAACCACGCCGGCCGCCGCTGTGCTCGCCATCATCCAGACCGCGCTCACCGCGTCCTACGGTCAACTGTTCGGGCAGATCGGCCTGCTGGTCACGGTCATCGTCGTGATCCGGCTGATGCCGCAGGGCCTCGGCAACCTTTTCGCGCGCTTACGCTAGGAGGCAGACGTGAAGCAAACGAACCTGCCTGCGACGAGCGTCACCACGCGCGCGTTGCCTTACGTGCCGTGGATCTTGGCGCTGTGCCTGCCGCTGGTGGTCGATGCGAACACCAGCGGCAATCTTGCGTACTGCCTGCTATGGGCATTCAGCGCAGTCGGGCTCGCCGCGATGTGGGGCTACGGGGGCATCCTGTCGTTTGGGCAAACCGCCTTCTTCGGGCTGTCAGGCTATAGCTACGGCATCTTCACGCTGAACTACGGCGATACGTGGTTCGAATCATGGCTCGGTCTGGGCGCGGGACTGGTGGTGAGCGTCGTCGTCGCGGCGCTGATCGGCTACATGATTTTTTATGGTCGGATCAAGGGCGTGTTCATCGGCATCGTCACGCTGTCGGTCACGCTCGTGCTCGAAACCTTCATGTCGCAGACTGCTGGCCCGCAATGGGCGATCGGCGAAGCGCGGCTGAACGGCTACAACGGTATGGGCGGCATGCCGCAACTGACGATTCCGTGGCCAGGCGGGCCGCTCACGCTGGAGAACGCGAGCTTCTATTACCTCGTTCTGATCCTGCTGATCGTGGTCTATGCCGTGATGCGCAAGCTGCTCGACGGTACGTTCGGCCTTACGCTCATCGCTATCCGCGAGAATCCGCAGCGTGCGGAGATGCTGGGCGTCGATATCCGCCGTCATCAATGGCTCGTGTTCGTGCTCGGCTGCACGCTGGGCGGATTGTCGGGCGCGCTCTACACGATCTGGGGCTCCTATATCACGCCGTCGACGATGGGCCTCACGGCCGCCGCGATGCCCGTCATCTGGGTGGCGACCTCGGGCAGGAAGAGCATCGGCGGGGCCATTCTCGGCACGGCGCTGCTCGTATGGCTTTCGCAAAATCTCGCTGTATATGGCAGCCAGTACGCGTTGATCCTGCTCGGCGCGATTCTGCTGATCGTGGTGCTGGGCGCGCCGGAAGGGCTGCTGCCATTCGTCACGCGGCATCTGCGGCGGGTCTCGGGCCGCTCGCGCGACGGCGCGCGCCACGGTCGCGCACGCATCAGGCAGGAGGAAGGCAAGTCATGACCACGCTACTGGAAACGCACGGACTCAAGAAGCATTTCGGTGGCGCACATGTCATCAACGGCATCGACTTCAGGATCGATGCGGGCGAAATCCGTTGCGTGATCGGGCCGAACGGCGCGGGCAAGAGCACATTCTTCAAGCTCATCACCGGCGAGCATCGGCCCTCGGAGGGCAGCGTGATGTTTCTCGGCGAGGACATGGGTCATGTGCTGCCACACGAGCGCATTCGCATGGGCATGAGCATCAAGTTCCAGATTCCTGGCGTGTTTCCTGACCTGAGCGTGCGCCAGCATCTGCAGTTGTCGCTGCATCGCGCTAAGGACGACCGGCCCGAAAGCCTCGACGAGCTCTTGCAGCGCTTCATGCTGGAGAAGGAGGGGCACGTGCTCGCGCGCAATCTGTCGCATGGCAAGAAACAGTGGCTCGAAATTGCCATGGCCGTGTCGCTGCGTCCGAAGCTACTGTTTCTCGATGAGCCCGTCGCGGGCATGTCGGTCGAAGAGACGCATGCGACCGGCGAACTCATCAAGCGTCTGTCGGCAGCCGGTCTGACGATGATGGTGGTCGAGCACGACATGACCTTCGTCAAGCAGATCGCCTCGCGCGTGACGGTGCTACATGGAGGGCGTGTGCTCGCGGACGGACCGCTTGACGAGATCCTCGCGCGCGACGATGTCGCCGAAGTCTACCTGGGGAAGAGGAAGTGAGCGCGCTGCTCGAGGTGTCAGGCGTGGAGGCAGGTTACGGCGGCGGACGCGTGCTCAATGGCGTGTCGTTCAGCGTCGGCAAAGGCGAGGTGCTCGCGTTGATCGGGCGCAACGGCGTCGGCAAGACCACGTTGATGCGCGCGCTGATTGGCCTCATCACGCTCGACGCCGGCGAAATCACGCTGGATGGCGAAGCGATCGGCCACCGCAAACCTTACGTTCGCGCGCAGCAAGGCATGGGCTATGTGCCGCAAGGACGCGAGATCTTCGGCGCGTTGACCGTCGCCGAGAACCTTCAGGTCGGCGCGCAGGCGAATCGCGCGCAGGCGGCGCGAATGAGAGAGAAAGTGGTGGGCTACTTTCCGGTGCTGAAGCAGCGCTACGCGCAGAAAGCGGGGACCATGAGCGGCGGCGAACAGCAGCAACTGGCGGTCGCGCGCGCGCTCGTCAGTTCGCCGAAAGTGCTGCTGCTCGACGAGCCATCGGAAGGCATTCAGCCCTCTATCGTCGATCTGATTGGCGAGACGCTACAGCAGATCGCGAGTGAGACGGGCATCGGCGTGGTGCTGGTCGAGCAGGACATGGGTATGGTCGAACGCATCGCGACGCGCTGCTGCGTGATGGACAAGGGCCGGATTGTCGAGACATTGAGCCCCGCGCAGCTTGGCGACGAACAACTGATTCGCCAGTATCTGGCACTGTAACGGAGAGCAGAACATGAAATGGCTTGAAGAATCGATCATGATGAAGCGCGGAGTCGGCGCCCATCGTGAGCCGGTGGAGCATCATCTTACGGAGGAGTTGCAGCAGACCTATCACTACACCATCGGGCCGTATTCGCAGCCGGTGCTGCATGTCAAGCCGGGCGACCGCATCGTGGTCGAAACGCGCGACGCATTCGAAGGCAAGATCAAGGAAGAGACCGACAAGCCGTCGCAGGTTTTACAGGTGCCGTTTCTCAATCCGCAGAACGGGCCCATCATGATCGAGGGCGCGGAGAAGGGCGACGTGGTCGCCGTGTACATCGAAAAGATGGCGCCGCGCGGCGACGATCCGCATGGATTTTGCTGCATGATCCCGAACTTCGGCGGCCTGACCGGCACCGACTACACCGCACTGCTCAACGAGCCTTTGCCGGAAATCGTGCGCAAGATCAAGATCGACGAAGAGAATGTGTACTGGAGCAAGCGCAACACGCTTCCGTACAAGCCCCATATCGGCACGCTGAGCCTTTCGCCCGAGATCGATTCCATCAATTCGCTCACGCCCGACAATCACGGCGGCAACATGGACGTGCCCGATATGGGGCCGGGCAGCATCACGTATCTGCCGGTGCGCTCGCCTGGCGGCCGGCTCTTCATCGGCGATGCGCACGCCTGCCAGGGCGACGGCGAAGTCTGCGGCACAGCCGTCGAGTATCAGAGCACGACGACGGTGCGTGTGGATCTCATCAAGAACTGGCAGATCGCCTGGCCACGGCTCGAAAACGAGGATGCGTTGATGAGCATCGGCAGCGCGCGGCCGCTGGAGGACGCGACGCGAATTGCCTATCGCGAGCTGGTGCTATGGATGGCTGCCGAATACGGCTTCGACAAATGGGACGCGTACATGATGCTCAGTCAGGTTGGCAAGGTTCGCCTTGGTAATTTTGTCGATCCAAAATACACCGTTGGCGCGATGGTCGCCAAGCATTACCTCAAGTAATGCATCAGGTAATGCCTCACGCAGGAAGAAGCAGAAAGAATCAAGGCAGACAAGCGCGGGGCACCCGCTCCGCGCGTTTTCGAGGGCGCGTCACGAAATGGCTTTGTCCGATGTCATCCGAGTAGGCCTGCTTTGCTCGACGAGCGGCTCGACCGCCTTGCTCGAACAGTCGCAGTGGCGCGGCGCGTCCCTCGCCATCGAGGAGATCAACGCGCGCGGCGGCATCGATGGACGCGAACTCATCGCCCTTCACTACGATCCCGCCTCGGACCCCGCCGCATTTCGTGAACTTGCCGAGCGGCTGATCCTGCAGGACGGCGTCAACGTCATCTTTGGCGGATACACCTCGACGAGCCGTAAGGCCATGCTGCCCGTCGTGGAAAAACACAACCGGCTGCTGATCTATTCGCAGCAATACGAGGGCTTCGAATACTCGGACAACATCATCTATAGCGGCGCTTCGCCGAATCAGAACGGCGTGCAGCTCGCCGATTTCATGACGGAAGCCTATGGCGCGCGTGTCTATTTCATCGGTTCGCGCTACGTCTATCCGTACGAATGCAATCGTACGATGCAGGAACTTCTGCTGCAGCATCCCGAAGGCGCGATTCTCGGCGAGCGCTACCTTCCGCTCGATGCCACGCGCGATCAGTTCGCGCAGGTCGTCGCGGATATCAGGCGCAAGTCGCCAGACTGGATCTTCAGTACGGTCATCGGTGCGACCGTCCCCTATCTCTACGATGCCTACGCGCATGCGGACCTCGATCCGTCCCGCATGCCCATTGGCAGCCTGAATACCTCCGAGACCGAGATTCATGCCATGGAGCGTGGCATCGCGGCCGGGCATTACACGGCGGCGCCTTATTTCCAGAGCGTCGACACGGCGGAGAATCATCGCGCGGTGCGGCACCATCAGTCGCGCTTCGGTGCTAATACGCCCACGGACATGAACTGGGAGGCAGCGTACTACCAAATGCACATGTTCGCGGAAGCATGCGCACGCGCAGGCTCGGACGAAATCGGGGCGATCATGTCGCATCTCCTCGGCTCGGAATTTGCTGCGCCGCAAGGCCGGGTACGTATCGATCCGGTCAATCATCACATGGCGCTCTATCCGCGCATCGGCCGCGCCAATGCGGACGGCCAGTTCACCATTCTGCGCGAATCGAAATTCGCCGTCGGCCCCGATCCGTACATGACGCGCCAAACGCTAGGGGACTGGGTCACGAAGTTGAGCACGCGGGACTACTGACGTGAACACGCGCGCCGACAGAGGCCAACGCAGCCTCACGAGTTCGTTTCTCGAGCGCACTGCGCGCGTGGTCGTTTTCCATCCGGACGACGATGACGGGCAGACGCTCACCAACCATCTACGTCGCATGGGCTTTCAGGTGGAACGATGCTGGCCGCCGACGGACACGCTGCCCGAGCGGACCGACCTCGTGTTTCGCGCGTTGCTGCCAGAAGAGCGCGCACCGAAAAGCGAGTGGTCCGGGCCGGATGCGCCACCCGTCATCTGCGTGGTGAGCTACGAGAATCCGACCTTCATCGATCAGGCTATCAAGATGGGCGCGGACGGCATCGTGACGACGCCGATTCGCGCATCGGGGTTGCTGTCCACGGTGGTGATGGCGCTGTATCACGCGAAGCGCTCGCGTCAGCATACGCAACGCATCGAGAGACTCGAGCAGAAACTGCTCGACAGCCGGCATCTGCGGGAAGCGAAAGGGATTCTGATGACCATGCACCATGTGAGCGAAAGCGAGGCATACGACATACTCCGCGCGCAGGCGATGGAAAAGCGCGTGACCATCGACGATATCTGTCACTCCGTTATTCAGGCGGGCGAAGTGCTGCAGATTGCGCGCGGCGTGGCATCGGAAGATGGGCGCGAGAAGGAATGATCGCGCCGTTGTGGGGCGCACTCGATATCGTCGAGGCCAATGTAAGCGCACTCGCCGTCAGTAACGACATCGAATCGTGGCGTAAGGAGTCCGAAACGGGTGCGCGTCAACTCAACAGGAGCATGGAATGGAACAAGGCAGTGCGATGAACATCGACCTGGAAAATCTGACGGTCGACGCTGCGCAGGCCGCGTTTGCGGCCGGCAGTTTCAGTGCCGAGCAACTGGCGCGGGCCTGTTTCGACAGGATCGAGCGCTACAACGCGAAATACAACGCGCTGATCTTCCTGAACCCTGCGGCCGTAGAAGATGCACGAAGGATCGACGAGCGACGTGCTGCCGGCGAGCGACTGGGCCCGCTCGCGGGCGTGCCGGTCGTCATCAAGGATCCGATGGACATGGTCGGATTCCCGACCACGGCGGGATGGGCGAAGCTGTACAGCAAAAAAGGCGGTGTCGACCTGTTTCCCGAGCGCGATTCGCCGGTTGTCGCGCGCATGCGGCGTGCCGGCGCCATTCTGCTGGGCAAGACGAACGTTCCCGTGTTGAGCCACACCGGCACGCATGCGAACGACAGTTGGGCAGGACCGACAATCAATGTGGTGATGCCCGAACGGGCGCCTGGCGGCAGTAGTGCGGGGACCGCTTCGGCGGTGGCCTCCGCTATGGCGGTTCTGGGGCTCGCCGAAGAAACCGGCGGGTCGATCCAGAACCCCGCGTCAGCACAGGACCTCGTCGGCATCAAGCCGACCATCGGACTGGTGCCGAATGCAGGTGTGGTGCCGCTTTCGGCGAATCGGGATGTGGTGGGGCCGATTGCCCGAAACGTGAGAGACGCGGCGCTGTGCCTCGACGTCCTCGCGGGATATTCGAGTGAGGACCCGAAGACGTTAGCCAGCGTCGGGCGGCAGCCGGAAGGTGGCTATGCGGCGGGGCTGGAAGGCAACGCACTGGTGGGCAAGCGCATCGGCTTGTACGGTCCAGGCTGGCGCGCCCAGCCGCTTTCCGATGAGGCCGCGGCGCTGTACGAGCGCGTCAAGGGCGAGTTAGCCGCGCTCGGCGCGACCTTGATCGACGATCCGTTCGAAGGCTCGGGGTTCGCCGAATTGCGGCAGCCGACCCCGCCACTTGCGAACTTCGATGCGCGCGGCCTCGAGTCGATTCCTTACGACATCGAGAAATATCTGCAGCGGCTCGGCAAGAATGCATCGCTTAAGACCTTCGCGGCATTCGCCGAAGCGACCAAAGACGAAGACGCTTTTGGACCGGATGGCGTGCTGCACTATATGCATAGCCTCGCGGATTTCAGGGTAGCGCTGGCCGATCCGTCGTCGCCGCCCGAGATGCCTGAGTTTGTCGAACTGAAGGCGCGTTATCTGCGCATCTTCGAAGCGGTCATGACGGCGCATCGTCTCGACGCACTCGTGTTTCCGCAAATGCGATGTGAGCTTCCTCCGCTTCAAGGCAAGAGCACGATCCAGGAGACGACGGTGGGCGAGATCAATATCGCGGGGCTGCCCGGCATCGCAGTGCCGGCAGGCTATTACGCGTCGGGATCGCCATTTGGACTGATCTTCGTCGGCCGCCAGTGGGATGAGGCGGCGCTACTTGGATATGCCTATGCGTATGAAAAGGGCGCCGACCACCGGAAGGCGCCGATGCTTGATTGAAACGGTTCGATCGCCGCGGGTTCAGACGACGACCGCCTATTGCACAGGTTGCGCGACCGGTACTTCGCTGTTCGTCCTCTTTTTCCGTGCCAGGAGTTTCACGTACGCCGCAGTTGCAAGCGGCGACAGCAGCGATGTGATAATCGTTGAACCGCCGGCAAGGCGCGAAGCGATGATATTCACGACGCAACCAAGCGTGAGTGTCACGAGCCCGAGCAGAATGCCCGGCAAGCCTGCGGAGAGAATCGCGAGCAGGTTGATCCCCACGCCGAGGCCGAACGCAAAAAAACGGGATCAACAGATGGCCGCCCGCTTTCAGGAACTTGCGCATGTCGCTATCGAGGTTGCCGAGAAATCGATGTAGCGCTCGCGGATGATTGAAAGCGCCCGATCGGTCGTCACGGCATCCAGCCGGTTATTGCTGGGCTTCGCGCACGGACCCGACACGAGACCTGCCGGTCCGTGTTCGCGCAGGCGTGCCGCGAGGCGTCGAACCTGGCGCGTCGTCAGCGACAGCCGCTCGGCGGCAAGCCACGGCTTCCGCAGGGCCGTCGACGACGGACTGAATAACCTTGAACCGGTCCAGCTCGCACATCGTCATGGTGATAGTCCCAAGTGCGTTCATTGCCGGCGCTCCTGAAAGGTGCTGGCAACAAACCTAGCTCCCCAAATACGACATTTCTATTTGGCGGAAACGCGACATTTCTAAAAAGCTCTGACAACAAAAAGTTCGATAATTTATATTATGTTAAATGTTATGCGTAAGCTTCGCCATGACCTCAGGGCAATCAAGGCAGCTTTTCAACTGGCACCGCTTAGCCCTGCAGCACGCTAGCAAGTCCAAAATTGCGCGCTCTTAAACGCCTGCTTCGAGCAGGCGTTTTCTTATGCACCGCAATCTTCCGATACACTCGGCGGCGCCGCGCCTCATGAAGCTCACGCCGCGAATTCCGAATAAACCAGTACAGGTTTCGTATCTCACGCGCGACGACCGCCAACTCCTCGGGCGACCATTCGCGCCGCTCCCACAAGTCAAGTTGCTGCACTGCTGGACGCTCCACTACCGACCAACCGGGGCCGCGCCAAGTCCGATCATCTGCACCTGGACGTAACACACAAGGCGCTAGCACGCGGCCGACTTTGCGAGGATAGGCAATGGCGCCAGATCGTGACGGTCGAAGACGCGGTTGCCGGCGGTTGCAATCTGTTCGACCTTGACGAGCTGAGGCTTGAGTACAGCCCCGAGGAATATCTAAATCTGTTGATGTGCCACTTCATTGATGACACGGCATCGATTTTTCCGCTCGCCGACTTACAGCGCTGCATGGTGGATTCGTGGGAGCTGTGGGAAGACTTCAAGCCGCTGGCTCCCCGCCCTTTCGCTTACAGGCCCGTATGGGTCGGTTACGACCCCGCGTTATCCGGCGACTCGGCCGGCCTGGTCGTGGTGGCGCCGCCGGTCGTGCCGGGGGCAAATTTCGCGTGTTGCACAAAGAGCAATGGCGCGGGATGGACTTCGAAGCCCAGGCCGATGCAATCAGACGCATCACGCAAGATTTCAACGTGGAATACATGGCGATCGATACGACCGGCATCGGCCAGGGCGTGTACCAGCTCGTTCGCCAGTTCTATCCGAACTTGGTCGCGCTCAACTACTCGCCTGACGTTAAGGGTCGGCTCGTGCTCAAAGGTTTGTCGGTGATCGGTAAGGGCCGACTCGAATTTGACGCCGGGTGGACCAATCTCGCGCAATCGTTCATGGCTATCCGCAAAACCATGACCGCGAGCGGGAAGCAAGTCACCTATGAGGCGAGCCGCAGCGAGGAAACCGGGCACGCCGATCTTGCATGGGCTTGCCTGCACGCGCTCGGCAATGAACCGCTAGAGGGCATTACCGCCAACGACACAGGCTTTATGGAGTTCTCAAATTGAGCAAGCGCAGACACAACCACACGCACGCCGCAACGCCTGCGCCGGGCGCAGCACCGCCAGCGCGGGCCGAGGCCTTCACGTTTGGCGACCCGATGCCAGTAATGGATCGGGCCGAGATTCTGGACTACGTCGAGAGCTGGTCTGCCGGCGAGTGGTTCGAGCCGCCGGTGTCGTTTGCCGGTTTGGCGAAGTCGTTTCGCGCCGGTGTGCATCACAGCTCCGCGATTTACTTCAAGCGCAATGTGCTGTCATCCATATTCATTCCACACAAGTTGCTCACGCGCGAGGAATTCGACAAGTGGGCGCTCGATTTTCTGGTGTTCGGCAATGGCCCGATTGAGAAGCAAAAGAACCGGCTAGGCGGTACGCTCGCGCTCAAGCGGGCGCCGGCGAAATACATGCGCCGCGCGACCGATTTACAGCGCTTCTTTCAGGTCAACGGCATACAGGAAAAGCACGAATTCGAACCGGGCGTGATCTTTAACTTGATGGAACCAGATATCAATCAGGAGGTGTACGGCCTGCCTGAATATCTCGGCGCACTGCACGCGGCATGGTTAAACAAGTCGGCGACGATTTTTCGTCGTCGCTACTACGAGAACGGATCGCACGCCGGATTTATCCTGTACATGACAGATGCAGCTCAGAAGCAAGAAGACGTCGACGCGCTGCGCGAGGCGTTGAAAAACAGCAAGGGACCGGGCAATTTCCGCAACCTGTTCATGTACGCGCCGAACGGCAAAAAGGAAGGGATTCAGCTAATCCCGGTGTCCGAGGTCACGGCGAAAGACGAGTTTTTCAACATCAAGAACGTGACGCGCGACGACTTGCTTGCCGCGCACCGCGTACCGCCGCAACTTATCGGCGTGGTGCCGAGCAATACCGGCGGGTTTGGGGCCGCAGACACGGCGGCCGAGGTATTCGGTGCGAACGAAATCGAACCGCTACAGCGCCGCTTTACGCAGCTTAATGAGTGGATCGGCGACGAGGTTGTGCGCTTCAATCCCTACAGCATCAAGCGGGCGGTCGCCGCAGTTTGAGCATCTTGGGGGTAACTCCAACTCAACTTGGCGCCCCCTTATAGATCGCGGTCACGGGGCGCGCTGAGACCCTGCACGTCATCCTTGACGAACTGAGCAGACTCATCCACTAGGATGCGCAGAGCTTTTGCATGAAGGGACGCCGCTTTTACCAGTCCGTGGGACCGATCAGCTTCAGGATAGGCTCTACCGAACAGAGCAACGACGAACATCCCGGTCTCGATTACGAACTTGGTCGCAGAGAGCGAGGAGGCCCGCGAAGTATGAAGAAACTCCATCGACAACCGTGTGCCGTCCAAGGTCGTCTCAAGCCTCATGTTTGAGTAGAGCGCTTCCTTATTCGGATGGGCTCCGAAATCGATCGCCGTTTGATGCATCTCCTTCGCCCATTTCGCTGCACCCTCGCTGATCTCTGAAAGCGCGTCGGACAGTGATGAGAACCTAAATTCCTGGTCCCACTTCTTTCGTTCGCCCCGCGTCTTGGGTTTGTCGTGCCAGCGCTGACAAGCGTCCGGCTTTCCCGCTAGATACCAGCCATACAAGGCCGATTCCACCGCAGCACGCCCGGTTGCATATGCTGATAAACATTGCCCCGACGAGACAAGACGCGCCGAAGCCAGGAAATGGTTATGGGCGGTCATGAATAGAAATCGAGCAGCAGGATCGCCAACCGTGAAGGCGCCCGAAATAGCATAAGCCGAGCATTTTGACAGATCGTCCGCGATGGCGCTGAGTGCTTTTTGCCAACGCGGAACGCGGACGAAACTTGCAAACTCGTTCTTTATCCCAGCCCACTGGAACTCAGACAAGGGGTCGTCTCCCCAGCCAGGTGGTACCTCGTAGTGAATTGGATTCGATGCGGTCATCGTCTTAGCGCTCGTGGTTCCGAAATTGTTCGCGGTCGCGGTGGGGTAGCGCTCGCCAACGTATCACAGAAACCTCAGACATGACGAAGATAGGCCGCCGGTGTGTTATCCGGGCCTACAGCGGGCCGGAGCGCGTCCGGCGCGGTCCGGGGGGCGCCGCGAGGCCGCCAACCGGCTGTAGTGACCGAGGCGGTCGCGGGTCGCCGCAAGATCGCAGTCCCCCTCCCCGCCGGCCCTCCTCTTGGTTGGCTGGTTTTGATGCAGTAGGCCGCCGGTCGCCCCGACGCCAATCTGCGCGGGGTTCCGGGGGATTTCAGGGACGGCTGAGTGAGGCGTTGTGATGCGCGCAACCGGAATTCCTCGCGGTTGGTGAGTTGGCTTCGAATACGTCGCGCATCAACGAGCAATCGATTCCGGGACTACGGCAATCGGGCGATAATCAGCTCAAGGCCGTCGCATGCGTATCGGCATCCTGCTAAGAATTGAAACCACCTATGAACGCCTCCGAGTCGAAAATGCACCCGAACGCCATCGACATCATCAAACGCCACATAGCCGGTGTCCTCAAAAATTGCGTCATAGAAGCTGGATGGCCCAATGTCCGATCCTGCTACCAGCACGTCGAATCACTATCCACAGAGCTACTAAAACATAAAAAAGAATGGATCAACATTGACGATGTTTATAGCATTTTCTTTACAGTGACATACGATCAATTGGCGGCTCAATTAAAATCAGCAGAAGATAAAAATGGACCGCTAAAGGATCTACTAGACGAAGCTGGCATAAAGACCCTCACGGAATATCTGACAAAATTCTACTGCGAGATTCCAATCGCCTATAATATATACCTCAAGATACCCGAGGGAAACATCGCATTCCCATCGCTACAACTGTCCCAAAATTTCGCTCTCGCGTTTTTCTCAAAAGGTGATGAAATTCCGTGGGGAGAGGATCTTCGTCAAGGTGGATTATTGGCAGCGTTAAGTGATCCTTCTCATTTTCACAAACCCAAGGCTTACTTCAAATTCTCGATATCGGGATATTGCAGGAACAACTATAGAAATCAAACTGTGCGCCGCGCCTTGACAAATTTAAAAATCGCAATCTTCCAAGCGCTGTATGCCAACATAATCCGTATATCTGATCGTCGACCTGCGGCGTTCGGATTGCTGGGCGAACTAACGCACCACTCTATCGAAAAGCACTATTTAGAGTGCGTCGAAAAATACCCAATAGCTACAAGAACTATTCGCGTCGAACTACCATTCGATCTAAGTTTATTTCTAAGCAGCCTAGAAATAAACGAAACCAAAAGTTCCCCGCTCGTCCATATTTCCTCGGATCAGCACTCGCTGGTGTTTGGTCGAATTTTCAAAGCGGTATCCGCCTTGATAAATTGCGATAGCGAAAACACCGGGCGAATAAAATCTGCAATCGAATGGTACATTGATTCCTACACCACCGAAAATACCACTATATCGTTTTTACAAATCTGCATCGCGTTGGAAGCAATTTTTGGCGACGACAACGGCCGCGAGGGCATAACAAAAACACTCGCTGACAGATGCGCCTACTTGATTGGAACATCGATACAAGACAGAAAGAAGATTCGAGAAAGGTTCGAAAAACTATACAGCGTGCGCTCAAAGCTCGTCCACGGAAGCGTCGCATCGCTTACCCACGACGAGCGACAGAATCTTGAATGGGGGCGGGAAATCGCAATACAATCAATTCAAAAGGAAATCATGAATCTCAAGCTGCTTTGATGGTATCGATCGTGTCCTTTATAACGCTGAGCAGCAACCGTCCGAGATTGTCGAAACTTCACGATGAATCGCCCCGGGAATCGTGGAGGCTGGTTGGTTAAGTTAACGTGGTTTCACCGGCATTGATTTTAAGTTGCCGATAGTAGTTTGCCTCAGCTTCGGCGGGCGGGATATAGCCGCGTGGTTCCATCAGCCGATGGTGATTGAACCAGGCCACCCATTCCACGGTCACGGAAAGTACTTCCAGCTTCCTTCCGACACCACCTCAACGGTGCCGCTGTCCACCTTTATGGCCGTCTGGTCGTCGATTGCATACGCGGGGCCGCCAATGCCAGCTGCCCAGCGTTCGGCGTTCGGCGTTCGGCGTTCGCCAGTGTGTTCTCGGGCATGAACTCGTTGCTTAGGTGCGGAAAGATTGAGAAGTCGACTATGCCCAAGGTACGGTCGTTCCCATTGGGTGGCCTCCAGTTCACGAAGTCCTCACCGATGCGTGGCGTCATGACCATGCTGCCAGCGCTGACGCCAACCCACACTGTATTCGGCAGTGATGGAAGAAGTGCTGCCAGCCCGGATTGCCTCATCCAGTGGGACAGGTAACACGCGTCACCACCGTCTACGAGTAACGCGTTTGCTTCTCTCACTTAGCCGCAATTCCGGAACCGGATCGGCTTTTTTCTGATGGTCCAACCAACTAGACTCTCGCGCGCTCGCTGTGCTTGCCAGGCGTGTCTGAATCCTGGCCATCGCTGAAGGTCGAGTCTCGCTCTGAGCCCCCTCATTCAAAGAGTCCGGGGGCCGCACGTTGTGGACGAGTCGGTATTGGTAGCTCCGGCGGATACATCTCGAGTCGAGTCCTGTAAGTGTGCCCGCAAGTTACGTCGTCGCATTGAAAATCAATTTCGTAGTGCGTCTCTGACTTTCTTTCCAACGCCCGAGCGATACCGCGAGCGCCACAATGCGCGCAAGCAATAGTGAACCTCACAACCTATTTCCTCTGTTCAACGTAGTCCGCGCGTTCACCGCACCACGCAGCATGGGGGACGGCCTCACTTCAAGCTCCGCGGTGTCGCGCGGCCGCGACGACGCAGATAGTGAAAACAGAATTTCGAGGCCGGCTGGCGTGCGATAGCCGCAGACGTCGCAGACGAAATAGATACGTCGAAGGGTCCCGGACAAACCTTCGGTGTGGCGAGCGTCAATTTCGCCGTCGCAACAAGGACAATCGATCTTCATTTGTGTCATGGAATTCTCAGCTCTATAGGTTCCATTGCCCCCATTGCGCGCCGTCCCCTTCCCCGCTGGCACAGATTTCGTTGCTAACCGGATCGGCCACCCCTGGCCGAACGCTGTACGTACAGTTATTGACACGAGTCCGAGTGTGGCCCCCATTTGCCGGACTCACGCTGAGAACTCGCCCATTTTTTGGGGATACAATAAATAAGTGAAACTTACGTTCGACCCAGTGAAACGGGACTTCACATTCGACGAACGTGGCCTCGCCTTTGAGGATGCTGCACTCGTTTTTGAAGGACAAACGCTGAATATGGTTGATGACCGCTTTGACTATAAGGAGGAGCGCATCATCACCGTCGGTTACCTCGTGGGTCGCATGGTGATCGTGGTATGGACTCAGTGCGGCGATGGTCGCCACGTAATCTCGATGAGGAAAGCAAATGAAAGCGAAGAAAAGCGGTTTGCACAGCGACTTGGCGAAAGTTGACTCGCAACGTATCAAGAAGACCGACTACGACGAAATCCCTGAACTCGGCGACGAATTCTTCCAGGGCGCCGACGAGCACCGCGCAGGCGAGCTCGTGAAGCGTGGGCGCGGCCGACCGGCTGGTTCGAACAAAGCTCAAATGAACCTGCGTATCGATCTTGACGTGATTGAAGCGTACAAGGCTCAGGGAGAGGGTTGGCAAACGCGTATGAATGACGCGCTGCGCGATTGGGCGAAATCACACGGCATGATGCGTTAAGGGGCCCAATCAAGGGGGCCCACCGGTCCAAGCGCTCAAGCGTCATGGGACACCGACGCGCCCCACCCGCCCTCACCCCCTCTCCCCAATCCCCTCCACCCGCGGAATCATCGCCGCCTGCCCCCGATACGTTCCCGCCTCATCCACCAACTGCCAAACAGTAGCGTGTTCGATCCAGAATCGCTCACCCGACTTGGCAACACGCACTCCCCGATACCCGGTAACAAAACCATCACGCGCGACCTGATCGAGAAACGCCTGTCGCTCGCTACGCTCAGGCATTTCCGCAGAAAGCCGCGAAGGCAGCGC
>Ga0302220_10001314_pt1 | contig 19463 bp, 18 predicted proteins | sample II_Palsa_E1_3_FD_194572 | JGI IMG/M metagenome (GOLD analysis project Ga0302220, IMG submission 194572) | Peat permafrost microbial communities from Stordalen Mire near Abisko, Sweden - II_Palsa_E1_3 | ecosystem: Environmental > Terrestrial > Soil > Palsa > Peat permafrost | place: Sweden...
AGGGGACGCCCATGCGGTCGAGGAGGTCGATGATGGCGGGGCCCTGGGCGGTCATGTTTTTGACGGGGGTCTGGTTGGCGAGGAAGTCGCCGCCGTAGACGGTGTCGTCGAAGTGCTTGAGGACGGAGTCGCCTTCGCCTTTGAGGTCCTTGGCGGCGTTGATGCCTCCCTGGGCGCAGACGGAGTGGGAGCGCTTGACGGGGACGATGGAGAAGAGATCGACCTTGCCGCCGGCTTCGGCGATCTTGATGACGGCGGCTAGTCCGGCTAGTCCGCCGCCTACTACGATGATTCGGGGTGTTGCTGCCATTGAGGTGTCTTCCTTATTTCGCGTTCGCTGCTTGAGTGTCTGAATGGTCAAATGACAGCGTGTTCGACTGAACCAATTGTTGAGTGCGAGGGTCTTTCATGAAAACGTGTGCGCTATAAGTTCCCGTGCTCAATTTGTACAAAACAGAAAGCGGCGATAATTCGCTTTTGCTCGCGCCAGCGGGGATATACCAGCCTGGACGACTGCCGCGCCCCAAAGGGCAAGCGTTCTCTACTTGCAAAACTTGGCGGATGTGGTTCGATCCTTGTTCAATAACTATTCGGTCGTCGCATTGTCGACCGCTAAAGGGTGAAAGAAACAACCCTTCACCTGTGAAATTGGTTACCGTAATCTCGAGAGCTTCGAAGTCTGGCTTGCTTGCTTCAGGGTGAACTCGCTTTATCTGAAGAGAGAACCGATTTGTGATAGTTGCTGAGGGATCAGCTGCGCTTTTTGTCGGCGTCGTCATAAACGCTGACCACGGATAGGCCGAGACGCAACTGCTCAAAGTCAGCAACACCAATAGCCCGGTCATGGGAGAGAATTTCGTCATCTCTTAGCGAACGTCTCCCGGCTGCTGGGGGTTGGTCGAGTTTGGTGGTGGGACTGTTGGGGCGGGTAGGTCGATGCCGGCGGGTTGGGCGGGCATTACGTTGGCGGGGGCGTTGGGGTACTTCCAGACTACGGCGTAGATGCTGGCGAGGCCCATGAGGCAGAGGGCCAGGCCGAAGACGGTGCAGACGTAGCCGAATTTCTTGCGGGCCTTGTCGCCGGGGGTGATGCCCCACTTGGCGGCGAAGAGCCAGATGCCGTAGGCGAAGTGCCAGGTGGTGGCGATCATCGCGATGACGTAGATGGCGAGCATCCAGGGGTTTGAAAGTTCAACCTGTACTTTATGGAAGGCGGCGCCGGGGTTCTCGGGGAGGGAGATGCCGCTGAAGCGCTGTCGCCAGACGTGCTGGACGATGTAGAGGAAGGCGATGACGCCGGTGATGCGCTGGGAGACGTACATCCAGTTGGAGGCCCAGGGGTAGACGTTGACGCTGACGCGGCCGCGGAAGGCGATGAAGAGTCCGTAGAGGGCGTGGAAGGCGAGGGGTATGAAGATGAAGGCCCACTCGAGGACGCGGACGAGCGGGAGGGAGTTGAGGAACTTGACTTGCTGGGCGTAGGCGAGGGGGCCGTTGAGGGTCTCGAAGTTGGAGATGATGTGCTCGACGAGGAAGGCGCCGATGGGGACGATGCCGGAGAGGGAGTGGAGCTTGTGCCAGAGATAGGAGTTGCCCTGGCCGGCGCGGAGTGGCTGCACACCTTTGAGTGGCGGGGTGGCAGGAGGTGCTGGCGGGGCGGCGGTGGCCATGGGGACTCCTTGGAATCGTGATGGATGCACTGGTAGAGGAATGAAAAAGTGCAGCACGGCGATTATTCCGCCGTGGGATTGGCAGCGTCAAGGAAAGTGCTCGATTTTGTGCGGTTATCGTGATGTTTGTGCGATTTTTATGCCGTTGGCCGGTTACCGCTTATTCGGAGACGGGGGTGCAGTAGAACTCAATGCGAAATCCATCGGGGTCGTTGAGCCAGATGTAGTTCTGTTTGCCGTGGGGGTCGATTCCAATGCCGCTGTTGGGAATACCTGCGGATTGAAGGTGGGTGTGGATCTGCTCGAGGTGCGGGAGCGATTCGACACCGAAGGCGAGGTGGTTGAGGCCGACGTGTTCCTTGTCGTAGGGAGTGGATGCGGGACTGGTTGCCTTGGTGAAGAAGAGCCTGGTGTCGTCTCCGATTTTGTAGAGGAAGATGTCTTCGGTTTGAAAGATGGGGTCGCCGAAGAGGGCGCGGTAGAAGGTTTTGGATGTTGGGATGTCGCGGACGCGGAAGACGAGGTGATCGATGGAGAGAGTTGGGAGCATGTGTGAAGTCTATCGCGAGGAGTGTGTCGGGAGAGAGGAGTTCAGCTCGGAGATGAGGGCGGCGAAGGCGCGGCCGCGATGGCTGAAGGTGAGCTTGGTGGCGATGTCGAGCTGGGCCATGGTTTTGTTTTGGGCGGGGAGGTAGAAGAGGGGATCGTAACCGAAGCCGTCGGTGCCGTGGGGGGTGGTGAGGATTTCTCCTTCGACGGCTCCGTGGCCGATGGCGAGGATGTGGCCGTTGCGTGCGGCGGTGAGGACACAGTGGTAGCGGGCGCTGCGTTCGGTGAGAGGGATGTCGGTGAGGTTGGAGATGAGGTAGAGGTTGTTGCGCTCGTCTGTGGTTGCGTTGGTGGGATCGGTGAAGTGGTGGCCGTCGGCGTAGCGGGCGGAGCGGACGCCGGGGGCTCCGTGGAGGGCGTCGACTTCGAGGCCGGAGTCGTCGGCGATGACGATTTCGTTGGGGGCGTGGTGGGAGTAGTAGATGGCTTTGAGGCGGGCGTTGCCTTCGAAGGTGGGTTCGTCTTCAGCTGGAGCGGGGATTTGTTTGAGGTTGGGTAAGGGAGTGAGTGTGATCTGCGGAGAGGCTGTGGCGGCGAAGTCTCGGAGCTTGCCCGGGTTGGTGGTGGCTACGAAGAGGTTCATGTTCTATTGGTATACCTGAGCGTTGGGATCGTCAGTAGGAGAAGACGGTTCGCGCCTTGCGCGAATGCCCACTCATGCGGTGAGACTGCATGAAGGGGGCACCCAGCAAATGCAGGTCCTTCGACTGCGCGTCTTGCGATCAAGCTGCAAGACGCTCTGCTCAGGATGACACCATTTATAAAAAACAATCATTTAGACCCACCGAATATGTCGATACGCCTTCGCGGTTGGGGGAAAAGCAACAGCAACAGCAGATCCCTACGGGATGACAACGAGAGAACAGACAACTGTAAAAGCAATGCAGCGGTCTTCACTGCTCTCCGAGTGGTTTCCGCCGCTCTCAGAAGGGCAAATATTTTATTGCGAGATGCGGAAGCGGACGAAGGCTTGTACTGCGAAGGGATGGGCTCCGTAGGAGGAGATGAGTGCGGTGGGTGTGGTGTAGGTGGTGAACTGCGCGCCGGGTGCGGCGAGGAGGTGCGGGGCTACTCGGTAGTCGCGGTCGTAGCCGAAGGAGTAGGCGGCTACGTGGCCGAGGGGGGATTCAGTGAAGTTGGGTGGGAGCGCGGAGCCGGGTGGGATGAGGAGTTCGTTGGAGCGGCCTGCGTTTTCGATGCGCGTCCAGACGTAGTTGCGGGTGCGGAAGTTTAAGAGGGATTCGAGGAGGTAGCTGTTTTCTTTGCTCGAATCGGTTAGCGATTTTGTGCGGCCCCAGACGAGAGTGTTCGACCAGTTGTTGGTGTGGGAGCCGCCTGCAGTGGTGTGGCCGAAGGGGCGGTTGTAGATGATGGAGGCGGTCTGGCGCTGCTGGTTCTCGTTTGGGTAGAGGGCTTCGGGGCTGACGATGTGGGCAATGGAGTATTGGCTGCTGAGGTTCTTTGTTGGGGCGAAGGTGATGCGGGAGGAGTAGCTGTCGACGGCGTGGCCGTTGGGGGAGGGTTGGAAGCCCCAGCGTTGCTCGGTGGGTTCGGCTCCGTGGAAGCCGGACTCTTCGAAGCGGAGCCAGCGCCAGGTGAGGCCGCCGGTGAAGACGTTGAAGGCTATGTGGGTGGAGTCTTCCTGGTGATGGCCTAGTGCGGCGATGGGATCTTCGGAGGCTGAGAGGCGGTGTGGGTAGGCGGTGGGGCCGATGGCAGGGTCGCCTACGGGTGCGGCGTAGAAGCTGAGGAGGGTTTGTTTGCCGAGGCGGAGATCGTAGAGGGCGGCGACCTCCATGAAGAAGTCGTGCGGGTGCTGGCCGTCGATGATGGGCTTGCCGAAGGCGGTTTCACCTTGTTGGAAGAGCTCGGGGAATTGGCGGCTGGTGATGGTGGCGGGTTCGAGCGAGAGCATGGTGCGGAGAGTGAGCTGGCCGTATTGGCCGTGGGAGCCGAGTTCGCGCATAGCCATGGGCATGATCCAGTTGGTGGAGTAGAGCTTGTCGCCGCCGCGAACGACTGGTGGGTCACAGGGGAGATTGAATTGGGCGCAGGTGTCGGATGAGGGGCCGGTGGGGTTGGAGGTGGCGTGCTGTTGCGTGTCGGTGACGGACGCGGTGCCGTGGAGCATGAGCATCCAGCCGCGGTAGTCGCGCATGATCATGGGAACGGGTGTTGATGCGGGCTCTGCGCTGGTGCCGGAGGTGGTGTGATTGAGGATGGTGTCGATGAGGGTTGATGGTGGCTTCATCATGTTCCTCTCCATCGTGTCCATTTTGGTCGAGCCCATTTGCATGCCTGGCATGTTAGGCATGGGGGATTGATCGGTCTGGGACAGTAGCGCGAGTGGAGCTGAAAAAATCGTTGCGAGCAGGGCTGCTTGCAGGATGGAGCGCATGGAGATTCCTTGTCTTGAGGCGTGCGTTGTCGGGAGACAGCGTTGAAGATGCTGTGACGCGGCTGTGGCTCAGGAGGGAATCAGATGCGAAGGGGAGTTGGTGGAGGGAGCGGCGGTGTTGCGGTCCATCGTGGGATGGGGATGTTTAGCGTGGAGGGAACTTCGCTAAATGATGGGATGAAGACGACTGTGTGGAGTTGGATCTGCGGGTCGACTGCTGTAGACGCGATCGCTAATGGTTGCTGCTGTTGAGCGTTGCAACAGGAGGGGAGGTGCTGGTCGAGTGTGGACTGCTTCGGGCAATGATCGCACACGGATTTTTTTGGCTGCACGATCTGCACGCAGGTGGCTGCACCGACGAGTAGCGTCAGGAGGCAGAGCAGCGTGGTGAAGAGGTGCAGAGCTTTTTTCATCTTTGTGATTGGACGAGGGAGCGGGGCAATGGATACAGGTGCTCCCACAATTATTTTGCTTGTTGAAATTGTATTCTCAAGCGAGTTGGAACGGAAGGTGCGTGGCCTCGTCTTTCTTTTCGTGTTCGAGTAGCCAGCGCTTGCGCTCGATTCCTCCGCCGTATCCGGTGAGGGAGCCATTGGCTCCGATGACGCGGTGACAGGGGACGACGACACCGATGGGGTTGGAACCGTTGGCGAGACCGACGGCTCGGACGGCGTTAGGCTTGCCGATTCGTTCGGCGAGTTTTCCGTAGGAGATGGTTGTGCCGGAGGGAATCTGTCGTAGGGCGTGCCAGACTTCGCGTTGAAACGGTGTGCCGGAGGTGGCGACGGGGATGGTGTCGATGGATGCGAGTTCTCCGGCGAAGTAGCGCTTCATGGTGTCGCTTAGCCCTGAGGGATTTTTTGCTGGCTCGAGCGTGAAGCCGCTGCGGCCGTAGTGACGGCGGAGGAGATTCTCTAGGCGATCGGTGTGATCGGCCCAGTCAACGGCGCGTAGATTGCCGTCCTGATCAGCTACGATGACCATCTCGCCGATTGGTGTATCGAATTTGTCTGTTAGCAGCTTCAGGGGTTCATGCATGTGCTTGCTCCGTATGCGGGACTTCATTCGCATTTGCGGCCCAGAGATGCTGTGCCGCGTAGGCACGCCACGGTCTCCAGGATTCGGCGCGAGTGAGAAGGGTTTTCGGAGTTGCAGGAGTTCCGTCGACCGTGGCGGCGCCACGAAGCAGGCCGATGTCGGATGCAGGGAAGGCGTCCATCTCGCGGAGGGCTCGGAGTGCGATGTACTGTGCGGTCCACTCGCCAATACCAGGGATGGTGCAGAGGCGTGCGATGGCTTCTTCAATGGTTCCGAACGGACGGAAGAGGTTGGGGTCGCCGGCTGCAGCCTGCGCCAGTGCTTTCAACGATGCCAGTCGTGCAGCTGGCATGCCGAGTCCTAATGACTTTGCTATGGCGATGCGTTTGGAGGTGGGGAAGGTGTGGGTAAGATCCGGATGAGCACGGGCGCTTTTCGGCACGGGTTTGCCGTGGAGGGAGACGAGCTGTCCTGCAAGCTTGCGCGCAGCAGAGACGCTGATCTGCTGGCCGAGGATCGCGCGAACGGCGAGTTCGAAGCCGTCCCATCCTCCTGGTGCGCGCAGACCGGGGTGTCGCGCTATCCATGGGGCGAGCTTTGGATCGGTTGAGAGATGTGTGTCGATGGTTTCGATGTCGGCACTAAGGTCGAAGAGGCGACGAACGCGGGCAACGATTGCAGGGAGAGATTGCACGGCGGGGAAGTGGATGGTTACTCTGAAGCTCTGACGCTGGGGTAGGTGCGTTACGGCTACGGTTCCGATGGATCCATCTATTTCGACTGTTCGGCGATAGCATTCGTTCTCGACGACTTCGACGCCGGGGATGGCGCGCGCTTGAAGGAAGCTGAGCATGGAGGCCCAGTCGTAGGGTGGGCGATAACGCAGGCGGAGTGTGATGCCTGCTTCGGTGCTTGAGCGAGCGATGGACGACTTGCGGCGTAACGCACTGGGTGGGCGATGGAAGAGTTGCTGAAAGAGCTCGTTGAAGCGGCGCAGGCTATTGAAGCCGGATGCGAGTGCAACTTCGGTCATGGGCATCTGCGTTTCGTGGATGAGGTGTTTGGCGAAGAGGACGCGCCGGGTCTGTGCTACGGCTATTGGCGACGCTCCGAGGTGTTGAAGGAAGAGTCTGCGTAGTTGACGCTCTCCCACGCCTAGACGTTCAGCGAGTGCGTCTACTGTTTTGCCTTCGCCGTCGAGGGCGCCTTCCGCTATGAGCGCAAGCGCGCGTGAGACGGTGTTGGAGGTTCCGAGCCATGAGGCCAGTTCGGGTGCTGTCTCCGGACGGCAACGCAGGCAGGGACGGTGGCCAGCCTCGTGCGCTGCTGCAGCGGAGGGATAGAAGGTGCAGTTTTCGAACTTCGGTGTGCGGGCCGGGCAGACGGGGCGGCAGTAGACTCCGGTGGATTTGACGCCGATGTACATCAGGCCGTCGAACCGGGGATCACGGCTCTGGAGTGCCCGGTAGCAGGTCGCTTTGTCGGGTAGTTCCATGTACGAAGTCTCTCATGGTGAGAGGCGCGAACTCGCGGTTTTCGGACATGGTCATTTTTGCTGGAAGCTCGTTTGCTAGACACTCGTTATTGCGAAGCTGCCTGCTTGCGTAAGAGGATGATGTCGACGCGGCGGTTCTGGGTGCGGCCTTCTTCGGTGGTGTTGCTGGCGACGGGGTGAAACTCGGCGTAACCGGCGGCGGCGAGATTTGCTGGGTCAATGGGAGCACGTTCGAGGAGCAAGCGCGCGATAGCGGTGGATCGTGCGGTGGAGAGCTCCCAGTTGCTGGCGAACTGCGCAGTGTGGATGGGGACGTTGTCGGTGTGTCCTTCGACTCGCAGCGGGCCTGAGGGCATGGCGTTGGCGAGGATGGAGATCATGGGGATCGAGGAGGGGCGGACCTCTGCGGAGCCTGAGGGGAAGAAGCCTGCTTCGTGAAGGGAGATGACGAGGCCATCAGGCGTGATGCGCATGGCGATGCCGCCGGGAGGGATGCCACCGGCGGCGACCTGTGCGTCTATGAGTTTGCGCAGGCGAGCTTCTGTCTCTTCTAACGTTTCATGTGGGCTCTCTATGCTGGCAGAGGGTAAGGGGCGCACGATCGGGGAAGGGATGGAGTTGGTGATAGCTGAGGCGTTGATGTCGGTGAGCGGTGGAATCTTCGAGTGGGCATCGAAGGTCCCGAGGGGGGTGAAGGCGGTTTGCATGGCTTCGGAGAGTTTGAGCTGCTTCTTTTTATCCGACTGACTGGAGGCAAAGAGAACGACGAAGAAGGCAAAGAGCAGCGTGATGAAGTCGGCATAAGAGACCAGCCATCGCTCGTGATTGACATGTTCGGGATGTTTTTTTTTGCTCATGCGCCGACCTCGGCATGTTTGCCGGATTTGGGTGGATGTGAGTCGAAGAGATAGGTTCGGAGCTTCGTTTCGATCATGCGGGGGTTCATGCCTTCAAGGATGGAGATGACGCCTTCGAGCATCATCTCTTTGATCATTTGTTCTTCTCGATGGCGGAATTTGAGCTTACCTGCAGCGGGGAGGCAGATGAGGTTAGCCATCGCTACGCCGTAGATGGTGGCGACAAAGGCGACGGCGATGCCACGGCCGACCTCGTCGATGTTGGAGAGGTTCTTCATAACCTGGATGAGTCCAAGGACGGCGCCGATGATGCCGACGGTGGGGGAGTAGCCGCCAGCGGCTTCGAAGACGGCGGGAATTTTTTCTTCGATCTCGGATTTATTGTCGAGTTCGAGCTGCATGATCTTGCGGACTTCGGAGGGTTCGGTGCCGTCGACGGCGAGCATGAGAGCTTGCCTGAGAAAAGGATCAGAAACGGAGGGGAGGTCAGCGTCGAGGGAGACGATGCCGCTTCTGCGGGCCTTGTTGGCGAAGGCGACGATCTGCGCGAGGGTCGCTTCACCGTTCGAGCCTTTGTGGAGAAAGACCTTAATGATGGCTTTGATGGCGGCGAGAAGGATATTCATCGGAAACTGGAGCATGACAGCGCCGAGGGTGCCGCCGATGACGATCATGGCAGCTGTAGGCTGGGTGATCTGGGCGATGCTGCCGCCTTCGACCATCATGCCGGCGAGAATGCCGATGAGGGCGAGAGCGATGCCACCGATGCTGGCGATATCCATGATTTCCTCTTCCGGGGTGAAGTTGGTTATTCGTGCGAGGCTTTGCGGTGGTGGTCGCGTACCAACAGGTCGGCATCGTGGGCAGCACGTGCGATGACGGCTGGCGCGGCTTCTGGCCACGCTTTGCGCAGCACGGCGGCACGGAACTCGAGGGTGAGTTGTGAGACTTCGCTGCAGGGTTCGAGGACGATCAGCTTTTCGCCGGTAACCAAGGTGAGGACGGTGTCGGGTGCGGCTTCTGCATATTTGATGAGGTCGCAGTTTACGGCGAGAGGACTACCGTTGAGGCGTGTCAGTTCGATCATGTGTTTAAGGACTCCTCCCAGATATCTCATCGGCCGGGAAATTGTGGCCATGAGGGAGATGGAGGCACGTGACTGGGACGCTGTGGCGAAATGAGATTTGCGTAAAGTCGGTGCGGTGGACGCCGATGAGGAGTTTGAACGCGAAGCCTACCGCCTGGTGAACCGGATCTTGCAACTGCTTTGGCAGGGATGTGAGTTCGCCGGTCGGACACCTGGAGTGGCGTTGCGGTAACTCAAACCGAGCAGTACAGGAGCGTTTCCTCATGTCCTTGGGTATTCTTACTAACGTTTCAGCAACCTACGCAGAGAACAGTTTGAACCAGACGCAGAACAGCCTCCAGACTGTTCTCCAACAGCTGTCTTCGGGTTCGCGTATCAACAGCGGCTCGGATGACGCGGCCGGTCTGTCCATCTCAGACGGTCTTTCGGCAAACGAAGCTGCGCTGACACAGTCTGCTCAGAATGCGCAGAACGGTGTTGGGCTGTTGCAGACCGCCGATGGCGCTTTGTCGCAGGTGACCAACCTGCTGGACCGCGCGGTTACGCTTGCTACCGAGGCTTCTAACGGTGGTTTGACTGCCGCTCAGTCGGGTGCGGCCGACACGGAGTACCAGAGCATCCTTACCGAGATCGGCAACATCGGCACGTCGACAAACTTTAACAGCACCGGTGTATTCACGGCGACTGCTACGGACTTTACCGTCAGCGACGGGACCACTGCCGGAACCACCACGATCGCTGCTACCGTAGGGGCTCTCAGTGCTGCCAGCGTCGGCACCGCAACTGGCGGCGGAGCTGGACAGAGCCTCACGGGAACCGTTTTGACCAGTCAGGCCAGTGCGACGACTGCGTTGTCGGAGATCACGACTGCGATCGCCGACGTCTCCAACCAGCGTGGTGCGATTGGCGCCAACGTCAACCAACTGAACGCCGCCTCGAACGTGGCTAGTGCGGAGGAGGTCAACCTGTCTTCCGCTCAGAGCTCGATCCTGTCGACCAACTATGGTCAGGCAACGAGCGATCTGGCCAAGTACCAGGTGCTGGACCAGACTGGTATCAGCGCTCTCGCGCAGGCGAACAGTACGCAGCAGGAGATTCTGAAGCTATTGCAGTAAATTGCAGGAAGAGGCGGTGTCCGGGTGAGAAGGGCCTAGTCACCGCTTCTTCGTTTTAAAAAAGCTTAGCGGCTTCTAATACTCCGAAGATCAAATTGGCACGGCTATTGCTTGTTGTTCGTGCGAGCGAGAACTGGAAGGTGACATGGGTACAGTTGGATTAAGTTTTGGATCGGCAGCGAGCGGTCAGGGGTTCGATGTGGCGACGACTGTGACGCAGATTCAAGCGGCGAGCCAGGCGATTGAGACTCCGTGGCAGAATCAACTTACGGCGCTGAAGGCTCAGGATACGGCGCTGTCTTCGCTGGGAACCGATCTCTCGACTCTCTCCACCAGTCTGCAAGGGCTGACGGACTTTGAAGGAGTCTTCGCCGAGAAGCAGGGCTCCAGCTCGAATACCGATTTACTAAGTCTTACCTCTGCGAGCTCGACGGCTGTGGCAGGCAGTCACACGATCGTTATCGGACAACTGGCGCAGACCTCGACTGACGTTTCGACGGCAGTGTCGAATGCGAGCGACACGCTGTCTGGGACTGTGACGATTCAGGGGCATACGTTTAATGTAGATAGCGCCGATAACGACACTACACTCGCGTCTCTCTCTTCTGCGATCAATTCCGCCGGCATCGGTGTCACGGCGAGCGTGATCACGGACTCTTCTGGGTCGCGACTGTCGATCGTCAGCGGAACCAGTGGCGCAGCGGGGCAGCTCAGTGCGATTACAGGCAACCTGACCGACTCCACCAACAGTAGTGCGATCACATTTAGCAACGGCCAGGCGGGTCAGCCGGGGCAGGCGGGACAGGATGCGCAACTAACTGTCGATGGGGTGTCGATCACAACTTCCTCCAATACCGTGAGCAATGTGATCCCCGGGGTAACCTTTCAACTGCTTGCTAGCTCTGCGACGCCAGTGCAGGTACAGATTACGGATGACACGACGGATATCGCGACGGCGGTGAGCAGCTTTGTTTCGGCTTATAACACCGTCGTAGGAGATATCAATACGCAGGAGCAAAGTGCGTCGGGTGGGACCTCTCCTCCGCTTCTGGGAAGCCCTATCATCGCTCAGTTGCAGGAGTCGATTACGGGAGCGCTCTTCTCGGGCACGGCAAGTGGTTCGATCAGCAATATTACCCAGCTGGGACTTAGCGTCAATAATGACGGAACCCTGACATTGGATTCGGATACGCTTACCAGTGTTCTCAACTCCAATCTGTCCGACGTAACTGGCTTCCTGCAGAACTCGAATAGCTTTGGCCAGACGTTGTCGACTGCTCTGAACAATCTTGGGACGCAGGCGCCGAATGGTGCGATCTACCTTGCGCAGCAGCAGAACAGCAGCCAGGAGTCGGCGCTGAACACCGATATCACGAATGAAAATGCAACTCTGGCGACGCAGAAGACACAGCTTACGGATGAACTGAATACTGCGAATCAGATTCTGCAGTCGATTCCCGAGCAGCTGGATGAAGTCAACTCGGTCTTTGATTCCTTGACGGGTTACAACCCAAATACACAGTAGAACCTGAGGAAAAAGATGAGCTATCAGGATCAAAGTTTGTCAGGCGCGACAGGCGTGGAGCTTGTGCTAGCACTTTACGATGGGGCGATTCGCTTTCTCTACAGGGCGATTCAGTGTGTTGAAGAGGACGACGTGCGCGGGCGCCGGATTGCGGTGAAGAAGGTGCTCGATATCCTGATGTATCTTCAGGCACGGTTGCGTCCGGATCTTGGTGGTCCGGTCGCTGTCTCGCTGGCGGATTTTTACGCGACGATGTTTACGATGACGCTGGAGGCTTCGCATCTGGAGTCGAAGGAACAGTTTGAAGAGGTGATCGGCTTTGTTCGCAATGTTCGGGAGGCGTGGGTTGTGGTGGCTCGGGACCCTGAGGCTGGTAGAGTGTTGCCGAGAGAGTTGCGGACGAGGGAGGAGAGATTTGTCCCGCAAGCTGAGGTGGATGCGTCTGTTGGTGAAGCTGCGGCTTCGAGCTGGTCAGCTTAGTCTTTTAGCGAGTTAGCTGGTTGTCAACGATGTTGGTGAGGGAGATGAGTCGCGCTCCCGCTGACTTGCTGACTTGCTACTTAGCTACTGCTAGCTCTTCTTCGAGGCGTTGTTTTTCGAATAGGCTGGTGTAATAGCCGTTGCGGGCTAGGAGCTCTTCGTGGGTGCCGAGCTCGGCGATGCGGCCGGCTACTAGAACGGCGATCTGGTCGGCGTTGCGGGCGGTGGAGATTCGGTGGGAGATGAAGACGGTGGTGCGGGTGCCCATTCCTTGACGAAGGCCGTTGAGGATGCGCTCTTCGGTGTAGGTGTCGACGCTGGCTAGCGCGTCGTCGAGGATGAGGATGCGTGGTTCGCGGATGATGGCACGGGCGATAGCGGTGCGCTGCTTTTGACCGCCTGAGAGCGTGATGCCGCGTTCGCCGACCATGGTTTCAAAGCCTTTAGGGAACTCGATGATCTCGTTGCCAATGTGCGCGATGCTGGCTGCGTCCTGAACTTGCTCCTGGGAGGCATCGGGTCTTCCGAATGAGATGTTCTGGCGGATGGTATCGGAGAAGAGGAAGGTCTCCTGCGGGACGAAGCCGATCTGACTGCGGATGTTCGCGAGTGGGTAAGAACGGATGGGTTCTCCGTCGACAAGGACCATGTCGGGAGCTGCATCGTGTAGACGGGGGATGAGGCCGACGAGGGTTGATTTTCCTGAGCCAGTGGGGCCGACGATAGCAAGCGAGGAGCCAGCGGGGATGCGCAAGTTGATGTCCTTGAGAACTGGCGGAGCATCCGGGTACGCGAAGGTTAGGTTGCGGAACTCGATTTCACCGGCAATTTCTTCGGAGTTTTCGAAGCGGTGCAACTGCTGCGGCGTGACGTCTTGATCTGTGATTGCAGGTTCTTGCTTGAGGAGTTCGTCGATGCGGACGACTGAGGCGGTGCCGCGCTGGAAGAGGTTGACGACCCAGCCTACAGCGATCATGGGCCAGGTGAGCTGCACCATGTAGACATTGAACGAGGTGAATTGGCCTACCGAGATGTGGTGCGCTACGACTTCGTGGCCGCCGACGAGGAGGGTGATCATCAGAGAGAGGCCAAGGACGAACTCGAGCGTGGGCCAGAGCATGGCCATGAGGCGAACGAGGTGCAGGCTGCGCTTGATGTACTCGTGATTGGCTGCTTCGAAGGAGTCGATCTCAGCTTCTTCCTGTGCGAAGGCACGGATGAGCCGCGCACCGGAGAAGTTCTCCTGGGCTTTGGCAGAGATGTCGGAGAACATGGCCTGTATGCGCTCGAAGCGGCGATGGATGCGGTTGCCGAAGTACTGAACGAGGATGGAGGCGATAGGGAGCGGAACGAAGGCGAAGAAGGTAAGCCGCGGACTGATGCGGTACATGAACGGTAGCGCGGCTGCGGTGAAGACGATGGTGTTGGCGCTGTACATGATCGCAGGGCCGAGGAGCTGGCGGACGGCATTGAGGTCGTTGGTGGTGCGCGCCATGATGTCGCCGGTGCGATGGGTGTGGTAGAAGCTGGGGGCCTGGCGCTCCAGGTTGCTGAAGAGGTCGTTGCGGAGGTCGAATTCGATCTCGCGGGAGGCGCCGATGATGACCTGACGAGTGATGTAGAGGAAGATTGCGGAGAAGACCGCGATGAGAAGAAGACGGAGGGTGTGGTGGACGACTTTGGCTTCGGTGATCCCGTGCTGCATGTCGTCAATGGCGTGGCCGATGACGATGGGGATGAGCACCTTGATGGCGTTGTAGAGGATGACCGCGACCCCACCCCAGGCGAGATGCTTCCAGTATCGCCGGAGGTAGGGCACTAACGGTTTAAGTCGTTCCAACATAATGATTTCTGAGTGTCCTTTGGATCAGATGAAGCTAGAGGGCCTCAGGGTGCGGAGGATTGGTTGTTGGTGTTGTAGGAGTTGTTGGCGTAGTGGGGGTCGTTGGAGTTGTTGGCGTCGTTTGAGTCGTGGGGTTTGTAGGAGTAGTTGGTGTAGTCGGTGCGGTCTTGTCGGGGGACGCGGGAGCGGCTGGCGGTGCCGGAGGAGTCTTGGGTTGGGGAGGGGTATCGGACTGTGAGACGAGTTCTACGTCAAAGATCAAGTTCGCTTTGGCGGGGATGGGAGCTCGTCCAGCCTCGCCGTAGGCTAGTTGGTAGGGGACGAAGAGGCGGCGCTTGCCGCCAACGTTCATGCCCTGGAACCCGGTGTCCCACCCCATGATGACGCGGTGTGCTCCGTAGGGGAAGGTGATGGGCTCGCCTCCCGGGTGATCGAAGGATGAGTCGAACTTGGTGCCGTCGGTGAGCCAGCCAGTGTAGTGGACGGTGTAGTACTTGCGCTCTGCGGCGGGGGCGCCGGTGCCGATCTTAATGTCGATGTACCTGAGAGTGTAGAGAGTTTTGGGAAGACCTACCACTTTGGGGATGTTGGGGGGTGTGGTGGTGGTTTTTGCTGCGGTGGAGGTGTGGTGCGGGGTGGTGGTGGTTGTCTTCGGGGTGGTTTGGGCGGTGGCGGCGGTGGTGAGAGCGGCCAGGATGGCGATCGAGGGGAGCTTTGCAATCATTGTGGTTTCAGTTTAGGACGTTTGGGCAGATCAAAGATGAAACGAGCAGGATTTTGCTGTGGGATGGTTGCCAAAATCTATTTAATTATTTGGTTGAATAGTTTTGAGGTTTGAGATATATTCAACCACATGGTTGAATTACACGCTGCATCCTTGGATGTCGTATTTCATGCTCTGTCGGACTCTACTCGTCGCGCGATTCTGCGTGATGTTAGCCGGGAGGCCAAGACTGTTGGGGAGATTGCAGAGCCCTACAGCATGTCGCTCGCAGCTGTTTCGAAGCATCTGCAGGTGCTGGAACGGGCGGAGCTAGTGAAACGAGAGAAGAAGGGTAATTTTCGGATGGTGCAGTTGAACGCGGATACTTTGCGGGCGGCGCAGGAGTGGCTTGCCTACTACGAAACCTTCTGGACGGGTCAGCTGGATGCCCTTCAGAATTACCTGGAGACGGCGGAGACGCTGGGAGAGGATGTGCGAAATGGCAACTTTGGAACTGGAACAGAAGAAGGATGATGGGCGTGAGAGCAGTGCTTTGAAGCTTGAGTTGACGCGAGTGATCCGGGCGAGCCGGGCAAAGGTATATGAGGCGTGGACCCGGCCGGAGATTATGAAGAAATGGCATGCGCCGGGAGATATGAACTTTGTGAGCGCCACGCTCGATGTGCGCGAGGGGGGAACTTACGAAGTTTTATCGCAGGGGATGATGTGCACGCCGGAGGGAGCTAGTGAGGAAGACAGGAAGCGCCAGGTAACGGTTCGAGGGGAGTATCGGAAGGTGATTCCGAATGAGCTGCTGCAGTTTACGTGGAACGGAAGTTGGGCTCCGACGGAGACCTCGATGGTGACGGTTTTCCTAAGGGATGTCGAGGGTGGAACGGAGATTCGGTTGAGGCATGAACAGTTCGCCACCGAGGGTTCGCGAGATGGTCATGCGATGGGCTGGGAGAGCTTGTTTAGCAAGCTGGCCTCGGCTATCGAGGGCTGATGCGGAGAGCAGTAAAGACGGCGCAGCGGACGGTGGGTCCGCTGCTGCTGTTCAGGAGATTACGAAGCAGTGCTAGGTTGGGGTGCGGAGGAGCAGGTAGGTTCCGGTGATGCCGAAGAGGAGATCGGGCGTCCAGGCGGCAAGGACCGCGGGAAGGGTGTTAAGGTTGCCGAGGGACTCGAAGATTAGGGCGACGACCCAGTAGGTGATGGCGAGGCCGATAGCTGTGGCGATGCCGGTGAGTGAGCCCTTCTTTCCCATAGAGAGCGCGAACGGAATGGCGAGGATTGCCATTACCAGGGTGATGAGTGGATAGGCAATTTTTTTGTTGAGCTGAACGCTGAGGCGCTTGGTGTCGAAGCCGGATTGCTTCAGGTCATCGATGTAATGGGAGAGTTCGGTGTAGCTCATCTCCTGCGAGGGAATGTACTCCTTTTTGAAGTAGGTCGGCTGCTCGCGGATCTCGGGGAAGGTGGCGACGGTGAAGGGCTGGTAGCTGGCGATGGTTTCGCCGGAGAAGGTGCGCTGCCAGCCGTTGTCGAAGATCCAATTGTTGACTTTGGGGTCCCATTGGGCAGTGGCGGCGAAGATGCGGCGTTGCAGGGTGAAGGTCGCGGGGTCGAACTCGAAGACCGTGAGGTTGGCGAAGGTGTCTTTTTCTGCGTTGAAGTATTGATAGTAGAAGATGCGGGAGGGTTCACCAGCATTGTCGGTCTGGCCGGAGATCCACTGGCGGTCGGGGCGGGAGAAGGTCTGGGTGGGTTTGTCTTTGATAACGGAGAGGAGAGCTTCTTGACGGCGGTTGGCGGCGGGGAGGTAGAGCTCGTCAAAGACGAAGAGGCCGGCGGAGATGAGGACGGTGACGACTAGGACGGGTGTGATGATGCGATAGAGGCTGATGCCGCTGGACTTCATTGCGGTGAGCTCTGAGGTGCGGCTGAGAGAGCCGAAGGTGACTAAGACGGCTACGAGAGCGCAGAGTGGCGTGACGTTGTAGAGGATGTAGGGGATCAGACTGACGAGGTACTCGCCTACGGTGATGAGGGGTGTGCGGTTTTTGAAGATAGGGCCGATGAGCTCGAAGAATGTGAAGATGAGAAAAAGTGTGGAGAAGGAGCTGAGGACGATGGCGAAGTTGGTGGCGTACTCGCGCATGACGTAGTCGTCGAGGAGGAGAGGGAACTGGATGCGGATGATGCTGCGGAAGCGGCGGAGGAGGGTGGCGACGTCATGGCTGGAGCGGCTGTTGGAGGATTCGTGACCGTTGCTGGTGAGACGCGCGATGAGTTTGCTGAGCCAGACGCCGATGGTGGAGACGAGGCTGAGAGCGATGCCTCCGCGAGACATTTGATAGAGGAGGAGAGCGCCGGCGGCGGCGAAGAGGAGATTGGCTCCCCATACTCCGAGGAAGGGAGAGAGCTTGCCGGATTGGGCGAAAGCTACACCAACGGATGAGAGGAAGTAGTAGATGAAGACGAGGAGGATGGTGAGAACGAAGCCGGTGGATTTGCCTCCGCGCTTGGAGGAGATGCCGAGAGGAACGCCGACGAGCATGAGGACGAGACAGGCAAAGGGGTAGGAGAAGCGCTTGTTGAACTCAATGCGATAGACAGAGGATTCGTGGCCGCTAGTGGCCTGGACTGCTTTGGCGCGGCGCCAGAGTTCAGGCAAAGAGAGCGCCTGGATGGGTGTGTTGATGCGGCCGAGGTGAGCGTCTTCGGGAGCTTCGGTTTCGATGGGGACGTCGGTGCTGGTGAAGGTGGAGATGTTGTATTGGTTGGGGTCGGTGGCGGAGGTGTCGTGCTGGCCGCCGTTGAGGAGATGGAGGCGGATGGTTTGTGCGTCGGGAGTGTTTGGAGTGCCGTTGACGACGACGGCCTGATCGGCCGTGATGATGTGGGGGTCGGCTGGCTCGGTGAGGTCGGCGAGGAAGACGTGATGCCAGAGAGCTGCTCCGGCGGCGGGAGTGGCGTCCTGGATATAGAGGACGCGGTCTTTGAACTCTTCGTAGAAGACGCGGGGCTGGACCTCAAAAGAGGCTTGCGAAGACTTCAATGATTCGCCGAGGGCGATGAGACCGGAGGCGGCGCGTGGAGCGAGATAGAGCGAGTTGAAGAGGCCTAGAGCGAGGGCAACCGCAGAGACGATGGAGACGATGCGAACGAAGTCGATGGCGCCCATACCGCTGGCGCGCATTGCGGTGATTTCGCTGTCGGCTGCTAGACGCGAAAGACCGAGGAGGATGCCGACGAGCACGCCCATGGGGATCGTTACTATGAGAGCGTTCGGGAGCGTGAAGAAGATGATGCGAGCGACGTCTCCCATGGTGGCGGAGTCGCGGACGACGAACTCGAGGATACGTCCGAGGTCGCGCATGAAGATGATGAAGGTAAAGAGTGCTCCGCCGAGAAGGGCGTGCGAGGTGACTTCGCGGAGGATGTAGCGGGTGATGATGCGCATTTTGTTTAATGCTTCATGAAAACTAATTCAAGTGTATCGCGGACGCGATGGTTGCTGGGTTGAGAGGGAAAGGGTTACTGACGTAGCCGGGCGCGAGGCAACTCGAAGCGCGGTTAGGCACTCCATATCTTAGAGCGAAAAAGTTGAACGAGAGAACTTTTGCTCGCCAGAGATCGTCTATACGAGCTAAGAGTGTGAGCTGTGATTGAAGTAATAACAAAGATTCAGGAACAAGATGATTCGCAGATGTCGTTAGATACTTTTACCTTTGAGCGTCGTGCCGCAGAACTTTCGCCGAGCAGGATTTTGCTGGTGGATGATGATCCTGACATGCGTTCGCTGACACGGACTTTTCTGGAGCATGAAGGATATGGGGTTTTTAGCTCAGGAGATGCGGAACGGGCATCGCAGATCTTTCGCAGTGTGCCGGAGATTGATCTGCTGGTGACGGATCTCTACATGCCGGGGAGATCAGGCATGGAACTGGCGCGTGAGTTGAAAGGGATTCGGAGTGGATTGCCGGTGCTGATGATCTCAGGTGGATTGGTAGACAGCGCGCAAAAGCTGAGGTTGGAGCAGGAGGGGTGGAGCTTTCTGGCGAAGCCTTTCCGACTGCCGGAGTTACTGAGTACTGTGCACCGGATTCTTGCTCCGGTGGAGGCGCGTAGGTGGAGAGATGCGCGGTGACTAAGGGTTAGCCAGGAAGCGGTAGCCGATGCCACGCACTGTGACCAGGTGTTGAGGGTCGGCTGGATCGTCTTCGATATAGCGACGGAGGCGGACGATGAAGTTGTCGATGGCTCGGGTATCTGTGTCTTCGTGGACTCGCCAGACTTCTTCGAGGATATCTTTGCGGGATACGATCTGTCCTTCACGGTCGGTGAGGTAGCGTAGGAGATCGGCTTCCATGAGGGTGAGGTGGGTGATGCGGTTGGGGGCGATGAGCTCGAGGGTGTCGAAGCGGATGGTGCGGTGATTGAAGGAGTACTCGTCAGTCTGATCGACGACGGCCGGTGGCGGGGTTTCAGGAGTTGCTGCGTTTTGCCACGCAGTGCGGCGAAGAAGTGATTTGAGGCGGACGAGAAGGATGTTGAGGTCGAAGGGTTTGGCGAGATAGTCGTCGGCGCCAGCCTCGATGCCTTCGAGGATTTCTTCAGGACGAGAGCGAGCGGTGAGC